>Ga0306920_100006154_pt1 | contig 15596 bp, 12 predicted proteins | sample flu12Cox44000170_FD_204666 | JGI IMG/M metagenome (GOLD analysis project Ga0306920, IMG submission 204666) | Lab enrichment of tropical soil microbial communities from Luquillo Experimental Forest, Puerto Rico - flux4day.12C.oxic.44.000.170 (v2)... | ecosystem: Environmental > Terrestrial >... | reverse complement strand
ATGGATTCTTCGCAGTGACCTTGATGCGGAACGATGTGGGTACACCGCGCCTGGGTTTGGCCGTGGCGGTGAAGACCGCCGGCGGCGCGGTGGCGCGCAACCGCCTGCGGCGCATCATCCGTGAGTCCTTCCGCCTGCACCAGCAGGAGCTCCCCGCGGCGGACCTGGTGGTGAGCGCGCGCCCGCCCGCGCGCACGGCCGCGGCCGGTGTACTGCGTGCGAGCCTTGCCGCGCTGTGGAAGAAAGTGGGTGAGCAATGCGCCACCTCGCCGCCTCATTGATTCGTCTGTACCAGTGGACCGTGAGCCCGCTGCTCGGTCCCGCGTGCCGCTTCTATCCGAGCTGCTCGCAGTACGCATTGGAAGCGCTGCTGCGTTTCGGCGTGTTGCGTGGAAGCGCGCTTGCGCTCAAGCGCCTCGGCCGCTGCCACCCCTGGCATCCGGGCGGGTTCGACCCCGTCCCGGCCTCGGGCGGTGCCGCGCACCCGAGCGCCTCACCGCATGAACACTAGCCGCCTCGGCAACCTGCGCGTCTACCTGTGGGCAGCGCTCGCAATGCTGCTGCTCTATGACTATCAGGTCTGGGTGCGCGACTACCCACCGCCGGCCGGCGCCACAACAGCTCCCGCGGCGGGCCCGGCGCAGGCTCCGGCCGGTGGGGATCTCGGCCACCGCGTGCCTGAAGCGGCTCCGGCGGTACGCGGTGCCGCAACTGCACCGAGCCCTGCGAGCGGAACGCCCGCCGCCACAGCCGCGCCGGCCTCCGCCGCCACCGCTCCCTCGGAGGCAACGGCGGCGGCCGCGGCTCCCGTCGTGCACGTGCGCACGGACGTTCTCGACATCGACATCAGCACGCGCGGTGGCACGATCGAGCGTGTGGATCTGCTCGCCTATCCGAAGGTGAAGGGCGAGGCGACGCCGGTGCGCCTCGAGAATCATGACGACGCGCAGACGTTCTACGAGCTGCAGTCAGGTCTCACCGGACCCGAGGGCGGGGTCTATCCGACGCATCTCGCGACCTTCACGAGCGCGAAGAGTGCTTACGCGCTCGATGGCGGGAACGAGCTCTCGGTGCCGCTCACCTGGAGCGAAGGCGGCGTCACGGCCACGAAGACCTTCGTGTTCCGCCGCGGACAGTACCGCATCGATCTCACGCAGTTCGTGCGCAACGGTGGCGCGACGCCCTGGACGGCGCGCCCGTACGTGCAGATCCTGCGTAACGATCCGCCGACCAAGAGGTCCTACTTCAACGTCGAGAGCTACGCGTTCCACGGGCCGGCGATCTGGGACGGCACCAAGTTCCGCCGGCTCGACACCAGCGACGCACAGGACGGTCACCTGTCGCTCGATGTGCCCGATGGCTGGGTAGCGGCGCTGCAGCACCACTTCGTCACCGCGATCATTCCTCCGCGCGGTGCACCCTGGCACTTCGCCCTCGGTGTGCAGGGAACCGAGTACCTGCTCACGGCCACAGGTCCCGAGCAGACGCTCGCGCCGGGAGCTACCGGGCAGTTCGACACGGCGCTCTTCACGGGACCGAAGCTCCAGGGGCAGCTCGACGCCACATCCCCTGAGCTCGGGCACGTGGCGGACTACGGGCGGCTGTGGTTCCTCGCGCGGCCGCTGTTCGTGGCGCTCAGCTGGGTACAAAAGCTCACCGGCAACTGGGGCGTCGCGATCATCGTGGTCACTTTCCTCCTGAAGCTGCTCTTCTATCCGCTCTCGGAGGCGAGCGGCCGCTCGATGGGCAGGATGAAAACCCTGCAGCCGCGCATCAAGAACCTGCAGGAGACCTACGCCGACGATCGCGAGAAGCTCGGCCGCGCGATGATGGAGCTCTACAAGCGCGAGAAGATCAACCCGGTGGCCGGATGCCTGCCGATCATCATCCAGATCCCGGTGTTCCTCGCCTTTTACTGGGTGCTGCTCGAGAGCGTGGAGATGCGCCAGGCGCCGTTCGCCTTCTGGATCCACGACCTCTCTTCGCGCGATCCCTACTTCATCCTGCCGCTGATCATGGCCGGCGCGATGTTCGTGCAGTACAAACTCAACCCCGCCCCGCCGGATCCGGTGCAGGCGCGGGTGTTCATGATCATGCCGATCGTGATGTCGGCGACCTTCGCGTTCTTTCCCGCCGGACTCGTGCTCTACTGGGTGACCAACACGATCCTCTCGATTGCCCAGCAGTGGAACATCAACCGCCGGATCGCTGCACAGCCGGCGAAGAAGAACTGAGCTGGCACGCCGGTCCGCGCCAGCAGCGCATCCCGTCACGGATCTTCAGCTCGGCGGCTCCGCCTCGCCCCAGGCCCCGTCGGCGGGCGTTCCGGCCCCGCGCGCGGCGCTTGGTTTGGCGGGCTCGACAGCGGTAGCCTTGTAGGTAGGCTCACATCAAGCGCAGCCGGCCTCAGATGACGCGCACGGACACCATCGTGGCCGCGGCAACGCCACCGGGACGAGGGGGCGTCGGCATCGTGCGTATCTCCGGACCCAAGACTCCCGAGCTGGCCGCGGTCCTCGTGGGCGAGCTGCCGGCACCGCGCCGCGCGACCTTCGCGCGCTTCCTCGACGCGCGGCAGGACCCGATCGATGCCGGGCTCGCGTTGTTCTTCCCGGCACCGCACTCCTATACCGGCGAGCACGTGCTCGAGCTGCACGGTCACGGGGGCCCGCTGGTGATCGAGGCGCTGGTCGGGCGCGCCCTCGAGCTGGGCGCGCGCCGCGCGCAGCCCGGTGAGTTTACGCAGCGCGCCTTCCTCAACGACAAGCTGGACCTCGCCCAGGCCGAGGCCATCGCCGACATGATCGATGCCGGCTCGCGTGCCGCCGCGCGCGCTGCCATGCGCTCGCTGCAGGGAGAGTTCTCGGCGATGGTGCGTGGACTCACCGAGGCGGTGATCGAGCTGCGCACCTACGTCGAGGCCGCGATCGACTTCCCCGAGGAGGAAATCGACTTCCTCGCCGACCGCGAGCTCGCCGAGCGCTTCGAGGCGATGCGTGATCATTTCGCGGGCGTGCTGGCGAGCGCTCGTCAGGGTCGGTTGCTGCGCGAGGGCATGGTGGTCGTGATCGCCGGGCGCCCGAACGCCGGCAAGTCGAGTCTTCTCAACCGTCTGGCCGGCTATGACGCGGCGATCGTCACACCCGTTCCGGGCACCACGCGCGATGTGGTGCGCGAGCGCATTCACCTCGATGGCATGCCGCTGCACGTGCTCGACACCGCGGGGCTCCGCCACGGTGGCGATGTCGTCGAGGAGGAGGGCATCCGGCGTGCCCAGGCGGAGATGCAGCGCGCCGATCGCGTGCTGTTCGTCATCGACGTGGTGGAGGATCCCCAAGGCACCGCGGTGCGCGAGGAGCGCGCACGGCTGCCGGCGGACGTGCCGGTCACGCTGGTCTTCAACAAGTGCGATCTCGCGGTGGGGCTGCCGGTCGGCGACGAGGTCGATGGCCCGGCCCGCTTCATGATCTCCGCGCTCACGGGCGCAGGCCTCCCGGAGCTGCGGGCTCACCTCAAGGCCTGCATGGGTTATCAAAGCGTCGACGGCGGAGCGATCAGCGCGCGCAAGCGCCACCTCGAGGCGCTCTCGCGCGCGCGCGAGCACACCGAGGAGGCCTCGCGACTCCTCACCGAGCGGCGCGCCGGGGAACTCGTGGCGGAGGAGCTGCGCGCCGCGCAGCTGGCGCTCAACGAGATCACCGGCGAGTTCACCACCGAGGATCTGCTCGGGCGGATCTTCTCCGGGTTTTGCATCGGAAAGTGAGAGGCGGCACCACACCATCAAACGATTCATCGGTAAGGAGAACACCTATGTCTGACTCAGGGAAATCGGCGCGCAACGTCCTGTGGCTCGGAGCACTCGCTCTTGCAGCCTGCAGTTCCGAACCGACAAAGTATGAGAATCCCTACTCGCCCGCCCACGGGCACCCCTATCGCGTTGGCTACGTGGCGACGCGTGAGTGCAGTGACCAGATGAGCCAGTGGGAGTCCACGCATCCCTACATGGCGCCGTTGAGCGATACGCTGGCCTACGGCGGCGGGGTTGACGGCGTCGGCGTCACGAGCGGTGTGCCCCGGGTCTATCTGGTTTTCTATGGCAGCCAGTGGGCCCAGGGCGGGGGTGGGGACCCCAACAGTGTCACGACGTTCCTGCAGGCACTCTTCACCGGAATCGGCACCGGGGGCGAGAAGTGGTCCGGCACCATGACGCAGTACTGTGATGGCCCGACCGTGGCGAAGGGCGCCAAGCGCTGCGACCCGGGCTCGACGCCGCATGTGGGCTACCCAAGCCAGGGAGCGCTGGCGGGCGTTTGGTTCGACACCACCGCTCCGGCACCCGACAGCGCGACCCCCGCGCAGCTGGCACAGGAGGCGGTGACCGCCGCGCAGCACTTCGGCAACACCACCCCGGCGTCGAACCGCTACGTGCAGTATTTCATCGTGTCACCTTCGGGCACCCACCCCGATGGCTTCAACACGAGTGGCGAGGGCTTCTGCGGCTGGCACTTCTACACCCAGTCGCCGTTCGGGGATATCGCCTACGCCAACCTGCCGTACGTGAGTGACGCGGGGCGCAGCTGCGGCGTGAAGTTCGTCAACCACAATGCGCAGGGCGCGCTCGACGCGTTCTCCATCGTGGCCGGACACGAATATGCCGAGACGCTCACCGACCAGCTTCCGGCCGGCGGCTGGAGCAACCCCGCCTCGGGTGAAGAGGTGGGAGATACCTGCTCGTGGATCGCCACAGGTCCGGGGCACGCCGCGAATGTAAGCCTGCCGACCGGGAAGTTCGCGATGCAGAGCACCTGGTCGAACGACACGGGCGCCTGCGAGATATCGCACGCGATCCGTTAGCGGGGTCCCCACGAAATTTCGCGTCTTGATGACAGGTGAATGCTCGTCGACTTCGGCAAGCGGAATTTCGTGGGGTGCTTTTAGCGGGGTGTCAGCGGGGAGTTTCGTGAGGTGCTTCAGCGCAGCTGGAGCATCTCACGGGCCCGCGCCGGGGTCGCGACGCTGCGGCCGAGCCGTCCGATGAGCTCGACCGCCCGGCTCACGAGCTCGCCGTTGGTGGCGAGCTGCCCGCGTGCCAGATACAGGTTGTCCTCGAGGCCGACGCGCACGTTGCCCCCGAGCAGCACCGCCTGCGCGACCATCGGGAACTGCTCGCGGCCGATGCCGAAGGCGCTCCAGAGTGCCTCGGCCGGCAGCGCATCGCGCATGGCGATGAGCGTGCGGGGATCGGCCGGCGCGCCCCACAGGATGCCGAGACACAGTTGGAAGAGCGGCGGCGGCTCGATCAGCCCGCGGGCGATGAGATCCTTCGCGAGGCGGACGTGCCCGAGATCGAATACTTCGAGCTCGGGCTTCACGCCGAGGATGCGCATGCGCTCCGCCATCTGCTCGAGGTGTGCCGGCGTGTTCATGAACACGCTCGTGCCGAAGTTCATCGTGCCGCAGTCGAGGCTGCAGAGCGGTGGCCGCAGTGCCTCGATGTGCGCGAGCCGCACGAGCGGCGGCACGAGATCCGTCCCGGCTCCGGCACGGGCCGGGTCGGTCTCATCCGGCATGAAGTCCCCGCCCATCCCGGTGGTGAGGTTGAGGATCACATCGCTTCCCGAATCGCGCACACGTTCCACTACCTCGCGGTAGAGCGCGACTTCGCGCGAGCCCCGTCCGGTCGAAGGATCGCGCACGTGAACGTGGGCGATGGCAGCTCCCGCGCGTGCCGCCTCGATGCACGCAGCGGCGATCGCCCCGGGGGTGACCGGTACCCGGTCGCTGCGCGCCACGGTATCGCCGGCGCCGGTGACCGCACAGGTAACGATGACCTCGGTGCTCATCCCCCTCACTCCAGAGCGTCGAGCCTCTACTATAGCGGCGGTGACGGTCAGGTCGGACGATATGACACAGGCGCGACGGGGCCCTTCCCGGGCGAAGAGCTGGACCGGCAGCCGCGGTCTTCCGAAGGTCTCGCACGGCGCCGGGATCTACGTCTACGACACCGCCGGCAAGCGCTACCTCGATGCCTCTGGTGGACCGGCCGTCTATTGCCTCGGTCACGGGCATCGGGAAGTGACGGCGGCGGTCGTGCGGCAGCTCGAGCGCATCGCGCACGGCTACCGCTACACCTTCAGCAGCGATCCGCTCGAGCAGCTGCGCGAGCTCATCATGCGCGCCTGCGAGGGCCCGCAAATCGCATCGGCCGGCGCATCCAACGCCGCGAACCGCCTCGATGCCATGGTGTTCGTCTCGGGCGGCTCGGAGGCGGTCGAGTCGGCGCTCAAAGTGGCGCTGCAATATCACAGTGCCCAGGGCGAACCGGGAAGGCGACGCTTCATCGCGCGCCGCCGCTCCTGGCACGGCAACACCCTCGGAGCGCTTGGAGTTTCCGACTTCCTCGACCGCCGCGCACCCTTCGAGGGGGCCCTCGTCGAAGCATCCTTCGTGTCACAGGTCTCGATGTATCGGCCGCCCGCGGGCGTCGCACCCGAAGCGCTCGCCGCGTACGCCGCAGCGGAGCTCGAGGCGGAGATCCTGCGGGTGGGGCGCGAGCGCGTCGCGGGTTTCATCTTCGAGCCTGTGGTCGGTGCAGCCGGCGGCGCGTTGCCGCCGCCACCTGGCTACGCCCAGCGGGTGCGCGAGATCTGCAGCCGCCACGGTGTGCTCCTCATCGCCGATGAGGTGATGTGTGGCTCGGGCCGCACCGGGACCTGGCGCGCGCTCGAGCAGGATGGCGTCGTGCCCGACATCATGGCGGTCGCGAAGGGCCTCGCCGGGGGCTATCTGCCGCTCGGCGCCGCCGTCTACTCGCACGCGATCTCATCCGTGCTCGAGGCCGCCGACGGCGGCCCGCTCACCGGTCACACCTTCAGCGGACACACCGCAGCGTGTGCCGCCGGGGTCGCCGTGCAGACCATCATCGAGCGCGACCGGCTCCTCGAGCGGATACGCACCGCGGGCACGGAATTCCAGGGCGCGTTGCGCACGGCACTGAAGCGCTATGGCGCCGTGGGCGATGTGCGCGGCCGGGGCTTCCTCGTCGGCGTCGAGCTCGTCGCGGACCCCGCGACGCGTGCCCCCTTTCCCGCCGAGCGCGCGCTCGCCGAGACCATCGGCCAGTGTGCCTTCGAGGACGGCCTCATCTGCTACGCCACCGGCGGCAACGTCGATGGAATCGAGGGCGATACCATACTCCTCGCCCCACCCTACATCGCGACCGACGCCGAGCTCGGGGAGATCATCGAGCGCTTCGCCCAGGCTGTCGGGCGCGGCCTCGCGCAGAGCGCGGCGCGCTGAACCGCCAACGCTATCCCCCTGACACTCAGCGCTGCCGTGACGCGAGCGCGAGATCGCGGCTGTAGACGACATTCATCACGTTGTCGTACCAGCCGATGACCTCGGGCTTCACCAGGTGCTTGTTGACGTAGAAATACAGCGGCAGGAGCGGATGATCGGCGAGCATCACCCGCTCGGCCTCCTCGAGGAGCGCGCCGCGCGTCAGCGGATCCTGGTGCCACTGTGCGCTGTGCAGCAGCGCGTCGTAGCGCGGGCTGTCGTAGTGCGGCAGGTTCACCCCGAAGTCGCTCTTGAGGACCTGGGCAAAAGTGTAGGCATCGTTGTAATCGCCCACCCAGCTCGAACGGAACATCTCCACATCGCCGCGATCGATGTCCTGCAGGAGCGACTTGAATTCCACCTGGGTGAGACGGACCTCGACGCCGAGCGCCTCCTTCCACATGGAGGCGATCGCGACAGCGAGCTTGGTGTGCACCTCGCCGGCGTTGTAGCGGATCTCGAAACTGAGCGGCTTCTCGCGCGAATAGCCGCACTCGCGGTACAGCTGCTGCGCCTCGGCGATGCGCGTAGCCATCGGCAGCCCGGCGTACTCGAGGGATTGCGAGGTGTAGTTGTCCATCCCGGGTGGCACCCAGCCGTAAGCGGGCAGCTCCCCGACGCGCAGCACCAGGCGCGTGAGCTTCTCGCGATCGATCACGAGCGACAATGCACGCCGCAGCTTCGGCTGGTCCCTGAAAGGCGGGCGGCGCAGATTGAAGCCGTAATAGTAGGTGCTGAGCTGCGGCGAGACGTGCAGCTGATCGGCGAGGTTGGCGCGGATCCAGTCGAACTGGCCGCGCGGCACGACGAAGGTCACCTGCAGCTCGCCGCCGCGATAGCGCGCGAGCTCGGCGTTCTCGTCGGAGATCAGCAGATACCTCACTCCGGCGAGCCGCGTCGCCGCGTCGTTCCAGTAGTGAGGGTTGCGCACCGCGAGGATGTAGGCGCCCGGCACCCATTCCCTGAGCACGAAGGCACCGTTACCGACCATGGTGCCGGGGCGCGCGATGGCTTCGGGATGTTGCTGCAGCGTCGGCCGGTGCACCGGGCAGGTGCTCGGGTGCGACAGCAGCGTCGGCAGGTAGGGAGCCGGAGTCGCCAGCGTGAGGATGACCGTCCGGTCATCGGGTGCCGCCACGCCGAGGGTGTCGACGCTCTGGCGGCCGGCGACGATATCACTCGCATTCGCGATGACATCGATGTACTGCGCATAAGCGGAGCCCGTGGCGGGATCGACCAGGCGACGCAGCCCGGCCACGAAGTCGGCGGCGACCACCGGATCGCCGTTCGACCAGCGCGCCTCGCGGCGCAGGTTGAAGATGTAGGTGAGACCATCGAGGCTCGCGCTCCAGCTGCGGGCCATCCCGGGAGCGACGCCCGCCTTCTTGTCGAGCGTCGTCAGACCTTCGCACAGGTCGCGCAGGATGCTCTGGGCCTCGAAACCGCGCGCCTTCTGCGGGTCGAGCGAGTCGGGCTCGGGACCGGCGCCCCGGACCAGGATGGCCTCGCTTGCCGCTTGCGTCTGCGGAGCGCGCGAGCAGCCCGCGAGGAGCAGCGCCAGGGCGCCCGTGGCGGCGAGAAGGGCGAGGGTGAGGAGCGGGGCGGCGCGTCGCCCGCTCATGAGGCGCGGGCGCGGCGGCTCGTGTTGATCTGCGCGCGCAGCCTCGCGGTGGCGGTGCGGGCGGCCTCTGCGAAATCCTCGCCCGCCGACGCGTACAGGATGGCGCGCGATGAGCTGATGATGAGCCCGCTGCCGGAGCGCGTGCAGCCGCTCGCGACCACCTGCTCCACATCGCCTCCCTGCGCACCCACCCCCGGCACGAGCAGCGGCATATCGCCGACCAGCGCGCGCACCGCGGCGAGCTCGCGCGGATAGGTGGCGCCGACCACGAGCAGGCAGTTGCCACGCGAATTCCAGCGGCGGGCCGCGAGCTCCGCCACGACCTGGTAGAGGGGCCGCCCGCCGACCGGCAGGTCCTGCAGGTCGCCGGCTCCGGGATTGGAGGTGCGGCACAGGATGAGGACGCCGCGCTCGGCGTGCCGCAGGAACGGCTCGAGCGAGTCACCGCCGAGATACGGATTCACGGTGACGGCATCGGCGCCGTAGCGCTCGAAGGCCTCGATGACGTAGCGCTCGGCCGTGTTGCCGATGTCGCCGCGCTTGGCGTCGAGGATCACCGGCACGCCCGGATAGGCCCGGTGAATGTACTCGATGGTGCGCTCGAGCTGGTCCTCCGCCTCGTATGCCGCGTAGTGCGCGAACTGCGGCTTGTAGGCACAGACGAGGTCGGCGGTGGCGTCGATGATCGCGCGGTTGAAATGGAAGATCGGCGAGGCTTCAGCGCGGATGCGGACGGGGAAGCGCTCGATCTCCGGATCGAGCCCGACGCACACCAGCGAATCGTTCTTCTCCCAGGCACGCCCGAGCTGCTGCGTAAAGGGGGTCATGCGACTTTCGGCGGCGAGGCGAGCGCGCGCTTCTTCAGGTGCACCAGCAGGATCGAGACCGCCGCGGGGGTGACGCCCGGGACGCGGGCGGCCTGGCCGAGCGTCGCGGGACGCACCTCGCTGAGTCGCTGGCGCACCTCGTGGGAGAGTCCGGTGAGGCGCGCATAGTCGAGATCGGGCGGCAGTGCCGTCTCTTCGTTGCGCCGCGCGCGGGCGATCTCCTCGTGTGCCCGCTCGATGTAGCCGGCGTAGCGCGCGTGAACCTCGACCTGAGTACGCACCTGTGGCGGCACCCGCTCATCCAGCCCCGCCGCAATGCTCTGCTGCGGGGCATCGGCGGCCTCGGGGTTGGCCGCGCCGCCCGTCAGCCAGGCGGCCGGCCCTGCGATCTCGAGCAGGGCCTCGTAGGTCACTTCCGGGCGTCGCAGCAGCTCGAAGGCGCTGACATCCCGCGCTAGCGGCGCATGCAGCACGCGCTGCGCCCACTCGGCGGGCACGTCCGCCGGCCGCAGCCGCAGCTGCTCGAGCCGGGCGATCTCCTCGGCGCACGCGCGCTGCTTGGCGAGGAACAGCTCCCAGCGCTCGTCCTCGATGAGCCCGAGCTCCCGCCCGAGCGGGGTGAGCCGCAGGTCCGCGTTGTCCTCGCGCAGCAGCAGTCGGTGCTCGGCACGGCTCGTGAACATGCGGTAAGGCTCGCGCGTCCCACGCGTGACGAGGTCATCGATCAGCACGCCGAGGTAGGCCTCGCTCCGCTTCGGTGTCCAGGGCTCACGGCCCCGAAGGCGGAGCGCGGCGTTGATGCCCGCGACGAGCCCCTGGGCGGCCGCCTCCTCGTAGCCGGTGGTGCCGTTGATCTGACCCGCGAAGTACAGGCCCTCGAGCACCCGCGTCTCGAGCGAGCCCGAAAGGTCGCGCGGATCGAAAAAGTCGTATTCGATCGCGTAGCCCGGGCGGGTGAGGTGCGCCCGCTCGAAGCCGCGGATGGTGTGCACGAACTCGCACTGCACATCGAAGGGCAGGCTGGTGGAGATACCGTTGGGATAGATCTCGTGCGTCGTGAGCCCCTCGGGCTCGACGAAGATCTGGTGTGAGCGCTTATCGGCGAAGCGCACGACCTTGTCCTCGACGGATGGGCAGTAGCGGGGACCGACGCCTTCGATAGCCCCGGTGAACATGGGCGAGCGATCGGTCGCGGCACGAATGATCTCGTGTGTACGCTCGTTTGTACTCGTAATGAAACAGTTAACCTGTCTGGGATGATCACTGACTCGCCCGAGGAATGAAAAGACGGGTGTCGGCACATCCCCGGGCTGCGGAGCGAGAACGGACCAGTCCACCGTGCGCCCGTCGATCCGGGGCGGCGTGCCGGTCTTGAGGCGTGCCACCTTGAGCGGCAGCTCCCGCAGCCGCGCCGCGAGGCGATTCGAGGGGGCATCCCCCGCGCGTCCGCCGGGGTAGTTGTCGAGCCCGACGTGGATGCGGCCGCCGAGGAACGTGCCGACGGTGAGCACCACGGCGGACGCTTCGAAGCCGATGCCCGTGACCGTGACCACACCCCGCACACGCCCGCCCTCGACGATGAGGTCCGCGACCTCCTGCTGGAAGATCCGGAGATTCGGCTGGTTCTCGAGGCGGCGGCGGATGGCCTGCCGGTACAACTGCCGATCCGCCTGGGCTCGTGTCGCACGGACCGCCGGACCCTTGCTCGCATTCAGGGTCCGGAACTGGATCCCGGCCTCGTCGGTGGCGCGCGCCATGGCGCCCCCGAGCGCATCGATCTCGCGGACCAGGTGTCCTTTGCCGATTCCGCCGATCGCCGGATTGCAGCTCATCTGACCGAGCGCCTCGATGCTCTGGGTCAGGAGCAGCGTGCGCGCGCCCATGCGGGCCGCGGCGAGCGCCGCTTCGGTGCCGGCGTGACCCCCGCCGATGACGATGACATCGCAGGTCGCTGTGGGCTTCGGATGCTTCATGGTGAAGGCCTATTTTGCCTTATCCTTGGCCCCCCGATGGCCCAGGCTTCCGGATTGCAACCCGCGAATGTCGCCCGCGCGTAGGGCCATCGCGCTCGGCATCCTCCTCACGGCCTCCGCCGTGCACGGCTCGCTCGCCGCACCCGCGCTCGTCATGACACCCTGCGAGCTCGAGCATCCGCTGCGCCTTTCCGTGCTTCCAGCGGAGTGCGGCGTGCTGAGGGTCCCCGAGAATCCGCATCAGCCCGACGGCCGGCAGATCGGCCTGCGCATCGCGCGCGTCTCCGCCATCAGCCGTCGCAAGCAACCCGATCCGCTGTTCGTGCTGGCCGGAGGACCTGGCGCCGCGGCGGGCGCGTTCTATGTGACCGTGGCGGGGGCTTTCGAGCGCATCCTGCGCGAGCGCGACATCGTGCTCGTCGATCAGCGCGGCACCGGCGCCTCGAATGCCCTCGAGTGCCCCGAAGCCGAGGACCTTTCGGCCCGTCAGAGCGACGCGGAGATCGAAGCACGTACGCGCGCCTGTCTCGCCTCGCTCGCGGCGCACGCGGACGTGGCGTACTACACGAGCAGCCTCGCCGTGCGCGATCTCGAGCAGGTGCGTGCCGCGCTCGGCTACGAGCGCATCAACCTCTATGGCGCCTCCTACGGAACGCGTGTCGCCCAGCACTACCTGCGCCACTTTCCCGCGCGCACCCGCAGCGTGATCCTCGATGGCGTCGTGCCGGTCGCGCAACCCGTGGGTCCCTCCATCGCCCTCGACGCGGAGGCCGCGCTCGAGGACATCCTGCAGCGGTGTGCACACGATCCCGCCTGCCGGGAGCGTTTCGGCGATCCCGCCTCTGACTACCACGCCGTGCGCGCGGCACTACGCTTGAGCACGGTGCCGATCAGCGTGCGCGACCCCACGACGGGCGACGACCGCTCCTTCGAGTTCGGAGCCGACCATCTGGCGAGCGCGCTGCGCCTGCTGAGCTACACGAGCGAGTACGCGGCGCTCCTGCCGCTCGTGTTGCACGCCGCGGCGGCACACGAGGACTACGCCCCGCTCGCGGCCCAGTACCTCATGGTCGAGCGCGCCTACGCGCAGACCATCGCGGTCGGCCTGCACAACAGCGTGGTGTGCGCCGAGGACGTGCCGCTCTTTGCGGCCTACGCCATCGACCGCGCGCGCCTCGCGTCGACCTATCTCGGCACCCGCCAGCTCGATGGCCTGGCACACGTGTGCCGCGTGTGGCCGCGGGGTGAGGTGGATGCGGACCTGCACGCACCGCTCACGAGCGCGGTGCCGGCGCTGCTGCTCTCCGGGAGCGACGACCCGGCGACTCCGCCCGCCTTTGCCCACGAGGCGGCGGGTGCCTTCACCCACCATCTCGAGGTGGTGCTCGAGGGTTTCGGTCACGGCCAGCTGACCGCGCCCTGCGTCGATCGCGTCATGGCGCAGTTCGTGGCGCGGGCGTCCGTGGAGGCGCTCGATGTGAGCTGCGTGCGCGCCGCGCGGCCGCTGCCGTTCTTCACCTCGCTCAATGGCCCAGCGCCGTGATCGAGGCGCAGCAGCTCGCGAAGCATTTCGGCCCGGTGGCGGCGGTGCGCGAGGTCACCCTGCGCGCCGCCGATGGACGCATCACCGGGCTCCTGGGCCCCAACGGCGCGGGCAAGTCGACGACGCTGCGAATGCTCTACACCGTGCTGAGGCCCGATGGCGGCGATGCGCTCATCGACGGATTCAGCGCGGTGCGCGAGCCCCTCGCCGCGCGTGCACGGCTCGGGGTGCTGCCGCACGGCGCCGGTATCTACCCGAATCTCACCGCGCGCGAGAACATCCTTTACTTCGGGGCACTGCAGGGCCTGCCGCGGGCCGCACGCCGGGCGCGGGCTGCGGAGCTGGTGAAGCTCCTTGAGATGGAGGAATTCGCCGATCGCCCCGCGCGCGGTTTCTCCCAGGGGGAGCGGGTGCGAACGGCGCTCGCCCGCGCCCTCGTGCACTCACCAAGGAATCTGGTGCTCGATGAGCCGACCAACGGGCTGGATGTCATGGCGGTGCGCGCGCTGCGCGGGCTGCTGCTGCAACTGCGCGATGCGGGGCACTGCGTGCTCTTCTCGAGCCACGTGATGCAGGAAGTGAGCGCGCTCTGCGATGAGGTGGTGGTGATCGCGCACGGCGTGGTGCTCGAGCACGGCACGCCGGAGCAGATCCGGAATCGCGCGGCTGCCGGCAGCCTCGAGGAGGCCTTCGTGCGCCTCATCGGCGCGATGGACCGCTAGAAGCCTCCCGCGAAATTTCGCTTGCCACGCATCATGAGCACCCATCGATCAACAAGACGCGAAATTTCGCGGGGGCCCCGCTAGTGCACGCCATCCTCACGGTCTTCGCCAAGGAGTTCCGCGAGAACCTGCGCGAGCGTCGCACGCTCTTGTCGGCGCTGATCCTCGGGCCGCTGCTGGGTCCGCTGCTCCTCGCCGGCGGACTCTCGCTGCGACTCGAGCGCGGCGCGGGCGAGGCCGATCGTCCCCTTGCCGTGGCCGTCGCCCACGGCGAGCGTGCCCCGAACCTGCTCGCCTTCCTGGGCGAGCACGGAGTGACGGTCACGACCGTCGACTACGACGCATCCGCGGCGCGTGCTGCGGTGCGCGCCGGCCGTGAGCAGCAGGTGCTGGAGATCGATGAGGACTTTGCCCGCCGGCTCGGCACGGGCCTGCCGGCGCCGCTTCAGCTCTATGCCGACGCCTCCGATCTCTCCGCGGCGGGCGACAGCGTCCGCCTGCGCGCGCTCATCCAGCAGTACTCGTCGCTCCTCGGCCGGCTGCGCCTCGCCGCGCGCGGCGTCGATCCGCTCCTGATCGCGCCGATCGCCGTCCAGGACATCGATGTGTCGACGCCCGCGAGCCGCTCGGTGCTGATCCTCGGCACGCTCAGCTACCTGATCCTCCTCACCATGCTGATGGGCGGCATGTATCTCGCCATCGATGCCACCGCCGGCGAACGCGAGCGCGGCTCGCTCGAGCCGCTGCTCACGGTGCCGGTGCCCCGCCAGCGGCTCATCTACGGCAAGATCCTCGCGACCTGCGCCTACATGATCCTGTCGCTCGTGCTCACCGTGACGGCGTTTGCCGTCGTGCTGCGCTTCACCGGCCTCGAGCGCTTCGGCATGAGCGTCAACTTCGGTCCGCAGGTGGCGCTCGAGGTGATCCTCCTCACCCTGCCGCTCGTGCCGCTCGGCGCCGCGCTCATGACGCTCGTCGCCGCCTACACCCGCAGCTACCGCGAGGCGCAGACCTATCTCGCGCTCGTGCTGCTCGTGCCGACCTTGCCGCTCGCCTTCGCAGGACTTCTGGGGCTACGCCCGCACCTGGCGCTCATGGCGGTGCCCTCGCTCAGCCAGCACTTTCTCATCACGAGCCTGCTGCGCGCGGAAGGATTGCCGCCGGGTTGGTTGGCGCTCTCGGTCGGCACGACGCTCGCGCTGGCCGCGCTGCTCGTCGCGGTGGCCGGAGGGCTCTACCGCCGCGAGGCGCTGCTCGGCTGAGGTGCGCGCGGCGTCAACGGCGACGGGGACGCTGCGGCCGCGAGCAGCGCGTGCAGCTGCGCTGCCCTCTGGTCGGCAAACTCGCGTGCCTCGACCTCGAAGCGGTTGTTCCAGTAGCCGCGCCGCACCCACTCGATGAGGTAGCGGCGCACGGTGAGCGAGCCCGTCTGCCACTGCCGCAGCACGTGGCAGTACTCGTGCAGCATGAGCCAGGGGTTGTCGAAGAAGTCCTCGGCGCTGCCGGCGAGGTAGATGCGCTGGAGACGCGTCGTGGCGAACGCCCCGTGCAGACGCGCGAACCAAGAGTGCT
>Ga0306920_100006153_pt1 | contig 15596 bp, 13 predicted proteins | sample flu12Cox44000170_FD_204666 | JGI IMG/M metagenome (GOLD analysis project Ga0306920, IMG submission 204666) | Lab enrichment of tropical soil microbial communities from Luquillo Experimental Forest, Puerto Rico - flux4day.12C.oxic.44.000.170 (v2)... | ecosystem: Environmental > Terrestrial >... | reverse complement strand
TATGGGTTCCCGCTGGAGTTCACCCCCGCGAGGGGCACCCCGCGACGCTCGCGTCGCGGGGACCGCGCAAGCGGGGGCGGGAACGACAGCAAGCCTCGGCTGGAGTGCCCCGGCAATCCATCGTCCGCGCAAAACGTCTTGCGAAGAACGACGGACCCGCGGGCAGCGGCGAACAAATGTTTGGCGCAAAGTAACAAGCCCCGCACGGGCGGCGAAACAACTTAAGAAGGGAGGAAAAGGGTATCGGCAGGGCTTCGCCCGTCGGTGCCGGCTAGTGCAGCGCGAGGACAGGGACGTTCGTCAGTGCACAGGAGGGGGATCAAATGTCGACGATGACCAAGCCCCGCTCCCCATGACGGATCAGGCAGACAAACGTGGCCGGCTCGTCCGGCATCTTGAAGAGGCTCTGGCGCTCGCGGATGACACGCCAACGCGGACCCCGGTGCTCCGAAATCTCACCAAGCAATGGCTGAAGTTGGCCCTCGAACTGGAGCGCACGCAAGCTTCGCTGAATGAGCGTGAGCCCAAAGCCTAAGAGACAGTAGATCGCCGGGTGGGCGCTCTCCTCGCCCGTTTTCACTCCCGCCGCCAGCTCCTGGCCGAAGGCGGTCATGGCTGCGACGAACAAATGTTTGGCGCAGAGTAACAAATCCCGCACGGCGCGCGAAGCGACTAAGAGAGTGAACTCCGCCAACTAGGGTTGGAGGTCAACCCAGGGCGCGGTTCACTGCAGGTGATGACCAATGCTGAAGACCCTCGTCATCGCGACCGTGCTGCTGCCGACGCTCGCCCTCGCGCAGCGATCCCAGCAACTGCCGCAACCGAGGCAGCCCGGCCAATGGTGCCCGGTGGGCTGGATGGCGAGCGGCACCTACTGCGTACCGGGCTCCGACAAGGCGCCGGCCGCCATCCCCAAGAACGGTTGGTGTCCGGCCGGCTGGCGCGAGAGCGGCAGTTATTGCATCCGCTGAGGGGCCGCGGTGACGAAACCGACAACTAAAATCAGGTTCACCGAACCGCAAATTGCGCTCGTGATACGCGCGCATCCAAACTGCAATCTCGACCGCTTGCGCGAGTTATCCTTTGAATTCGATCAGGCCGGGAAGATTCTTGATTGCGTCGGAACGATCAAGGACGGCGGGAATATCGATCACGATTATGCCGGTAGCGGTCTCGCGCGCTTGTACGAGACGGCACGCCGCAAATTGGCAGCTCGACAAACCAGCGCAACGATATTGCAATTTCCAAACGGCAAGAGACTTGCCAATGCGTAATCTACTATTAGATAACGGTTGTGCATCAAGAGTTGGGCTGACGCCCTCGCCAACCTGCCTTCCCGGGCAAGGTGGTTCCCGCAAGGGGATGCGGCCATTCGGCAACGAAACGGGTCGTGCGATCGTCAGCCCTCCTCGGTCAAACCGATGGAGGGTCTTTTAATGTCGAAGAAAAGGGAAACTAAGGTTGCCTCGGACGGCGGACCGGAGATTACGTCCGCCGGCGTTCCGTGGAGCGAGGTGCCGGAGTTCGCACGTGTTCACGTGGCCTGGATTGACGGTCGGCACGGATCGGCACAATCGTCATTGCCGCCTGTAGATGTGGTGCCGGTGCCGGACATTTTGTACACGCTGCCGTGTCTCCACGAGGACCGCCCCCGTGGATCGAAAGCCATGCTCGATGCCGCGGGCGCGCGGGCGCGACTGCGAGACGTGCGTCCTGGCGCTTGGCTCATCAGTCCTTACAGCGGCTGGAAGTGGGCCAAGTGGCCGAGTGGGGACGTGGGCTGGCTGCCGACCGACATTGAATTGCCCGCAACCCTGCAGGTAGCGGCGCGCAATGACGTTCATTAAACGTATAGCTAGCGAGCGGCGATCTGCATGAAACCGAGCGTTATCGTTTGCGACCTGGAGACTGTGCCCGATCTTGCCGGGTTTGCAGCCGCCAACGATCTTGTCGGCAAGTCCGACGAAGAAGTTCGCGAGGCGATCGGCGACAAGTTTCCGAAGCACATCTACCACTCGATCGTCTGCATCGGAGCCCTCATCGCGCACCGGGAGCCCGATCACTGGGCGGTGGACGCCGTTGGCGCGCCCCACGTGGGCGAGAGGACAGAGAAGGAGCTGATCACCGCCTTCTGCGATAAGATCGCGGAGCTGAGACCGCAGCTCGTCACATTCAACGGCAACAGCTTCGACCTGCCCGTGTTGCGCTACCGAGCCATGGTCCACCGGGTATCCGCGCCGGGGCTTTCGGCGCGCGCCTACTTCAATCGCTATAGCGAGGACGCCATCGATCTGTGTGACGCGCTCTCGTCGTTCGGTTCGCACGGAAAGGCTGGTCTTCACGAAATCAGCAGAATCATGGGCCTGCCTGGAAAGCCGAAAGGGTTCGATGGCGGCGAGGTGGAGCGCTATTTCCGAGAAGGCAAGATCAAGGAGATCGCCGACTACTGCGAGACCGACGTCATCGGCACTTACCAGGTGTGGCTGCGCTACGAACTGTTTCGCGGCACATTGAGCCGGAACGAGTTCGAGGCGAGCGAGCGAAACTTAGCGAGTTTCATAACTGTTCGACAATCACGGGGGAGCTAGCTCGCCGTCAACCGCGCAATTGACGATCAGGTCGCCCGAGGGACGCGTATGACACCCAAGAAATAAAACAGGCGAGGGCGCGGTGCGCTGGGTGGCCAATGATCCATGGCCTGTTACAATATGATTTCTGCATTCGGATTGGGGGTCCACCCCGTGTCCGCCCTGATTGGATCACTCGGTTCCGGAACTATCGCCCGTGGGTAAGTGGGCAGCTCCTATCCGCCGTTCCGCCCCGGTCGGCTACGAGATCGACCGGCTGATCGAGCCGCATCCCATCTTCCCGCTCATCCAGCGCCACGCCCAGGTCGATGACACCGAGATGTTCGAGGTGTTCAACATGGGGCTAGGCTTCTGCTACGTGGTCGACCCCGCCGCCGCCGAGCGCACGCTTGCGATCCTCAAGGCGCACGGCCGCGCGGCGCAGGTGATCGGCACCGCCGTCTCCGACCCGCAGAAGATCGTGCGCATCCCCGCGCGCGGGCTCGCGGGGCAGCATAAGAGATTTTGGCGGGAGGAGCGGGGGGCACGACGGGTGGGGTGATGTCGGGCTCCTCAAGCCGCGAACTCGTTGCGCTTCGTCTCCTTCGGGGAGAGGGTTGGGGTAAGGAGTTCAGATCTATTCAGATCTATCAAGTGACTCCGGCCACCCGAGTGCGCCAGCCTTGCCACTGACGTCGCAAGCGCCCGCACCAACGGGAAGCTAAAGGCCGATAACTGAGGCTCGACGGACGAATCGGGCTGCGGTAGAAGTCCTTAGAAAATGCGACGAGCGATCAGCAAAACTCTAATGTGACGAGCATAGAAAATTCTTAAAGGGCCCAAAGTATTGCTATTGATCCGACGAGCCGCGGGGGTGGCATAGATGGCGACAGCGGATCACGTGAAGGCTCTCATTCGTAGTCATGCCGAGGGCGATGACGAGCGTTTCTATGCCATTGCCATGCAAGTGGCGGCGCAGGCTGCCCGGCAAGGCCATACCAAGTTTGCACAAGAACTACGGAACTTGGTCGATCAGGCCAAAGCCCGGTTCAAAGCCGCGCCCTCAGGTCAACAAACCAGACCGGTACCTATCGTTCAGCCCCGCGGAGAGCTTGCTGGTCTCTTAACTGCCGCTTTCCCGAAGACCCGTTTGTCCGATATGGCACTAGATCATGCCATTCACTCTCGGATAGACCGTGTACTCACCGAACAACGGCAACGCGAGAAAATCGTTGCTCACGGACTAACACCTCTTCGCAAGCTCCTTCTGCTTGGCCCGCCCGGTACTGGCAAAACGATGACCGCGGCAGCGCTGGCCGGCGAACTAGGTTTACCTCTCTTCACAATCCAGCTGGACGGCTTGATTACCAAGTACCTCGGGGAGACAGCTGCTAAGCTGCGTCTCATCTTCGAGGCAATCCGTCAGAACCGTGCGATTTATCTATTCGACGAGTTCGACGCTCTGGGCGGGGAGCGTGCGGCTAAAAACGAGGTCGGAGAAATCCGTCGCGTTCTGAATTCATTCCTTCAATTCCTCGAGCAAGACGATTCGAATAGTATTATTGTTGCAGCCACCAATCACCCACAAATTTTGGACAAGGCATTATTTCGGAGGTTTGACTCCGTGATTGAATACCGACTGCCTTCGCGAAAGATCAGTGAAGAGGTCATCCGCGCTCGGCTAGCGCTGCTCGATACCTCTCACGTTAAATGGCAAAACGTCCTCGAAGCAGCCGAAGGATTGAGTCATTCCGATCTCACCCGTGCGTGCGAACATGCTGCCAAGAATGCCATCCTGCAGCACCAAACCCGCATCGAGACATCCGAACTCATCGAAGCTCTAACCGAACGACGCTCCACCCATCGCTAACGATCCGGTGTAGTGAAGGATGCCAGCTCCCCGAAACCGGAAGCATCTGCTTGTTCCAAATCCGCCTTCGTCAGAGGCGTACACTCCCCACCCAAGGAAGATCGAGCAACAGCCATTTGCCGGACCACAGAACCGGCAGCGGCATGCGAGAGCACTCCGGCGCGCCCTATCAACAGCTGAACGTGAAGCTCAGGAAGCTCGGCAAACGCTCGACATCACGGTACATGGTGCGGAGCCAGGACTCTACATCCAGTTCGAAAGCCCTCCCGGCGTCAACCTGAAGCTCGACTCACTTGAGAACCGCAAGCAAGGAATTGAACTTGTTGCAGTTCAACAGACAGCAGAAGTTGAAGAGCCTGCAGTTCAGTCGGCGACCGTCTTCGTGCCCGATGGGTCACTGAAACATTTCTTTAGCCGCTTCCACCAGTACGAGGTTGAAAGGACAAGTAAGGACGAGCCGCGGCACAAGGACATGGTTGATCGTATTGCAGCTCTCCGAAAAGCGACATTGCGGGCACTCTGGACCGACGCCACAGATGCGTACCCCGCTGACAAAGAGACAATCTGGTGGGAGGTTTGGCTACGTCGTCATGATGGAGAAGAGCTTCGACGCCTTCTGGAATTTGCAGAGCAGACGAATCTGAGCGTTGGCGAGCGACGATTAGGTTTCGATGACCGGATCGTGATCCTCGTAAGGGGCACCGCCGCCTCTCTCTCAGGCTCACTCGATGTTCTCGACGATCTTGCGGAAGTTCGTAAGGCAAAGGAGGGGAGCGCCTTTTTCTCCGATATGCCTGCGGAAGAACAAGCGCAATGGTTAGACGACCTTAGAGCCCGGACGACCCCACCGGGAGCTGACGCACCAGCTGTTTGTATTCTCGATACCGGCATCACGCGCGCGCATCCTCTCCTCGAAGACCTCATTCCTGAGACCGACGCAATGTCCGTGGATGCCAGTTGGGGCAGCCATGATAACGGAGGAGGCCCGGGCAATATGGGGCATGGAACCGAGATGGCGGGGCTAGCCACCTATGGTGATCTTGTCCCAGTTCTCGTTTCCGGTGATCCGGTCAATTTACGACATCGACTTGAGTCTGTGAAAATCCTCCCGCCAGCAGGCGCGAACGCACCCGAGCTTTATGGTGCAATAACTGCTCAGGCGACCGCGCGCCCTGAAGTTAATGCGCCAGAACGAGCCCGTGTCTTCTCGCTCGCGGTAACCGCGACTGACGAACGCGACCGCGGTCAGCCAACATCTTGGTCAGCGGCCGTCGATGCACTCGCCGCAGGGCGAACGTTTGACCCGGCAACTTCCGGTCTCGTGTATTTGGATGAGCCTGAAGAGGGCGCACGGCGGCTTTTCATCTTGAGCGCGGGCAATGTAGCACCTGACGCCCTTCAGGTAGGGCATCTTGACCGCAGCGACCTCGAAGCCGTCCATGATCCGGCGCAAGCGTGGAACGCACTGACTGTCGGGGCCTTCACCGAAAAGGCCGCCATTGCGGGCGCGGCATACCGTGGCTGGTCTCCTTTATCTCCGGCCGGCGATCTTTCGCCCTGGAGCACGACCTCGGTGACCTTTCAGGACACGTGGCCGATCAAACCTGAAGTCGTACTTGAGGGCGGCAACGTGGCCTTTAGCGGCAGGAATTTCGATGGCAGCGTACCAGATCTGTGTTTGCTGTCGACCTATTACAGACCCGACCGACGGCCGTTCGTGTTGTCGTGGGCAACGAGCGCAGCGACGGCACAAGTTGCGCGTATGGCCGCCATGGTCAGAGCTGATTACCCTGAATTCTGGCCGGAGACTGTTCGGGCGTTGATCGTTCATTCGGCTAGATGGACGAGAGCGATGGAGGCTCATCTGCGGGGCGCCGGCGGCAAGCATGGGAGGGCCAAATTGGTTCGGCGATATGGCTTCGGTGTTCCACATCTTGACCGTGCACTCCGAAGCGCAAATGACGCCCTCACGCTGATCGCACAGTCCGCGATTCGCCCCTTCTCCGAAGGCAAGATGCGGGAGATGCACGTTCACGAACTGCCTTGGCCGAAGGATGCGTTGGAAGAGTTGGGGCAAACTGCCGTCCGCCTTCGCGTAACTCTATCGTACTTCATTGAGCCTAACCCCGGCCGGCGCGGATGGCGCCGGCGGCATCGCTACGCCTCCCATGGTCTCCGCTTCGAATTGAAGTACCCGACTGAAACGGTGAATGAATTTCGAAAGCGCCTTAACCAGCGAGCGCTCGATGAGGACGAGGAGAAGCCCGCGCCCGGTGGAGACGCCGCAGCGTGGTTCCTCGGTGAAATTGCACGTAACAAGGGATCAATTCATTCAGACATCTGGGTTGGAACGGCCGCTGACTTGGCCGAACGGAGCTGGGTCGGCATATATCCCGTCTCCGGATGGTGGAAAGATCAACCCAAACGGGACCGCAGCGGGCTCGGTGCCCGATATGCATTGGTGATCAGCATCGAAACCGATGCCGAAGAGGTCGACATTTGGACCCCTGTCGCCCAACAAATTGGTATTCCAATTGAAGAAATACTTATCGAGGTTTAGCAGAGCCGGCCCATTGGCTGCGCCTGGATCTCGCCCCATCCGGTCTTCCTGTTGGGCCCTTTGATCACGGTGTGTTCACAAACTGGCGCATGTGCTGGTTCCAACGATGCTGATAGCTTGTGACGATGCCGCCGGAGCACAACGGCTTTCGCTTGCCCATTTGGAGCGGTAATCTCTGCTTCAACGCGCGGGACGCTGATTTTTGAGTGCTAACTTCCGTTTCCTCGAACCGCACGGCGTTCAGCTATATCGGCTGACGGCGCTGGCGGAACATTATTTCCCAACAGATCCCAACACCTGTCTTTTCAAGCTTCGGCAGTTTGCCGAATTGCTGGCGCAGGATGTCGCCGCGCGCGCGAACCTCTACACCTCCTTCGAGGAGCCATTCACAGACCTTCTGGGCCGCCTCTCCCGGTCGGGCTACGCACCTCGACGTGCGATGGATCTGTTCCATCACCTACGCAAAGTTGGAAATGCCGCGGCTCACGGCAATCACGATGATCACGCCACCGCGCTAAACGCACTGAAGGTCGCACGCGAGTTAGCAGTCTGGTTCGTGCGTGGCTTTGGCGGAAAGTCGACGCTCACGGTCGGACCATTCACGCCGCCGGCACCACCGGCCGATCCGACAGAATCGCTGAAGGCCGAGCTGAAGCAGCTACAAGCCGCCGTTGATGAACATCGATCCGCTGTCGAGATAGAACGAGCGAGAGCAAACGATCTGCAAGGGCGCATTCGCAGCGCCGAAGAACGGGCAGCTAAAGAGGCCGAGGAACGTGAGGTATGGCAGCGTCTCGCGGAAGAAGCGGAAGCCAAGCAGATCCAGCCGCGCCCACCGATGTACGATCAAATTCTTCCTCAGCCCTCACTGGGATTCGCAGAGAGAGAAGCTGATTGGGAGCGTCTTTCCTACGAAACTGAGGCAGCGTCAGAATACGTGCCGAGGCAACTTGAAGTGCTGCAGCGCGAGGCTGCGCAGCTCCCTCCTGCCGCACTCAACGCAATAGAGAAGAAAGCAGAGGATGCCGCCGACCAAATCGATCTCGACGAGGCTGCAACCCGCGCCATCATTGACGAACAGCTTCGTGAGCGCGGATGGGAGGCTGACACTCAAGAGTTGCGCTACGCCAAAGGTGCTCGACCTGTGCGCGGCAAGGCAATGGCTATCGCCGAGTGGCCGACGAGCAATGGCCCGGCGGACTACGCCCTATTCGTTGGCACCACGTGCGTTGGACTTGTGGAGGCCAAGCGCAAGCGCAAGAACGTGCAGGCTGCTATCGATCAATCGGGCCGCTACGCTCAAGGCTTTGCTCCTGCGGAAAGTGTTGATCTTCCTCAGGGCGGCCCATGGCCGTGTCAATCGGGCCGCACGGATGAGCCGCCGTTCCGTGTCCCGTTCCTGTTCGCGACCAATGGACGGCCATACCTCAAGCAAGTTGAGACGCAAAGCGGCATTTGGTTTCGCGACGCTCGCAACCCGACGAACCTTCGGCGGGCTCTTACCGATTGGCCGACGCCCGAAGGGCTGAAGGCGCAACTCGAAATGGACCGGCAGGCGGCTCAGGAGCGCCTGAAGTCCATGCCTATCGATTTTGGTTTTCCACTTCGGGAGTATCAGAAACGAGCCATCCACACAATCGAAACGGCGCTCGCAGATGACTCAAAACGGGCGATGCTGCTGGCAATGGCGACGGGGACTGGCAAGACGAAGCTTGCCATTGCACTGCTATATCGCTTGCTCGAAACGAAACGCTTTCGGCGAATCTGTTTTGTAGTCGACCGCCATGCGCTGGGCGAACAGGCTGCTAATGAGTTCAAGACCACTCGTATCGTAAGCGCGCGAACGTTCGCCGACATTTTTGGCTTAAAGGAACTCGCTGATGTTGTTCCGGACACGGCGACCAAGGTCCACATCTGCACGATTCAGGGATTGGTGAAACGGGTGTTGTTTGCCGACGAGCCACAGGAGGTTCCGCCTATTGACCAATATGATTTGATGATCGTCGACGAGTGTCATCGGGGCTACTTGCTTGACCGCGAAATGTCCGACGCGGAGATGTCATTTCGTAGCGAGGCTGATTACATATCAAAATATCGCCGGGTGCTGGAGCACTTCGACGCGGTGAAGATCGGGCTGACCGCCACACCAGCACTTCACACGGCGCAAATATTCGGCGACCCAATCTTCACCTACTCATACCGTGATGCAGTGATCGACGGATACTTGGTCGATCACGATCCACCGACCCACATCGAGACAGCGCTTTCGCGCGAAGGTATTCATTTCGCTCGCGGCGATCAGTTGCCTTTTCTCGATCCGACGACCGGAGAGATCGATCTCACCCACGCACCTGACGATCTCGACTTTGACATTACGGACTTCAACCGACGGGTGATAACGCGTCCTTTCAATCAGGTCGTATGCGAAGAGTTAGCCAAACACATCGACCCCTCGCTATCCGGCAAGACGTTGATATTTGCGTCGACCGATGGGCACGCCGACATTGTTGTCGATGAATTAAAGAAGGCCTTTGTGCGTCAGTATGGAAGCATAGATGATGCGGCAGTCGCAAAGATCACCGGCAGCGTTGATGATCCCAGTAAACTGATTCGCCGCTTCCGCAACGACGCGTGGCCCAGCGTTGCTGTGACTGTTGATCTTTTGACGACGGGCATCGATGTCCCAAAGATCACCAATCTTGTATTCATTCGGCGCGTGAATAGCCGCATTTTGTACGAGCAGATGCTAGGCCGGGCGACGCGTCTTTGCCCAGACATCGGGAAAGAGACGTTCCGCATCTTCGATGCCGTTGGTATCTATGATGCGCTAAAACCGCTGACAGCTATGAAGCCAGTCGTTGTCAATCCAAAGGTGACAATGACTCAACTGCTAGAAGAATTTGCCCGTGTTACCGACTTTACTCATCGCGCGCTGCTGCGCGACGAAATTCTTGTAAAGCTAAGACAAAGGCTTACTAAGCTAACCGCAGATGCGCTAGATGCCTATCGGAGGGCAGCAGGCGAACCGTTGAAGACAACTATCGACCGCATGCAGCAGGAGCCGCTTGATGCGATGGCGAACTGGGTTAAAAACAAAACGGGAATCGGTCCAATTCTCGATTGGCAGCCTGAGAGCGGCAAACCCATCCCTCTGCCGATCTCAGAGCACCCTGACCAGGTTGTGTCGGTTACGGCAGGATACGGAGCCACTACAAAGCCAGAAGATTTTCTGAGCTCGTTTACTCTGTTCGTCCGAGATAACGTCAACAAGGTAGCGGCCTTGCAGGCCGTCGTGCAGCGCCCGCGAGAGTTGACCAGAGCCGATCTAAAGACGCTTCGGGCGGAGTTTGACCGGCAAGGCTTCTCAGAGGCAGCACTTCGCCATGCTTGGAAACAAGCGAAGAACGAGGACATCGCGGCGGATGTCGTCAGTTTCATTCGGCAGGCCGCACTCGGTGACCCGCTCGTGCCGTGGGCAGACCGGGTTAAGTCGGCTATGGCTCGCATCACGAAACACGGGACCTGGAGCGAGCCACAACGCAAATGGCTGGAGCGCATCGGTAAAGCCGTGGCCCAGGTAGGTGTTGCCGACAGGACCGTATTGGACGAGGGACAATTCCGCGCAGAGATGGGCGGGTTTGATAGATTGAACCGCGTGTTCGATGGGCGGCTCGATGCCATCCTCGGCGACATCAACGAGGAGCTTTGGAGAAAATCAGCATGATTGATGGGACTGGCAGTGCGACGCGAGATATCGTCCAGAAGCTCTGGAGCCTCTGCAACATCCTGCGCGATGATGGCATCACCTATCAGGATTACGTAACCGAGCTTACTTTCCTGCTTTTTCTAAAAATGATGCAGGAAACCAAACGCGAAGATGCGTTGCCCAAGGGATATAGATGGGGCGATCTGACCCAGCGCGAAGGCGAGGATTTGCTTACCCATTACCGCGCTCTGCTCCTCAGGCTTGGTACCGAAGGTAAAGGCACGGTGCGCGACATTTTCACCGATGCTCAAACGTCGCTGCGTAGGCCTACAAACTTGAAAACCTTAGTGTCCGAGATTGACAAGCTGGATTGGTTTTCCGCCCGGCGTGAGGGACTGGGCGACCTCTACGAGGGACTCCTCCAAAAGAATGCCGGTGAGAAGAAGTCTGGTGCTGGACAGTATTTCACGCCGCGTCCTTTGATCGACTGCTTGGTGCGCCTGCTTAAGCCAAAACCCGGCGAGATTGTGCAAGACCCGGCGGCGGGGACTGGCGGATTTCTTGTGGCATCTGATCGCTTTATCAAGGATGCCACGGACGACCTATTCAACTTGTCGCCCGAGCGGCAACACTTTCAGCGCACGCAGGCTTTGGTCGGCCTGGAACTCGTGCTGGATGCCCATCGGCTGCTGCTAATGAACCTGATGCTGCATGGCATTGAAGCAGCGGGCGTCGCCTTAGGAGACACGCTCAGTCCCGATGGCGAGCGGCTGCCCAAGGCCGATCTTGTGCTGACCAATCCTCCATTCGGCACCAAGAAGGGCGGCGGGCGGCCAACCCGCAGCGACTTCACCATCACTGCTGCCATCTCGAACAAACAATTGGCATTCGTGGAGCATGTCGTCCGCGCTCTGAAGCCCGGTGGTCGTGCGGGCATGGTGGTGCCTGATAACGTACTATTCGAAGCCAATGTTGGCGGCGAGCTGCGCACCTGGTTGATGGAGCTTTGCAACCTCCACACGATCCTGCGACTACCAACTGGTATCTTCTATTCGCAAGGCGTCAAGACCAACGTGCTCTTCTTTCAGCGTGGCAAGACCGACAAGGCCAACACCAAAGCGGCGTGGGTCTATGACATGCGGGCGGACGCTCCCGCCTTCGGCAAGACACGCCCTTTGACTGTTGCGGATTTTGCGGATTTCGAGACCGCCTATGGCGATGATCCGAATGGCGGCGCGAAGCGCAAGGACCAAGGCGAGGAAGGCCGCTGGCGCTGTTTTACGCGCGATCAGATCACCGCCCGTAATGACGATCTCGCCATTGCATGGCTGCACGACACTGAAGCGGAAGCCGAGGAACAGTTGACGGACCCCGAGGATATTGCCGCTGCCATCATCGGTCACCTCAAGGCCGCTCTCGATGACATTGAAACGCTGTCTGAGGAACTGGAGCCGAACGACATCGAGAAGCCAGTTGCCACGTCGGAGGCGGCGGAATGAATGAGTTGCCAATAGGATGGGCGCGCGCGGCTCTTGGCGATGCAACGACCGTGCGGAAAGAGAAGGAAGACCCGAGGAATCTACCTAATCTCCCCTTCATCGGCCTTGAGGAGGTCGAAGCTCACACCGGACGAATTATCTCCGCTCAAAATACATCCACTCTTAAAAGCGCCGTTGCTCTCTTTGCCGAAGGCGACATTCTTTATGGGCGGCTGCGTCCTTACCTAAACAAGGTGGTCATCCCCGACTTTGCGGGAGCAGCATCTGCCGAATTCATTGTCTTTCCTCGCTCAAAGTTGTTGGAGCCGCGCTATCTCCAATGTGTATTGATGTCGCCGACTTTTGTTGAGTTCACTGCGTTGAAGAGCACTGGCGATAGGCCGCGAGTGTCATATGAGAGCATAAGCCCTTACGTATTTCCCCTGCCGCCCATCAAAGAACAGGGACGGATAGTTTCCAAGATCGACAGCCTGTCCGCGAAATCCAAACGCGCCCGCGATCAGCTCGACCACATCCCCCGGCTGGTGGAGAAATACAAGCAAACGATCTTGGCGTGCGCGTATCGAGGCGAGTTGACGAGAGAATGGCGAGATAGCCGTCTGCCGGGCAAGGCTCCCAGCCCTGAGCAGCTTGAGGCCGAGCGCCGTGAGACGCTAGCCATCTCTGGAGTTCGTCCGCAAACCCGATCAACCTCGCGAATCGGCGAGGTTGCCCCTCCCCACGATTTGCCCGGCGGTTGGTCTTGGGTCAGAGCCGAATCGGTAAATGGCTTTATCACGAAAGGAACCACGCCTGCCGCTTCCAAAATGACGCAGACTGGAGACGTTCCATATATCAAGGTCTACAACCTAACTTTTGATGGTAGTCTCGATTTCACCGTCGATCCGACCTTTGTTTCTAGGCAAACTCATGAAAAGCTTTTGCGGTGATCGATCGTTTGGCCTGGTGACGTGCTCATGAATATTGTTGGGCCACCGTTGGGAAAAGTTAGCATTGTTTCTGATCAGTGGCCGGAATGGAATATCAATCAGGCGATCGCAGTTTTTAGGCCGATACGTTCATTGACAGCGAGATTTCTTGCGCGTTGGCTTCTCTCAGAAACACTGCTCCGCTGGGCGGAAGCGAAGGCTAAGGCGACTGCCGGTCAGAGCAATCTCACCTTGGAGATTTGCCGAGATTTGCCGATCCCGCTCTGCTCGTTGCCAGAACAACAAGAAATCAATCGCCGTATCGATACCGCTTTCGCCTGGATCGATCGGCTCGCATCCGAAGCAACCAGCGCCCGCAAGTTAATCGATCATCTCGACCAAGCCGTCCTCGCCAAAGCATTCCGGGGCGAACTGGTGCCGCAAGACCCGAGCGACGAACCGGCAAGCGTTCTTTTGGAGCGCATCCGCGCCGAGCATGCTGCCGAGCCCGTCAAGGTCAGACGAGGGCCGAAGCGAATTCAAAAGTTGTTCCCGTGACCGTGGAGAGGCCGGGCAAGTGATGGCGACGAGCAGGAAGGTCGACGGGTTAATCTTCGCCCTCGGAGTCATCTTCTTCTGAACCAACCTCGATATCGAGCGCTTTCACCCGATCATAAAAGGCGATGCGGAAGCGCTCTAATTTGGAGGCCAGCCACTCGAACTGATCGCGGCGACTAGCTTCGTCCGTCGGATCAGCGGCTCGATAGATGACAATCCGAGAAGCTGTCTTTTCTGGCAGCTCCTGCCAATCAAGCTTTTCGCCGAAAGCCCTTTCGATATCGGCCTTTTTTGCTTCAAGTGCGCGAAATGTCGCTTTCCCATCTGGACGCGAAATGTAAAGCTGGGCGCTAATTTCCTTGTCGCGTCGAGCTGCAGTAGTCGAAAAATGCACGCCTGTGCGCCCTATCCGAAAATCGCACCAATAATTTTTGAACGTTCTTCTCACCTTGAAACTTGAATGCTTCTCGGCAAGGAATGCTGCAAACTGTGACCAGTAATTCATATAGAATTTCTGACGCTCATTAAGAGCTGTGTCGCTCACTTGACGCGTTGTTCGAGTGACGCCTCGGCTCCACTCATTAGGCTTGCCAACAGCACTGAACTGAGGCGCTGGGAGAGAGTTGCCGATTTTCATCGCCCGTATTTCCACGGCGAAGAAATTGAAGCCATCAATCGTGCTCTTATTCAGCCAGTCGATGGCTGCCCTGTGCTCTTCACGAAATGTCTCTGCAATCCAGACGATCGTTACATCACTCTCTTGGCCGCCGATGTAGGTCATAATCTGACCCAGATGGGTATGATCAGTCGGGCCGAACTGGTTCTCGATGACGACCACGTTACCTTCGATATCCTTGGCCAAGATATCGATGTAGAAATTGCCGACAGGAACCTCAGTGTCCTGAAATTGCAATTCGCCAAGACCTAGCGTTTCCGCCAGTAGGGCAAGGTTCTCAGCTTCGGCAAGCCACCGCGTGAAATCTCTGGCCTCATGCGCCCACACTGCGCGCAGAGGCACCGTGACAAGACGATCAAGCGTCGCCGTCATTCCGACGCCTCCGTCGCTTGCTCGCCGCCCTGCGCGTGAGATGCTGAATTTGCCATGATCCGGCGTGGCCCTTGTGTTTCAGCTGGATGCGACGCCCTCAGCCTCGTATGGGCAAGTCTTATCCGCAAACGAACCATAAGGGCAAGAATACGCGGACGAGTACGGGATCGCGCTTCGCGAAACGTAGGGAGAACAAATCCGGCGGATTGAAGGGCTGCGTTTCGGTATTGCTCCGATCTAGGCCGCCGAATATTGCCGAGAAGAGCGAGTAGCGATTGTTGCCGGCTTCTGCACGACGACACCGAGACATGACGGAGCGTCGCAGCACAGCGTTCGCGGCCTAACTCATCCCCGCAAATCTCACCTTCTGCCCCTGGTCGAGCGCCTCGTAGAAGCGCATGAGCGCGGGGCGGATCGCGGCGGTGGCCGCGCGCACGGCGGCAAGGCGCTTGCGCATCGCGTCCATGCGGCCGACTGGGGTGAGCGCGGTCTCGGCGGGGCAGGCGCCCCCGAGCGTGTCGGCGGCCTTGAGCGAAGCGGTGACGAGCTCGTAGAACGCGACGCGCTGCGGCGAGCTCAAACGCACGTCGCGCTCGATCTCGCGTACCGGCCAGCCGCGCAGCACGCCCGCAAGCTCTTCGCACATGGCGCCGCTCCAGCCGGGCGCGGCGGCCTGGCGTGGGGTGGGCTCGCGCGCGGCAGCCTCGCGCGCCGCGGCATAGGCGCGGGCGCGATCGCGGCGGGATGAATACGCTCGGCGCTCGCGCCGCTCCTCCTGGGCTTCGCGCCGCTCCGCCCCCTGCGGCGCATTGCTTGCGGCCGGCGCCGCCATGTCGCGGTAGAGGCGCGTCTTCTGCTCGTCGTCGAGCGTGCCGTAGAA
>Ga0306920_100006152_pt1 | contig 15597 bp, 11 predicted proteins | sample flu12Cox44000170_FD_204666 | JGI IMG/M metagenome (GOLD analysis project Ga0306920, IMG submission 204666) | Lab enrichment of tropical soil microbial communities from Luquillo Experimental Forest, Puerto Rico - flux4day.12C.oxic.44.000.170 (v2)... | ecosystem: Environmental > Terrestrial >... | reverse complement strand
TTTGTGTATCCCCGCCCTTACTGCTCCGCATAATCGTCCGCGTCTTTTGCTCGCGACATCTCGGACTGGAAAACACGAGCGGACCGTCATCCGTTTGCAACCGACGCGTGAGCTTCGCGCCTTCGTGCCATGGCACGTGAAGTAGAAATCGTTTGATGTTCTTCTGGCAAGCACTGGTGTCGCTGCTGTCCAAGTCAGAGGCAACCATAGCCAGAAGTGTCCACATTTGCTTTGCTCGGTCAGCGGGCTTGGGACTTGTGTCAACATTACCCTCGCGAGTGAGACTCAGGAGGGCTTCGTCGAAAAGAGCCAGTAATCGAGCGTCATGGGCGCGCATCGCAGAAGAGACAGCCGGGACGCTCCCGGGCCTATTGTTAGTCGCGGTTGCCACGCCTCCGAGGTCCGTTGAGGATGAGCGGTAATACACTGAAACTACCGTGCTCGCAAATGCACGTAACTGCTGCAGAAACGCCGATAGTTCCTCCACCATGCATTTCATGCTCCACCGCGGTTCCGGTGCATGATCTCCCGGGCCCGATCCTTGAAGCGCCGCGGAGCTTAGGGGGGCGGCCATAGCGTGGTACGCTTAAGGCAGAAGGTTCTTTCGTCGTGAAGCTTGCCACGGGCGGTCTACGTGCAGCGAAGGTAGTACGCGATTGGACGAGACACTGACGCAGAAGGAACGGGAAGCGGTGGAGGCACTGGAGGACGCGCGCGGTGCTGGGGTGCCGGTGAGCGATCACGCGAAGGCGAAGGGTGTTGAGAACCGAGTCGAGACCAAGGTCGCCTACAGCAACCTGCGTGACTCCCCTGCCTTGAAGCGAGGGGTTCAAACGCTCTCTGTCATAATCCCGGCAAAAAACGAGGAACGGAATCTGCCGCCATTGATCGAGCGGCTGTTTTCCGCACTGCGCGGGATCGGCAGACCGTTCGAAGCGATTATAGTGAACGACGGCAGCACCGACGGCTCGCTGCGCGTGCTGCGCGATCTCGTTGCGTGCCACCGTGAGCTGCGCGTGATCGACCTCGCCCGCAACTACGGCCAGACCTCAGCAATGATGGCCGGATTTACTCACGCGCGTGGGGACATCATCGTGCCGCTCGACGCCGATCTGCAGAACGACCCGGCAGACATCGCTCTGCTGCTCACTAAGCTCGAGGAAGGCTACGACGTCGTCTCCGGCTGGCGGAAGGAACGCCAGGACGCCACGATCCGCCGCAACCTGGTGAGCCGCATCGCCAACGTGATTATCTCTCGGCTGTCGGGCGTGCATCTGCACGACTATGGCTGCACCCTGAAGGCATACAGGCGCGACGTGATCGGTCCGGTGAGGCTTTACGGAGAAATGCACCGGTTCGTCCCAATCTACGCATCCTGGTACGGCGCACGTATTGCGGAGATCGCGGTCAGCCACCACCCGCGACTGCACGGCAAGTCGCACTACGGGCTGGAGCGCATCCTGAAAGTCGTGCTCGATCTGATCGTGGTACGTTTTCTCGACCGTTGGATCGGCAAACCGATCTACATCTTCGGCGGCTTCGGCACGCTGTGCTTCCTCGTCGCGGCGATCAGCTTCGCCTATATGCTCTGGTTGAAATTCCACAGCCACGTCTCGATGATCCAAACACCCCTCCCGCTGCTGGTGGTGATGTCCATCATGATTGGCGTCATGAGCATCGGCCTCGGTCTTGTGGCCGAAATCATGGTGCGTACGTATTTCGAGTCGCAGGGGAAGAACACCTATTACATACGCGAACTGATTAACTTCCCTGGCCAAGACTGACCCGATCCGGCATGTGCGGACTGGCAGGCTTTGTCGGGATCGGCGCGCGAGCGGACCTCGAGTCCATGGTCGACAGCATCGTCCATCGCGGCCCCGACGGTGCCGGCTTCCATATCGACCCCCCGAACGCCTTGTACCTGGGCTTCCGCCGCTTGGCGATCATCGACATCAAAGGCGGTTATCAGCCGATGTGGAACGAGGACGAGTCCGTCTGCGTCATTTTCAACGGCGAAATCTATAATCAAGCTGAGCTGAGGCAGGAACTCGTATCAGCCGGACACGTCTTCCGGACCGACCATTCCGACACGGAAGTCCTCGTCCACGGCTACGAAGAATGGGGTGACGTTCTGCCCACGCGCCTCAATGGCATGTTCGCCTTCGTCATCTGGGACAAACCGCGGCGACGCCTGTTTGCCGCGCGCGACCGCTTCGGCGAAAAGCCGTTCTTCTACACTGTCCGACCGCGCCTCTTTGCGTTCGCCTCCGAGCTGTCCGCGCTGATTCGCCACCCGGCCGTTGACCACACGATCGATCCGCGCTCCCTCCAGAAATTCTTCGCCCACGGCTACATCCCAGCCCCCAACGCGCTCTATCGCGGCACGCGAAAACTGCCGGGCGGCTGCTTCCTTACCTTCGATCTTGCCGACTTTCGCGTGCGCGAGCGGCGCTATTGGCGTTTTGCCATTGACGCCGACGAGCACGCGCCTGCCGACCGCATCCCCGCGCTCGCCGAGCAGCTTCGCGCGCTGTTGGACCGCGCCGTCGAGCGGCGTCTGGTCAGCGACGTACCCCTCGGTATCTTTCTCTCGGGAGGGATCGATTCCAGCACGGTGCTCGCGCTAGCCGCCCGGCACCGGCCGCCGGCCCGCCTGGACACGTTCACCATCGGGTTCAACGAAAGCTCCTTCGACGAAAGCGCCTATGGCCGGCAGGTCGCCGCCGTCATCGGCACCCGCCATCACGAGCGCATTCTGGACTTCGATAGTGCTCGCCAGCTCGTCGTCCCCGTCTTGCAACGGCTCGACGAACCGACTGGCGATGCCTCCATCCTGCCCACCTACATGCTCTCGTCCTTTGCCCGCGAAAGTGTCACCGTGGCCCTGTCCGGCGACGGCGGCGATGAGCTGTTCGCCGGGTATGACCCGTTCGCGGCGATCGCGCCGGCTACCTGGTATGACCGGCTGATCCCCACCCCGGTGCATCTGCTGCTGCGTCGTATGGCGGAGATGCTGCCGCGCTCCACCTCCAACATGAGCCTGGACTTCAGGCTGCGCCGCGCGTTGATGGGTCTTTCTTATCCGACGCACGCCCGCCTGCCGATCTGGATGTCGCCCCTCGAGCCTGCGCGCATGGGAGCGCTGTTCGAGACCCCGATGCGGGTAGAAGAGCTGTACTCCGAGGCGATCGAGGCCTGGGACAATGCCCGCGCAACGAATCCGCTCGACCGCACGCTGGAGTTCTTCACCAATTTCTACCTGCAGGACGATATCCTGGCGAAGACGGATCGCGCGGCGATGATGGTGTCGCTGGAGGCGCGCGCCGTGTTTCTGGATAATGATGTTGCGGATTTCTGTGCGCGCCTGCCGCATGGCTACAAATACCGCCGCGGCGTCCGCAAATTCCTGCTGCGTCAAGCGGCCCGCGACCTGGTGCCGGATGTCGTGCTGAAACGCGCGAAGAAGGGCTTCGGCATCCCCCTGCCCCGCTGGCTGAGGCAGATGCCGGCCCCGCCGCCGCTCGAGGCGGTGTCCGGTCTCCAGCCCGCCTGGATCGCCGAACGCTGGTCCGCCGCGCGCAGCGGACAGGAAGACGAGCGGTTGCTACTGTGGAGCTGTCTGAGCCTGCAGGGCATCATCGGTCAGAAGAGGAGCACGGACCTTGCTGCGTAAGTCCGATAGCGCGACTGTCGAGCCTGGCTGTGATGCCGAGTCGTACGCGACGGCGGGATTCCTTCGGCGTGTCACGCGTTACGGCATCGTGGGCCTTGCGGTTTCGCTGTTCTACAGCCTCGCCGTGATTGCGTGCGTGCACTTGTGGCCGCCGCTCGGCCCAACCCTGGCCAGCGCGATCGCATTCATCATCACATTGCCGATCGCCTATTTTGCCCACAGGAATATCTCGTTCTTCGACAGCAAGCGTGACGCCTTTCAGCCGCTGCGCTTTGCCGTGACCACCGCCGCGTCATTCGTCCTCGGAGTGGGCGGCATGTATTGGATCACCGAAATCGCCGGTCGGGACTTCCTTCTCGGCATCGCATGGAACTGGCTGACCATCCCGGCGGTGAATTTCGTCGTGTATATCGTTTGGGTTTTTCGCGCGACGCAAACTGCGCGGCCCGGGGGTTCGCCGACGCAATCCCCGCAGACACGTCGGTGCGAGTAATATGGCAGCGTTCCAGAACATGGCGGCGACCGGCTGGTCTATCCAGCTCGTATCATCTCTGCGGTCCGCGTTCCGGTGTCGCTACGACCTCACCCTCTGCCCTCAGCGCCGCACTGCAGGGCATGCTGCGATTGTTCCCCAGGGCCGATTTGCGATCACCTTGTTAGGCGGAATCCGCAACGATCTGCCCCCAGTTCGTCGGTCACATGCGTGAAATGGGGTCACGTGAGCCCGCAGAGCGCTGAAAGGTCCGAACTCGCCAAGGGTTCGCCGGACCGTTTCGGTTATTCGTGGGATCACTACGCCGATTTGCTGCCTGAGCATCAGGAACAGTTCCTGCGCTGGACCGCGCTCGACAAGTCGTTCTGGAAAGGCGTGCGTTTCCTCGATGCGGGCTGCGGAATCGGCCGGAACTCCTATTGGCCGTTGACGTACGGCGCGCTCGGTGGGGTAGCCGTGGACGTGGACGAGCGCACGCTACGGCATGCGCGGAAGAACTTGGCGCAATTCCCGAACGTGGAGGTGCGAAATCAGAGCATCTACGAGCTTCGGGAGGCGGATACGTTCGACATCGCTTTCAGCATCGGCGTAGTGCACCACCTCGCAGACCCGGATGCCGCGGTCGCCCGTCTGGCACGCGCGGTCAAGCCCGGCGGAGTGGTATTGGTCTGGCTCTACGGGCGGGAGAACAACGGCTGGATCGTGTATCTGTTCAACCCGCTGCGGCGAGCACTGTTCAGCCGCCTCCCACTTCGGCTAGTACACGCGCTTTCCTGGCCATTGAGCGCGCTGTTGTGGTGTGCACTGCGTATGGGGATACAGCCCGGCCCCTATTTCCGGCTGCTTCGGGGCTTCTCTTTCGAGCATCTGCGGGCGATTGTCTTCGATCACATGATCCCGCGCATTGCGCTCTATTACACACGTGCTGAGGCTGAGGCATTACTGCGCCGCGCTGGCTTGGAGAATGTTGAAGCGGCTTGGGTGAATCGGATGTCCTGGACTGTCCGCGGTCGAAAGCCTCGTTGACCCTAGCCTGTCAAGGCTGGCACACGTGGTCCTCGCCGCCCTGCGCATAAATGAAAAGGCCCAGGAGTGTGTTGGCAACGCGCACCAACGCGAACTTCAGGGGACCAGCCGGCCGGCAATGAGCTCCGCTGCGCATGGTACGAGTACTGCGCGCCGAGCGGGAGCCACCGCAACCGGCGTTCGAGTGGCCGCCCGCCTTGGTCGCCTCGGCAGCATAGATTAAACTCCCTCGAACCCCCTTCGATGACTGAGGAAGCGATCTCGCACGAGCAGCGCTGTTGCGAACACTAACCCGATCAGCGTGAGCCCCCCGCCGATTGGCAGCCACGACGATCTGTATTTCATGACGATAGTATGCTTGCCTGCCGGTACGGCGACGGCGCGAAAAAGCAGATTTGCGGGATGAATGGCAGTAGGCACATCGTCAACTGTCGCGGCCCATCCCGGATAGAAAGTGTCGGCAACCAAGACAAGACCAGGCCTGTCGAGCTTGGCCTCCAACACTATCGTTTGCGGGTCCGGCTCGGCGAGCCGTCGGACAGACTCGAAGTTACCGGCTGGGTCCGGCTCGGCGCGAGCCAGTAGCGCATCATCATGGCTCATACCCTCAATCACCGAACGGCGCGCCCATTCGGGTGCTATTGCGGGTGACGCGTCATCAAGCAGGCGCCGCAGCGTCTCGAACGCCTGCCGCTCGCCCTCGACCGGAATGACATCATGGACGATGCGGAAACGTGGAAGAGCCGATAGGTTTTCGAGAACGACAATCCCTCCGGTTGCTTCTTGCTCCTTCAAGCCGGACGGGATATTCGTGCGGCTGCGAGAGCGGTCGGAATAAATTACGTATTTCACTGCGGCCACGCTCAACATTGGTACGCTGATGGTCGACGGCGTTTGGAAGGTTGGTGATTCCGATGGCCCGGCAAGTTCCATAAATTCGTTTAGTCGCCGGACGGGAAGAGCGCTTGCGGAGCGAAGATCGCGAAGTTCGAACAGGACGCTCGTGTTCGGCATGCCGACGCCGACCGGCACACCAATGAACCGCCAGTATCCTCCGGAGAGAAGCGCCTGGAGTCGTGTCGTCACCTCCGAGCGCCCGGAACGCAGAACGACGGAGCGCTCAAAAATAACAGTGGGAATACGAATCGCCGCTGCCTCGATCATGGCGACAACAGCGACGACGATGGCCGCCCGTGCCGAGTTGCTGCGGCACAGCAACACATAAGCGGCCACCGCAACAAGCGCTGCAACAGGCGATACATAGATTTGCCAGTCCCCGATGTGGTGGATGCCGACATAGCGCAAGTACGCGATTGCTTTCGTCAGGCTGTGGAGTGGTTCGAATCCGCCGAAGAGCGCGAAAGCGGCGAGCACGAGTCCGAAAAGCACTAGCCCGGCGAGCACTACTGCGAGAGGGACCACGAGCAGGTTCGGGCGAGAGGCAGAAGCGATGGTCTGCAAGCCATATCCTGCTGCAATGCAAAGAGGCACAACGATCAGCGAGTAGCAGTACCACGGCAGGATCAACCGAAGGCCGGGGAGCTGGTGGAGCCATTGGAGACCGATCGGCGCTAACGTGAGGCCGATTCCGAGTACAGTCATAAGAATTAGACCCCAATGCTCTCGCAGCTTTCGCGATCCGGCGATCGCCAGAAGAAGTGCGACCAAGCCGATCGAAGCCCCTTCAGCAAAGGGCCACCACAAGCCGTTTGGCGGCGTGTCGCGAGTCGCAGTGACAAGACTAGGAAAGAACATCGCCGTGAAGAAGGCATGACGCGTCGGGGAAAGACGTTCGCGCCAAACCAACTGCGCAACTTCGGCATTTTTGTACGATTCACCGTGCACCCAGAGTTCGAGAAACGGAAACAATCCTGCCGCCGCAATAAGAATCGCTATCAACCCAACCGCGATCGTAAGGATTACGAGGCGCCTGAGTTCGTGCAGCGTCGGCCGTTGGTGCGCCCACTCGCCCAAGAGCCACGCGCCAAATCCCAGATAAGTCAGCAGGATGATCGGGGGGTGACCGCCAAGTGAAGCGATGCCAAGGGCGAGGCCGGCGACGCCCACGGCACCGGGTCCTGGCTTGGTGCAAAGCCTATGAGCACCGAGCAATGCCCACGGAAGCATGTACGTCGCGGAAGAGTTCGCAAATGGAAGCTCTGCGGTGAGAATTCCGGAGTACTCGAACAGTGCTCCAACGACAAGAGCATTAAGCGGGTGGATTCCCAATGCGAGTGCAAGAAAAAATACCCCGAGCGCTGCTACCACAAGACGCGCAGCAAGCGCCGCCATAAGCGTGACGTGATGCGGATAGAAGTAGTAGATGAGATTGGTGGGAAAAAACGGACCGCCCTGCTCGGCCCACAATGGGGCACCTGCACCAGACCAGGGGTTCCAGGTGTCGATGCGCCGCTGCGGTAGCCCGGAAGCTACGGCGCGCTCGCGGCCGAGGTCGAGCACGATGGGCGTCTCATCTTCGAACGGCCGCAACTTTGCTTCTGTCGATTTCTTGTAAAGGAGATCTCTGTCGAGAAGCCCCTCGGGGGTGATGGACCCTTCGCCAAGAAGTGCCGGGCCGGTAAGCGAGACCGCAATCATGCAGTAGGCCAGCAGTGCCAAAAGAAGCCAGCGTCTAAGCATCAATTGCGGTCCGTAAGGAAGCACTAGGGTGACCGGAAACCGGCATACGCGAAATCAAATTGGAGTATCGTCTTCTCCGCGCTGAGCGAGACCTGACCTTTGCGCTCGTTCCCCTATGCACCCTCGTCCTGCCGCAGACGCAGCACCAGGTCGGAAGCAGGTGAGCCGATTGTGGATGCGATCGCGCTGCGAGACCTAGAGACGATATGGGAGGACATCGCTCGAGGCGGGCTCTGGCGGAGCCGGTGCGTCCAGACCTGAAATCAGGGCAAAGACTGTTTTCGGGCGGCGTTTTCGTTAGTGCGGGTTTTTCGGCACGCCGCGCGGCCTCCGCCTCGCCACTACCACCTCGGCGACTCTCTTCCCGCAGTTCGAGCACCGCATTCGGGTCGCTAGGCGCGCCAGCGCCACCGTCCCAATGACTACTGCGTAGTGTCGTTCTGCGCATCAGGTCATTCCCGGACAGCGTCCTCATGGTGGAGAGGGGCCTCGTGCCGGAGCGTAAAGCAGTATCGCGCCTGCACCCACGCCTGCACGCAGCACCGGTCGAAACGTGACTCCGTGACACTCGAACTGAGCGACAGCCGGAACATCGATGGCGACAACGTAGTCCGGCGGCGGATCGCTCGCGAGGGGAGCGACCAGTACCGGATTTGCGACGCAGTCGTGAACCAGGGTCACCGGGTCGATTGACTTGCGGCTTGTCAGCCACCACAAGGGATACTCATAGGAGTCCACGCTCATGCGTAGCGCAATCCGATGCGCACGCTGGGCCGCGAGGAACGTGGTCGCCTCATCGTAGCCTCGAAGCAGGTACGGGCGCGCCGCGAACAGTACCCGGGCAGGTGGGCTGTCGAACAGTGTCGGGCCGTGCCCTCGCACGTGGGTGAGCGGCCTGAGACTATTGCATAGCGCCCACGGCATCGCCGCGAGCACAAGGAGGCTCAGCAGTGTGCCGCCGACAAACTTGGGAAGCCGTCCGATCGTGATTCCAACGATGGGTGCCGCGGCCACCCACAGCGGCAGGTGTAAACGGGTGATCCAGGGCTGCCAGCGCAGCGACACACCCATCAGTACGATCATGGCCGCCACGACAAGGCCATAACGCCTGAGCAGCGCACCGCCGTCGCGCCGGATGGCAACGCCGATCAAGGCCACGACCGTCGCCAGCACGTGCAGCGGATTGCCGGCGAAGCCCTCGTCAAGATCGTTCTCGGGTGGCGACCAGGCGACACCCTTCCAAATATATGTCGTAGCGGGATCATCGATGTCGAGGCCAAGCAGTCGGTGGATGCCACGAACCAGGCTGTCGATCAGCGCGTTGACCCTGTAGGACGGCGTCATGAGCTCTGATCCAGCGTGCCGTATCAGGGTCGAGAGCGCGCGTGCCGGAAGGTACGCGAAGGGGTTGGACGACACGATCGTGTCGGCACCGGGACCCAGGAGACTGCCGGCCGCGAGACTGCGAAGCAGCTGCCCGGCATTCAGTAACACCACGATAGCCGCCGCGACGAGCCCGCCGAGCAGTATCCGCCGTTCCCGCCGATGCAGAAACGACAGCAACAGCCACAGGGCCAGTGGAACCAGGCACAGGCTAGCCGTGCCCTTCGTGAGCACCGCGGCGGCGGCGGCGACACCGAGTGCTGCCGCATCCGTCAGGCGGTAGCCCGCGGCGATCCACGCGAGTGTCCGATCAAGCGTCAGCGCGACGAATAGCGCGGCGACGAGGTCGGTTTGCGTGCTGCTCGCCTGCAGGATAGCCATCGGTGCCGTGACAACAAATACTGCCGCGGCAAGTTGGGACCATTCGTTGGCACCAAGACGGCGGGCAATTGACGCCACCGACGCGCAGCAGCCCAGCAGCGCTAGCCACTGCACGAAGTTTGCGAACGCCATTCCGCCGGTGAGGGCGCGCAGCTGCAGCACGAAGTACTCGGCGAACGGCGCGAACTGCAGCTGGCGGGGTATCGAGGTCGGATAGAACGCAAGCGAACCGTTCTGGAGCCAGTGCTCCACGCGACTTAGGTGGTAGGTCATCGAGTCCGCGTTGTTCGGTTCCGCCAACAGCGCGGTTACCCCGGTTAGCACAATGACCGGCCCTAGCAATAACACCAGCGATAGCCGGACCGACGGGGCGGCGACCCGGGCGTTTGGCGTACCATTGGAGGCGGCGTTGTCCACGCCACCGGCGCGTTGCCACGTTCCGGGAAACCGCGCCGCCACAACCACCGCTGCAAGCCATGCCAAGGTGACTGGTATCGGCCGGAGGCGCCCGGCGATGCCGAGGAGCTCCGTGATCGCAACTGTCACAACGACCGTCATCAGCAGCGCGGTCAGCGAGGCCTCGAGAAATGCTGACCCGCCAGCGCGCCGGCGGCGGGCAACGCACACAAGAAAAAACAGCAGCGGCAGGCTCGACATCAACGGATGCATGCCTCGCTCCTCGTGCTATCGCTCGAGGTCAGCGCTGTGTGGCAAAGGTTGGTGAGTTCCGCATGGCGTAGTTCCAGAAGAACACTGCACCGGTGCGGCAATTCTGGCGAGGAAAGGCTAGTTCGGCCAGCGCCGCGCGCGTATCGAAGCGGATGACCGCATGATCCAGGTCTTATGGATTGAGAGGGCCGTTATCGGATTCCTCGTCGCCGGTATCTTCGCTGTTACGGCGGCCTCACGATCTTCTATCTCTTCCTGGGAATCCTTTGGGCGGCTGCCAACGTGTCGGCCGCGACGTGACTGAGCCCGTCGTGCCGCCGCCCACACGGCGAGCGCTGCGGGCTCGGTCGCGTGGCCCGGCGGCGGCAAGCCGAAGCGCTATTTTTTGGGCCGGCGGCAGCGAATAGGCGGCCGAGCGCGTCCCACTCATTGGGTCGGAGAGTTGCGAGCGCTCAGAGCAGCGCCCCGAATTGGGGGCTCCCGGCGCGGCTTGATTCCCAGCAGCTTCCCGCAGCAGGGCGTGCATTTAGCTACCAGCGTGCGTTTAGCTACCAGATAGTAAGCACTTGATTGTATTGGCGTCCCCAAGGGGATTCGAACCCCTGTTACCGCCGTGAAAGGGCGATGTCCTGGGCCTCTAGACGATGGGGACGGGGGTTGAGATCCGATCGAGAGTCCGCGTACCACTCCCTGATTATGGTGGAGCCAGGCGGGATCGAACCGCCGACCTCTTGCATGCCATGCAAGCGCTCTCCCAGCTGAGCTATGGCCCCACGCGAAGCGGGCGCACGCTACGCAGCGGACTGGGTGTTGTCAAGCGTGTGTATTGGGCCAGGACTTTCTGCACTGAGGCCCGACGTGCCGGGCGAGGATATCAAAGGGGCGGCGAGACACGCAGCTTGGTGTGGCGCATCTTGTCCGGGGCATCGGGATGAGTCGGCCGATGGTACGAACGCCGGGGGTGCGTAGCCGGTGCGTGCGACAGAAGCGCTCGAGAAAGGATGGAGCTTCTCATTGCCCAGATTGGGGTGCTGCGTACGTAAGCGGGGGATTTCCTCAATCAACTCCTCGGGTCACTCGCGACGGCGTTGATGCTTCGGTCGCGTGAATCCGGGCTTCAGTACATGGAGCTGCCGCCCACCGCGGCGCAGCTGCGCTTGCCATGCGAACAGCGTTCGGCGGGAGACGCGAACGCCTCTTGCGTGGCAATGAGTCCATGCCGCTTCCAAAACCGCCACACTTTCAGGCGCTGCTCGGCACCGCTGCAGATCATCTCCCAATACGGGGCACAATCCGCAACCACCTTAAGTCCCTTTATCCGCCATCCAGTCCTTCGAATTCGCATCCCGCCCCTTCCCCGGGAGGAGTGCAGAATGTTTCTGGCCCTAGTTAGCGTGGCCAGGTGCAGTTATCGATAGTGCCGCGTCGATGCGGCGCAGTGTTCGAGTGCGTCCGAGGAGCTCGAGCGTCACATCGATCGGCGGCGATACGGGCGTGCCGGTCACGGCGACCCGCAGCGGTTGCGCGACCTTCCCGAGACCACTCTGCAGGCGCGCGGCGAGATCGTTGAGGACGGCGTGGATCGCGGGCGCGTTCCACTGCGGCAGCCGCTCCAGTTGCTCACGCACTTCGGTGAGTGTCTCCCGGCCACCGCCTGCCAGGTGCTTCGCGGCCGCCTTGGGATCGATGTCGATGTGGTCTACGAAGAAGAAGCGGCTGTTGTGCGCCATTTCCTTCAACGTCTTGGTGCGCTCGCGCTGTGCCGCGATCACCCCCTCGAGGAGCGCTTGGTCGGAACTGTCGCACCCCAGACGGCGCAGCTGCGCGCGCAGGTAGGGCACGATCGCTGCCGGTGCGGTACGCATCATGTGCTGCTGGTTGAGCCAGAGCAGCTTTTCCGGGTTGAAGGTCGAAGCCGCCTTGTTCACATCGTGGATGTCGAAGGCCGCGATCATCTCCGGCCGCGTGAAGACCTCCTGGTCCCCATATGACCAGCCCAGACGCACCAGATAGTTAAGGAGTGCGTGCGGAAGATACCCCTCTTCCTCATACTGCAACACGCTCACGGCGCCGTGCCGCTTGGAGAGCTTCGCGCCATCGGGCCCCAGGATCATCGGCGCGTGCGCGTAGACCGGCACAGTGGCACCTAGAGCGCGCAGCATGTTCATCTGCCGTGGCGTGTTGTTCAGGTGATCATCACCACGGATGACGTGGGTAATGCCCATGTCCATGTCGTCGACGACAACCGAAAAGTTGTAAGTGGGCGTGCCGTCGGAGCGCGCGATGATGAGGTCATCGAGCTCGGCGTTCTGAAAGGTCACCGGCCCGTGAACCAGATCCTCGACCACCACGACGCCTTCCTGAGGATTGCGGAAGCGCACCACCGGGTCTACCCCCACCCGCGGCGTGGTGCGCTCGCGGCAGGTCCCCGCATAGCGCGGCTTTTCCTTGCGGGCAATCTGCTGCTCGCGCAGTGCATCGAGCTCAGACTTGGTGCAGTAGCAGCGGTAGGCCGTTCCTGCCTGCAACATCTGGTCGAGCACCGCACGATAGCGATCGAAGCGCTGCGACTGGAAGACGATCTTCTCGTCCGCATCGAGTCCGAGCCACTGCATCCCCTCGAGAATGACCCGCACCGCTTCCTCGGTCGAGCGCTCACGGTCGGTATCCTCGACTCGCAGCAGGAACTTGCCGCCGGCGTGACGAGCGTACAGCCAGCTGAAAAGCGCGGTGCGGACCCCGCCGACATGCAGCATCCCGGTGGGACTTGGAGCGAAGCGCGTAACGACGGTCATCGGATGCGTTTCACCGCGTACTCGGGGGCGCGCATGTTACCAAGGCCAGCCCTTTCGCGCTCTGCCCCCAACCGATTGCCGGGCCGGGCAGCGCCGAAGCGATTTGCCTTCTCCAAGGACCGTCGATAGACTTCCGCTCCCTCAAAAATGGGCGGTTAGCTCAGCGGTAGAGCACTGCTTTCACACGGCAGGGGCCACTGGTTCGATCCCAGTACCGCCCACCATTCAGAACAATAACTTAGAGCGAATCCTTGAGCTTGTTTACCTAGAATTTGGGACAATTTTTCGTAGCGGATAACCCAAGCGTTTGGTTCGGATGCATAGGTCGCGCTTGATGCCTGGCTGGATAGAGAGGGAGCTGCGTTCAAATTTCGCTCGGGCGTCCCGCGCTGGGATGCGTGCGGCGAGGAGGGATCCGCGAGCCAGCACTGTCATCTATCGTCCGAACGAACACGCTTTGCACATCGAGCTCACGAACGGGGCTGCGATCACGTTGCCGGTGAAGCTCATACCAAATCTGAAGCGAGCTACTCCCGAAGATGTCCGCGCGGTCGAGATCCTTGGTCGAGGCAGTGGTCTCCACTTCGAGCGCCTCGATGTCGACCTGAGCATACCCGGTCTCATTTCCTCAGTGTTTCCCGGACAAGAGTGGCTGGCAGAACTCGGCCGCATCGGTGGCCGAAAATCCTCCGCTGCCAAGGCAGCCGCAGCGCGCAGAAACGGGCGCAAGGGGGGTCGTCCGCGTATTCGGTAGACTGTATTTACATTGTAAATACATACTGATAAACTCCATCAATGGACCGCGTCTTCGAGCACGGAGGCACGAGCTTCCGCTGGGATGGGTCGAAAGCCGCGGAGAATCAGCGCAAGCACGGCGTCTCCTTCGAAGAGGCCGCGACCGTCTTCGATGACCCCCTTTTTGTGGTGCAAGACGCAACTCGGAGCCAGGAGCAGAGAGACGCCGTGATTGGCTTCAGCTCCGCGGGTCGTTTGCTAACGGTTGTGCATATCGAGTTCGAAGGAGAGTTCATTCGGATTATCTCTGCCTGGCGCGCTTCGGCGGCCGAGGAAGCCTTCTATGATCAATGAGCGATTGAAGAAGCGGCTGAAGAAAGATCGACCCAGCACCACGATCACGATGCGAATCCCCGCCGACGTTGTCGAGTCGCTGAAATCCGTTGCGCCGATGCGCGGGTTTACGGCCTATCAAACGCTACTGAAGAGCTATATCAGCGAGGGGCTACGGCGCGACGAGGCTCAATTCGATCAGTACACGGCGCGCCGCCTGGCCGATGCACTGAAGCGTCGAGGCGTCACGGAGAAGGTATTGCAGGAAGCGATGAAGGAAATCGCCGAGAGTTCTTGAAGCGGTAGCGCCGCATCGCCGACCCCTGCTCGCGGACAGCAGGCTTCTCAAGGCGTCGGCGCCCAAATCGGGGACCTGATTTGGTCACTAGGGATGCGATAGCAGCTGCAGCGAGGCCAGCTCACGGGACTGCTTCCCATAGATACCGCTCAAAGGCCCACGCGGGGAAGTCGTTTAACGCCTCATGGCCTTCCCGGTAGTAGCCGTCGATCAAATCGTCGAAGTGCACGCGAACGAACTCACACAGCGCGTCGAAGCAATTCGCCTCGAAAGGTGCGAACTCCGCCCGCCATCGGATGTAAGCAGAATCGAGGGACAGAAGGTTTCGCGACATCTGCTGCTCCTCCTTCATGGCACCGCCTCGACCGAGTTACGCTGACAGCGTGGGTCGGGCTTCGGGAGAATTACGTGCGATCGGCTGAGCCAGCGCCGGTATCGGCGAAACCGGAGCGCTGCGCGCCATGCCAGGAAACGGTGAAACAGACTCATGGGCCGCGCGATTACTTTGTGCGCTTCGTCGGGATATCCGTCCATGGGGACACGCTAGAGTCCGCACGCGCCGATGTATTGTTTGTTTGTGCTGGGATTTGCATGCAGGCGGTGGCTGTCCACCCCCTGCGGTAGCCTGCGTACCATTCCGTACACAGTCACGTCCCGGATGGCTTCCGCGTCGTGCACTCGACCGTAACAGGAGGATCAGCCGTCTCTTGGCGAGGGCTTCCAACAAGCGCAGGTCTTTCGTGATCGTTGAGGTGCGGCTGCGTGAATGAGTCTATGCATTTAGCGCAGCCTCGCCTCCAGCGCGCTCTCGGCCCTTAGATTCTGGAGGTCCCGCCCGACTGTCGCGGGCGATGTTCTCGCTTATCTGTGTGGCAGGCGCGCTGGCCAAAGGTGCCGGGCCGTCCACCCGGCAGGCCACGATCCACTGACGCAGCAACGCCTTGATCACGCGACCGACAGCCCAAGCAATTTTCTGATGACACACGACAGTAGTCAGCAGACGCGCTCCCCTCTCGCTGACCGGATCAATCGCGACACGGTGAAACATCTCCCGCCCGCCCGGTCGTTCCACGTGGACGAAGATCTCGCATTGTCTGAGACGCCGACAGCCTCGGCTTCGATCTTCGCAGCAGGTGAATCGGGCTCCGTCAAGGTTCAGTGAGCGGCGGAA
>Ga0306920_100006151_pt1 | contig 15597 bp, 16 predicted proteins | sample flu12Cox44000170_FD_204666 | JGI IMG/M metagenome (GOLD analysis project Ga0306920, IMG submission 204666) | Lab enrichment of tropical soil microbial communities from Luquillo Experimental Forest, Puerto Rico - flux4day.12C.oxic.44.000.170 (v2)... | ecosystem: Environmental > Terrestrial >... | reverse complement strand
TGGGGCAGGGTGGCACGTGCCCCGGCCGGGGACCAGCGCTCGGCGGGCCGCGGCTCTCCGCCGGAGAGCGCCGGGTGCGGACATCAAAGCGCTTCGACCAGATCAACGAACGGCTGGCCGGGCAGGGCATGCGGACAATCAGCCTGGCCGACAGCGAGCATGTCGAGCGGTACGGCCTGGAGGAGCTGGCCAGGTCGCGGGGCGTCGTCGAGCCGGATTAAAGGCTGCGGCTAGCCCTCGAACATCTGCGCCAGCGTGGCCTTGGCCACGGCCTCGGTGGCGAGGGTGGACGCGGGATTGAGGGCCAGTACGCCGAGAATGCGGATCGCCTCCTGCCGTTCGCCGCGCCGCAGCAGGAGGTGGGCCTTATAGATCAGCAGGGCACCCCTCGTCTCACCGTCAGGGCTTCCGTCGAGCCCTTTCGTAATCGCAGGCCAGCGGGCGTCGGCGTCCGCTAACAGCGTGGCCAGCTCCTTCCAGGCGGGCGGGAACGCGGGGTACGCCTCCACGATGCCTTCGAGAATGGCCCGCTTCCTCGGCAGGTCATCGAGCCATTCGAGGGTCGCGAACGTCCGGCAGAAGCCGGCGGGCAGTTCCCCGGTTCGCTCCCGCCGCAGGCCGTAGAGCGTCGGCTGGCAGCTGAGGAAGCCGCGCGGAGCCAGCCGGTCAACCTCGGCGTAGAGCCCTTCCGCCGTGATGGCGTCCCCCCGCAGCAGGTGGGTGCGCGCGGCGTCAAAGACCGGATAGGGCCAGCCGGGCGCGAGCGCACGGGCGCGGTCCAGGAGCTCGAGCGCGCGGCGCGGGTCGCCCCGCGTCCCGGCTATCTGTGCCTTCCGGTGCAGGTTCACGGCCTCCGCGGGCACGGACTCGCTGCCGACGGTCGCCCATGGCACCCTGCCGGTAACCCCGTCGAGGTCTCGCGTGGTCAGCTTCCGCCCGGTGGTGTCGGTGAACACGAGGCGGTCGGGCCGCATGCTCGGCACGAACTGCCACATTAGCGGCAATAGGTAGGCCTGACCAGATAGATGCCCGCGCTTTGCACATCCCGGTCCTATGGCCCGGCAGGCGATTCAGGCCAGCTGCGGGATCACCTCGCCAGCCAGGCGTTCCATCTGCTCTTCGTCATCGAAAAGCGGATTGACCAGGATGAGCTCAGCGCCCGCCGCCGCGACGTCCCGCAGCCCGCGCACGCACGCGTCCGGCGGCCCGAACACCGACACCGGGGTCATGTCCGGCAGGCCGAAGTACCCGTACAGGCGGTCGAGCGCGGCAGCCATCCGGTCATGCGCGCGCCCGGGGTCGTCGTCCACCGCGATGTAAACGCGCTTGGCGAGCGCGAAGCTGGCCGCGTCCCGGTGCTGCCGCGCAAGCTCGTCGCGCACGACCTGCACCTGCTCGGCGAACTGCGCCGTGGTCTGCGACCCCGCGCCGAAGAACCCGTCGCCGTACCGGACCGCGCGGCGCAGTGCCGCCGGGTGGCTGCCGCCGAACCAGACCGGCGGGCCGGGCTTCTGGAATGGCTTGGGCTCCATGGCGGCGCCGTCAAGCTGCCAGAAACGCCCGGTGAAGTTGACCCGGGGCTCGGTCCACAGCGCCCGCATCAGGCTCAGGCCCTCGGTGAACCGGGCCACGAAGCTTTCCGGGTCGACCGCGAACGCGGAGAACATCCGGTTCCGGCCGCCGATCGCGACGCCCACCTCCAGCCGTCCCCGGCTGATCTGGTCCAGCGTGCTCAGGCTCTTGGCCAGGTGTACCGGGCTGTGCAGCGAGGTGATGAACACCGCGCAGCCCAGGCGCACCCGCTCGGTGCACGCCGCCGCGAAGGACAGGATCTCAACCGGGCCGAGGTGCGGGATCGTGCCCAGGACCTGCTCTTGCGTCCACGCGCTGGCGAAGCCGAGTTCCTCGGCGCGGGCCAGGTAGCGGCGCGTGGCGGCCGGGTCGAAGGTGCCATCGGCCACGTACTGCGGAATGGAAATGGCGAATCGCACCCGTCGAGCCTAACGGTCCCGGCCGGGCCGCGCGGCCGCCCTGACGCCACCGGACGTACGGTCGCAGGGTGAGCACCGGCGTGATCTCCTCGCGCTTCGTCGTGCAGTTGCACGACGCGACGACGCTGCACTACGACCTGCGGATCCAGGCCGGCGGCGTGCTGCGCTCGTGGGCCGTGCCCAAGGGGCCCTCGCTGGACCCCGCGATCCGGCGGCTGGCGGTGCCGGTGGAGGATCACTCCCTGGAAGCGGGGGACTTCGAGGGTGTTCACGAGGGGCAACGGCGCGGCAGCGGCGCGGTGATCATCTGGGACGAGGGGCCCGCCGATGTGCTGCGCGACGATCCGGGCCACCTGGTGTTCACGGCGCACGGCCGGAAGCTGTCTGGCAGCTTCGCGCTCACCCGCACGGGCCCGCGCCGCTGGATCCTGGTCAAGGCCAGGGACGGGCGGGCCCGGCCGGGCTCGGACATCACCGCGGAGCGGCCCGAGAGCGTGCGCAGCGGGCGGACCTGGCGGGAGCTCACAGATCCCGCGGGGTGAGCGGGATGATCTCCGTGGTGATCAGTGCGCTCACCGGCCGCCTGCCCAGTTCGTGAACGGTCGCGGAGGATGAAAAGATTCACCCGACCGGTAATGCGACCATCCATCCACCACGTCGAGGCGTCCGCATGCACCTCCTGGCTGCCGCTGGCCCGGGCCCACTCCCGCCGGCCCCGGGCCCGGCTGTCCGCGGCGGGCCTGCAGCCGCAGCAGAACCTGGCCGGCTCGGGTGACCGAGAGCGGCCGGGGCGCTGGCATCGGCGCGGTGACGTTTGTCGATCACGTGGACCCGGACGGCCTGATCGTCCGCTGGGAATCCCGCCGCCACCGCAAGCACCTGAAGGGCGCGCCGGCCGGCTCGACCTGGTGGGCGCCCGGGGCGCGGGGGTGGTGGATTGCCGTCCTGTTCGCCGTGGGATCGCTGCTGTTCGCCATCGGGTCGGTACCCGGGTACGTGAGCGCCGTCGGGGCGCGCTGGGACAGCGTGACGTACTTCGTCGGCTCGCTGTTCTTCACCTCGGCGGCGTTCCTGACCTACCGGGAGGCGGTCGACGCCGGCCCTCCGGCGCAGAATCCCTCCGGCCGGCGGTTCTTCGTCTACCAGCCCCGGCGGATCGACTGGTGGGCGACCGCGGTGCAGCTCGCCGGGACCCTCTACTTCAACGTCAGCACGGGCACGGCGATGGGGGCCGACCTTTCCGCGCAGACCGCCTATCAGCACGTGTGGCGGCCGGATGCCGTCGGCTCGGTCTGCTTCCTGGTGGCCAGCGCTCTGGCCTGGGTCGAGGTCTGCCACGCCTGGGTGGCCTGGCGCCCCCGGGAGTGGGCCTGGTGGATAGCGCTGGCCAACCTGGTCGGGTCGGTGGCCTTCGGCGTTTCCGCCGTGGCCGGCTACATCAGCCCGGCCACCGGCGAGCTGCGCAACGCCGACCGGGCGAACCTGGGCACGCTGGTGGGCGCGGTGTGCTTCCTTATCGGCGCGCTGCTGCTGCTACCGGAACGCACCGAGGAGGTCAGCGACGCGGTAGCGGCGCCCGCCGGTCAGCGGAACAGCCGCTCGATGTAGTCGGCGCCGATCCCGTTCTTCTCGTAGTGGGCCCGGCACAGCTCGATGTAGTCGAAGACGTCGAAGTGACCCGTGACCTCCCCTTCCTCGTCCAGCCAGAGCAGCGGCCCGGTGACGTTGAAGGTCACCTTCATCGGCTCCGGGGAGTCGTAGGCCACGAGCGTGTGCGCCTCGCCCGGGGCCTCGTAGATCCAGTCCCCGGCGGTCGCCACCCAGTCGTGCTCGAGGTAGCCCCACTTGCCGGAGATCGTGTACGCGAAAACCTGCTGCGGGTGGTAGTGGCGGTTCACCAGGCCGGCCCCCCGGCACATCAGCACGTCGCACCAGCGGTTCTGGCTCGGCGAGATCCACAACGGGCGGGTGCCCACCGTCTCCGACAGGGGAGCGTAGAAGCGCTCGTCTTCGGTGGCCGCGTCCGAGACATAGGCCTCAGGCACCGCACCGGGGCGGAACACCTGCGCAATCGGCTTGAGGCCCCGCCAGAACTCGCCGCCCGCTGCTTCCGTCATGATTCCTCCCGCACACCTGGGCCCCGGCTGGCACGCCGGTCGTCATGATCAGGCTTCCACTCTGGGCCGGCCCGGGCAACGGGGCAACCGCCACGCGGCAGAAACAGAGCGTGGACGGCTATACGTAGTGCAGTTCCGGGTGGGGTGACTCGTTGTCGACCAGGCGGTCGCAGGTCGGGCAGTACCAGCGGGCCTGGACCGGGGTGCCGCAGTCGGGGTGGCGGAGCGTTTGGGCCGGGCTGGCGTGCCGGGTCCCCCAATCCGCCAGCAGCCGGAGCGCCCCGGCGAGTTCCTGGCCCTCGGCGGTCAGCTCGTAGGCCGCCCGGGGCGGCCGCTCGGAGTAGGGCCGCGCGACCAGCAGCGCTTCTCTCTCCAGCCGCTTGAGACGCTCGGACAGGATGTTGGCCGCGAGGCCGGGGATCTGACCGAGGAGGTCGTTGAACCGGCGCGGCCCGGGCAGCAGCGCCTCGACGATCAGCAACGTCCACCGGTCACCGACGCGAGCCAGCGCTTCGGCCAGTGGCGACGAGACGTCCTCGGGTCCGGTCATGTCCCCGATCGTAGCCGGTTGACACGAGCGGGGTTAGTAGTAAATTGCAAGTTACTACTAACTGGAAGGTGTGAGTGATGGCAATTCTTGACGAGATCCAGGCAGGCATCGCGCAGCAGGCGGAGGGCGCCGGCGCCTCGGTCGTGGGCATCGGGCAGCGGTGGGGCGCGGGCTCGGGCGTCGTGCTCGGCCCGGGGCGCGTGCTGACCAACGCGCACAACGTGCGCGGCGACCAGGTGACGGTCACCTTCGCCGACGGGCGCACCGCCGAGGGGACCGTGGCCGGGAAGGACATCGACGGTGACCTCGCCGTCATCGACGTCGACACGGGCGGGGCTCCCGCGCTGCCCTGGGCCGACGGCGCCCCGGCCAGCCTCGGGACCCCCGTTTTCGCGCTGGCCAACCCGGGCGGGCGCGGGCTGCGGGTGACGTTCGGGTTCGTCTCCGGCGTCGACCGCTCCTTCCGCGGCCCCCGGGGCCGCCGCATCACCGGCAGCCTCGAGCACACGTCGCCGCTACTGCCCGGCTCCTCGGGCGGGCCGGTCGTGAACGCCGCCGGGGAACTGCTCGGGATCAACACCAACCGCCTCGGCGAGGGCTTCTACCTGGCCATACCCGCCGACGGCACGCTGCGGGAGCGGGCCGAGGCGCTCGGCCGCGGGGAGTTCGCCACGCCGCCGCGGCTCGGCGTCGCCATCGCTCCGGGGCACGTGGCCCGGCGGCTGCGGCGGGCCGTCGGCCTGCCGGACCGCGAGGGCCTGCTCGTCCGCGAGGTGACCGAGGACAGCCCGGCCGCCCGGGCGGGCCTGGCCCAGGGTGACCTGATCGTGGCGGTCGCGGGCCAGCCAGTCAGCAGCATCGACGACCTCTTCGACGCGCTTCAGGCGGCCGGCGAGGGCACCGTTGAGCTCGGTATCGTCCGTGGCACCGAGGAGCGGTCCGTTCAGGTGGCGCTCGGCGGCTGATCCCGGGTCGCGTTGCTTCCCGCCGCGGGCCGGCCCGGGCCACCGGGATCCGGCCCCGCGGCTCAGCCGCGCCAGCGGAAGAACGCCACGGCGAGGAGGTAGGCGAGGCCGCCGACCGCGCACAGCCAGTCATAGGGATGCCCGCTGTGCCCGCGGGCGATCTCGACCAGCCAAGCCACGATCAAGGTAATGACCAGCACCAGCCCGGTGATGGCGGTCGCTCGCAGGTCGATCTGGACGAATCGCTCGTCGCGGCCGATCGTGAGGCCGCGGATGGTCTCGCTGTGGCCGGTCAGCAGCAGCACCAGCAGGCCGAAGCCGGCCAGGATCGCCAGTGAAATCAGGCCGGCACCCAGCTGGCCGCCGAGCCAGCTCGCGGCCAGGATCACGATGCCGAGCCCGAGGCAGAACAGCGGCAGGAACCACTTGGAGCGCGCGATCCCCTCGCAACGATCCTTGATCGTCATCGCCTGATTACGGTCCTTGATCATCGAACATCTCCTCGACCGGGACGCCGAAATACCGGGCGAGCGCGATCGCCAGCGGCAGCGACGGGGTGTACCGGTCGTTCTCGATCGAGTTGATCGTCTGCCGCGACACCCCCATCGCCTCCGCCAGTTCCCCCTGGGCCAGGCCCTTCCGTGCTCGTAGCGCGCGCACCTGGTTCTTCATCGCCGCCGGTCAGCTCACCCGGCCGGGTGGCGCCGGCGGGGCAGGCAGCGGCGACGCGTGCCGGGCCAGGTGGCCACGACGACGGCCGGGAGCCAGCCCACCTCGATGATGGGCGACCAGCTGCCCTGCCGGATGGCCGCCGCGACCGAGCTGACCGCCACGAACGCCACCGCCAAGCCTGTGATCACGTACATCCACCTCGTCCACGTTTTCATGACGAGCCCCCTAACTGTCAAGCGTGCTTGTCATGACAAGCTAGCTTGTCATGCGGTAGTTGTCAAGCGAGCTTGTCACCGAGGGCGGCCGAAGTGCCCGGCGGCACGGCCCGATGCGCGTGGGCTCCGGGCCGGCGGACCGGCCCGGAGCCCACGACGCGTACTCGTTATGGAGTGCTAGCCTCCGTTAGCGTCCGGTCACCTCGAACACGTAGGTTCCCCAGTTATCGAAGGGATCCTGGCTGGCCGCCGGCGGGATGTACTCGGTGGCGAGCCAGACGCCGTGGCCGCCGGGATCGGGAGCGACGAAGGAGTAGTCGCCCCAGCGGGGGTTGTTGAACGGCGGTGCGTCGGAGAAGCTGAGGTGCGGGCCCGTTCCGTCGGCGACCGCCGTGATCCGGCCCGAGCCCACCGTGGTGAACGCGGCGCTCGGGTTGATGGTGGCGCTGGTGATGGTGAACACCATCTCGCCGGGTCCGGACCGCGACGGCTGGATCGCCGGGTAGAGCAGGTTCGCGCCCCGGGCGATGACGTAACCCTGGTCCACGACCCGCTTGGCGTCCGGGCTGACCTGGAACCACGCTCCGGCATCGGTGGTGTTGCCCTGGACGGTCACCGCGGCGTCCAGCGCGGTGGTCAGCAGCACCCGGTCGCCGGGGCCCCGCGTGACCTCGACCGGCCCGCTCATCCGGCTGTCGTCGGGGTTGAGGGCCGTCTCCGAGGTGATGACGAACCCGTTCATGGTCGTGGTCGAGCCGTCGCCGGTGCTGGTGGCGGGCACCGGGAAGGCGTACGGCTGGCTCGGGATGGCCCGGCCGGCCAGGAACGGCGTCCCGCGGCCGGTGGTCACCGAGGCGCTGTTCTTCAGGGTCCAGACGCCCAGGGTGTCACCGACCGGGTTGTTGTTGCCGTTGGCCAGGAACGGGACCGAGTTCACGAAGTAGCCGGTGCCGCTGCCGGTATTGATCGCGGGGTCGAGGCCGACCACCGGGTTGCCCTGCAGGGAGACCGGCCCGAGCACCGAGTCGCTGACCGTGGCGGCCTCATGGACGAGCTGGGACTTGGAGATGACCAGCGCGATCGCGCCCTCGTAGTTGGACAGGGTCGGGCCGCAGTACTCGTCGGTCGAGATCACCAGCGCGTTGTCGTCGAAGCCGGTCTTCGGCTGGTCACCGAGGCAGTTCCCGCCGAGCGAGGTGTCGAACTGGTAGGCAGCGACGCCGTGCCTGTTCATCACAACCACGTCCGCGGTGGTGTTCGTCTCGTCTGCCGAAGGGCCAGTGGCTACCGGGAACCCGATCTCGGTGAAGTAGAAGCTCTGCGTGGAGGAGTCGTACAGGCAGCGCACGTCGCCGGTGGCGAAGGGATCCTGGAACAAGGTGGCGAGGCTGACGTCCGCCCGCAGCGGGGTGCCGTTCCGGGTTGTCTCCCGCGAGGCGCTGTTGATCGGCTCAAAGACCGCGGTCGGACTGCCGCTGAGGGTGTTGTCGCGCCCCACGCAAAGGCCCTGGTCGGGCGGGGTGAGCGCGAAGCCGTTCAGATTGTCGGAATCCAGGTTGCTCAGCCCGTTGAACGCGTGGGCCACCCGGGTGCCGGAATGCCTGGCCCCGGACGCGGTGCTGCCCGCCGGGCTGACGGTGCCGCTCACCGCCGCGTTCGCGCTCATCGACGGGGCCTTCGCGGCCGCGCTGGCGGCCGCGGGGTCTGGCCCGGCGGGGGTCCGAACGGCAGCAAGAGTCTGCGGTCCCAAGTCCCTGAAGGCCGATTGGACCTTGGGGAAGGCGGAGACGCTGGCTGCCTGGGTCAGGCGCGCCGCCGTGCCCGGGGTGCCCTGGTAGGTCGCGGGAGCCGCGCTGGCGGCCGTGGCCGCCAGGGAGCCCGCGGCCGGGAACGCGACCAGGTAGCAGAGGGCCCCGAGGGCGACGACGAGCGAGACACGTTTCATCGACATGGACCTCCCTTGGTCCGTCTTTGCGGAGACAGCGTGGAGCGCGGTGCATCAATCGGCCTAAACCGCAGCGAGACCCCAGATGATGTACCGAATCAGATCATTACCGCTCTCAACGGCCACCGTCAAGGCCATCCGCCACTTTGCCGGTGAGCGGGCTGGTTCGCCTGAGGCTAGGCGGCCCTGGAGGTCGGTGTCGGGGTCGGCCAGCGTGCCAACAAAGGGTGACCTCTCGGCCTGCGCGCGGATTTCAGCCTCGCTCAAGCGCCCAGCGCGAGCGGCCGTGGACTAGCTGCGTCGCCGCATAGCCGGCACGGTCAACTGCGGAGGCCAAATAGGTATGGCCACCGTTTGTCACAAAGGGGGTGTCAGCTCACCCGTGATAATGAACATGAGGTTTCGCGGAAGCGGCAGCTGGCTGTACGTGGACACTGGTAGTGTGCACGGCCGCTGCGGAGACCGCTGTGCCAGCCAGGATCGATCCGGCGGCGCCAAGCGCCAGGACAGCGGAAATAATGATAGCTCGCCCGGTGCGCATGACTTCCTCCATGCAAATCCCGAGGCTAGAGGGCCTGTGGCGTCGGCCGACCAACCTGCGAACGTCCCCGCCGCTTGGAATTTTTATTTCCCATTCTGAAGCTATCTTAAGCAGCGCGAGCTACGATTATCTAGCCTTTCGTAGGAAATGAAAAATGTGCTGCAATTCCGTTGATTGGTTGCAGGCAATATTCGCTTTCCCGTGCGTGAAAGCCCATTGGGGCCGTGCCCGGCAAGAACCCATGCAACTTTCATCGCACCTTGCTACCATGCTGGTCAGGCCATTACGCGCAGCCGAATCATAGCGGGGTCCGAGAAGTTTGTACCTGAAAAGACCCTTGTATCCGTAATGTTATAGTAGTAAAATTCTTCTCGTGCCTGTCGTGCCCACCGCGGCCCTGGGCGGCGTGCTGATCGGGCGCGACGCCGAGAAGGCGATGCTGGTCGGTCTCGTGGGAGAGGCGGCCAGAGGGCAGGGCCGGTCGGTACTGATCGAAGGCGAGCCGGGAATCGGCAAGTCCGCGCTGGTACGGGCGGCCCTGGCCGAGGCGACTGAGGCTGGCTGCCAGGTGTTCTGGGGGGTAGGCGACGAGCTGGGGCAGGCGCTGCCGCTGCTGCCGTTCCTCGACGGGCTGCGGGTACGCGAGCCCTCATCGAGTCCCCGGCGAAACACGATCCTCCGGCTGCTGCGCGGCGAGCTGGCCGCCGATCGCGGCACGGACGTGTCGGCCGCACTGGCCGAGCAGTTGCTGGCCCTCGTCGGCGAGCAGTGTGCCGTGCAGCCGGCCATCCTGGTCATCGACGATCTCCAGTGGGCCGACCAGGCCAGTGTCGCGCTCTGGGGGAGGCTGGCCCGGTCGGTACGGCAGGTGCCGCTGCTCCTGGTCGGGATGATGCGCCCGGTACCCCAGCGGAAAGATCTCCTGGCGCTGCGGCGAGCCGTACGCGATGCCGTGCGGCTGCAGCTCGCCGGCCTGGACGAGGCGGCGGTCACCGAGCTGGTCGCGGCCCTGGCCGGCGGCGAGCCCGACGACAAGCTGCTGCGGCTCGCCGACGGTGCGGCGGGCAACCCCCTCTACGTCGCCGAGATGGTCGCCGCCCTGGTCCGCAGCTCCAGCCTGACCATCACCGAGTCGGGGGCCGTGGAGCTGGCGAGCGGTTCAGCGCCCAGCTCCCTGTCGGCGGCCATCGCGGATCGCCTGGGCTTTGTCTCCGGGCCGGTGCGTGAGGTCGTGCAGGCCGCGGCACTTCTGGGCGTGGAATTCGCCGTGCCGGACCTGGCCGCCGTGCTGGGCCGGGGCGTGGCGGAGCTGATCCCGGCCTTGGACGAGGCGCGGGCGGTCGGTGTGCTGGCCGAGTCGGGTAACGGGCTGGCGTTCCGGCACCCGCTGATCCGTGCGGCACTGTATGAGGAGATGCCAGAGCCGGTGCGCGCCGCCTGGCACCGCGACGCCGGGCGCGCTCTCGCCGAAGTCGGCGCGCCGGCGGACCGGGTGGCCCGGCAGCTGCTGCGCGCCGTCGACGCTTCCGGTGACACGCCCGAGCCGATGGACCCGTGGATCCTGAGCTGGCTGGATCGCACCGCGGAGCTGCTGGTCGGCCAGGCTCCCCGGGTCGCGGCCGAGCTCCTGCGCCAGGCCGTGGCCAGCTCCCCGGCTGGCTCGGCCCAGCATGACCGGCTGGTGGCCCGGCTGGCCGATGCCCTGTACCGGACCGGTGATGTGGCCGGGGCCGAGCAGGTGGCCAACCACGCGCTGGCGCGGGCCGTCGAGCCTGATCTGGTCGTCGACCTGCACTGGACGCTGGCGCAGTGCAGCATGAGGGCCGGCTGGTCCGCGGAGTCCCTGGCCACGCTGGACCGTGCTTTGGCCGCTCCGGGGATCTCGGCCCGGCACCGGGCCCGGCTGCTGGTGCTCGCAGCCCGCACGCACAGCTTTCTCGGCGAGGTCGAGAAGGCCGGCCAGGTCGCGGCCACGGCGCTGGCCGCGGCGTCGGAGGCGGGCGACAACTGGGCGATGGGCTGGGCCCTGCACGTGCTGACCATCGTGACCTCGGTGCAGGGGCGGATGACCGAGGCGCTGGGGATGTTTGACCGGGCGCTGATCGTGACCGAGGGCGATCCGGCGCTGACCGACTTGCGGCTGCTCCTGCAGATCAACAAGGCGGTCACCCTGGGCGACCTGGACCGGTACGAGGAGGCCCTGGCCGTGGCCGGGCAGGCCCGCCGCCTGGCTGACCAGGCCGGCCGGGTCTTCCGGCTGGCCCAGGCGCACAGCGCCCTGGGCCAGTTGCTGTTCGACACCGGCCGCTGGGACAACGCGCTGGCCGAGGTCCAGGTCTTGCCCGAGGACCTGAAGGAGCCCATCGCGGCCTGCTGCGATCTTGGCATCGCCGCGGTGATCCGTTTCCACCGCGGCGAGACGGCCGCCGCGCGCGGCCACCTGGCGGCCGCCGTCCCGCATGCCCGGCTGATCGGGAACCGGGTCATCGGCCCGCTGGTCCTGGCCCGCAGCCTGGACTGCGAGCAACGCGACGCGCTGCCGGAAGCGCTGGCCGAGCTGACCGCCGGGTTCGACAACGACGCCGGGGACCTTGAGGAGCTCGAAGAGCTGCTGGCCGATGCTGTCCGCCTGGCCATCAGGACCGGGGACCTCGACACCGTCAAGGCCCTCGCGGGTCACGCCGAAGCTCTCGCCGCGGATTCGGAAATACCGCACCGGCAGGCGAATGCCCTGTACTGCTCCGGGCTACTCGACCAGGATGCCGCCCGGCTGCTCGCGGCGGCGGAGCGCTACGGCCACGCCGGCCGGGCGCTGCTCTGCGCCAAGGCGCTGGAGGCGGCCGCCGGGGAGTTCGTGTGCGCCGATGACCGCGACCAGGCCCGGGCCGCGTTCTCGCGGGCGGTGGAGATCTATGCCTCGCTCGGCGCGGCCACCGATGTCGCGCGGCTCCAGGCCAGGTTCCGCGCTCACGGCATCCGCCGCAGCCCGCACACGAAACACCGGCGGGTCCGGAGCGGGTGGGAAAGCCTCACCCCGACCGAGATCAAGGTCGCCGCGCTCGTGGAGGGGGGGCTGTCCAACCCGGAGATCGCCGCCAGGCTCTTCCTGTCCCGGCGGACCGTGGCGACCCACGTTTCCCACATCCTGAAGAAGCTCGACGTCAACTCGCGCATCGACATCGCCCGCGAAGCAGCCTTGCGCAACATCGCCGCCACGTGATCGCGGTGCCGGGCCAGCGGGTGAGGCCCGGCTGTCGCGTGCCGGGCGGCCCGGCCGGGCCTACCGGCCTCCGGAGACGACGTAGCTGCTGTCGTCCCGCGCGCGGCCGTCGCCGGCGTCAAGACCGGCCTGGAACCCGAGCGTGAAGTACACGGCCTTGCCCGCCCCGGTCCGGTAACAACCCCAGTCATCCGAGAGGCTGGCCACCAGCATCAGGCCGCGTCCGGCTTCCGCATCGGCGGGCGCATCCACCAGCGTCGGCAGGAAACGCGACGTGTCGTGGACGTCCACGCGCAACTGGCCGTGGGCGCAGCCGAGGTCCAGGATGATGACCGGGCCCGCCTCGTGCCTGATCGCATTGGTCACCAGTTCGCTGGTGAGCAGGACCGCGACGGATGCGTCGACCGGGAGGTCCCAGGCGAAGATGGCCGCCCGGACCTCGGTGCGGGCTTCGGCGGCTGCGGCCGGTCCCGCATCGAGTGCGATGCGGCGCAGTTGTTGCTGTTGCCTCATCGGGCGGATCGTGGTCGTGGTCTCCATCTGGCTTCCTTGCCGGGCCGAGGTGGGTTGCGCGCGAGCGCGCAACCCACCCTGTGCGGCCAGCCGGAGAGATCCGGCCAAGGTGCTGGTGGCGGATCGCTCCGGTACTTGCATAACAAATCTCCTGCAAGTTGCAGAGCAAGACATCGTCCAGCTGACCGATATTCGAAGCCATAACGGCCGGCCAGCGACTCGGCGCCGGCCCTCGCGAGTTTGGACCAGGGTCGTAGCGGCAGGCGAAACCGAGGCAGACCTCACCGCTGACCTGGTCATATTCGTCGGGGGAGCGGGCCGGGCGGGCTAGCCGGCGAGCGTGCCGCCGCCGCCTTTCGATGGCACAGATCCGCGTCGCCGTCAGGGGCCGATGCTGCGATGGCCGGGCGGTGACGGCGGTATCCGGTTCTGGCTGGCGGCCTGGTCCTGGCTGGTGGCTTCGTGGAGGGTGGCTTGTTCTTTGCGTTCCCATTCTTCGATGCCGCGCAGGATGCCTTCGGTGTAGGCGCGCAGGTGGGAGCGGTAGACGTCGGTGTAGGTGCGCAGGTAGGCCAGCTCGGCCGCGGCGGCCTGGCGCTGGTGGCCGGTCTGCGGGGGCGGGGGGTGCTCCAGGGCGGTGACGGCGGCCTCGCGGGCGCGGGCGTGCGCGTCGTCCAAGATCATGGCCGAGTGCTGCTGGGCCTGGGCCAGGATGTCGTCGCGGCGGCGGCGGGCTTCTTCGGTGACCCGGGAGGAGTAGGCCTGGGCGTCGGCGACGTAGCGGTCGGCGGTGGCCTGGGCGGTGGACAGGATCTGCACCGCGTGCACGTGGGCGTCTTGCTCGCCGAACAGCACCGCGCGCGGGTCGTCGGGGTCCTCGCCGGACAGGATGCGCCGGCGCAGCCGCTGGACTTCTTGCCACAGCGAGGTCCGCTCGGAGACCAGGCGGGTGAACTCGCCGTGCACCACGCGCAAGAAGGCGCGGACGGGTTCTTCTTCGTAGCCGCGCCGGCCCAGCCGGCTGACCGGGAAGGTGATGGTCTGCAGGTCCTCGGGGGACAGCCTGCCTTGTCCCGACAGCCAGGATCCATCGAACTGCACCGTGGTCACCGCTCGCCTCCCACCGCGCCGGCCCCCACCCGGCCCGGCCAGCCGGCCCGGGCTGGCCGGGCCGAGCCAGCCAGGCCGGCCCGGCCGGGGACCTGGCCGGGCCGGCCAGGCCCGGGGACCATGCCGGCGTTTGCGTGACAACTCTCCTGCAAGTTGCAACGCAAGACATCGGTCAGCTGACCGATGTCCGAAGCTCCAGATGCGAGCGGTTTTGGAAAGGGCTGCTGCATGACAATGACCCCTCCCGGGCCGGGGAGGGGCCATCGCCCGAGTCCTGATCGGCAGCTAGCCCGGGCAGGACGCTACGGGGCCGTGCCCGGAGTGCTCACTTCCCGCCAAACCTGTCGAACTCTCCGTTACGTACTCCTCCGAGGAACGCGTTCCATTCGTCCGGTGTAAACCGGAGCACCGGCCCCTCGGAGTCCTTGCTGTCGCGAATACCGATCTTGTCACCAGGCAGGCTGGCTACCTCGACGCAGTTGCCGTTGGCAAAGCTCAGGGAACTCTTAGTCCAGGACAAACCTGAACCGAGCCCTTCTGGGCCGCCGCGCGTAACCCTTCCCATGTTGGTCCCCTTTGCTGAATGTCGTATGTCCCATGGTCGGGCCGGGACTTTGGCCGGGAGTGTATCGCCACTTGGCACACTCGGGCCACAACTTGGCTGGTACGGCTCACTCCTTTCACGGAGAACACGTCTCCCAGAAACCCCCCATTCATCATAATCTTCGCCTATGACGTGCCTTTCAGTCGCAAAACGGATGAGACCCAGGAGATGCCTGGTGGCTGTGTGGCGCGTGTGCTGAGGGAGGATAGGCGCGCCGCCGGCCGCGCGGGGCTGCCCTGCCGGTCGCGGCCAGTCGCGGGTATGCGGCCAGGGCCGCGCCGGTATCAGCGGCTTCGATGCCGGCCGGGCGGGCCGGTCGTCGCCGGGGCCGGGAGGCGCTTTCGCCTTCCCGATCGCGGGCCGGCCGCTGCGTCAGAGGTTAAGTGCACTGTGCTTTTCATCCCCGCCGGGGATATCCACGCAGTCTGCCTCGAGCTCGGCGGATGAAAGGCTCGCTCACGGGGCATTTGACCAGTGCGACTCGGCCATTTCGAGGATAAGCTCCCGGGAGGACGCCGGGTCGAGCGCGGCGTCGGCCAGCATCTGAAAGGAGATCCTGTACAAGTAGGTGTCCCGCTCACCCTCCACGGAGGTCACGTTCCGCAGATGCTCGGTACTCACTACATCTTGGAGCATAGCGTCATCTTCCGGGCCAAAACCAAATAGGACGAACGATTCCCCGGTGATGGTGTGCTGCTCGTCTAGGGGGAGGATCTGCAGCGTCACGTTGGGCCGGTCAGCGTCGCGCACCAGTCGCTGAAGCTGCTCAAACATCACCCGCTCATCCCCGATACGGCGCCTCAGGATCGACTCATCAAGCACGACCGACAACTGCGCCTCAGGCTGGCGGTCCAGCACCTGCTGACGTCGCATCCGGACCTTGACCAGGCGCTCGATCATGGCTGGAGGGACCGGTTCGACGCGGTTGTAGCTGCTGATCATGTGCCGGGCGTAGGCCTCGGTCTGCAGCAGGCCGGTCACCACCTCAACGTGCCATATGGAGATCGAGGTGGCCTCATGCTCGAGGCCGATGAACTGCTGATAGTCAGGAGAAAGGGAATCGGAGAATTCTTCCCACCAGCCCCTCCGGGCCGCGTCTTTCGCGAGTTCAAGCAGGAGCGTGCGGCGAGACCCGGTGATGTCGTAGTAGTCGA
>Ga0306920_100006150_pt1 | contig 15597 bp, 10 predicted proteins | sample flu12Cox44000170_FD_204666 | JGI IMG/M metagenome (GOLD analysis project Ga0306920, IMG submission 204666) | Lab enrichment of tropical soil microbial communities from Luquillo Experimental Forest, Puerto Rico - flux4day.12C.oxic.44.000.170 (v2)... | ecosystem: Environmental > Terrestrial >... | reverse complement strand
GCTTTACCGCCTCCGAGGGTGTCGTCTTCGTGGGCAAAGCCCAAGAGAAAGCCTCCGTCTTCCGCACCGAGAAACGGCGCAACCCGGACACTGGTCGTTCTTATCCTTGGCTCGTGCGCTCCACCGCGCTGGTCAACCAATACTACTTCTACTGCCAGGATCGGAACTTCGGCCCCTTCTTCTTCAAGTTCTGTTCTTATTTCCCCTACAACGCCAAGCTCTGCCTCAACGGCCACGAATATGCCAAGGGCCAGTTGCGGCAAGAAGGCATTGCTTTTGAGGCCCTCGATAACGGCTTCGTTTCCTGCCAGGACCCCCAACGTTTGCAAGCCATCTGCGATGGGCTCTCGGCGGAGAAGATCGACGCCTTATTCCGCCACTGGCTCGACTTCTTACCCCATCCCTTCTCCCAGGCAGACCGACAAGCCGGTTACGCCTACGACCTGTCCATCTTGCAGGCCGAGTTCTCGCTCACCCAAATCCTCGACCGGCCGCTGAGCGGGCGCCTCTTCTTTGAGCAAGTGATCCGCGAGAACCTGGACCTGGGGCGTCCCGACCAAGTGCAACTCATCTTTAAGCGTCGCGTCACCAAGTCGACCCCGGGTACCTTTCGCACCCGAGTCATCACCGAAGGGGTCACGCCCTCGCTGCACGTCTACTACAAGAACTCCAAGATCAAGCAGTACCACAAGGAAGTTCCCGGCCAGCCCCTCACCGGGGCCCGCGCCGAAACCACCGTCAATAATGCTCGCGACTTCTCCATCGGTAAACGGCTGTGTAACCTGCCCAAGTTGCGGCAGGTCGGCTTTCAAGCCAACCGACGTCTTCTCGAAGTCGAACGCCTCAGCCATGACCCGAGTTGGGGAGAGGCCGCCTTCCGACAGATTCATCAGCCCCAGAAGGTCAACGGCCAACGGGTTCCCGCCCTGCGGTCCACCGACCCTCGGGTGCTGGTGTTGTGGAGCGCCTTAGTGATGTTTCGTCTTCTGCCGAGTGGTTTTGCCAGTCGCGACTTCCGTCAACAACTGGCCTCGCTGAGTGGGCAACCACTGCAACCGCTGACGCCCGGCCGAATCAGCTATGATCTAAGGCGACTCCGCCTGCACGGGATGATCGAACGCATCCCCGGCACGCACCGCTATCAGGTGACCGAGACCGGGCTGCGGGTAGCGCTCTTTTTTACCCGCGTTCACGCCCGCTTGTTCCGACCGGCGCTGTCGGAGTTCATGCCCCACTCCCCGCCGGTAGACTCCAAGCTTCGCCAAGCTTTTGAAAAACTCGAAACTGAAATCAACCATCGGCTCGAACAGGAGAAGCTCTGTGCCTAAAACTTGACTCATTCACGAAGGATTCATGTTGTTAAGGCTTAGTGGAAAGCCAAGGGAAAGGTAAGCTGTGAGCAACACATGTACTGAGAATGACTTGGTGACCCACAAGAGTGGTCGGCTGCTGTGGTACATACCCGGCGCGCTCCTCGCCATTGGAGTATTTTGGTCCGAAGGTCGCACCTGGTTCTGGACGGCTGGGTTGGTAGTTGCAGGGACGGCGTGCTTGGTGAACGCCGCTCGCTGCGGTCGGCTGCACTGCTACTTCACTGGGCCACTGTATCTTCTTGGAGCTACGGCAACGCTGCTGCGCGGCTTTGGGATTGTGCGTCTGCCGTGGAGCTGGATCCTTTACGCGGTGCTCGGCGGAAGCGTGCTGGCGTTCGTGCCAGAGTGGGTCAGTGGCAAGTACGTGAGATCGAAGGGGATGGATCATCAGAGGCGCTCCAGCCAGTAAAGGCTGAAAGTAGGTTCAGTTCAAGAAGATGGATGATGGGGGGCCACGCAATCGTGGTCGGTACGCGGCCGGAGAAGCACGACACAGGCTGGAGACCAACATCCCACCAGCGCAGGACCTCGACCGTGTGGGGCTGCCCTTCATGATGATCGATACAGAGGCGCGATAGAGGAGAGGGTGAACGCCACGAAGGGGCGGACATGCCCACAAACCTGAGTGCACCTCGCAAGAAGGCGGTTCCGAAGCTCCTGGAGACAACCCAGCTATCTGTGTCTTTCGAGTGACTTCGGGCTCTGGAGACCCTCATGGTGAGACGGTCGAGCGCCTCTTTGAGAGCCCATTTGGACGTATATGAGGAGTCTGGCCTCTCGACACTTCCGGACGTTAAACCAGCTCTGCGGTGCGACTGCGCGGGGATGTGATCCTTGAGACATCTTTCCTCCTCCCCTCACCAGCGCGTACGCGGACGCAAACCCAGAAGCAACGTCAGTTTTTCAGGCTTCCAACCCGGCGTCGACGCTCGCCGGCGAGGGGTCGGTCGTCGGGTTTCTGCGCTGCGGCGGAAGCTGCCAGCAAGTTTCTCGCGCTCCTGAATGTCTCTGATAGCCATTTGCTTGCTAGCTCGCTAAGCTGGTGCTCCCCACTCTGGTGAACTTGAGGGCGGAACTCCGGGTCTTCCCTAAAGGATGGCGTACCGGCCAGCACACTCGAAGCGCTAACGCCCTCGGGGTTCCCCAAGAGTGAAGCGTGTGAGCGCCTCGGTTTGTTGGTAAGAAGTTATATGAACCTCAATAATGCGTGAAAGGTCGTGTCTTGTCGATGCGACCCTTGAAAATGTTGTGTGGGCCGGGAGCGTGGCTTGCAAATTGGAGCAAGTCATGTTGGTCACCGATAGGGTGAACGGAGTTGAGATCGCTTCGACCTGGCTTTTTTTCGCACGCATGACGAGCGTGGAGCCGATTTCGCCGGCAGCCGCAATATGGGACGTTTTGCAAAAACGCCGTCACAGGACGGTGCTTCTGAGCCGGCTCCGGTGGTCGGCAGCAGAAAGATCTCCACTATTCATGCGCCTTTGCCGAACGTCCGAAAACGCCGCTGCCGAGAATTGGCTCTTGCACACAAACATAACTAACAGTGAACTTTGCGTGCAAAGCCCCTTATAGCCCGATGGCTCGAAAAAATCTGTCGTCGGCAACAACTGCTGGTTCATTTTCACGCTTTATTGAGGATGAATATATCTCATTAATGTCATATAGGATTTCGGACTCTCTGGAATGAACGACTTCAAGTCGGAAGACAACAGCAAAACGGTTCGGCCAATGATCGTCCGGGAGATCGCCCTTTGGTGGCAGGGTGAGCTGGATCGTGCTGCCCTCGTTGGGGAGACTCCGGAACCACCGGCCCATAAGGACGTGATGCTCCGCTTCCACTGTTCTGAAGAGGAAGCCCTGCGGGGCGTTGGCCTTGGAGAACACCGCCACTTTTCGGGCATCGAGTGAATCCCTGAGAGAAACATACAGTTCATTAGCAAGAGGACAGAAGACAAGAGCGCTGCCACAGAGAGCCGCCAACCAGCAAGGGCGCTCTATTTTTTGAAACGACGCCATCTTATGGTACTGTATGATATGAGTATACGTTCACAGATTGCCGCTCGCATCATCAACCTTCCCAAAACTGGTCTCCGCGGCTATTTCGACCTTGCCCTGAACCAACCGGACGTGATCTCGTTAGGAGTAGGCGAGCCGGACTTCGTGACCCCGGAATCCATCTCCGAGGCAGGAATTGCGTCGCTGAAACACGGCGCGACCAAGTACACCTTGCTACCGGGGATCCCCGAACTTCGTACTGCTGTGGCACGGCACCTGGAAAGGCTTTACGACGTCTCTTACAACCCCAACGAGGAGATTTTGATCACCGTAGGCACCAGCGAAGGAATGCACGCCGCGCTCACCGTCCTGATCAACCCAGGCGACGAGGTTCTCGTGCTGCAGCCCGCCTACCTATCCTACGTGCCCCTCGTGAGCCTAGCGGGGGGAATACCAGTGGCTATCCCGGTCCGGGTCGAGAATCGATTTCAGGTGAACGCCAAAGAAATCGAGGAGGCGCTCACTCCACGCACAAAGGCGATCATCCTTAACTACCCCAATAACCCGACCGGAGCGGTGCTCGAGCCCGTCACAGCCATTGAGGTCGCAGAGGTCATCCGGCGGCGCGGCATGGTAGTGATCTCTGACGAGGTTTATGACCGCTTAGTTTACGGTGTCAAGCATCTGTGCGCAGCGAGCCTCGCGGGCATGAAGCAGCGAACCCTTCTGCTGGGAGGGTTCTCGAAGGCCTACGCCATGACCGGTTGGCGGGTCGGATACGCGGCGGGTCCCGCTGAACTGGTCGAAGCGATGCTCACCGTTCACCAATATATGGTAATGTGTGCTCCGGCGATGGCCCAGATGGCCGCTCTTTACGCCCTGGAGCAAGGCGAGCAGCTGGTGCAGCGGATGCGTCACGAATACGACCGACGTCGGCGCCTGCTGGTCGAGGGTCTCAGGAGCCTCAGCCTAGACTGTTGCGAGCCCCAGGGCGCCTTCTTCGCCTTCCCATCGGTTCGCGAGACCGGCCTTAGCGATCGCGAATTCGCCCAGCGGCTGCTCGCCGAGGAAAGGGTGGTCGTCTTGCCCGGCAGCAGTTTTGGAGCGGCCGGCGCCGGGTTCGTTCGCTGCTCATACTCGGTTTCCCCCGAAGTCCTTGAAGATGCTCTTGCTCGGATGGCAAGGTTCCTCATGCGGCTAAGGACCACGCAATAGCTTACAGGCCTCTATGGCGAATTTTGGGAGTGCTATGCCAGCTACCGTCGGCTCGGATAGCTCCTCCCCCACCTCCAGGCAGCTTCAGCCTTTTCCCTCCACCTTCCTTTTCAGTAACGCCTCTGCCTCCTCTTCCGAAAGGTTCTCAAGATCATCGAGACTCTTTGATCCTCGAAGGCCCGGTTCACGCTGTGGCTCCCTGCTATTCACCACAGTCCTACCGGTCTCGTCAGCAAGGCGAGCGGCGAGTTCAGCGATGGTAGGATAGGTCCAGAGCAAAGTGGCCGAGAGGGTGCGCCTCAGGTTCGTTCCGAGGAAGTTTGTCAGCTCAAGTGCCATGCGGGAGGTAAGACCCAGCATACGCAAGGGTTCCCGAGGATCGATTTCACTGGGAGAAGCCTCTATCATTTCTGCTACCTGTTGAGTGAGTAGCTTCTCCAGAATTGTCTGGCGCTCTCTGGGCTCCGCTTCGCGGAGCGCCTTGACCGTAGCACTGTCCCAAACAGACTTCTTATTTTTCGGTCCGGTATCTTCTGAGGCGAGGCTATCTACTTTATCGACGATCGTGGCGAGGAAGTTTGCAGCACTGACGCCGTTGATCAGACGGTGGTCGAACGTCACTCCCAAGTTCGCCCTTCTGTCCTGAGCCCGACCAGTGGGCGCACCCAGGAAAACCACGGCTATGGCAGGAGCGACCAACACGGAGTTGCCGTCTGTAATCTCTAAGCTGCGGACATAGTTAAGGTGAAGGGGAACCTGTTCGTTGACTTGGTCTTCACCTTCGAGCGCCTGCCTGACCCGAAGCTGGGTGGTTGCTACGAAGGACGCGAAATCCAAGCGATCCGCTTTCGGGACGACCGCCATCAATAGCTCGCCACTGGGCCGCTGCACCGCGATGCCCAAATTCAGGTATTCGAACTGGCGGACGACGTGCTCCCCGACCAGGACTGAGCGGAACTCTGGGTGATCCCGAGTGGCTTGAGCTAGTGCGTAGGCGAAAGTCTCGAAGTCAGATGAATGAAGCTCAGGGTTCTGCCGGCCCAGGGCTTTCACCGCCGCTTCCAACCGCTGCCAATCGAGCTCCCGTATCATAGTACCTGGCACTACTAACTGAGTGCTACGCTTAAGCCGAAAGTTGAACACGCGCTGGCGAGCGGGCAGGGGAAAATCTTTAAAATCGGACGACGTGGTGGCCTCAGCAAGTGCCTCGCATTTAGGGGACGATTCGGACTCCACAGCCAAGTAACGGTCCACGTCAGTTGGCATCAAGGTGCCGCCGGCCGCTGGGATGCGCTTGGTCTCGTCGTCCGAGAGAGCCAATTTCCTGCAGTAAGCGCGAGTGCGTGGAGGCACGAAAACACTTGTGCGCCGTGGTAGAGCCGTGGAGCCCGTGGTTAAGGCTTTTTCTCGCTCGATGGCGGAGGAGTTGCCTATCTCCGCCGGCACTGCCGCTTCCGTAGTATTTGCAGACCATAATGGGGATGGGTTCACCACCACCGGACTAGCGCTGCCTTCGATACGGGCGATGAGCGCACCGACTGGAAGGACTTTACCCTCCTCGGCCAACCATTCCTTAAGGGTTCCCGCATAGGGCGACTCGACTTCGAGGTCTGCTTTGTCGGTCTCCATGATGTAGATCGGTTCATCGCGCTCGACGAATTCACCGGGCTTTTTTAGGAGCTTCTGGACCAGCACTTCTTGCAAGCCCTCTCCCAACTGCGGAATTACGACGTCGAGGATTGGCATTAGGTATACTCCAAGGTTGAACGGATCGCCTCTATCACCCGCTCCAAGCTCGGCAACACAGCATATTCTAGGTCCGGATGGTATGGTATGTGGGTGTCATATCGTGCTACGAGCTGAGGAGGAGCGAAAAACAACTGAAAACGCTTTGGGTCGGTCGTCATTTCAGTGATCACCGCCTCTCCAAAGCCGCAGGTCCGGTTGTCTTCGTGAATCAGCACGAGGCGCCCAGTCTTCGACAACGACCGCTCGATCGTTGACCAGTCGCACGGAACGAGGGTTCTGAGGTCAATGATCTCGATATGGACGCCCTCCCGATCCATCTGAAGGGCGGCCTGCTCTGCGATCTCTAGGCAATTTCCCCAGGAAACTATCGTACAATCCCCGCCCTCGCGTCGCAACGCAGCCTGCCCGAAAGGTACCGGTCGGTACTCTAGCGCCGGCTTCCGAAGGCGCATCAGGTGTTTGGGGATCAGAATGAGTGAGGGATCTTCGCTGTGAATCGCAGTCCAGAACAGGCCAGCAGCGTCCTCAGGCGTGCTGGGAACAGCCACTCGGATACCTGGTGTGTGGGCCCACCACCCATCGTTGCTCTGGCTGTGCCACTGGCCACCGGCCGGAAGGTAGGCTCCATAGGGTGCATAGATCACGGCGGGGCAGCTCCATTCGCCGCAGGACCGCCACCGCAAGGTGGCCATCTGTGTCACCAACTGATGAAAACCGGGTGTTATGTAGTCGATGAACTGTATTTCGACCATCGGGCGATAGCCAGTCGCCGCCAACCCCACGGCAATTCCGATGATGGTGGCTTCAGCGAGCGGAGAGTTGCTGACTCGGTCGGGAAATCGGGAGCTGAGGCCTTTCGTCAGACCGAAAACGCCGCCCTTCGGATCCTTGATGTCCTCTCCAAAGGTCACTATGCGCGGGAATTTCTCCATCCCTGCGTGAAGAGCCTGATTGATCGCTTCGACCATCGTGGTAGGCTCCCCAGGAGGTTGGATAGGAATCGCCGGGGCCTCCACCGCCGGTCCGTAAAGATGGTCCAGCGCACCGGTCGGATCCGGCGCAGGCTCGCTGGCCGCGTTCTGGTAAATCATATCAATATCGTGCTCAACCTCGACCTGCATTTGTTCGAACTCTTCCCTCGTCAGCATTCGTTCTCCAATGAGGGCTTCGGCGAACAGCTTGATCGGGTCGCGCTCCATCATTTCCGCGATCTCTTCAGCCGAGCGATAGACTCGGTGGTCGTCGGCGCTGGTGTGCGAAGCGAGCCGATCTAATTCGCACCAAAGAACGGTCGGACCACCCCCCGTGCGTGCCTTCTCGATGACCTGACCGCCAACCTCGAAAACCTCGAAGGCATTCCTGCCGCTGACTTGTACCGTGAGCTGACGGTCGAAAATTCCCAAGCGAAATGGCATCATGGTGCGCGTAGGAGTGCTGATGCCAAAGCCATTGTCTTCTAACACGAAGACGAGAGGTAATTGTTCCTGCACAGCCAAGCAGAGGGCTTCATAGAACTCGCCCTGACGGGTTGCAGCATCGCCGATGCTGCAAAGGACGATGGCGGAATCGCCGCGTAGTTTGATTCCCGTGGCAGCCCCAGCCGCCGGAAGACACTCGGCTCCCTGAGCTGTCACACCAGGAAAAATATTGAGCTGCCTTATAGAGCAGTGTTGCGGCATGAGCCGTCCCTGGGTAGTTGAATTGGAGCGGGCGAAGAAATCTCGGGCGATCTGCTCCGGGGTTACGCCGCAGCCAAGGTACAACGGCCTATCACGACAGTAGCCGAAAAAGTAGTCCTCGGGTAGCAGATGGTAAGCAAGGGCAGCTGTTGCCTCGTGCCCCATTCCGGCTTCTGAAATCCATCCTTTCCCCTGCCGCATTAGGATCGCCTCACGGCGGTCACATTCCCGAGAGATAAGCATCAGGTGTAAGAACTCGCGGGTCGGCAATCGGGTGTTCTCAACGCCTGCAATCGGCTGGCCTGCTCTATCGTTCATGCCCATGTCCACGCAGCATGCTGTTTCGTCATTATTACATACCAGAAGCACTTGGGCAGACAAGTAACAAGTACGTCCGAATGGCCCTCGATCTGAAAATGTGATCGACCGTTACCGTGTGACCTCTGGGGCGAAACAGCCGATTCATGTAAAGTACGGTACTGAGGGAAAGCAGAGCAGAACGGTCGAAAGAATGCTGAGAAAGCCATCGGCCAGAAGGCTGCGCCGGTGAGGAAGGGACGCATGACGCGCGTCGAGGCGACCGCGCAGTTGAAGGTGACGGACTAATGAGTCCTAGAGCTCTCGGTCGCCCCTTCAGAAGCAGCCAGACCAGGGCGCTCTGTCCATCGCCGTGAGTTCTCACCGTTGAGCCACAACAGGGCTAGGGCATAGCGCACCAACTGTTCAAGGTGACGCGCCAAGCGTACTTGAGTTTCGGGAGATCACGATCGGGTAAGCATGTTCCGTTATAGTAAGTCAGACACCCCGCGCAGAGCGGGTGGCTTGATGAGTGGGGCCGCCTCAAAGGCGGTTGCCCTTGTGGTTAAGTCGTCGCGCTGAAGCGCGTCTTCAGCGCAGGTTTACCAACGTCCGCCTGTTCCATCCGCGTCCTCTTGGTCGCGGATGTACTGGCAGATTTGCTCTAACTCGAAGCCGACGGTGGAGACCGCATAACCCGGGCCCAGAAGTGCTCTCCGGCGAAGATGCGTTCTTTGCCACACAGTCGGGCAATGGCAATGGCGCTCTTCCCCTTGAGGAACCCGATCACCGAAGCCACCGGATACTTGGGGGGAATGGCGATACACATATGCACGTGGTCCGGCAGCAGATGCCCTTCGAGAATCTGGCACTCCTTCTGCCGGGCCAGCGCATGGAAGACTTCTCCCAGATGACGACGAACTTGCCCGAAAAGCACCTTTCGCCGTCGCTTGGGCACGAACACCACATGGTATTTGCAGTCCCATTTGGAATGGGATAGGCTCTGATAAGCGTCTGACATCTTCTCCTCCTCTGCGGTGAGTTCTCATCAAGCCACCTCAGAGGAGGATGTTACTCTGTTTGAACGGTCAAACCTTTTCGAGTCGCACTGGTTGAACCAGTGGCTTACCTCGGTGACAGTTAGGTGCGGTCCGGCAAGACGAACCGCGGCGGCACTGGCGAACCCAATTCGGCGATAACTCAATTCGAACATAGAGTTTTTCAATCCCTAAGCGGCCGTGAAATTGGGCCGCACCGCGCGAGCCGCGCGAAATTGTGCTTGACGATCTCGGACATGTTGAATTATTCTTTCGGCGCTTCCTGGTTTCTGAGCCGTCTGCGGTCTTCTTGCGGTGATTGCGTCTTCACCTGACCGCTAGGGGAGCGATGACCATGCCAGCACAGGCAGGCTTTCGCCTGTGGAACCCGATATACAGGCGCCGCACGACTGCGGTGCTTTTCGTTTTTGCCCTTGCCGTGGCTGCTGTGTACTTTTCCATTCGGACTTTCGTGCTGAACGTGCCGGTTGTCTACAACGACGTTCAGGATCACTTCAAGTACGGCTCGATCGGCAGCGAGCCCGTTAACGGAATTCCTTACTGGATCTGGCAGGTGCTTCCGGACCTGTTCCCGGAGAAACTGCCGGGCAAGGGTTACGCTTCCCTTGGATTCATCTATGAGCCAGGCCGGGACCTGCCCATCGGGATTTCCGAGCGCCGGGTGATCATCAACCGCATCGGCCTAAACTGCGCGATCTGCCACACGGGCACCGTTCGTGATACTCCGGACTCCACGCCACGGATCGTTCTGGGCATGCCAGCCAATAATTTCGATTTACAGCGCTATACCCGCTTCCTATTTGCGTGCGTAGAAGACGGCCGCTTCACGGCGGACAACGTGCTGCGCGCCATCAATCAGAGGAGGCACCTCAACTTTGTGGACCGCTTCATCTACCGCCAGGCGGTATGGGAGACCCGTGAAGGTTTGCTTGAGCACAAGCAGCGCCTCGCCTTCGAAGACAGCCGGCCGGACTGGGGACCTGGACGCGTGGAAACGTGGAACCCGTCGTACAAGGCCCTTCAGTTCAACTTCCCCATGGAGAAAGACGCGACCCTCGGTGCCGTGGACTTGCCTTCCATCTGGAATCAGAAGCCCCGCGAGGAGATGCACATGCACCTCCACTGGGACGGCAATAACACGTTGCTCGCGGAGCGCAATAGGATCGCCGCGCTCGGCGCAGGAGTGACGCCCACGACCATCGACCTCAAGAGCATGCAAAGGATCGAGGACTGGCTGCTGCACCAGTTACAACCGCCGCCTTACGCGTACCCGATTGACCGGAGCCTGGCGGCGAAGGGAGCCGCTCTCTACGACAGATATTGCGCAACCTGCCATGCCTTCAACGGGTCGAAGGTGGGACAGGTGGTTCCCATCAGCGAGATCGGAACCGACCCTCATCGGCTGGAGTCGTTTACTTACGAGCTTGACGTGAACATGAACACGCTCTACGCGGGCTACCCCTGGCGCTTGAGCCACCTTCGCAAGACAAACGGTTACACTAACGTGCCGCTCGATGGAATCTGGCTTCGCGCGCCATATCTGCACAACGGGTCGGTGCCGACTCTACGGGACCTGCTCGAGCCGCCCGAGAAGCGGCCAAGAGTGTTCTACCGAGGATACGACGTGCTCGACACGCGGAAGGTCGGCTTTATCTCTGACGTTGCGCAAGAGAAGGGACGCAAGTACTTCAGGTACGACACGGCGCTTCCGGGCAACGGAAACGGCGGCCATCTGTATGGTACCGGCTTGGCGGCGGATGAGAAGGACGCTCTGGTGGAGTACATGAAGAAGCTGTGAAAAATGCCGTTGCGGGTAGCACACACCCTCAGGTCAACGTCACAACGTGACAGCTGTCGTGTCATGCGGAGGCAAGCAAGACGTCTGCTGGGACCCAATTCCACTAGGAAGGCCCAGAGGGGTGCGGGGTCTGTGGTTCGGGAATGGCAGGAATGATGGCGTTGGTCGCAGCATCGAATTCGAAACCGAAATCCAGGCGAGTCCTCCTTCTTGTTGGGCTCGTCGTGGTGGTTGGCCTCTTGACGTTCGGAGCGTGGTACAAACTCTTCCGCGTCGTGCCCCCTTACTACGAGTCTCCTGACGAGCACTTCAAGTATGGCTCGATCGGCGTGGAGGTTGCCGCGGGTATCCCATATTGGATCTGGCTGGTGCTGCCGCGTATGTTTCCGGACAAGCTGCCCGGCCTGGGTGGCTACGTGGCGCTGGGGGTTTCCTGGGAGGAGGGCAAGGAACTGCCTATCGGCTTCACGAAGGTCACGGTCGGCTTCCCGCGCGTCGGCGTAAACTGCGCGAGTTGCCACAACACTTCGGTCCGGACCACGCCGAAGGACAAGCCCACCTTCTACCTCGGCGGGCCTTCGAGCCGGTTCAGGGCGCAGGACTACCTTCGGTTTCTCTTTGCCTGCGCAGGTGACCCTCGATTCAATTCAGATGATATTCTGAAAGAGATTTCGTATTCTTACAAGCTTTCTTGGTTTGATAGGTTGCTTTACCGCTACATCATCATTCCCCAAACGAAGCGCGACTTGCTGCTCGAGAAAGAGCGGTCCTACTGGATGGCCAAGCGGCCGGACTTAGGTCCGGGCCGCACCGACCTGAACCCCTTCAAGCTACAGGTGTTAAAACTGCCGGACGACCACACCATCGGCAGCGCGGACGTCATGGCCATCTGGAACGAGCGGGCGCACGAGGGGCTTCTGCACCATTGGGACGGCCTCAACACCACGCTCGTCGAGCCGGTCAGGGGCGCGGCGCTCGCCGCCGGGGCCACGAAGAGTTCGATCGACAGCAAGAGTCTCGACCGGATTCAAGCCTGGCTCATCGACCTGCCGGCTCCCACGTATCCTTACACTGTGGATTCGGCACTTGCCGCGCGAGGCCAAAAGGTCTTTGACGCCCAATGTGCAACCTGCCATGCATTCGGCGGAGCGAAGACGGGAACTGTGATCCCTGTGTCGGAGGTCGGCACGGACCGCCACCGGTTGGACCACTGGACACAGTCCTCGGCAGATGCGTTCAACCGGTACGCCGAAGGCTATCCGTGGGCCTTTCACCACTTCCGCAGTTCGAACGGTTACGTTGCCCTGCCGCTCGACGGCGTGTGGCTGAGAGCGCCTTATCTTCACAACGGCTCGGTGCCTTCGCTGAAGGACCTGCTCGAGCCCCTAGAGAGTCGGTCCAAGGTCTTCTACCGCGGCTACGACGTGTACGATCAGGAGAAAGTCGGCTTCGTGACCACGGGGCCGGAAGCCGAGCAAGTCGGTTTCCTATACGACACGAGTGTCCCTGGCAACGGCAACCAGGGGCACCTCTACGGTACCGATCTGCCGCTCGAGGATAAGCGAGCTCTGATCGAATATCTGAAGACACTTTAAAGAGAGGAATCGGAGCCCGAGTACGTTGCTCTCTCGGCTCGGTCAAGGAGTCATCACTCTTCCCGTTCACGGTTGTCGAAGGCAAGACAGGAGGACAATATGTCGTTAGAAGGTACGTGGTACAACCAAATCGGAGAGACGATGAAGTTAAGCGTCAAGGGATCTTCCTTGACTGGCACCTATCAAAATCCCTTTATTCCCGGGATCTACCCATTGGTCGGACATGCGGACCCATCCCCTACTGGCTCGGTTAGGGTCGTTTCCTACGCTCTGCGGTTCGTTAACGATAAGTATAACTTCCACTTTGTGACGGGGCAGTCCGGTCAGCTGATGCCGGTCAATGGCGAAGAGGAGATCGTCGTTCGATGGTTCGTAACCCTCGAAGCACCCAATATGCCAGTAGCCATAGTTGGATGGGGGGAGGGGAAGGAGCCCTGGACATTTTTCACCGTTACCGGCCAAGACGTCTTCAGGAGGACGCTACCGCCCCAAGCTGAAGTTGCCATGCACCTGAAGAGATATCCGTTAACGCATCCGGTCAGGGGCAAAACGTTTCTCCAGCGCCTGTTCAGTCGGGTTGTGTTTGGACTCATCAACGTTGGTCTTCGCTGGTTTTCCCATAAGAGCAAGCGGAGTTCGCTGGAGGGAGTGTGGTACAACGAAATTGGAGCAAGGATAGACTTGACGGTCGGCGGCGACGGTGCCTCACTAACCGGTGAGTACACGGATCCCTTTGTTCCAGGAACTTACCAATTAGTTGGGCATACAGACCCCCGTCCTTTTAGCTCGGTTCAGACTGTTTCATTTACTGTGGGATACTTTGATGCCCAACAAAACAATCATATGGTCGCGTCTTCTAGTGGACAATTCGTAAGTTTGGAGGGTGAGGACGCAATCCTGGTGGAATGGGCCTCGACAATGGAGGCAGCCGGTCCTCCGGGTGCTTGGAGACACTTAACGCTCGTCGGCGCCGATGTTTACAGACGGACTCAGCCTACAGCAGCAGAGGTGCGATCAGGGCTGGCGAGGTTTCCCCGCCCGCATCAGTATATGCTGAAAGGTACCGCATAATCGCAGAATGGCTGAGATCTTTTGACCCGTCACGTCGCTAGACCCGTTTGCTCTGGAGATCCTTCAGATCGAAGCGTAACAGTAGTCGCCGAACATTAATGAAGATGAGGGCAAGAACAATAACGACGTACCACGGCTGGGACACAATCCTGAGCCAGCCTCGGAAGAAGAACTCTGTCCAGAGGACGGTCCATGGAGCCTTTCTGACGGCGATCTCCCAGAGCGTCCTAAACGACACAGCCAAGAAAGCGATCAAGGAAATATTTAGTACAAAGCGCAGCCACAAGTTCGCAGCATAGGACAGTAAAGGCACAATCTTGGCTAAGGTGAAGACGGGGGCGCCGAGATAGTCCTGTAAACGGAAAAAGCACGCGAATGCCATTTCAAACGCTTCTTCGTAACGAATCCATGCTTCAGCTTTCGTAAACCATTCGAGCCTCTTAAGCAGACGCCGTTCCGCACGCCTTCCCGCAGCTTGTGCGAACTGTCGATACTCCCTCCAGTGATCGATTCCGGGATATAGCCGTGCAGCAAGGGTCTCGGCGAGCATAGTCATTCTGATCAACCGAACCAAGTTCCGGTTCATCGGTATCCTGTACTCGCGGACAAGGCGGAGAACACCTATCCACATATTCGCCGTGCTCCGTTCCCACCAGAAGGTATGTTTGCTTTTATGGGCGTAGAGATCCTGCCAAAACACCTCCTCCAGCTTGTCTGTGAACTCTTCGATATCGATGGGTGGAATCGCAGAAAACAGGCCCAAGGCCGCTTGCGCCATGTCACCCACGTCCGCGTCGGCCTGAGCAAACAAGAGATGCCGCCAAATACGGCGCTCCCTTTCAGTCGGGGATCCGCAGGAGCCGAAGTCAATCAGGGTCAGCTTGTTGCCCGGATGCACTAGAATGTTTGCCGGGTGAAGGTCGGCATGATAAAAAAGTCCCTCCATTGTTCCGTATCTGGCCACCCTGATCAATCTTTGAGCGATCCTCCTCGGGTCAATGCCCTGTTCCCTGAACGTGGCGAGCGCTCGGTCATCCTGACACTCGATCGCTTTGATGACATCTTTCAGCCAAAATCCAGTAACAAACTCGGTGATAAGTACCTCTTTACTGCAGAGTTCGAAGTAAACGACCGGCGCCGTAACGAACCTGATCCCGGCTTTTTTTACCCGTTGCCCGAAGAGCTCCGTGAAACGGGCCTCCTTTTCGAAGTCCAGTTCCTCGAACAACATTATCCTGAGTTCCCTCAAGACGGGACGTGCGAAACCCGGAGGCAGCCAGAACAGCTCAGCGCACCAGAGCAACCAGCGCAGCACTCTCATGTCCGCCGCAAATAACTCTCCGATGCCAGGGCGCCGCACTTTGACAGCCACCCTCTCGCCGTTGCTCTTCAACTCAGCCAAGTAAATGCAAGCAACCGATCCGGATCCGATCGGCTTAGGATCGACCTTCAAAAAGATCTCATCAATTGACTTTCCCGAGGCCCTCTGGATAATCTCTTCGACTTCATCCCGGGTGAGGTAAGACTCCACCTCGTCAAGCAACTTCTCGAGCTCAAGAGCGTACTCGTAAGGGATGATGTCAATGCGAATCGAAAGCTGCTGCCCTAACTTTATAAATGTCGCGCCCACCCCTTCGATAATGTGCCGGAGCCGTTGAGCGCGCCGTTGGATGGTGTCTCTCCGGCGCAGCTTGTCTCCGATGATGCCGCCAAAGAAGCGAATGACAGCATTGATCCAAGTGAAGAGTCGGCCAAGAGTCGTGAACA
>Ga0306920_100006149_pt1 | contig 15598 bp, 15 predicted proteins | sample flu12Cox44000170_FD_204666 | JGI IMG/M metagenome (GOLD analysis project Ga0306920, IMG submission 204666) | Lab enrichment of tropical soil microbial communities from Luquillo Experimental Forest, Puerto Rico - flux4day.12C.oxic.44.000.170 (v2)... | ecosystem: Environmental > Terrestrial >... | reverse complement strand
ATCTGATTAAGGGGAGGAAACAACATGGCTGGATTGGCGCATGAGATGGGCAAGCCCGCCCCCTTCGACACGGCCCATCTCGACACGCTGCTCGACGATCACGGCATCGACGTCCTTGTCGCGACCTCGAAACACAATATCCAATATCTTCTCGGCGGATATCGCTTCTTCTTCTTCGACTATATGGATGCGATCGGCACCAGCCGCTATCTGCCGATCCTCGTCTACCAGAAGGGCCGGCCCGAGGAGACGGCCTATATCGGTACTCGCCTCGAGGGCTTCGAGAAGGCGCTCGACCGCTTCTGGCCGAAGACCGTCGACACCTCGACCGGCACCAGCACTGAGGCGATGCGGCGCGCGGTCGAGCACATCAAGGGGCTTGGTGCCCCAATCGGTAAGGTCGGCGTTGAAGCGGCCTTCCTGCCCTTGGACACCGCCAAGGTCCTGCAGGACGGTCTCGGCAATTGCGAGATCGTCGATGCGCTTCTTCCGCTGGAGCGGCTGCGGGCGCGCAAGACCAAGGCCGAGCTCGCGCATTTGCGCGAGGCCTCGGAGCGCGTCGTCGCCTCGATGCTCGCGGTGTTCGAGAGCTGCGAACCCGGCATGACCAAACATGAGGTCGTGGACCGGCTGCGGCGCGAGGAGGTCTCTCGCGGCCTCACCTTCGAATATTGCCTGATCAGCGCTGGAACGAGCCTCAATCGCGCCCCCTCGGATCAGCGCCTCGCGATCGGCGATATCATGTCGCTCGATTCCGGCGGCAATTACAAAGGCTATATCGGCGATCTTTGCCGCATGGGCATCCTGGGCGAGCCTGATGCCGAGCTCGTCGACCTCCTCGGCGCTGTCGCCGAGGTCCAGGAGGCGGCGCGCCGCCCGATCCGACACGGCGCGCAAGGCGGCGAGATCATCGCGGCCGGCCAGGCCTGCGTCGCGGCATCGCCGCACCGGGCGCAGCTCGATTTCGTGGCGCATGGCATGGGCCTCATCAGCCATGAGGCGCCACGGCTGACGAGCCGGGGCCCGGTGCCCTATTCGGCCTATGACGCGACGCGTCCACTCGAGAGCGGCATGGTCGTCTCGATCGAGACCGCCATTCTCCATCCGAAGCGCGGCTTCATCAAGCTCGAGGACACGGTCGCCGTGACTGATGCGGGCTATGAGGCCTTCGGCGATACGGGGCGCGACTGGAACCGCGCCAAGGGCAAATAGGCCAAGGAAAGAGGGGGGGAGCCGCTCCTCCCGCGAAAGGTGCGGGAGAAGCGGGTCACGTCGGGCTTACTGGGACCTCGACGAGGTCCAACCCTGATACTGGCCGATATTGTCGCGGGTCACAAGCTTCGAGGGGAAGAGCTCGACATTCGAGGCGGGCTTGTCACCCTTGAGGATCGCGACGCCGACTTGCACGGCACGCCGCGCCATGAAGAACGGGTCTTGCGAGGCCGAAGCCTGGATCTGCGGCGAGTTCGGGTCTTTGAGCGCGGCCTCGATGTCGGGGGCGCCGTCGACCGCCGTGACGATGATGCCGCTGCGGTTCTGCTGGCGCGCCGCGAGATCGGTGCCGATCGCCTGCGGATCGTTGATGGCGAAGATGGCGTCGATCTTCGGGAAGCGCGTCAGATAGCCTTGCGCCACCGTCAGGCCGCCTTCGCGCGAGCCCTTGCCGTGCTCGTCGCTCGACAGGACCTTGATGCCGGGATTCTTCGCGAAGACCTGCTTGCAGCCGACCACGCGGTCGATCACGGCCGAGACCTGCGGCCCGTTCTCGATGACGACGTCGCCTTTGCCGCCAAGCTTGTCGACGATGTACTGGCAGGAGATCTCACCCGCCTGCACATTATTGGTGGTGACGGTGGCGTCGGCGCCTTCGGCCGCCGTATCGACGGCGACGACGGTGATGCCGGCGGCCTGCGCCTTCTTGATCGCGGCGCCGATCGCCTTCGGGTCGCCGGGGTTCAACAGGATCAGATCGACGCCCGCCGCGATGAAATTGTCGATCTGGGTGACCTGCTTGCCGAGATCATATTCGAAGCCGACCGTGGTGATCTTGACGTCGGGATTGGTTTTCTTCGCCTCGAACTCGGCGCCTTTGGACAGGGCGACGAAGAACGGATTGCCGAGCGAGCCGAGCGAAATGCCGATTGATTTGAGCTCCTTGGCGGAAGCCGGAGCCGCGGCGAGAGCGAGCGCCAATGCGGCGCCCGCGAAGGATGACGTCCTCAACATCTCTTTCCTCCCAGGTCGATCAATATCCCGATGCGGCCGACCAGTCTCCGCGCCGGGTCCAAAGTCAGGTGCGTGCTGATACGTGCAGCCGGTAGCGGTCGAGCGCCACGGCCGCGATGATGACGAGCCCTTTGATCACATATTGCCAGACATCCGAGACGCCGGTGAGGATCAGCCCGTTCGAGAGCACGGCGATGATCAGCGCGCCGACGAGTGTCCCCCAGATCGAGCCAATGCCGCCGACGAACGACGTGCCGCCGAGGATGACGGCCGTGATGGCGTCGAGCTCATAAGATTGGCCAAGCTGCAGGCCGTTTGCGGCATAGAGGCGGGCCGCCTGCATGGCCCCGCCAAGGCCCGCGAGCAAGCCCGAAACCCCGTAGACGATAGCGAGCACCGCCGGCACCTTGATGCCCGCGAGCCTCGCTGCGCTCTCATTACCGCCGACCGCGTAGATATGGACGCCGAGCACGGTGCGCCGCAGCACAAGCCAGGACGCCAGGATGACGATGAGCGCGACGACGGAGAGCCAGGGTATCGAGAGGATGCCCGGCACGATGGTGAGCGAGCCGTTGCCGATGAAGGCGAAGGGGATCGACGGATTGAACACCGTCGTGTCGGCGCCGAAGAGGCGGGCCAAGCCTCGCACTGCCGTCAGCGAGCCGAGCGTCACGATAAAAGGTGGCAGCCGCAAGCTCGCGATCAGCGCGCCGTTGATCAGGCCGAAGGCGAGCCCGGCTGCGACCGACACGACGATCCAGAGCGAGGCGAATTCGGGGATGAGCGAGACGATCAGCCCGGCCATGGCGGAAGCAGCCAGGATCGAGCCAACCGAAAGGTCGATGCCGCCGGTCAGGATCACGAAGGTCATGCCGGCCGCGAGCACGGTGTTGACCGCGGCCTGCTGCAGCACGATGCCGAGATTCTGCCCGGTGAAGAAGCGCCCATCCGACATGAAGTGGAAGCCGAGGCACAAGAGCACGAGCACCGGCAGCATGCCGGCCGCGCGGATCGCCTCCTGGGCGCGTTGGCGCTTGGCCGCCTGGCTGGCGCCGGGAAGCGGGCCCGCGCCGCGTCCGAGCGAGGCTTGCTTCAGCGCCTCGCCTTGCGGGCGGTTCTCATGCTGCATCGAGACCCTCCGTGCCGGTCGCGAGCGCCATCACATTCTCCTGCGTCAGCGCCTTCGATGTGAGAGCGCCGACCTCGCCCGCGATGCGTCCTTCCCGCATCACCAGCGCGCGGTCGCAGATGCCGATGATCTCGGGCAGGTCGGACGAGATGACCAGGATGGCGACACCGGACTTCGCGAGATTGTCGATGATCGAATAGATCTCGGATTTCGCCCCGACATCGACGCCGCGCGTCGGCTCGTCGAGGATCAGGGCCTTCGGCGCAGTAGCGAGGAGGCGCTACAGCAGCACCTTCCGCTGATTGCCGCCGGAGAGCGTGCCGACATTGATGCTTGGGCCAGCCGCCCTGATGCGCAGGCTCGCGAAAGCCTCATCGGCTCGCGACCGCGCCTTGTCGCGATCGAGCACAACGCCGAAGGCCGCATCCCTGCCGATCACGCCGAGATTGATGTTGGCGAGGCAGGACATGTCGAGAAAGAGGCCGAGCGCCTTCCTGTCTTCGGTCAGATAGGCGATGCCCGCTTCGAGCGCGTCGCGCGGCGAGGCGACAGCGAGGCTCCTATCGCCGAGCCTGATCTCGCCCGAGACCATGGGCGTTGCGCCATAGATCAGATGGGCGAGCTCGGTGCGGCCAGCCCCGACGAGGCCCGCGAGCCCCACGACCTCGCCGGCATGCAGGGTGAAGGAGCAGCCTTTCACGGTCAGATCGACATTGCTCAGCGCCTTGGTGCCGAAAAAGGTCTTCGACACTGCACGCATCTGCAGGATCGGATCCGTCATCACGCCTGCCTCGTCCTCGCGCCTTCCCGCCCCCTCGGCGCGTGCGGGCAATTGTGCAAGCCTTACGACAAACGCCAATGATCCCATTACAACGGAACAGCGCGCCAAGGGCAATGGCTGAGGCTGCCGAAGGCTTAGGCAGCCAGCGACGCTGGCTCGACCGCCCGCCGCAAGGCCGCCTGAGCCAGGAGGCGGGTCGAGTCGAGCGTCGGCAGCGGCGAATTCGCGTCGTTCATGATAAGCGGGATCTCGGTGCAGCCGAGAATGACGGCATCGCAGCCTTCGCCCTGCATGCGCCGCATCATCTCCTGGAAATAGGAGATCGCCTGCGGCGTGAAGACGCCATGGGTCAGCTCTTCCATGATGATGCGATTGATCTCGCGGCGTTCGCCGGCGTTCGGGCGCAGATGATCGAGGCCGCGCGCCGCGAGCTTCTCGGGATAGACCTCACTGTCGACGAGCCAGCGCGTCCCGGTGATGCCGAGCCGCTTGAAGCCGCGTTCGGCGCCTTCGCTCGCGACGACCTCGGCGATGTGCAGCCAGGGCAAGGGCGAGCGCTCCATGATCAAGGGGAGCGCCTTATGGATGGTGTTGTCGGGGCAGATCAGGAAATCGGCGCCGATCCTCGCGAGCTTCTCGGCCGAGGAGAGCATCAGCTCGCCGACACCTTGCCAGTCGTCGCGCTCGAGACATTCGACATAATCGCCGAGCGAATGCGTGTGCATCGAGACCTCAGGATGCGCGAATGGGCCGAGCAGTGCGGGCCCCTCGGTGCAGATCGTCCGATAGCAGAGCGCGGCCCCTTCGGCCGAGCAGGCGACGATACCGATATGCTGGGGCATGGGGCACACTTCCATCAGCTTTGCGTCGACGATGTCTTGCCTTGGGCCGTTCGCAACCGATGCGGCCGATCAGACGCCAAGCGGCGCGCAATATGGCATTGCGGGCGCGCAAATCCTAGCGTTCGAAGCGCGGCCCATCCGCCAAGGCGCAACCGTGGCGGTGCTGTCGCAGATCGCGGATAAGATGTGCCACGGCGATGTTTTTCTATGATATGAGAAGGCGATGATCGATACGAATCCCACTGCCCGAATTGCGCGTCCTCACAGGCATGCCGGCGTGCGAGCGACGCGCTTCGCCCCTCTCCTCGGCGGCCTCGCGCTGGCGAGCCTCACGGGTTGCATGTCCGTCGAGCGGGAGCGCGCGAATGACCGGGCGCAATGCCAGGCCCAAGGGCTCGCACCGGACACCAAGGCTTTCGAGGATTGCGTCGCTACGGCCGGCGACCGGCATCGCGACGTTTCGGAGCGCATGCAGTACGCGGTTGATCAAAACATGTCGGACTTCATGCACTCGCACAGCTTCAATCCCTGATGTCGTCCGCGGCCCTTATCGCGTCAGCGACGATCGTGCCTTCTGTCCGGTCGCGCGACGGGGTATCGTCGCGGCTATGCACCGCCTGTCCGGCCGGGCGCCAGAACACCATGGAGGATGTCATGAAGTTCGCGTCTCTCGCCCGTGTGACCGCGCTCGCGCTCATCCTGGGATCTGCGGGCTCAGCCTTGGCGCAAACGGGCATACCGCAAGCGCCGATCGGCCACCGCCAGCCGAATGCGGGCGACGTGCCTTCGAATGACAGCGTCAAGGGTTTGGATGCTGGCGGGGCTGCTGGTGGGGCGGACACTTTCGGTCCGGCCCTGAAGTCGCTGCCGAAGCTCGACATCAAGGCGACCTGCCGCCGTGCGCAGCCGCTCTCCGAGGGGCAGAAAAGCGCCTTTGACAGCTGCATCAACGACGAGACCGAGGCGCAAAAGCAGCTCTCGCGGAACTGGTTCAGCTACAAGGAGTCATCGCGCAGGATCTGCACGCAGGAGACCCAGATCGGCGGCGCGCCGAGCTTTGTCGAGCTCGTCACCTGCCTCGAGCTCGACAAGCAGGCGCGGGAAGCAGAGCGCGAGAATAGGAAGCAGCTCAACATGCCGACCGCGCCTTCCGGATCGGTTCCAGCTGCAGCGACGCCGAAGCAGTGATCGGCTGTCATCGGGCCGGGCTTACCAGGCCGGTCCAACGTAAGGTCCGTAGATGGCGGGCCCGTAGATGAACTCGCCATAGCGTGGGTCCGCAATGACGCCGACCCAGGCCTTCATCTGCTTCTCGCTATAGTGGGGGGCGATCTCGGCCATAGCGAAGATGCTCGGATCGCCCGCGGGATAGAAGCTGGAGCAAGGGGGCGCAGCATAGCGATGGGCCGGATTGGGCGGGCGCGCCGCAGGCGAGGGCCGCTCCGCCGGGCAGGAGCGCCAAGGCCGCCGCGATGCCGAGCGCGGGCAATGTCTGGACCATCGCGAACTCTCCGGAGTTTGGCCTGCAGCATCCTCTCGCGATCTGAAAAAAGCATTATCATCACAAAGTCGGCCGGTCACATTCAGGCCCGGCCGAACGGGGAGTCGAGGGACGGTCATGCGGCGAATTCGCGGGCTTGGGATGTGGGCGATCGCACTCGTTCTCGGCAGCTTGCTTGCCGCGCCGGTCACTCCCGCGGCCGCGCTCGCTCCCGAATCCAGTGCCGCGCCCGACACTCCCATGTCCGAGCGGGTCGTCGCAGCGAACCCGCTTGCGGCCCGCGCCGGGCTGCAAATGCTCGAGGCAGGCGGCAATGCGGTCGACGCGGCGGTTGCGGTGCAGATGGCGCTCGGCGTCGTCGAGCCGCAATCCTCAGGGCTTGGAGGCGGGGCGCTCATCCTCTGGTGGGACCAGGGCAATCAGCGGCTTGAGAGCATCGACGGCTTGTCGCAGGCGCCACATCAACTGCCGACGGGGCCCATGAAACGCTCGGGCAAGGCGACGATCGGGGTTCCGGGCGCTTTGCGGGCCCTCGCCGACCTGCATGCGCGGGCCGGCTACCTGCCTTGGGGGAAGCTCTTCGCGCCCGCGATCAGCCTCGCCGAGGACGGCTTTCCGATGCCGGCCTATCTGCATCGCGTGCTGGGCGGCAAGGACGCCGCCGCCCAATATGGCGATATCTTCGCAATGTATGCTGGCCCCGACGGACGCCTGCCCGATATCGGCACGACAGTCAGGAACCCGAAGCTCGCCGCGACCTTGCGCGCCATCGCGGCCACGGGCGCTGACGCGTTCTACAACGGCGCTCTCGCGCAAAGCCTCGCTGTCGCCACCTCGGGCGCGGAGGAGGGCGGTGGCCTGACGCTCGACGATCTGCGCAGCTACCACGCGGTCGCGAGGCAGCCAATCTGTGCGCCCTTCCTCGACTATCAGATCTGCGCTGCGCCACCGCCCTCATATGGCGGGCTCGCCGTGCTCCAGATCCTCGACATGCTACAGGCCCAGAAGGGCGCGACCTCGGATTTCGCCGACCCGCAATTCTTGCATCTCTTCATTGAGGCGAGCCGCCTGGCGCAGGCCGATCGCCAGGCTTATGTCGGCGATCCCGACTTCATTGCAGTCCCGGTCGATGGCCTGCTGCAGGCGGACTACCTCGAGGCGAGGGCAGGGCTGATCCATGCCGACGCGGCCTTGCTGATCGCCAAGGCCGGGGAGCCGCGCGGCAAGCCGGCGGGCCTCGCTCCCGACACGGGGAGCCCGAGCCCTGGCACCAGCCAGGTGGTCGTCGTCGACCGGCAGGGCAATGCGCTCACCATGACCACGACGATCAACCTCAATTTCGGCTCGCGCATCCTCGTCGACGGCTATGTGCTGAACGACGTGCTCACCAATTTCGCACGCCCGTCGCCCGACGGCGCCCACAAGGCCAACGAGCCGGCGCCCGGCAAGCGGCCCGTGACCTCGATGGCGCCGGTCGTCGTCTTCGATCGCGAGCATCGCCCGGTCGTCCTCGGCGGCTCGGCAGGCGGCGGCGAGATCGTGGGCTATGTCGCGGAAAGCCTCGTCGATCTCCTGGCCCGCGGCGCGACCCCCTCGCACGCCCTCTCGCTCGGCCATGTGTCCGCGCCGGCGAGCGATAGGCGCGACGGCGTCGAGCTCGAGGCCGGCACCCCAACCGCCGGGCTCGCGAACGAGCTCACCGGCCTTGGCCACGTCATCGAGCTCCATACGATGCCGAGCGGCCTCGGCTTCGCGAAGCGCGTTCCCGGCGGTTGGATCGGCGCCGCCGACCCCAGACGCGACGGTGTAGCGCTCGGGGAATAGGGCCTCCTTCTCCTGCAAGGCGGGAGAAATGAAGCCTACCGAAACTCCGCCTTGAGCGCCGCGTAGAGCGCGCGAAACCGAGGCAGGCGCTCGGCATAGGCTGCCGTGAGCTCAGGCTCTGGCTCGATCACCCTGTCGATCGGCGGGGCCTCGCAGACCTCGGCGACGGGCTCACCCGTATGTGCGAGGCGCGCGAGGCGCGCCGCGCCGAACGCAGGCCCTTTTTCGCCCGATTGGTGCAGGGCGAGCGGCTTGGCCAGCACGGAGGCGAGGAGGCGCATCCAGAAGAGGTTGCGAGCGCCGCCGCCGATCACCGAAGGCATGGGCGGATTGGCGCCGGCCGCGGCGAGCGCTGCCTGCGCATCGGCGACGCTGAAGGCGACGCCTTCGAGCACGGCCTGGGCGAGGCCGGTCGCGGTCGTCTGCAGATGCATGCCGAAGAGCACGCCTTTGGCGTTCGGGTCGTTATGCGGGGTGCGCTCGCCTTGCAGATAGGGCAGGAAGAGGAGGTCGCCTGGTCCGCGATAGGCGCGCTCGACCTCGTCCATCAGGGCGCCGATATCGGCGGCGCGGCCGAGCACGCGGGCGATCCAGCCGGCGCAGCTCGCTCCGTTGAGCAGCGCCGCCATCTGGAACCAGCGCTCCGGCACCGCATGGCAGAAGGCATGGATGCCGGCTTCGGGCAACGCCGCGTAGCTCTGCCGCGTCACCACATATTGGGTCGAGGTGCCGAGCGAGATGAAGGCCTGGCCTTCCTGCGTCGCGCCGATGCCAACGGCGCCGCAGGCGGCATCGCCACCGCCCGCCGCGACGATCACCTCGGGCGACAACCCGAAGGCCACGGCAATCGCGGGCTTGAGCACGCCGCTCGCCGCCCTGCCTTCGAGGAGGCGCGGCAGCTGCTCCGTGCTGATGCCGGCCGCTTCGACGAGGCGCGGCGACCAGGCGCGGCGCGCCTCGTCGAGCAGCAAGGTGCCGGCGCCATCCGCCATATCGGTCGCGAATTCGCCGGTGAGGCGCAGACGCAGAAAATCCTTGGGCAGGATGATGCGGGTGATGCGCTTGAAGATCTCGCGCTCGTGGCGGCGCAGCCAGAGGAGCTTCGGGGCGAGGAAGCCCGGCATCGCATCGACGCCCGCCAGTTTCCCGATTTCGGGGACGGCCTCGCGCAGCTCGCGGCATTCGGCGGCGGCGCGCCCGTCATTCCACAGGATCGCCGGCCGCAAGGGAGCGTCCGCCGCATCGAGGATGACGGCGCCATGCATCTGCCCCGAGAGGCCGATGGCGGCAATCGCCGCGAAGCCTCGCGGATGCTTCGTCCGCAGCTCCCTCATTGCGGTCTCGAGCGCCGCCCACCAATCGAGCGGGTCCTGCTCGGACCAAAGATCGCGCGGCCGCTGCGAGGCGATCGGCACCTCACTCTCTGCGATGATCGCCTGGCGCTGATCGACGATGACGGCCTTCAGCGCCGAGGTGCCGAGATCGAAGCCCGCATAGGTTGGCGGCGTGGTCATGCTGAAGTGCCGGCTGCGAGCTCGGCCTCGGCTTTCGGTTCGCGCTGCCGATGCCAGACATAGAGGCAGAGCAGCACCACGGGGATGCCGATGGTCGAGGTCATGACGAAGAAGGCTGGATAGCCGAATTCCTTGGCCATCAGGCCTGAGAGGCCGCCGATGATCTTACCAGGCAGCGCGTAGAGCGAGCTCAACAGCGCATATTGGGTCGCGGCGAAGAAGGGCGATGTGAGGGACGACATATAGGCGATGAGCGCCGTCCCCGCGAAGCCAGAGGCGAAATTCTCGACGCTGATCGCAAGCGTGAGAAGGCTGAGCTTCGCGCCGCTCGCGGCGAGCAGTGCCATGCTGAGATGCGACAGCGACGCCGCGATGCCGCCGATGAGCATGGTCGGCATCAGGCCGAGGCGCGTCACCGCGATGCCGCCGGCCGACACGCCGATGAGGCTGACAATGACGCCATAGAGCTTGGTGACGGTTGCGATGTCCGAAAGCGAGAAGCCGAGATCGACATAGAGCGGATAAGCCATCACGCCCGACACGAAATCGGGGAGGCGATAGAGCGCCACGAGCAGCAGGATCGGCACGATCATCGCCAAGCCCTTGCGGCGCACGAGATCGGCGAGGGGCTCGATGAAGGAGGTGGCGAGCGATGGCCGCGCGGGAGCGCCGTCATTGCCTGAGCCCTGCGGCGCCGGCTCGCGCGCCGCGAGATTTGCCCCGATGCCGACAACCATCAGCCCCGCCATTGCGAGATAAGCGGCCTTCCAGCTCACGAGATCGGCGATGTAGAGCGCGCCAGCACCCGCGCAGAGAAGGGCCGCGCTATAGCCGAGCTGCGCCGCGGCCGACATCACGCCCTGGCGTTCGGGCGGCGCAGAGGCGATGCGGAAGCCGTCGATCACCACATCCTGGCTCGCCGAGGCGAAGGCGAGGAAGAAGGCAAAGGCGATCGTCCAGTAGAGCGCATTCGCCGGGTCGCCGAAGGAGAGGCCGACGAGGCCGATGATGATCGCGATCTGCGCGACCAGCATCCAGGCGCGCCTGCGGCCGAGATGGCGGGCAAGCACCGGCACGTCGCGCGCATCGATGATCGGCGCCCACAGGAATTTCAGCGAATAGGCGAAAGCCACATAGCTGATGAGGCCGATATCGACGAGCGAGACACCGGCGCCGCGCAGCCAGGCCGATTGCGTCGAAAAGACGAGGCGGATCGGCAGGCCCGAGCTGAAGCCGAGCGCCAGCATCAGCGCGAGGCGCGGGTCGCTGAAGATATCGGCGGCGAGCGGCCACCTGCGCGCAATCCAGCTCATGCGCCATCCTTGCACGAATCACCCCCCTTGTGAGCATGTCGCGAATGGGCTGTCATGTGAACAGGCCCGAGGGGGCAGCTCGCCGCGCCGACCATAGAGCGCGGATCGAGCACCTGCCGAACACTGGCAAGGAGAGGAGCGACCCATGCGGCTCAGCGATTTCAAGGTGCTCACCTTCGATTGCTACGGCAGGCTGATCGATTGGGAGAGCGGGATGATCGCGGCGCTGAAGCCGCTCACCGACAAAGTGCCGAAGCTCACGCGCGACACCGTGCTCGCAGCCCATGCCAGGCACGAATCGGCGCAGCAGCGCCAGACGCCGGCAAAGCTCTACCGCGATCTCATGGCCGTCGTTTACAAGCGCCTCTCGGAAGAATGGGGCGTGCCGGCGCCTTGGGACGAATGCGTCGCATATGGCCGCTCGGTCGGAGACTGGCCAGCCTTCGCGGATTCAGCCGCGTCGCTGCGCTATCTCAAGAGCCATTACAAGCTGGTCATCCTCTCGAATGTCGACAACGCATCCTTCTCGCGCAGCAATGCGAGGCTCGAGGTCGTCTTCGACGCCGTGCTGACCGCTGAGGATATCGGCTCCTACAAGCCGAGCCCGCGCAATTTCGAATATATGCTCGAGACGCTGGGCTCCTACGGCATCGCCAAGGGCGAGATCCTCCACACCGCCGAGAGCCTCTTCCATGATCACGGGCCGGCCAATGAGTTCGGCCTCGCCTCGTGCTGGATCCATCGCCGCCATGCCGAAGGGGGATTCGGGGCGACCATGAATCCGGGGACGACACCGCATCACGATTTCCGCTTCACCAGCCTCGCCGAGATGGTGAAGGCGCATCAGGTCGAGCTCAAGACCTGACCTGCAAATGACGCAGGCACCGCTTCGGACGCCGAGCGATCGCGTTTGAGTTCGTCGTCACCATGCGGGTCGTCCCGGACGCATGGCCCGGATTTAATCCGGGCCGAGCAGCATGCAATGCTGCTTCGCAGATCCGGGACCTTGCCCCGTATTTAACCACCATACATCTGATCGATCCCGCGTGTGCGGCGCACAGTTTCGCGCTGCACCGCGCCCGGGATAACCCCAGATTACCAGCGATCAGTTCACCGGCTTGATGCTGGCTGCGATCTTGTTCAGCGCTTCCAGATTGGCCTTCTCGCCTTCGGGCGAGGCCCAATAGGTGAGCATGACGAGGCGGTCCTTGCTCGCCTCCAGGATGGTCAAGCTGATTTGCGCGCCGCCATCCTTGTCCTTGCCGGTCCAGTCGATCTCGGCGCCCTGCATGCCGTTGATGGTGGCGTCTTTCTGCTTCATCGACGAGGCATCGAGGTTCACGCCCTTCTCGACGAGATACTGGATCGCCTCCTTGACGGCGTTCTCGATCTTGGCGGCCTTGACGGTCTCAAAGGCGATATAGACCTCGCCATCCTTCGAGGTGACCTCGACGCCGGTATCGATCGTGTCAGCATCCCAGTCATCTGGCAGGACGAGGGTCGCGACCGGGTTCTTTTCCGGAATGGCGAAGTTCTTTGCGAAGGCAAAACTCGGCACGGTGGCGAGAAGCGCCACGAGTAGCAGCTTTTTCATGATTGGTCCCCAGCTTTGGAAATATTCAGCGTCCGCGATCCGGGGCCTTAGCTACATGCCGGCAAGCGGTCAATCATCTCACCGGCGTTTCGCGTCGACTTGTGGATGGCTGTTCGTCGCGGCGGCGGCGAGGAACCGCCTCAGATCTATTCGGCGAGCGTCACCCAGGCGCCGTTCTGCGACGAGGAGCGCAGCACCGCGTCGATGAACTCCATGCCCTTGACGCCGTCCTCAGCCGAGGGGAGGGCGGTCTCGACCGCGGGTGAGTCTCCCTTGCGCGCCGCGCGGATGGCGAGCGCCGCCTCGCCATAGAGATTGGCGAAGCCTTCGAGATAGCCTTCTGGATGGCCTGCAGGCACGCGGGTGAGACGGGCGGCCTCTGGGTCGAAGCCTGCGCCGCCGCGTGTCACGAGGCGCTTCGGCTCGTCGAGCTTCGAGACCCAGAGCCGATTCGGCTCCTCCTGCGCGAAGGAAAGGGCTCCGGTCTCGCCATAGACGCGAAGCCGCAGATCGTTCTCATGGCCCGCCGCCACCTGGCTCGCCCAGAGCATGCCCTTGGCGCCGCCCGCGAAGCGCAGCAGCACATGGATATTGTCGTCGACCGCGCGGCCTTCGACGAAGGTCGAGACATCGGCGCTCAGGCTCTCGACATCGAGGCCGGTGACGAAAGAGGCGAGGTTGAAGGCGTGGGTGCCGATATCGCCGACGCAGCCGCCGGCGCCCGAGCGCGCTGGGTCGGTCCGCCAGGCGGCCTGCTTCTGCCCGCTATCCTCGAGCTTGGTCGCGAGCCAGGCCTGCGGATACTCGACCTGCACCACGCGGATCTTGCCGATCTCGCCCGCAACGACCATGCGGCGCGCCTGACGCACCATCGGATAGGCGGTGTAGTTGTGGGTCAGCACGAAGAGCTTGCCGCTCTTGCGCACGAGCGCTGCAAGCGAACGCGCATCGGCGAGCGTCGAGGTCATCGGCTTGTCGCAGATGACATGGATGCCGGCCTCGAGGAAGGCCCGCGCCACGGGGTAGTGCATGTGGTTCGGGGTGACGATGACCACGGCTTCGATGCCGTCGGGGCGGGCCGCCTCCAGCTTCGCCATCTCCTCGTAGCTGCCATAGGAGCGATCCGGCCCAAGGCCGATCGCGGCCGCCGATCGCTTGGCGCGCTCGGGCTCGCTCGCCAGGGCTCCCGCAACGAGCTCGAACTCATCGTCGAGCCGCGCGGCGATGCGGTGCACCGCGCCGATGAAGGCGCCTTCGCCGCCCCCGACCATGCCGATTCTGATCCTATGCGATGCGGCTTCGGCCATGATGCGCCTCTCCCTGACTCTATCCGGACGATATGCGGTTCAGCTCAAGCCGAGCATGCGCCTGTTGGCCCCCTCATCGGTGTCGGCAGCCGCGAAATCGTCGAAGGCCTTCTCGGTGACGCGGATGATGTGCGAGGCGATGAAGGGAGCCCCTTCGCGCGCGCCGTCCTCGGGGTGCTTCAGGCAGCACTCCCATTCGAGCACTGCCCAGGACGCATAATCATATCGCGCGAGCTTCGAGAAGATCGCGGCGAAATCGACCTGGCCGTCGCCGAGCGAGCGGAAGCGCCCGGCCCGGTCGATCCAAGGCTGGTAGCCGCCATAGACGCCGACCCGTCCGGTCGGGTTGAACTCGGCATCCTTCACATGGAAGGCCTTGATGCGCTCATGATAGATGTCGATGAACTGAAGATAGTCGAGCTGCTGCAGCACGAAATGCGACGGATCGTAATTGATGGCGCAGCGTGGATGGTTGCCGACCCTCTCGAGAAACATCTCGAAGGTCGCGCCATCATGCAGGTCCTCGCCGGGATGGATCTCGTAGCAGACATCGCAGCCGACCGCGTCGAAGGCGTCGAGCAGCGGCTTCCAGCGCCGCGCCAGCTCGTCGAAGGCGGTCTCGACGAGGCCTGCCGGCCGTTGCGGCCAAGGATAGACGTAGGGCCAGGCGAGCGCACCCGGAAAGGTCACATGCGTCGTGACGCCGAGATGGGCCGAGGCCGTGGCGGCCTTGCGAACCTGGTCGATCGCCCATTCGGTGCGGGCCGCGGGCTTGCCGCGGACTTCTGGTGCCGCAAAGCCGTCGAAGGCCGCATCGAAGGCCGGATGCACGGCGACGAGCTGGCCCTGCAGATGGCTCGATAGATCGGTGATCTCGACACCGGCCGAGGTGCAGATACCTTTCACCTCGTCGCAATAGGCGGGCGAGGAGGCGGCGAGGTCGAGGTCAAAGAGACGCTTGTCCCAGCTCGGGATCTGCACGCCGAGATAGCCGAGCCTGGCCGCCCATTCGGCCATCGACGCGAGGCTGTCGAAGGGCTTCGTGTCTCCCGCGAATTGCGCAAGGAAGATGGCTGGGCCTCGCATCGTCTTCATTGGTCGTTTCCTCGGAGCATGTGTGCTGTGCCGGCACAGTAGCGCGCCGAAGGGCGGGCAGGAAGGGAGGCGGCCGGGAAGGCGTGATCGGCGAGCAAGAAGCGGAGTGCAGCCGCCTCGTCCGGCGGGCAGAAGGCGCGCGCCCAACCCGCCACCCCGCTTTGAGAACGGAGCTCGACGTGATCGCACTTGCTGACAAGACCGCCATTATCACCGGCGCGAGCTCTGGGATAGGGCGCGCCACGGCGATCCTCAGGGCAATCGGGTGAAGAAGTAGGTGACAAAACGGATTTGAGCTGAATCTGTCGACATCCTCTGATTCGAGACGGAGGATGGATCGATGGAGGCGACGGAAGACGATTGTGGGGCGCTGGCTGAGACGACGGTTTTTCTTGCGTTTTTCAAAGACCTGCCAGACCATCGGCAGGCTGGCAAGGTCATCTATCCGCTTGACGAGATTTTGCTCCTTTGC
>Ga0306920_100006146_pt1 | contig 15602 bp, 13 predicted proteins | sample flu12Cox44000170_FD_204666 | JGI IMG/M metagenome (GOLD analysis project Ga0306920, IMG submission 204666) | Lab enrichment of tropical soil microbial communities from Luquillo Experimental Forest, Puerto Rico - flux4day.12C.oxic.44.000.170 (v2)... | ecosystem: Environmental > Terrestrial >... | reverse complement strand
AATCGTGTTGCGGCCCACGAACACGCCATCACCGATGGTGACGCCGTGGTTCGACTCGCCTTTGGCGTCGATAAGGCAGTTGTCGTCGACGACCACATTGCTGCCGATGCGAATCTTGTGCGGATGCCGCAGGACGACGTGCTGTCCGAAGATGACGTTGCGCCCGCAGGATCCCAGCAGCATCGGGTACAACAGTTTGCGAAGCGCCAGCCCGAGCGCGCCCGGGCATGACTGGGCGAACATCACGATGAGCTCGTACTTCAACAAGGCGCCGACGCCCGAGCGCCCGACCACGAGCTCCGCGTATTTCGCACGGCTCGACTTACCGGGCGCAAAAAGCTGGTCCTGGGCCTTGTCGATCACAGCCATCCTTCGGTCCGGTACCATTCCAGCGTGCGGCGGGTCCCCTCACGCAACCCGACACGCGGCGCAAACCCGATTTCCTCGCGCGCCCGGGTGATGTCGAACGCGCGGCTCTTGGTGAAAAAATCAACCCGCCGGCGGAAGATCGGCGGCTCGATGCCAAACGGCGCACAGACCGCTTCGCACGCCGCGCCCGCCGCCCAGAACGGCCACACCGGCAGATGCCAGGTTGGCTGCGGCACGCCGGCAACATCGGCCACCAGTGCGACGAGCTCATTCAAGGTCGTCACTTCCCCACCCGCCAGGATGTACGTCCGGTTGGCGGCCGCCGGATGCGTCCCGCACAGTCGAAGGCCGGCGACGAGATCGTCGATGAACGTCAGATGGTAATAGATTTTCCCGTCGCCCAGCGTGACCCATCGGCGCCGCGCGACGCCCCGAAACAGCTTCAGCAGTCGGCGGTCGCCGGGCCCGTAAATGCCGGTCGGCCGAACGATGGTCACCTCGATGCCCAGCCGGGACCCGGTCTCGCGCGCGAGGCGTTCTCCCTCGAGTTTGGTGACCTGATAGATGTCGCCCGGTTTGAGCGGCGCGTCTTCGTTCGCCGGCGGATGCTCGACGTCGCCGTGCACACCGACCGTGCTGCAGTGCACGACCCGCCGGACACCGGCCAGCGAGGCGGCTTCCACGACCTCCTTGACCGCCGTCGCGTTGACGGCGCGGTACACCTCGTCGCCGAAACCAGCCTGCCGGTACATGGCGGCGATGTGATACACGACTTCGACGCCATCGGCCGCAGCGGCCAGCGTATCTCGATCGCGCAGGTCGCCGGTGACGAGTGAGACGCCCGCCTTCGCCAATGCGGACGCCGCAGGTCCCTCTGTCCGCACGAGCGCGGACACCAGGTCGCCGCGCGCCGCGAGCGCGCGAGCGAGATGCCCTCCGGTAAAGCCGGTCGCCCCGGTGACTAGGACGCGCACCGTTCGGCGACGAGCGTGACCGGCGAGCCAAACGGCTTGAGCAGACCGGCCCGGTCGAGGATGCTCTCCGACCAGAGCGTGAAGCGCCGGGATCCGATGGCCTTGTGGAAGGCGATGGGCAACACGAACTGCCGATGCATCGACCGGATGCGGAACCCGTTGCGTTCGAACGCATTCGCGATCGCCGAGCGCGTGAACACGCGATAGGGCTCGGTCGTCATGCCCGCGGCGTGCATGCCTCGCCGGGCCAGCGACTCGAACAGCGCGACGCTCGTCGCCGACGGGTAGTCGACGATGACGAGCCGAACGGCAACCCGGCACAGCTCGGCGACGCAACGCTCCCATTCTGGCGTATGCATCAGCATCCGGAAGCTGACGACGGCGTCGAAGCTGCCGTCGGCGAACTCGAGCGCATGCGCATCGCCTTTCTGGAACGTCACGGTGAGCATCTGCTCGGCGGCGCGTTGCCTGGCGATGGCCAGCATCTCCTCCGAGGCATCGACGGCCGTCACTTTGGCTCCGCCCGCCGCGAGAATCAGCGCCGCGCGCCCGGTGCCGGTGCCGACGTCGAGCAGCCGACGGTGCTGAATGCGTCCCACCATGTTCGCGAGCACACGCGCCTGCGTCGTGGCGACGAGCTCGCCAATCGGCCCGCTGAACCGGCGCTTGTCGAACGATTGCGCCATGGCCGGATCGGCGTACGCCGTGTAGCTGTAGTGACCGTGATCGGCATCGGCGGCTCGATCGGGCTTCACGCGACGTCCTTCACGACAGCACCTGTCGGCGGCGCCGGGAACAGCGCATCACACGCCTGCCGGGTCTTGTCGAGGTACGCAGCGTAGCTGTACTTCGACTCCGCCAGCTCGCGCGCTCGCGTGCCGATGGCTGCGGTCCGGACCGGATCGGCCAGGCCGGCCACAATCCCGCCGGCATATTCCTCCGGCGTCACGCCGGTGAGGATCGCCGTGTCGTCGGAGAGCACCTGCGTGTGCGTCAGCAGACGGGTCGCTACAATCGCCTTCCCCGAACGCAGGTACTGGTAAATCTTCAGCGGCGTGTTGGTGCCCCGCGAGCGAGGCGACACGAGCAGGTCCGCGCTCAGCAGGTAGGACGGGATTTCCGCGGCGGGGCGCTCGCCGGTGAAGACGGTGACAGCCTCGATTCCTGCAGCGCGCGCCGCCTCCCGCGCCTTCGCCACTTGATCCGTATGGCCACCCGCGAGCACGAGACGCGCGTCGGGCCTGCTCCGCTGCACGATCGCCATCGCGGCAAACAGCAGATCGAGTCCCTGGTACGCTTCGAACGTTCCGGTGTACAGCACGATCGGCGTACTCGCATCGAGGTTCAAAGATCGGCGCACGGCCTCGGCGGACGCCGGCGTCGCTTCGTCCTCCGCAGAGCCTGGCGCGTTCTCGATGAGCACGGTGCGCGCATCCGGCTCGATCGCCTTCACCGTTTCCTCGAGCGACGGACAGATCACGATGACGACGCGCGAGCGGCGGATCATGAAACGTTCGATCGCGAGGAACACGCGCTTGATGAGGGGTGACCGGCTGAACGCGAAGTTCGAGAGCTGCTGGGGCAGGCTCGAGTGCATATCGTAGAGGTGCGGCAGCCGCAGGCCCATCGCGAGCAGCGCGCCGAAGAAGCCGCCCTCTTCGTGCGAGTGAATGGCGTCGTATCGCCCCGTCAGCGCGCGGCGCATGGCGCTCAACGCGAGGAGCGCGTCGAGTGGAATCTTGGCGAGCGACGGTCCGATTTTTACGCGATCCACGAACGGCGGCCGCAGGCTGCGAAAGACACGAAGCCCCGGCATCGACACGTTCTGGCCGAAGGGATACGTCACGAGATCAACGTGATGGCCGAGCGCGGTGAGGGCGCGGATGCGGTGGAACTCGCTGAACGGGGTGCCGCGCGGCTCGAAGAACGGCTCGGGCGCGATCATCAGGATGCGCACGGTTCCGATGATTTTCGCACGAAATCATAGTACAGTGTCGCATCCCGTCGCGAATGCCCCAGGATCAAACGAATTCGTCCTCCTCGCGCCGCTATATATTCCTGGCGGTCAAGCTCTCGGTCAGCATCATTCTTCTCGTCGTGCTCTTCTCGCGCATCGACGTCGCGCAGCTGTGGCAGACGGCCAAGCAAGCGTCTGTCCCATGGCTGCTCATCGCGATGACGGTCTACGGGTTCAGCGTGGTGGCCGCGGTCTGGAGGTGGAATCTCCTGCTGGCCGCGCAGCATACGAGCTTCACGTTTCAGTCTCTGCTCAGCACGTTTCTCATTTCTACATATTTCAATAACTTCTTGCCGAGCAACATCGGCGGCGACGTCATCAGGATCGGCGACACCGCACGCCGCGCGAATTCAAAAACACTCGCCACCACCGTCGTCCTGATGGATCGAATCCTGGGACTGATCGCGCTCGCGTTCGTTGCGGCTCTCGGGGCGACCGCTGTTGGACGCCTTCATCATGTCGCCGCGCCGATATGGCCCGTCTGGCTCTGGGCCGGGTTCCTGGCCGGCGCGGCCGCCACGACCCCGGCCGTGTTTGCCCCCTCAGGCTTCGGCAGATTGCTGCGTCCGCTGACGGTATTTCATCCTGAATGGGTGGGCAATCGGATCACGACGCTGACCAATGCTCTCGGACGCTTTGGTGAGGATCCAGGCTCGCTGATGAGAGCGTTCGCGGGCGCCGTCATCGTACAGTGCGCCCTCGTGCTGTTCTATTCGGCGGTAGCGTATGCCCTGCACCTCGACATCCCGCTCTGGGATCTCGCGGTTCTCGTCCCAACGTCGTTCATCGTGCAGCTCTTGCCAGTGTCGGTGGGAGGATTCGGCGTGCGCGAAGCGTTCTTTTCGTACTATTTCCATCGAATCGGGCAGCCGATCGAGGATGGAGTCCTGCTCTCACTCGTCGGACAGGCGCTGCTGATGCTGTTCTCGCTGTCAGGCCTGACGCTGTACGTCTGGCGCCAGCGGCACCCCATCGAAAAAGCGAGAATTCAGATTTAAGAATTCAGCTTTAAGATTGGAGGAAGCGGACACAATCTGAACCCGCCAAGAATCCAATCTGCACCCTGAAATCGAATCTGAACTCTGAAATCTGCCTTCTGAAATCTCAAGGTGTCATTTACTTTGGAAATCCGACGATCTCATACAGCCGCGTCGTGTCGTCCATGTATAACGGCCGCAGGTAGGGCTCGAACTCCTTCAGTCGCGTGAGCACGTCGTTGCGATTCTCGGTGTTGTAGCCGTACATGTGGAACACGGCGTAGCGGACGGCATTCGGCTCGAGGATCTTGAATGCGGGGCGGCTCGGAAACGGCGCGAGCGTCATCACATTCTCATAGAAGTCGGGCGGGATGTAATCGCTGTAGCCGTTGACCATCGGCATCCAGTGAGCGGTCGAAGCCAGCATGTATTTCGTGTGCTGGAACAGGCCAACCTGCGGGTAGAAGAACGGCATCTCGATCACCGGCCCTCGCGGAAGCGTCGCCAGCGTGCGATAGACCGGTTCCACAGGTGGAACGGACGGCATGTGCATCGGGATCGCGAGTTCGCCGGCCGTGACAACCACGAGAGCCGCCGCCATTGCCGCCGGTTGCCGGACTCGACGAAATACGTGCGCGACGGCCACGCCAGCCAGCACCGAGAGCCCGAAGCCCACGATCAATCCGAAGCGGGCCGGCGCGCGCAGCCACTCGAACATCGGCACGACGTGATACAGCGCCGCATACAACAATCCCCTCGGGCCGAACGACGCCCAGAACGCCAGTACCGTCAATCCACCGTAGAGGGCCGCCAGTTCGAGCCGGCGATTCCGCGTGGCGATTACCGCGCCGCCCACACCCAGGACCAGCACGACGAAGCCAGGAAACGACACCTCGGTCCAGGGCGGCAGGTAGCCGAGCATCCACGCGTGGGCGTACGACGAGCTCGCGAAGTAGTCGCTCCAGCTGGCCGAGTACTGAATCGCATCTTTCAGCTCGCGATGGAAACCGACCTGCTGCACGGTGATGTACGGAAGAAACGCCGGCAGGACAAGCAGAATGGAAACAATCGCTGCCGTGAGAATCGCGAACCAGAACGACCAAACCGTCCACAACCTGCGGATCGAGGCGAGCACGAGGATCGCGAAGCCGACCATCAGGCACACGAACACGCCGTAGTAGCCGCAACAGATGGCCTGGGCCGCCATCGCAACGCCAAGCGCGACTGACCGGCGAATGCCCGGCAGATCAGCCATCCGGTGAAACGCGAGCATGGTGAAAGGCAGCCCCGCCGTCATCAGCAGCTGGATATGTGCGGTGTGCGCGAACACGAACGGGCAGAACGCGAACCCGATCGCAGAGACCGCCGCCGCGCGCCGGTCGCCCGTCAGGTACCGCACCAGGTAGTACATGCCGGCCCCGCTGAGCACGAACGAGAGCAGCATCACGAAGTTGTGCGCGGCGTACGGATTCCGCGTGGCCCAATACACGGGGATGGCAAGCGCGCCGGCGCCCAGATTGTTTTCCGAATAGGCGAGCGTTCCGCGGTGCGGGTAAAAGATGTTCGCGTCGAAGACGTGACGGGGGTCGACCACCAGCGTTCGCGCCACCCAGGCAACGTTCCAGATCGACAGCTGCCCGTCGCCCTTGTCGACGCGCCCGACACGGCCGAGCTCGAACGCGGTTGGATACGTCATGGCGACCGCGAGCGCTGCGCCGGCGAAAAGAACGAGCGCGAACTCTTTCACGCCACCGTCATGGATTGCCGGGGCGTTCATTTCCCTGCCGGAACCGCCGTGAACCGCATGAGCACGCCGAGGTTGCGGTAGTCCGTCGACTGCGGGTTCCTCAGGTGCTCGGTGAACCCTTCGGTGGAGCGAGCCGACAGCAGGTACGCGAAGCTCGTGAAATCGCGTACTCCCGATGTTGGCAGATCGAAGGTCACCGGCTTGTCGGGCGTCAGTGGAACGGTCATCCGGCTCGCGCCGGCCGAGACGATGAAGACGGTCGGCACGCGCGACTCAACGGTCATCCGCAGATGATCGATCCGCCAGTCGCTGCGCATGATGATGTCTGCCCGCCCGTCGCCCGCGATCCAGACGCCCGCATGACCGTCGCGGTCGATGACCTCGGGCGGATAGGCATGCTCGTCCAGGAAATACAGCAGCACATCGTTGAACCACGAGTGCGCCCGCGGCCCCGCCACGAGGGCGATCGGCAAGTCGTTCGCCATCGTGATTTCCACCGGCAGCCAGCGAGCGAACCCCCGTTCCGTCGCAAGGTAGGGCGACTTCGCTGCGACAAACGGGTTCACGAGCAGCTTCGCGGTGAACAATGCTCCGCCGACCCATGCCAGCAGCGCCGGTGCAGACGAGGCCATCGGCGGCGTGAGAAAGAAGATGGCGGCGTACACGCCGATGATGTATCGGTTCCCGGTGGGTCCGCCGCCGCCGCTCCAGGAGTACGGGGCCAGAATCAGCAGACCGATCGCCGATCCGACGACCGCCAACGCAATCAGCAGCCGCCACGGCCGCCGTCGCTCGCTCGAGATCAACCACAATCCGGTCGCGACCGCGCCGGGGAAGAAATACGGGACGAAACCGAAATGCCGGCCGACGAGGAAGTACTCCACGTTGTGCGCGAACCGGTTCGAAAAATCCTGCAGCACGCTCTCCGAGTCGGAGTCGTTCGTGCTCATCTCAGTGCCTCTGCGATCCCAGACGCTGTCCTTCGACCCGTCGAAGGGAAACGATGTGTAGAACGTCTTGCGGTCGCCGCCCTGATAGTTGAATTCGCCGGCGTTGAGCGCCGTCACTCCGAAGAACGCGCAGGCCACCGCCACGCTCAGCGCGCCAACCACAAATCCGTCGAGCCACTTCCGGCGCCACCAGAACCACAGCACGATCGGCGCGACGAGCAGCGCGTGATTGGGCGGTTTCGAGTACGTCGCTGCGCCGAGCAGCACCACGGCGGCGATGTCGCTGCCACGCCCTCGCAGCCAACCCGGCGCGTCAGGCTTGACCTCCTTGTAGAGCCAGAGGAAATACGCGAAGAAGATCATCGAGAAATGCAGGATCTCCGGCGCGAGAAACACGGCGTAGACCGGCACGCAGGTCGCGCCCACGAAAGCCAGCGTGAACATGAGTGCCGGAACCGGCGGGGACTGCGCCTTCAGAAACGTGTATCCGCAGACGCACACACCGAACAACAGGAGCACGTGCAGGACGAGGAATCCGTTGAGCCCGAACACTCGCACGAACGGCGCCGCCACGATCGGATACAACAGCGCCTTCGCGAAATACAGGCGATCGGGTTGACGATCCGGTGTCTTGAGCAGATGAATGAACGGCGGCCGCGCGTCGGCGCGCACGTGCAGCTGCTTGCCCTTCTTCAGGAAAATGCCATCCGGGCCGGACCTGTAGAGCCCGTAGAATCGATCGAGATCGCGCCGCTCATATGTGAGGTCGTGGTCGTACGCTAGGCTGAGCGCCATCGACACGTAGGTGGCTTCGTCGCCCTTGACGCCGAAGCCGGTCTTGACGACGTCCACTGACAGCGCCGCCGCCAGCGCGACGACGAGAAGCACGGCTCCCGCTTTCATTCCGGTGCATCATATCGCGAGCGGAATGGGGTATCCTGAAGCCTTCCTTGTCCACCGTACCGTTTTCAGAGCGAGGGGGCAAAGCCCGCGGCTGTCTCGACCTCGTCAGCGGCCGCTTTCCCGCCTTCGTCTTCGGCGGACGTCTCGGCGCGCTGCTGCCGGTGTTCCACTTCCACGAGGTGACGCGCGAGGACCTGGAGCCGAAGCTTCGCTATCTCGCGGAGAACGGCTACCGGTCCGTGGTGTCCGACGAGATCGCCGCGTACGCGCGGGGCGATCAGCAGCTGCCCGCGCGTTCCGTCGGCCTGTGTTTCGACGATGCGTGGAAGAGTGTCGCGAGCGTGGCGGCGCCGCTGCTGACGCAATACGGATTGCGCGCGATCACCTATGCGATCCCCGCGCGGATCACGGACGAGGAAGACAGCGGATCGCCCTTCGTGACATGGAGCGAGCTTTCGGCGATTCACGCAAGCGGTACGATCGACGTGCAATCGCATACTGATTCGCACTCGCGCGTGTTCGCTTCGCCGGAAGTCGAGGGCTTTGTGCAGCCGGGGTACGACGCGACACCGTTGTTGAATCGCCCGCAGATTGCCGCCCCTCCCGCGCTCGCATTCGTCACCCCCGCCGATCTCGGCGCGCCGCTCTACGGCATGCGATCGAGGATGTCGGATGGCCGCCGCGCGCTGGTCTCCCACGATGTGCACACCCGCTGCGTCGAGCGCGTGGCTCGCGAAGGCGGCGCGGAGTTTTTCGCCCGGGCGAACTGGCGCGCCAGGCTCTCTGCTATTGTCGACGCCGCCCCCACCGCGCAGATGGAGAGTGCGGACAACCAGATGCAGGCGATCGAAGACGAGCTCGCGCGAAGCCGCGCCATCCTCAACGACCGCCTCCGGACGCAATCGGTCGTGCACATCTGCCTGCCCTGGGGCATTTCAGGCACGCGGACCGAGACGCTGCTCAAGCGTACGGGCTACCGGTCTGCGTTTGCCAACCGGCTCCGCGGTCAGCACGCCGTTCACGCGGGCGACGATCCGTACTGGTTGAAACGGCTGCCGAATCACTACATCACCCGGCTTCCCGGACGCGGCAGGCGATACTGGTTTTCATGACGGCCGCCTTCCCTGAAGACGTCGCCGTCGCGATCGTCTGTCACAACAACCGCGCCACGCTGGCCGCCACGCTCGAGTCGGTGCAGGACGCCGGCTGTCCGCCTGAACGCGTGACCGTTGTCGATGCCGCGAGCACTGACGGGACGGTCGACTGGCTGCGTGCCTCGTGTCCGGCCGTGCAGGTTCGCGCGCTGACGTCCAACGACGGTCCGAATCCCGGCAGGAACCTCGCGATTCGCGAATCAGCGCAGCCCTACGTTTTCCTGATGGACGCGGATATCCGCGTTCAGCCGGACACGATCCATCGACTCCGCGGCGCCATGACGGCGGACGGCACGATCGGGATCTGCACGCCGATCGTCGTTCATGCCGGCGACCCGTCGATGATTCAGTACGCCGGCGGCGGGCTGCATTTCATCTGCGAGGCGATCAATCCGTGGATGAACCGCACGCTCCAGGAGCGAGGGCCGGCGCGGGCCGACGTCGGCGTGGCGTCGGGCAATGGACTGCTCATCGATCGGCGTGCGGCGATTGCCGTCGGACTGTTCGATGAACGCTATTTCATGGGAAAAGACGACGGCGATTTCACGCACCGGATCAGGATTGGAGGCTATCGCATCCTCGAGCTGCCGGACGCGCTGGTCCTGCACGGCAGCCGGCCGCGCAGCGACTGGCTGTTCTACTACCAGATTCGGAACCGCTGGCATTTCATGCTCAAGAACTATCAGTGGCGAACGCTGATCGCCATCCTCCCCTGCCTGGCGGTGCACGAGCCGATGCAGCTCGTCGTACTCCATGCCAAGGGCTACGGAGGAACGTACTGGAAAGCGGTCCGCGGCCTTATCGCGATGCTGCCCGACCTGGCGCGCGATCGAGCCGCTGTGAAGCAATTCCGAAAGCTGAACGACGGCGCGCTGCTCCGAAGCGATCGACTGATCGTCCGCGACGATCTCATGACGCCGCTCACGCGGCTCGGCAAGGGGCTCTACGACGCGTGGCTCACCGGCTACTGGAGTCTGCTGCGGCACACGGTGCTGGCCGGATGAACCCTTCGGCCACGTCGACGGGCTCCGGGCTGGCGCGAGGCGTCCTCATCCTGACGCCCTACTTCTACCCGATTATCGGCGGCGTCGAGAGCAACGCTGAGCGGCTGGCGCGGTATCTCGTGTCGCAGGGCGAGCGCGTCGTGGTGTTGACGAAACGCATCGGGCGGAACCTGCGCGACGAGGACGACCGCGACGGGATCGCGATCAGACGCATCGGTCCTGCCGGCGAGCGATCGTCGCTCGGCAAGTGGCTGATGACGCCCGCGATCGTGCGGTGGCTGGTCCGGCACTCATCCGACTACGACGTCGTCTGCTGTGTGGACTACCGCGCAACAGGCGTCGCCGCGCTGCTCGCGCGCCGCTCGACGGGACGCCCGGTCGTTTTCCAGGCGCAGACCACCGGCGTGCTCTCCGGAGACAACGTCGATCCGCTGCTGCGCCGCGCAGGTATCGGCAGCGAGGGAATGATCGCGCGAATGGTGAAGTCGCCGGTCCGGGCGCTGTACGGCGGCGCCGACGCCTTCGCGTGCATCTCGCGAGATATCGAGCGCGAAACGCTCGCGTGCGGCGTGACCCGCGACCGCGTCTGGTATCTGCCAAACGCCATCGACATGGCGCATTTCCGTCCCGCGGAGCCAGGCGAGCGAGATCGAATCCGAACAAGCCTTGGCTTGCCCATCGATCGCGTCATCTGCCTGTTTGTCGGGCGGTTGAGTCGTGAGAAAGGCGTGATGGACCTGCTCGAGGCCTGGCGCCTGCTCCAGCCGGCGGATGCGATCCTCGTCGTGGCGGGCCCGGATATGACCGGCCACGCCTGGGATGCCGGTGCGCCCGGTCGGGCTTTTGTCCAGGCACAGGGGCTGGCTGAGAACGTTCGCTTCGTGGGACCGCTGACCGATGTCGTCCCCATGATGCAGGCGTCCGATCTCGTCGTTCAGCCGTCGCACTTCGAAGCGCTCGGTCTCTCGGCAATTGAAGCGCTGGCATGCGGAATCCCATTGGTGGCCAGTGCCGTCGGAGGCCTGCTGGATTTCGTTGTGGATGGCGAAAACGGCCGCCTCTCACCTCCCGAAGATCCCCCGGCTCTCGCCGCGTGTCTGTTCCCGCTCCTTTCGGACCCCCGGGAGCGTGCGCGCCTGGCCGCGCGCGCGCGGGAATCAGTGCTTCAGGACTACGACGAGCTTGCGGTCTTCGGAAGAATGCGCGCGCTGTTCGATCGCCTCGCGAGGGCCGCATGAGCGCCGCCGGCCGTCTGTCGTTTCTCAAGAGCAGCGGTTACGCGACGATCACGGCCGGCAGCGCGGTCATGCTCGTCGCGTTGACGATGATCGCTGGTCGATGGCTGCCGGCGTCGGAGTACGGCAAGTTCTCGTTCGCGATCGCGCTCGCGACCATCGTCGAGACGCTGATGGACATCGGTCTCGGTCCGGTCACTGTGCGCACTGTCGCAAGAGATGGCGAAGGCGCGGGCAGGTTGTTTCGACATGTCCTCGGATTGAAGATTGCGTGGGGTGCGCTGGGTCTTGGCGCGTTGCTGATCGCAGCGCCAATCATGCGCCACGATCCGACTGTGATTCGCGCGTGCTACCTCATGGGTGTCTCCTCGGCCATCCGTTCGTACGTGCTCAGCGCGCGAGGGTTATTACAAGGGCTCAACCGGTTCGACCTGGAGGCGATCACCGTCATCGCCGACCGGGGTCTGCTTCTGCTGCTCGGCACGCTGGTGCTTGTCGCTGGATTTGGTCTCCTGGGCTTGTCGATCGCGTTCGTGGTCGCGCGCGTGCTGATGTTCGTGGTCGTGACCGCTATCGTGAACCGCGTCACCGGATCGGCCGTGCCGACTTACGATCGCGCCGTCTGGATCGAGCTCCAGTCGGCCGCGTTGCCGCTCGGGTTCTTCCTCATTACGCTGACGCTCTACACCTACATCGACACCGTTATACTCGGCATCATGCGGACCGACGCGGAAACCGGTTGGTACGCCGCGTCGTACCGCGTGTACGAAGGGCTGATGTACGCACCGTCGGCCTTCGCCACCGTGTTGACACCCCGCTTCTCCCAGATGTTCGTGGACGATCGAGCGGGCCTGCGATCGCTGTTCCGGCGCTCGCTCATCGGGTCGGCCCTGATGGCCCTGGTTATCGGCGGCGCCGGCATGCTCCTCGCGCGTCCGATGCTGCTCCTGTTCTACGGGGCGGCATACGAGCCGGCCGTCCCGCCGCTCAAGGTGCTGGCGGGCGGCTCCATCTTCGTGTTCTGCACCTGGATCCTGCATTCTGCCGCCATCGCGGCCAACCTCGATCGGCGGCTCGTCGGCACCACCGCAATCGGTCTGGCCGTCAACATCGCGCTCAACATCGCGTTCATTCCGAGCCTGGGCATCACGGGCGCGGCGTGGGCGACCGTGATCGCTGAAGCGGTGACCGTGACGCTGCTGTACGTGCAGGTCCATCGTCGGCTGGCCGTCGCCGGTCCAGTCTCGTCAACATGACGTCCCGTCAGCGGCGCCTGGCCGCCGTGGTGGGCGCCGCCCTGTTCGTCTCGTACGCGTATTTCTACGAAGCGGGCGGCTGGAACCAGAACTCACGCTTTGCGCTCATCCGCGCGATCCTCGAACGGCATACCCTGCAAATCGACGCGTATCAGCTGCACACCGGCGACCGAGCCCTCTGGCGCGATCACTATTACACCGACAAAGCGCCGGGCGCGTCGCTGCTGGCGCTCGGCCCCGTGCAAGCGGCACGCCTCGTATCCCGCGCGGCTGGTGTTGACCCGGCGTCGTTTCCCGGCATCGCGTGGACGTCGTACGTCGCTGCCGTCGTAACGTCGGGTGTCTTCACAGCCGTCGCCGCGCTCTGCGTGTTCTGGCTGTCCCTTCGCTGGGGCGCATCGACGGCAGCGGCACTCTTCGCGGCGACGGCGTACGGTGTGTCGTCGCCCGCATGGGCGTACGCCACGCTGTTCATGGGACACGGGCAGACAGCGGGTTGTCTGATGATCGCGTTCGCGGCCGCCGACGCGCTCGGCAACGGCACCGATGGCGGCGAGGTCGACCCTGCACAAACGGGAAGGCTCGGTTGGATCATCGGCCTCGCCGGCGGGTGGGCGGTCGTGACGGAGTTTCCGGCGGCGATTCCCGCGATTCTGATCGGCTTACTGGCGATCGCTCGGTTAAAGCCTTCGGCTTTCGACCTGGCTGAGGCCGACCCTGATGCTCTCGAAGGGTCGCGCCGCGTCGCCGCGCGTGGTGTCTTTGCTCTCATCCTCCGAATCGCCGGAGGCGTCGTCATCGCGGCCATCCCGCTCCTGATCTACAACGCCCTGGCCTTCGGATCGCCGTTCCACATCGGTTACTCGAGCGAAGAGGGGTTCAAGGAACTTCACACCGGTTTCTTCGGCATCACGTACCCGAGGTTGTCGACGTTATACGAGCTGCTGTTCGGCAGCTATCGGGGCCTTCTGCCAGTCTCGCCGCTGATGGCGGCGGCGCCTGTCGGTTTGGCTCTGCTCGCACGGAACCATCGGCTCGGACCGGCACTCGTCGCAGGCGGTGTTGGCGCCTACTACCTCCTGCTCAACGCGTCATATTTTTTCTGGGAAGGCGGCTGGGCATTCGGTCCCCGGCAAATGACGGCGGCGCTGCCGTTCATCGCCCTGGGGCTTGCGCCGCTGTGGGATGTCGGACGCCAGGCGGGTCGCGGTCTGTTGCTGGCCGGTTGGATTTGGGGCACGGCCATGACCCTCATCGCGGTGTCGACAACACCGCAGCCTCCGGCGTCGATCAAGGCGCCGATGAGCGAGTTGCTCTGGCCTGCGTTCCGCGCCGGCGACCTGTCACTCAACCCGCAGACGTTCGTGCACAACAGCGTCGACGTCGAACACCTGCGTGGCGGCGGCGATCCGCACGCGGCGTGGAATCTCGGGGAGCTGGCGGGACTTCGCGGCCTTTCGAGCCTGCTGCCGCTCGCGCTGGTCTGGGCTGCTGCTGCGCTGTTGATCGTGTTCCTGTGACGCCGTCACCAGGTTCCGAGGGCCCGCGGCAGTTCGGCAACGCCGAGGCGAACATGCGCTTCCTCGAAGCCGCCGGGGCGCTGACGCCCGGCGCCGAGACGCTCGAGATCGGCACGGGCACCGGAGGCATGCTGCACGCGCTCCTGCAACGCGGCCTTCGCGCACGCGGCGTCGAGATCAACCCGGCGCTGATCGCGGATTCGGTCAAATGGTACGGCCCGCTGCCGATCGAACCCATCGCCGGCGTGACCCTTCCCTTTCCGGATGCCTCATTCGATCTGGTTATGAGCTTCGACGTCCTCGAGCACATCAAGGACAGCGACGCACACCTCACGGAGGTTTCACGCGTCTTGAAACCGGGCGGACGGTACCTCATTCAAACGCCGAGCAAGTGGCCGAACACGATCTTCGAAACGATCCGCTGGAAGAGTTTCACGCGGTGGCGGGACGATCACTGCGCACTTCACACACCGGCGCAGTTGCGGCGCCGGCTCGAAGCGCACCGATTCGTCGTGCAGTTTTTCGACGTGCCGGTCGTGAACGAGTTCTTCAAGAACAAAGTGCGACGGCATCTGGGCTGGCCCGGCATCGCGGCGCTGACGCTGGCCAACCCCGATCGATTGCCAGTGGCCTGGCGAACCAATCTCTACGTCCAGGCTATTAAGCAGTAAGGCCGTCGGCTTCGTGGTTTCCTCCACCTAGAAGCGGACGCCGATCCCGACGCCCGCGCGGTTGACGCTGATGGGCGTGTCGGCCGAGATGTGGCTGTACATGTAGTGGATGTCGATGATCATCTGACGCCAGGCCGGCCAGACGACACCGCCGCCGAACGTGATCATCAGCGCCGATTCATCGCCGGTGACATCCGTACCGAGTGTGACGTACTGCGGAATGGTGCTCGACGCATCGGTGCCGTTGATGAAGAACTTCACGTCCTTCGAGACCGACGCGATGCCGGCGCCGCCGCTGACGTAGGGCTTCAGCACCGAGGCCACCTGGAAGCGATACCGCACGCCGCCGGCAAAGAAGGTGGCTGGCTCGTTCACGGAATAGCTGACGGTGCCAGACTGAAGTTGGGACAGCGCACCCGCGATGGACTGAGCAGCGGCGCTCAACTCGTCTGTCGCCACGTTGCCGACGTGGCCGAACGAGCCGAAGATCTGCAGGTCGGGCCTGACCGTGAAGCCGGCTTCGGCGCCATACGATTGGCTCGTCACGTTGCCGAATGCCGACTCGGCAACGGCCTGCACGTAGCCGCGATCTTCGGTTGCAGTCGCGGTCTGCGCACTGACCGAGGCCGCCGCCATCAGCATGACCCCGACGAGCGTGACGATGGAAGGTATCCTGCGCGCGGGGCTCACCTGGCCCGTCCGATCGAGGCCGAGCCGAGGCTCGTGTCGCGCCACGGTTGAACGATCACATTCGAGCGCTCGTCCACGGTCCGCTTGACCGGACCGTTGCGCGCGACCGACGACACCATGAAGCCGACGAGCTCA
>Ga0306920_100006145_pt1 | contig 15603 bp, 11 predicted proteins | sample flu12Cox44000170_FD_204666 | JGI IMG/M metagenome (GOLD analysis project Ga0306920, IMG submission 204666) | Lab enrichment of tropical soil microbial communities from Luquillo Experimental Forest, Puerto Rico - flux4day.12C.oxic.44.000.170 (v2)... | ecosystem: Environmental > Terrestrial >... | reverse complement strand
CGACGACTGGCTGGCAGCAGCGCCGGGCACCGATGGGGCGCTGGCCATGGCGATGGGGCACGTCATTCTCAGCGAGTTCTTCGTCGGTCGGCAGGTGCCGTACTTCACCGACTACGTGAAGGCCTTCACCGACGCACCGTTCCTGGTGACACTGCGCGAGCGCGGCGACGGCCATGTTCCTGACCGCTTCCTGACCGCGGCCGACCTGGGCGAGGACGGCGAGGGCGCGGCGCACAAGACCGTCATGCTGAACGAGGCGACCGGGGAACCGTTCGTCCCGAATGGCTCACTGGGCTTCCGGTTCTCCGAGTCCGGGCTTGGCCGCTGGAACCTTGATCTTCAAGGGGCCGACCCGGTGCTGACGCTCTACGGGCGGCACGAGGCGGCGGTGCCCGTTGACCTGCCACGATTCGACATCGGCGAGACCGGAGGCGGATCGGCCGTCCGACGTGGCGTGCCGGTCATCCGGGTGGCCGGGCGCCTGGTGACGACGGTATTCGACCTGCTGATGGCGCAGTACGCGGTGCGCCGCGACGGGCTGCCCGGCGAGTGGCCGGACGGCTACGGCGACGCGAACACGCCGGGCACCCCGGCCTGGCAGGAGCCGATCACCTCGGTGCCGGCCGCCGCCGCGGCCCGCGTGGCGCGGGAGTTCGCCCGCAACGCCGAACTGTCCCGCGGCCGGTCGATGATCTGCATGGGCGCCGGGACCAACCACTGGATCCATTCGGACCAGATCTACCGCACGTTCTTCACGCTGATCATGCTCTGCGGCTGCCAGGGCCGCAACGGTGGCGGGTGGGCACACTACGTCGGGCAGGAAAAGGTCAGGCCGCTGGCCGGCTGGCAGCAAATGGCGTTTGCCCTCGACTGGCAGCGCCCGCCACGGCAGATGGCCGGCACGTCCTTCTTCTACCTGCACACCGACCAGTGGCGGTACGAAGGGTTCGGGGCTGATGAGCTGGCGAGTCCGCTGGGCCGGGGGCTGTTCGCCGGCCGCTCATCGGCCGACTGCCTGGCCCAGGCGTCGCGGCTCGGCTGGACACCGTCGCATCCGGCGTTCGACCGGAACCCGCTGGCCCTGGCCGACGAGGCAGCCGGGGCGGGCAAGCCGGTCGCCGACCACGTGGTGGATGAGCTGCGCTCCGGCCGGCTCGGCTTCGCCGCGGAGGATCCCGACAACCCGCGCAACTTCCCCCGGGTACTGACCGTGTGGCGGGCCAACCTGCTCGGCTCGTCGGGAAAGGGCATGGAGTACTTCCTGCGTCACCTGGTCGGCACCGACGACGCGGTCCGCGCGCAGGAGTCACCACCGGAGCTGCGGCCGGCCGAGGTGGCCTGGCCTGCGGACGCGCCGCGGGGCAAGCTCGACCTGCTGACCGCGATCGACTTCCGGATGACCAGCACCTGCACGTTCGCCGACGTCGTGCTGCCCGCCGCGACCTGGTACGAGAAGCACGACATCTCCTCCACCGACATGCACCCGTTCATCCACTCGTTCAACCCGGCCATCGCCCCGCCGTGGGAGACCCGCACCGACTTCGACGCCTTCCGGCTCATCGCCGAGGACTTCTCCCGCCTGGCCGCGGTCCGGCTTGGCACCCGCACCGATGTGGTCGCCGCGCCCCTCATGCACGACACCCCGGATGAGCTGGCCCAGCCGGGTGGCCGGGTGCTCGACTGGCGGGCGGGCGAGTGCGAGCCGGTGCCCGGGGTGACCATGCCCCGGCTGGTCACCGTGGAGCGGGATTACGGCGCGGTCGCGGACAAGATGGCGGCAGTCGGTCCGCTCGTCGACACGCTCGGGACCGCGGTCAAGGGCATCACCTGGGTTCCCGCGGCCGCGGTGGACTACCTGCGGCACGCCAACGGCACGGTCCGCGGCGGGGCTGGTGACGGCCGCCCGTCGCTGGCCAGAGACGTGCACCTGGCCGAGGCGATCCTCGCCCTGTCCGGCACCACCAACGGCCAGGTGGCCCTGCAGGCGTGGGAGCAGCTGGAGCGCCGGACCGGGGTGCAGCTTTCCGACCTGGCGGCCGAGCGCGCCGGGGAGCGGATCTCGTTCGCCGACACCCAGGTGCAGCCGCGGGCGGTGATCACGTCGCCGGAATGGTCGGGGAGCGAGACGGGCGGCCGCCGGTATTCCCCGTTCGTGGTCAACGTAGAGCGCAAGAAACCCTGGCACACGCTGACCGGGCGGATGCATTTCTTCCTCGACCACGACTGGATCAGCGAGTACGGCGAGGCGCTGCCCGGCTACCGGCCGCCGCTGGCCTACGGCCGGTACTTTGGCGACCAGGGGCTGGCCGAGGATGGCCGGCCGGAGATCACCGTGCGGTACCTGACCCCGCACTCGAAGTAGTCGATCCACTCCGAGTACGCCGACAACCTGCACATGCTCCGGCTGTTCCGCGGCGGGCCGGTGATCTGGATGAGCCCGCAGGACGCGGACCGGATCGGGGTGTCGGACAACGACTGGATCGAGGCGTACAACCGCAACGGCGTCGTCGCGTGCCGCGCCGTGGTCAGCCACCGGATGCCGCCAGGCACGGTGTACATGTATCACGCCAAGGACCGCCACCTGATGACCCCCAAGTCGGAGGTTTCCGGGTGGCACGGTGGGTCGGACAACTCGCTGACCCGGCTGGTCGTCAAGCCCACGCACATGATCGGCGGCTACGGGCAGTTCTCGTTCGCGTTCAACTACTACGGCCCCACCGGCCACCAGCGGGACGAGATCACCGTCATCCGCCGCCGCTCCCAGCAGGTGGAGTACTGATGCGGCGCCCGATCGGCGCGGCCGGGCCGCAGGAGGCGAGGTTCTGATGCGAGTCAAGGCGCAGGTCGCGATGGTGATGAACCTGGACAAGTGCATCGGCTGTCATACCTGCACCGTCACCTGCAAGCAGACCTGGACCAACCGCCCGGGCACCGAGTACGTCTACTTCAACAACGTCGAGACCAAGCCGGGGGTCGGCTATCCCCGGCGGTACGAAGACCAGGAGCAGTGGAAGGGCGGCTGGGCCCTCGACCGCAAGGGCCGTCTCCAGCTCAGGAGCGGCAGCCGGCTGCGGCGGCTGCTGTCCATCTTCTACAACCCCGACCTGCCGACCATCGACGACTACGGCGACCCGTGGACCTACGACTACCAGGTCCTCATCAACGCCCCGGCCGGCACGCCCAATCCCAGCGCCCACTCCATCTCCGCCCTGACCGGCCAGGACATGCACATGAACTGGGGCAGCAACTGGGATGACGACCTGGCCGGCGGCCCCGCGCACGCCGCCGGCGACCCCGACCTGGCCGGGCTTGAGGATCAGGTGAAGCTGGCGTTCGAGCAGGTGTTCATGTTCTACCTGCCGCGAATCTGCGAGCACTGCCTGAACCCGTCCTGCGTCGCGTCGTGCCCGTCCGGGGCGATGTACAAGCGGGAGGAGGACGGCATCGTCCTGGTCGACCAGGACCGCTGCCGGGGCTGGCGGTTCTGCGTGTCCGGCTGCCCGTACAAGAAGGTGTACTTCAACCACCGCACCGGCAAGGCGGAGAAGTGCACCCTCTGCTTCCGGCGGATCGAGGCCGGGCAGCCCACGATCTGCTCGGAGACCTGCGTCGGGCGGCTGCGCTACCTCGGGCTGTTCCTCTATGACGCCGACGCGGTGCTGCCCGCGGCGGCGACCCCGGACCCGCAGCAGCTGTACCGCGCGCAGCTATCGGTCTTCCTCGACCCGGATGACCCGGCCGTGGCCGACGCGGCGGCCCGGCAGGGCATCCCGGCGGACTGGATCGCCGCCGCCCGCCGCTCCCCGGTGTACGCGCTGGCGGTCCGGCACCAGGTGGCGCTGCCGCTGCACCCGGAGTACCGCACGCTGCCGATGGTGTGGTACATCCCGCCGCTGTCGCCGGTCGCCGACGTCGTGCACGCCACCGGCTACGACCAGGCCGACCCGGACCGGGTATTCGCCGCCATCGACGCGCTGCGCATCCCGGTCGAGTACCTGGCCAACCTGTTCACGGCGGGCGATGCGGACACGGTACGGGCGGTCCTGCGCAAGCTCGCCGCCGTCCGGGCCATGATGCGGGCCGCCCAGCTCGGGCTCGATCCCGGCGGCGACCTGCCCGCCTCGGTCGGGGCGAGCGAGTCCGACCTGGAGGACCTGTACCGGCTGCTGGCGATCGCCAAGTACGACGACAGGTACGTGATCCCGCCCGCGCACACCGAGGACGCCGGGCGGCTGATGGCCCAGCACGAGCAGCTGTTCTGCAGCCTGGAAACCGACGGCGGCCCGGGCATGGGCGGCGCCGGGCCGCCCGCGGCCTCGGTCGAGTCCTTCCACCCGGACGGACAGCCGGCCGACACCCACCTGTTCCGCGGCGACGACGGCCGGGTGCACTTCAACCTGCTCGGCTGGGACGGCCACGGCACCACCCCGCACCTGTTTCCCGACGGCGGCACGTCATGAGCGCGGCAGGCAGCACCCGGGCTGCGGCCGCCACCGCCGAGGTCAGCCCGCTCAAGCTGGCCTCGGTGCTGCTGCAGTACCCGACCGCAGCGCTGTTCGCCGGGCTCGATCACCTGGACGCTGTGGCCGCCGCCACCGGCCCGCGGGCCACCCGCCAGGCGTTCGGCCGTTTCCTGGCCTGGCTGCGGGCCACGCCGCCGGACCAGGTGGCCCAGCACTACGTGGACACCTTCGACCTGCGCCGCCGGTGCGCGCTGTACCTGACCTACTACCGCTTCGGTGACACCCGCAGGCGGGGGATGGCCATGCTGGAGTTCAAGGCCGCCTACCGGGCCGCCGGGTTCGAGCCGTCCGACGCCGAGCTGCCCGACTACCTGCCGATGGTGCTCGACTTCGCCGCGCTCACCCCGCGCGGCGCAGCCCTGCTTCGCCGGCACCGGGCCGACCTGGAGTTGCTGCGCCACGCGCTGCACGAGGCGGGCACCCCGTACGCCGACGTCGCCGACGCGATCTGCGCCCAGCTGCCCCGGCTCGGACGGCGCGACCTCGTCCTGGTGCGCAAGGCCCTGCAGGGCGACGGGCCGCCCCGGGAGGAAGTCGGGCTTGAGCCCTTTGCCCCGCCCGGCTACCTCACCGGGGAGGTACGGTCATGAGCAACGCCACCCCTCTCCAGGTCTTCGTCTGGGTGGGCCTGCCCTACCTGGCGCTCGGCGTGTTCGTCGTGGGCAACATCTGGCGCTGGCGCTACGACCAGTTCGGCTGGACCAGCCGGTCCACCGAGCTACAGGAGCGCCGCCTGCTGAAGTGGGGCTCACCGATCTTTCACTACGGCACGTTCGCGGCCATCGCCGGCCACGTCATCGGCATCCTGATCCCCCAGTCCTGGACCAGTGCCATCGGCATCCCGGAAAGCGTCTACCGCTGGTTCTCCGCCGCCGCCGGGACACTCGCCGCCGTCCTGGTCATCGGCGGGGTCGTGGTGCTGGCCGGCCGCCGGCTGCTCGTTCCCAGGGTCCGGGCCACCACCAGCCCCGTCGACTGGGTCGTGCTGATCCTGCTGCTGATCGTCATCCTGACCGGCATTGCGCCCACCATCTTCGTCAACCTCTTCGGCCACGGCTACGACTACCGCACCACCGTGGCCCCCTGGTTCCGCGGCCTGTTTACCTTCCAGCCCCAGGTAACCGCCATGACCACGGCACCGGTCATCTACCAGGTGCACGCCATCGCCGCCTGGGCCATCTGGGTCGTCTGGCCGTTCAGCCGGCTCGTGCACGCCTTCAGCTATCCGCTGTGGTACCTGTGGCGCCCCTACATCGTCTACCGCAGCCGCAAAGCGACACCGCCCGCCGAGCCGGGCACCGGCGGCCGCCGGTGGCGCAAAATCGGAGTCCCGTACTGAGGACGTCCGCCCGTCCGGCTAGGCCAGAACCAGAGACGCCGCTGAGGGCTCGGACGTGCTGGATACCACGCACCAGCCGGCGTCGTCGTGGCACACCGGCAGCACTGGAGAGGAAACGGGCAGGCTCAGCCGGATCGGCCCCGAATCACGAGGTGCGGCCGGGGAGACGGCGGCGAGACGGCCGTCGGGATCACCGGGAAGGCGGCGCTGGCGCAAGGCCGGCTCGGCGCGATCGAACGGAGCCGGCCGCTCGGTGCGGACCACGGTCTGCCGCTCCGCCCGCCACAGCGTCCCTTCGCCCGCCCACTCGTAGGCCAGCACCCGTCCGGACAGCGCCACGGCCAGCTGCGTGAAGACACCGCCACCGAAGGGCAGCCCGGGCAGCCTCCGGCTCGACAGGGCGTGGAAGCCGCACGTGCACCGCGGATCGGGGGCGTCGTGAGCGCGCCGGGCGCCCCGGCCGGTTCGAGGCCGGCACTCGGCCCTCGCGTCAGCCGGATAGCCGGGACCGCCCGTCAGCGGAATGAACAGGTTGCCTTCTTGCCGGGCCAGCTTGTGGGCCCACACCACCCACAGCCCGTCAACGGTCGTGGTCAGATGCTCCTCGAGTTCTTCGGGCAGGCCGGGCCGGGCGCTGGTGCCGGCCACGAAATCCGCTACCAGGCGATCTCCCCTGCACATGGCGACCTCTTCTCTCCTGTAGCTAAGCCGAGGGTAACCCTTAGCCGAAGATGCCAGCACCGAGAACGCGCACTGCGGCCCGGATGATGGCCGGCGGGAGGCCCGGTGGCTTGGGCCGGCGGCCTGGGCGCGACGATAGCCATCGGCGCCGCCGCCGGCCTCCTGCCCGCCCTCCGCGCGGCTCGCCTGTCGCCCACCGAAGCACTGTGGTCGCCCTGAACCGCCACGGCTCGTGCCCGCTGGCCCTCCGGCCTGGTCCTCAGCTGCCGGACCGATAGCCGGGGTTAGCCGTCTGGATCTTCCCGGTGGTGCAGCTCGGCAAGGCTGGCGAGGTTGGTGCGGTCGATCTGGTCCTTCGCGGCGGCGGCGATGACACAGTCGGTGGCGGCCCGCAGGGTCGCGGTCCGGCGGCCGTCTTCGAGCAGGGCGCGTTCCCCCACGACCGCGCCGGGGCCGAGTTCGCCGACCTCGGCGGCGTCGACCCAGACCGCGAGCACCCCGTCGAGCAGCAGGTAGATCTCGCGGCCCTGCTCGCCCTGCTCGGTGAGCAGCGTGCCTTTGGCTAGCTTGCGGATGGCGGGTTTGGCACCGCCGCGCATGATGGTGGTCGACAGCTGCCGTTCCAGCGCGCTTTCGGCGACGGTCACCAGAGGCTGGCTGTCTTCTTCTCCCCAGGGGCTGTGCTGGCCGTGCGCGGAAGCCATCCACTGGCGGAAGTCGGCCAGCCCGGACTTGGCCGCCAGCTGGCCCTGAGGATCGTAAATCCAGTGCCGGGGGAACGGGCTGGCGCCGGTCATCTCGCCACGGGCGGACCCGTCGATGCCGATGGTCAGCGCCAGCGTGGTCCACACGGTGGGCGCCAGCCACTGTACGTAGGGCTTGCTGGTGACCGGCCGGGGCATCGGCGCGCCGGTCCGGCCGCCGGTGGTCTGGCTGAACCGGGCTCCGGTGGCGGTGACGTCGGGTTCCATCCTGAGCTCGGGGAACTCGGCCGGGGCGAACGTGACCTCCCGGTGCGGGCCCCACCCGAACCTGGTGCGTGAGATGTACCCGCGGCCGGAGTACCCGGCGTCTACGACGCGGCCGTCCTCTACCTCGATCCAGGCCGCGAGGCGGTTGGCGAACCGGAATCGCTCGGCGGCGCGAAGCGCATCAAGCTCCGCAAGATCCTTGATGACGTCCGGCGGCGGGTCGTCGCTGTGGCTTGCGCCGACCGCAAACCCGGCCTCGTACAGACCGGACACCGAATCGGACGGGATCCACGACACGCTGGTAACCGATGACTCGAAACGCATACCCGCTCCCCCTGGCCGTACTGAGCTGACCATCCGACGCTGTCCAAATGCGGCCGCGTGTCACCAGGGCCTTTAGTCCCGCAATGTCAGCCGCGCTCACCTGTTCGGGACCTAGGTCCCTTACCAGCCGCGGCCCGGACGTGTACATATGCTGCTGCCGACAGCGTCGGGGAGGGGCCGGTCAGGCCCCGGGGGGATACGTAAATGTCGAAGGAACACCCGATTGATGTGCGCGACATGGCGATCGTCCACCGCCTCTTCCGGTTGGCGTACGACGAAGCCGCGCGGCTGGTGCGCGTCGGCCCTACGCCGTCACCGGGGCGGGTTACCTTCCTGGCCGATCACATCGATCTCGTCCTCGGGGGGCTGCACAGCCATCACCAGGACGAAGACGAGCTGCTCTACCCGAAAATCATCGAGCGGGTGCCCGACCAGGCCCCGGTGACCGAGCAGGTCGAGCACGAGCACCAGGTCATCGCGACGGCGCTGGACGCCGCGTCGGCCGCGTGCGCGACCTGGCGCCGACGGCCCTCGGCCGAGACCGGCGAGGCGCTGGCGGCCGCGCTGGATCACCTCAACGAGGTCGTCCAGCCCCACCTCGACGATGAGGAGCAGAAGGTCGTGCCGCTCGCCGCGGTGACGCTCACCCAGCGGGAGTGGGACGCCATGGGCAAGCGGGGGATGAGCTCGGTGCCGCGTAACAAGAGGGCCATCGCGGCGGGAATGATGCTCGAACCGCTCGACGCGGCCGACCGCGCCTACATGATGAAGCATGTGCCGGCCCCGGTGCGGATGCTTTTCCCGTTCCTGGTCGAGCGGCCCTGGAAGAAATACGCGGCCACGCTGCGTGCCGGGACCTGACGGCCGCGGGTGCGCAGCCCGAACTGCGCGGGCGCCAGCGTGGCCGTTATGACTTGCAGGTTGACGGCGGGAGCCCGGGGACGTTGTTGCTGAGTTTGTAGCAGATGTTGGAGAAGATGACGTTCGCGCCCATCGCCGCCTCGACCGGGCTGAAGGGCTGGTCTACGGCGCTCGCGCAGGGGTCGTAGAAGAAGCCGTTGCCGCCGCTGGCGACGTCGATAGACGTGTTATTGCTGAAGGTGTCGTTGGTGATGTTGTCGTCGTGGGTGCCGTTGATGAGGTGCAGCCCCCCCTGCAGGTCGGTGTCGTAGCCGGTGGGCAGCTTCTGGCCGAGGTACGTGTGGCAGATGCTTCCGCCCCCCTGCGCGCTGCTGTTTTCCAGCGTGACGTTGTAGGTGCCGGTTCCGTCCAGGACATAGCCGCCGGTGTCGTTCGCGTCGGCCACGGCCTGGTTGATCACCACGTCGTGGGTGTCCTGCAGGTAGATGCCGAACCCGTCGTCGTAGGTGACGTCGTTGCACGGGATGCTCTTCGGGCAGTCGGCTCCGGTGCCGATCTGCAGGCCGGAAGAGTTGACCGCGTAGATCCCGTCCCCGGTGTGCGGCGAGCAGATGTTGCAGGTGGCCTTGAACTTGCTGTTGTTGATCGACACGTACGAGGACCCGTTGATGTAGACCCCGGTCCCGTTCCCCTTGTTGTAAGAGACGCCGTCGATCGCGATGTGGGAGGAGTTGTCGAGCTCGATCCCGATGCCGAGGTCGTTGCCCGAGGCGCCGGTGATCGTGGTGGACGTGGTCACGCCGTCCAGCCAGATGGTGGGGTCGGTGATCGTGGTGTCGCTGTAGGTGGAGGCGATCCCGACGATGTTGAAGTAGTCGGTGATCCCGCCTTTAGAGTTGTCGATCTTCACCGACCACCCGCCGGTCCCGCCGCTGGGGGCGGGGATGGCCCAGGGTCCGATCACGAACGGATCGGCTTTGGTGCCGTGCCCGCTGGTGACACAGCCGCAGCTGGTAAAGCCGGCGTCCGAGGTGATGGTGATGGCGGCGTGCTGGCTCGTGCCCGCCGAAGCCGGCACCTCCGGCCAGGCGAACAGCGCCGCTACCGCCAGGCTCGATAGCACCACGAGCATCCGTCGCATTTCCGGCTCCTCAGGTCACGTCCAGTCAAACCCCAGCCGACCGGCAGCTAATAGCCAGAACGTAGCAGGAGCAGGCTCATACCAGGGCGCGATCGCCAGATCGGGCCCGGAACCGCCTGTCGCTGATCCAGCCCGTCGTCTCGGCCCGGCTGCCGGGTTTTCGCTACTCTTGAGAGGGAAGGGCGACCTCGGGCCGTCAGGCGCGAGGCGAGCGTGCGGCGGACGGCAAGCGTGATACCTGGGACTGAGGGTATGCCCGAGGCAAGGCGCATATCGCCATGCCAGGCCGGGTCGCCGGTCCGCTTGGCCGGCGCTGGGGCGCGGTCACGAGCAGCGGCATTGTGATCCGGACGCCCGATCAGCGGGTCCGCGTCTTCGTCAGCTCGACGCTAGGGGAACTGGCCGCGGAGCGGCAGGCGGTGGCCGCCGCCATCAGGCAGCTGCGGCTGACGCCCGTGCTGTTCGAGCTCGGGGCCAGGCCTTACCCGCCGCGAGATCTGTACCGTGCTTATCTGAAGCAGAGCGACGTTTTCGTCGGGATCTATGCCGAGTCCTACGGGTGGGTTGCTCCCGGCATGCAGGTCTCCGGCCTGGAGGATGAGTACCGCCTGTCGGCGGACAAGCCGCGGCTGATTTACATGAAGGAGACGGCGCGGCGTGAGCCGCGGCTGGAGAGCTTTCTTGAGGCGATCGAGGCCGAGGGCGTGGTTTCCTACCGGCATTTCAAGGATGCCGACGGGCTGGCTTCCCTGGTCGCCGATGACCTGGCGCTCCTGCTGACGGAGCGCTTCGTCGGCCCGCCCGCGGCGCCGCCCGCGCCGCTCCCCGAGCCGCGCTGGCCGCTGGTCGACCGGGCGGAGGAGCTGCAGGTGGTCACCGGGCTGCTGCGGGAGCCTGAGGTCGGCCTGGTCACGTTGACCGGGCCGGGTGGCGTCGGCAAGACCGCCCTGGCCCTCGCGGCCGCGCACGCCGTCGCCGGCCAGTTCGCGGACGGCGCCGCGTTCGTCTCGCTCGAGGCGCTGACCGATATCTCCCTGATCCGCGCGACAGTGGCCCAGCAGCTTCGCGTCCCCGCCTTGCCGGGGCAGGGGCTTGATGAGAGCCTGCTCACCTTTTTCGGTCCTCGCCAGATGCTCCTGCTCGTTGATAACGTCGAGCGGCTGGTCGAGGCGGCACCGCTCGCCGAGCAGGCTCTGGAGCGGGCGCCCGGGCTGAAAGTACTGGTCACCAGCCGTGAGCCGCTCCGCATCCGGGGCGAGAGAGTCGTGGCCGTCACGCCGCTTGCGTTGCCGACGGCGAGTGCTCTCGTTAACCTCGACATCCTCGGCGCGGTTCCGGCGGTCGCTTTCTTCCTTATTTGCGCGCACGACGCGCGGCCCGACTTCAGGCTGACCGAAACCAACGCGGCCGCCGTGGCCGAGATCTGCCGCCGCCTGGATGGGCTGCCGCTGGCGCTCCAGCTCGCGGCCATCCGCCTGACCGTGCTCTCGCCCGAGGCCTTGCTCGCGCGGCTGGGGCGCCGCTTGCCGTTGCTGACGCGCGGCCCGCGGGACCTGCCCGAACGGCAGCAGACGCTGCGTGCGGCGATTGCCTGGAGCTATGACATGCTCCGGCCCGCCGAACAGCGCCTGTTCCGCGAGCTCGGCGTGTTCGTCGGCGGGTTCACTCTTGAGGCGGTGGAGGCGCTCGTCGAGGGCGGCCCAGACGACCTTGACCCGCTTGAGGCGATCAGCACCCTGGTGGGCCAGAGCGTGGTGTTCGTCGAGCCACTGGATGAGGCCACACCGCGTTACCGCATGCTGGAGACGATTCGCGAGTTCGCGCTCGAGCGGCTCGAAGCGAGCGGAGATTCGGCCTCGGCGCGCCGCCGCCACGCTGTGTTCTTCCGCGACGTGGCCACCCGTGCCGAGCCGATGCTGCTCGGGACCGCTGAGCAGCGCAGCTGGACGGCGCAGCTCGAGCACGCCCAGGACAACATGCGCGCCGCCCTGGCGTGGAGCGTGAGTGCTGACGGAGAGCTCGCGGTGGGCGTCGCCCTGGCGGGCGCGCTCGGCTGGTTCTGGCTCATGTCGGGCCGGCTCCAGGAGGCCCAGTCCTGGTACGCCCAGCTCCTGGCCCGCCGGGACAAGGCCGACGACAGCCTGGCGTGGGCCAAGGTACTCCACGGATCAGCGCTGCAGTTGTGGGGGCTCGGTGACCTCGCGCAGGCCGCGGCGGTTGAGGAACAGGCCGTGGGGGTATTCCGCTCGGCCGGTGAGCGCCGCTGGCTGAGCTACGGTCTCGCCTTGCTGGCGCGGGTGCGTACCGGCCAGGAGCGGCTGGCGGAGGCGCAGGCGCTGCTCGAAGAGGCGCGTGCCGTGTGGAGTCAGGTCGAGGTGACCTACGGGCAGCCCTTCGACGCCTATCTGCGCTATTACCTGGGCAGCGCCGCGCTCGTCCGGGGCGACCTCGGCACGGCCTCCGCGCACCTTGAGGCAAGTCTCCGCGATCTTGAGGCCGCTGAAGACGACCTGGCCCGCGGGGTGGTGCTCGGAAGCCTCGGCGTGCTCGCCGCGCAGCGCGGCGAGCACGCCGAAGCGCAGGCCAGGTTCGCCGAGGGCCTGCCGCTGCTGCGCCAGGAGAACGACCTATGGGACCTGGCCCTGCTATTGCTGAACTCCGGCCTCGAAGAAGCGCGGGCGGCATCGCCGAATGCCGGTGCCCTGCTCACCGAGGCGCTACGCGCCTGGCAACAGCTTCGCGGCCGCGCAGGCATGGTGCTGGCGCTCGCCGGGCTGGGCGAGGCCGCCGCCGGCAGCGGCCAGCCGCACCGCGCCGGCCAACTGCTCGGCGCGGCCCAGGCCCTGCTCCCGGCGACCTACCCTTTGCTCCACGTCATCGTGCCCTATGACCTGCCTGGCCGGCTGGCCGCCGCCCGTACCGCCGGCGATCCGGCGGCCTTCGACCGCGGCATGGCCGATGGGCAGGGCTGGACGATCGACAGGGCAGTTGCCGCAGGCTTGACCAGCACGGCTGATCCGGGCATCAGCCTCGACTAGCTGTTGGTCAGAAGCTGGCACCGCACCCCGGGCGGGCTCGCCCATATCAAGCCACTACCGAAATTTCCGGCCGGGAGATCGGCCACTGTGTGGTGCGCCAAGGGTTATTCTTGGCGCGCCATGAGCGCTGAAACACCGCGTATCCGCGAACTGCACCTGATCGTCGGGTTTGACGGTTCTCCCCCGGCGACGCGCGCGCTCGACACCTCGGCGCGCCTGCTGGCGGTCCGGCCGCCGGGCCGGATCACGGTGGTCTGGGTGGCTCACGTGACCAGTACGGAGAGCCTGTCGGCCGACGCCGTGGCCATCGTGGAACACGACTTCGACCAGGTGGCCCGGGAGCTTCGGGCGGCGGCCGCCGAGCGGCTGGATGACAGCCAGGTGCCCTGGGACTTCCAGTGGCGCCAGGGCCGGATCGCCCACGAGCTGGTCGCGGTGGCCCAGTCCGTTCAGGCCGCCCGGCCCGACGACGTGGTGATCATCGAGGTCGGGAGCTCATCTAGCGCCATGCACCGCATGATCGGCTCGATCGCGGTCAACCTGGCCCGCCACTCACCGGTGCCGGTCACCATCGTGCCCTAGTGAGTATCGCTCCGCTCGGGGACGCGTGCCTCGTGGGCGCGGGCGGCGGTGACGATGAGCTCGATGACGGCATCCAGGGGCATCGCGGTGGAGTCGATCATCAGGTGGTACAGGGACGCGTCGGCCGGGTCGCGTCGGTAGAGGCGGCGCACGTAGGCGTTGCGGGCCTTATCGGCCGCGCACTGGCGCTCCCTCGCCTGCTCCTCACTGATGCCTTCGATCGCGGCTCCCTGGAGGATGCGGCGCTCGTCCGGGCCGTCGAGCCGGACGTGAAAGCCGCGGTCCTTGCCGAGCACCACCGCCGCCGCCCGGCCCAGAATCACGCCGCCGCCGCTCTCGGCGAGCAGGCGGTGAATCCCGGCCTCGCCGTGGCCGCGCAGGTGCTCGTCCTGGTGGTGGGTGGATGGCGGCGACTGGGTGGGCCCGGCCGGCATCGCCTGGGTGAAATGGGCCAGCAGCCGGTGCACCGGGGTGACCTGGACCTCCTCCGCCGACAACTGCTCGTCGCACGGCCCGGGCTCCGCGACGTGGCCCTCGGACGTGGTGACCCGCTGCAGGAAGGGCAGGCCGAGCCGGTCGGCCAGGGCCGGGGCGATGACGCTGCCGCCGGCGCCGTAGGACGCCGACACGGTGATCAGCCGGACGGCGGGCCCGGGCGGGGCGGCGGAGCCGTCGGGCGGGAGAAGGGAGGGATCGGGCGAGGTAGGGACGGGCGGGCTAAGGCGATCAGGCTGCTCAGGAGTCACGGGCGCTCATCTCCTCCCTAGGTCGCGCCACGGGCGGGGCGGCCTGGCCGGCGGGCGGGGCGGCCTGGCCGCCGGCCGGCGTCAGGGTGCCGGACGGCAGCACCAGCGCGCACACGACCGCCGAGCCGGCCAGGATCGCGGCCGACACCCAGAACGCGACGACGTAGCTGTGCACCGCCGCTCCGGCCAGGGCCAGCGGGCTGTGGCCGTGGGTCAGCAGGTAGCTGGTCAGGGCGCTGGCGGCCAGGGTGTTCAGCAACGCGGTGCCGATCGACCCGCCGACCTGCTGGTTGGTGTTGACCAGGGCCGAGGCGACGCCTGCGTCCGCGGCGCCGGTACCGTAGGTCGCGGTGTTCAGCGCACATCCGAACACCACGCCCAGGCCGGCCCCGACCAGGATCAGGGAGAGCAGGATCCAGTCCAGGTAGCTGGTGCGCAGTCCCAGCCGCGCGGCCAGGAGGCTCAGGCCCCCGGCCGCGAGCAGCAGGCCGACCGGGATCAAGGGCCGGGGCCCCATCCGCGGCATCAGCACCCCGCTGCACGTCGTGGACGCCGCTACGATCGCCGCGATCATCGGCAGGAAGGCCAGGCCGGACTTGACCGGCGAGTAGGCCAGGGTCAGCTGGAAGTAGTAGGTCAGGAACAGGAAGATCCCGAACACGCCTATGGCGGACAGCCCGATGGCCAGGTACGCGCCCCCGCGGAAACGGTTCAGGACGATCCGCAACGGCAGCAGCGGATGCTGGACCCGCCGCTCGACCAGCACGAACGCGACCAGCAGGACCACCCCGGCCGCTAGCAGCGCCAGGGTGGTCGGCGCGCCCCAGCCCTTGGTGTCGGCCTCGGACAGCCCGTAGACCACCGCCACCAGCCCGGTCGCCACCAGGACCGTTCCCGGCCAGTCGATGCGCACGTCCGGATCACGGGGATAAGCCGGCAGCAGCCGCAACGCGCCCACGACCGCGATGATCCCCAGGATGACGTTGACGTACAGGCACCACCGCCAGGACAGGTACTCAGTCAGGAACCCGCCCAGCAGCAGCCCCACCGCCCCCCCGCCCCCGGCGATGGCGCCGTAGACGCCGAACGCCTTGCCGCGTTCGGCCGGGTCGGCGAACGTCACGGTCAGCGTCGACAGCGCGGCCGGGGCCAGCAACGCGCCGAACGCCCCCTGCGCGCCGCGGCCGATCACCAGTACCGCGAAACTAGTCGCCGCGCCGCCCACCGCCGACGCCGCGGCGAAGCCCACCAGGCCGATGATCAGCATCCGCCGTCGGCCGAGCAAATCCGACAGCCGGCCGCCGAGCAGCAGCAGCCCGCCGAAGGCCAGCGAGTACGCCGTCACCACCCACTGCCGGTCCACGTTGGAGAACCCCAGCGCGCGCTGCGCCGAGGGC
>Ga0306920_100006144_pt1 | contig 15605 bp, 8 predicted proteins | sample flu12Cox44000170_FD_204666 | JGI IMG/M metagenome (GOLD analysis project Ga0306920, IMG submission 204666) | Lab enrichment of tropical soil microbial communities from Luquillo Experimental Forest, Puerto Rico - flux4day.12C.oxic.44.000.170 (v2)... | ecosystem: Environmental > Terrestrial >... | reverse complement strand
CCGTGATCGCGATGGCCGCCCCGACCGCCACACCTGAGCCAGCGGCCGCCGCATCCGCCGTGCTGGCCGTTGAGCCACTGTGGCTGGCGCTGGCGCTGAAGCTGCCGCTTAGCATGACCAGATTCCCGTTGCCGAGAGTTGCGAGCGTCGTGTTGGTCGGCAACGCAAGGGCCACGGCCGGCGACACCGCAGTGCCGCCCGAGGTCCCAGCGACCACGCTTGTGGTCATCGCGTTGTTCGATGCCGCGTTCAAGCTGACATTCTGCGATCCGATGAAGGAGACGGTGTCCTGCACCTGCGCCAACGTCGTGGCGTTGACAATGTTGACGGCCACCGACGCGCCGACGCCCACGCTGTTGCCGCTGGACGCTTTGGCCGTCGCGCTCGCGAGGCTGTTCGAGTTGTTTACCGCGGTCAGGGTCAAGTTGTTGACGTTCAGCGAAGCCCCGGGTTCGACCAGCGCTTCGCTCTGGTTCGTGTTCACCAGGTTCAAGGCCAATGCGCCAGCGACGCCGACACCGTTGGCGCCACTGGCGCCAGACACGGCGCTGGCTCCAAAGGTGCTTGTACCGTTACCGGTCATCGTCGCGGACAAGTTTGCCGCCATCGCATTGATCGATGCGTTTTGCCCGATCGTCGCCTGGTTGGTCGATGCCGCGACATTGATGGCGACACCCACGCCGACTTCGGTAGCGCTGCCGGTGCTTGCCGCCGCGCTACCGTTGGCCATGGCGTTGGCGATGGTGTCATTGCTGCTGCTGAGCGTGAGGGTGCCGGCGTCCAGGCTGACGTTGCCGGTGTTGGGAATGGTGGCACTGACCGCGGAGTTGGCAATGTTGATTCCGAGCGCCGCGGCAACGCCAACCTGTCCATCGCTGGTGTTGGCGTTCGGCACGGTGGCCCCGTTGGCACTGGAGGCACCGCCGGAACTGGCGTTGGCGAAGGTCAATTGCTTGGCCGCCTGCGCATTGGCGTTATTCTGGCTGCCTTGCTTGCTCGTGTCGGCCCCGCTCGCGCCTGCCCTAGCAGTCGCGCTGCTGATGTCGGTGCCGCTGGCCGAGAATGTCACGTTGCCGTCGGCCGAGAGGAATCGCCCCGTAGTTGCTGTGGTGGTGTCCGGCGCGACCGTGATCGCGATCGCCGCGCCGACCGCTACTCCGGCGCCGGCGGCAGCGGCATCCGCAGTGCCACTGCTCGAGCCATTGTGGCTGGCATTGGCGCTGAAATCCCCTTCGATGTCGATTAGCCCGCCATTGCCCAGGGTGGCGAGCGTGGTATTGGTGGGAAGCGAGAGCGCCACGGCCGGCGACACTGCGGTTCCGCCCGCGGCGCCAGCCGTCACACTGGTATTCATCACATTGTTCGATGTGGCACTGAGGCTGAGGTTATTCGCTCCGTTCAGTACGGCATTGTCCTGCACCTGCGCCAGGGTGGCGCTGTTGACCACATCCAGCGCCACTGACGCGCCGACGCCGACGCTGTTGCCGCTGGACGTGTTGGAAGTGGCGATGGCGTTGCTCGTCGAGTTGTTGACGGCGGTCAAGGCCGCATCAGTGTTCAGGGTGACTGATGCGCCCAAGCCGATCGCCGCTTGACTGCGGTTGGTCGACACGATGTTGAGTGCCAGCGCGCCGGCGACGCCGACGCCATTGGCACCGCTGGCGCCCGACACGGCACTGGCGCCGAAGCCACTCGTGCCATTCTGGGTCATCGTGGCCGACATCGTGAGACTGTGGACGTTAATGGTCGCGCCCTGGCCGATGGTGGCGTCGTTAGTCGAGTTGGCGACATTGATCGCCACGCCGACGCCAACCTTGGTGCTACTGCCGTTGGCCGGGGAAACCGCACTGGCGTCAGCGCCCGCCGTGGCCGTGGTGACGTTGTTGGTGCTGAGCGTCAGTGCGCCGCCCGCCGTGACCTGCCCGCTCGCGGGAATCGCGGCGCTCACCGACGAGTTGGCGATGTTGACGCCGAGCGCCGCGGCCACGCCGACCTGGCCATCGCTGGTGTTGGCGTTGGGAATCGTGGCGCCGTTCGCGCTGGAGTTTCCGCTGGACTCCGTGTTGGCGAAGCTGAGCTGTTTGGCACCCTGGGCGTTGGCATTGTTCTGCGTGCCCTGCTTGCTGGTATCGGCGCCGCTTGTCCCGGCCCTGGCGGTCGCGCTGCTGCTGCCCGCGCCCGATGCCATGAACGCCACGTTCATGCCTGCTTGCAAGAAGCGGTTTGTGGTCGCCGTCGTCGAGTCCGGTGCAACCGTGATGGCGATCGCCGCACCGACCGCAACGCCGGCACCTGCCGCCGCGGCATTTGCCGTGCTGCTGGTGGTCGCGCTGTGGCTGGCCGATGCGAAGAAGCTGCCGCTGAGCACGAACGTCGTGCCGTTGCCGAGGCTGGCCGTGGTCGTATTGGTTGGCAGCGAGAGTGCGACCGCCGGCGCAACCGCGGTCCCGCCGGCTGAGCCCGCCACTACACTCGTGGCCATGGCGTTGTTCGAGGTTGCGCCGAGCGAGACATTGTTCACGCCCTGAGTGGTGACGTTGTCTTGGATCTGCGCCAGCGTGCTGCTGTTGACCACATCGAGTGCCACCGACGCGCCGACGCCGATACTGTTGCCCGTCGCCGCCTGGGATGTGGCGGTGGCACCGCTGTTCGAATTGTTCTCTGCGGTCAGCGTGATGTCGTTATCGACCGTCAAGGCCGTGCCTGAGCCGATGAGCGCCTGGCTCTGATTGGTTTTCACCAGGTTGAGCGCCAGCGCCCCCGCCGCGCCGACACCGTTGGCGCCGCTGCTCCCGGCGACGGCCGTGGCGCCGAATGTGTTCGTACCATTCTGCGTCATCGTCGCGGTCAGCGTGAGCGCGTGCGCGTTGATGACTGCATTCTGGCCGATCGTCGCCTGGTCGGTGGACGAGGCTGCATTGATCGCCACGCCCACGCCGACCTGGTTGCTGTTGCCGCTTGCCGGTGCCGTAGCGCTGCCGTCGGCATTGGCAGTGGCGCCGGTGGTGTTCGTGCTAGTCAGAGTCAGCGCGCCACCTGCATTTACCTGGCCACTCGCAGGAATGGTGGCGCTCACGTTGGCATTGGCGACATTGATCGCCAGCGCCGCGGCCACGCCGACCTGGCCGTCGCTGCTATTGGCACTGGGGAGCGTCACGCCGTTTGCGCTCGAATTGCCGGCCGAGCTAGCGTTCGCAAAGTTGAGCTGCTTGCTGGCCTGGGCGTTCGCGGTGTTCTGGCCACCTTGCTTAGTCGTATCTGCCCCGGCGGCGCCTGCCTTGGCCACGGCGCTGCTGGTGCCCGTGCCCGAAGCCGTGAACGTGACGGTGCCGTTGACCTGCAGGAACCGCGCGGTGGTTGCGGTCGTATTGTCCGGAGCGACGGTCAAGGCAATGGCTGCACCAACGGCCACATTCGGCCCCGTGGACGCCGCATCGGCAGTGCTGATTGTCGCGCCACTGTGGCTGGCGTTCGCGCTCAGGTTGCCCGTAATCGACAGCGTTCCGCCGTTGCCGAGTGTCGCCAAAGTCGTGTTAGTCGGCAGCGACAGCGCGACCGCCGGCGCCACCGCGGTACCCCCGGCCGCTCCCGCCGTGGCGGTCGTGGTCATCGTGTTGTTCGAGTTGGCGCTCAGGCCGACATCGTCAGCTCCAGTTACCTGTGACAGGGAATCGATGGTTGCCTGCGCGGTATTGGTGGCGATGTTGAGTGCTACGGAACCACCCACGCCGAGCGTCGGCGATGAACCGTTGCCGAGTGGCTGAGCCTGGGCAGTGTCGGTGGCAGTGTCTGCTGCCGCCAAGGCGATGTTCGCGCCCGACGCGTTCAACGTCGTTCCCGCACTAACGAGAGCCTCGTAGCCGTTAGCGACCTTGTTGAGAGCCAGCGCGCCCGCGACGCCGACGCTGCTGCTCGCCCCAGCGCCCGACGTGGCTTGCGCACTCAATGCGCTGGGCGAGGCGGCTGGTGTCGTCGCCTGAATGTTGATCTGGTGAGCTACGAGCCGGGTGTTGCCGCCGACGTATGCCCGTGTGTCGGCGTTGACCAGGTTGAGGCCGACGGCCACACCCAGGCCCGGAGCCGACGTCCCCGTCGCGCTGCCCGTGGCCGTGGTCGCCGAGCTCGTGTTCGACGTTGCCGCGATCGTGATGGTGCCCTGGGCTTCAATCGCATTGGGACTCGAGTGGCCGGTCGGCACGGCCGTGGCGATGAATGCGTTGGTGTTCGCCGTCAAGCTGGTCAGCGCCACCGCGCCGGCAGCCCCGATGCTGCCGTCGCTCGTACTGGCGTTGCTGTTGTAAATCGACTGGACGGCCGGATCGGGGAAAGTCAGCGCGCTGGCCCCACCAGCCGTCGACGTGGCCGTCGTCGCGAGGCTGTTGGCGGCCGTGGCGGCCAAATTGAGCGTCGCCGACGTGACCGCCACATTCGTGTCGATAGACGCCACGGTCGTTTGGGTGATCAACGCGGCGGCAATTGCCCCCCCCTTGCCACCCGCGCCGGCATCGGCTCCGTCCGCCGTCGTCGTAACCGCCACATTGTTCGCCGCCGTCAAGTTGAGGGTGAGGTCTGCGTTCAGCGTGCTCGTGCCGGTAATATGCGTTACCGCGGTGCTGGCGATCGTCGACTCGGCGTAGGCCGCATTCTGGGTCAGCGAGCCGCCCGAACCGTTCGCGAGTGCGTTTGCGGTAGCCGTAACCGTGGACGTCGACGCGATCGTGAGGTTGTTCTGGGCGTTGATTGCCGAATTGCCGCTCACGGTGATCTGGGCGTTCGACGATGCATTGATCACAGCCGAGTTCGACCCGCTTGCGTTTGGCGTCAACGTTGACGTTGCCGTGAGGTTGACGTTGAGTCCGCTGATGGTGGCGCTCGTCAGCGTGATCTGAGCGTTGCCCGCCGCTGTCAGGCCGGTTTCGCTGTCGCTCGCAGTGATCGTGACGTTCTGGTTGGTGGAGATCTGTGCCCCGGCGTTCAGGGTGACGCTCGGTGCCGCAAAGGTCAGCGCTTGCCCGAGCGCCGTGACTGAGGCATTTGTGTCAATGGTCAAGGGGCCGGTGTCCTGAAACGTGCCGGCAGCGCCGCTGATGGTCTCCAGGAAGGTATTGCCGATGCCCTGGACGCTGACCGACCCCGTGGCGCTGAAGGTGAATCCGGCGATGCCCGTGGTGGTGTAGTGCACATTGTCGGAACTCCACTGCAAAGCCCCGCTGCCGGTCCGCAAATACAACGTATCGGTAAGCACGCCCGTAAAGAGCGCATCGTGAGAATCGATCAGCGATGCGGCTATCGACAGCATTTCGCGCTGCTCCAGCTGCTCGACTCGCAACTTCTGGCGCCGGCGCACCGGCAAACGCATGCACCCGAGCAGCTCTCGGGGCTGGATGAGAAGCACGAAGGTCCGCCCTGCGGCGCGACGCATCAGCTTGAATGCGTGCAGCTGCCAATTGGCCAACATGGGACACCGTCCTTCGCAAGGAGCACGTGCGAGGTTGTAGCATCATCGAGCGACAGATCAGTGGCGAGGCATGATTGAGATGCGGTCGCAAGCGAACGAGCGACCTGTGAATCAGGCTCAGAGGCGTGGTTAGCACGCCAGAATTGACGTCCCAGTTTCATCCGTGTGGGCTTTGGAAACGCCTAAATGAGGTCCGAACTTCCGGTCACTAGGCGCACTACCCCCTGGTAGGCGGAGGTGCGCGGCAATGCTCGCAGTTTCGCGTGGGTCCAGTGTTAATAGGACTTACGCAGGTGTCAATCAAAAACCGTGAACAATCACGAATTTCACAATGTGATCACAAGAAACCAGGCATTCGATCACGCGTGGGCAGGTGCGGCGTCGGGAGCTTGCCCTGCCGTCGGCACCATGATACGGATCAGGCGAATGCCCGGCTGCGCCTCCAGGCCAAGTGATGCGCGAATGTCCGTACGCAGGTCTTCCAACAGCAGGTCGAAGGTCCCCGAGCGATTCTTCACAAACTGCTCGATAAACTGCTGGGCGAGCTGAATCTGAGTCAACGTGCCCAGCAGCTGGATGATCGCGAGGGCCGATTCGATCCGACTCGCCGTGTCGGTCGACAGGTCGCGATTGGCCGTGCTTTCCAGGTTCAAATAGGCTCGTATCATGTGCGCGACGCGCACCTCGGTGTGCAGCTGCCGTGTTTCGCCGTTGTCGCTCATGGTGCTTTCCATCTCCGTCGCTCCGAGGTTTTGTGTTGAACCTGATCTGGAATCGCCGCGTGGGGCAAGCGAAGAACCGGACCCAGATCACGGCGCGAGCAATTATACGAATTGCACAAAAGGGGCTCATCCGGGAAACGCGTGTTTTGAGTCGGACCGTGGCGAAACAGGCGCCGGTGGGTGGAGAGAAAGGTGTAGCAGCGCTGAAACGTGTAGCCGCTAGGGTTGCACTTTTCGCAAAGTGTCCGTGGCATCCCGGACGGGCCATTCATCGCAAGATCTTTTCCCGCAATCCCTTACGAACTTCAGTCCCGATAGCCGTGCCCTGGACGGGAGCGCCGCACCGGGGAAAAAAGCAAACAATGAGTCAGACAGGGGGGGTACATGTACACCTTTTCTTCCCAGGCTCTTAAACGCGCCAAACGCGCGATGGCCGGATGAGCCAGAAAAAAGGCTCACTATGACTTCTGACTGAACAGATGCTGCCGAGCCTCCAGCTGCGCGACAAGCCTTGTCTGGTTGACGACCGGCCGTGCCCGTTGCTTGGCCGATCGTCGACTTTTTCGATAGCTTCCCCTCACACAGCCTGCCGGCTGACATCCGCTTGACGGAACCCCGCTTATGAGCCAAACTTCCGATCCGGCTCCGCGCGATTTCGATCCGCGTCAGTTGCTCAAGCTGTACATCGACGGTGAGTACGATCAGGTTTCCGAGGTCTTTCTTGACGTTTTCACACACTTCCAGAACTATCCGCGTTACCTCCTCGACGACTGTGGGCAGTATTACATCAATGTTTTCGTGAAGAGCTTTCTTTATCTATTCACGCAAATTGATTACGTAGTATCTCCTGCCTACCAGGCGCGGTTCGTCGCGCACAATCTGACGATTGCCAATCTTGTGTCGGCCTCGGGCTTTCAAACAACCGACGCGTTCCTTGAGATCATGCGCCACCAGGAAAACAACTTTGTCAAAATCCTGACTCTTTACTCCGCCCGCAATCAGGTGCAGTTCGACCGCCGGAAACTCTTCGATCTGGATCCGGTCCTGGCATCAGTCTGGTATGGCGTATACGCAGCGGTCTGCCAGACAGGCTTTCTGCGGCCGTTGATCGTCGACAATTTGCGTGCCCACTTTCAGTTCAAACATCCGCAGCTTGATCCCAGGCCGGGCCTTTCGGACATCTACTACGGCTCGACTTACGTCGACGGGGCCTGTGATCGCTTCATCAAACCCGTGTGCAACGCCTTCATCCGCGAAACCATCGGCACCCGTGGGCGTTTGATCACCAAGCCCAAACCACGCAAGCTCGCCGTGTTGAGCGCCGTCTGGTGGCCGGGCCATTCGGTATACCGGAATTACTACGCCTACTTGAAACACCTCGACGGCTATCACCTCACGTTTTTCGAGCTCGGACACAACGAGGATGTCGACGTGAGCCTGTTTGACGACGTCCGCCGGCTCGACTTCGACAGCCGCGGCGTCATGGACGTGGCCCCGATTGAAGGGGACTACTGCGCGGCTTACTTCCCCGACATCGGCATGTCGACCCAGAGCATTTGGCTTGCCAACATGCGGATCGCTCCCGTACAGCTCTGCTCGCCAGGTCATTCCGTCAGCACCTGGGGGGCCGATATCGATTACTTCATCAGCGGCGCTGACGTGGAACGACCGGAAAGCCCCGAAGGCAATTACTCGGAACGGCTCGTGCTCCTGCCCGGGTGCGGTATCATTCACAATCATCCGCTTCATGTGCCGCGCGGCGTCGTCGCAGGCGGGCAGCGCGATCGCACCGCGGAGATGATCCTCAATTGCCCCGCCTCGGCTCAGAAAATCAATCCGGTTTTCGTCCAGGTGCTGCGCGAATTGTTTGCCCAGGCGCAGCGACCGCTGCGGCTGCGACTCCTGGCCGGGTGGTCCCTGAGCCGCGAGAGCCATTACCTCCCGTTTCTGCGCGAGATCACCACGCTGTTCGGCCCTGATCGAATTGAAGTCTTCCCAAACCTCACCTATACCGCCTACATGACCCTGCTTGAGGAAGGGGATTTCACCATCGACGCGTACCATTTCGGCGGGTGCAACAGTGTGGCGGACAGCCTCTACCTGCGCCGGCTCATGGTCACATGGGAGGGAGACAAATGGTACAACCGGATCGGCTCGCATATGCTGCGACTTGTGGGCTTGTCCGAGTTGATTGCCACCAATGCTGCACAATTTGTGGAGGTAACCTTGCATTTGCTCCACGACGAAAGCTATCGAGCCGACCTCCAGGAACGGCTCGACCGCGCCGACCTCGACGCCACCATCTTCAGCACGGCCGACGCACGCTGTTTTCAAGACGCACTCGACTTCCTGATTGAGAATCACGATCGTCTGCAGCAAGACCCAGATCGCTCTGCAATTCGGATTCCGCGGCAACTGGGGTGACAGGAAGCCAATGCCTTGCTTGTTCGGAATGAGCGGATGGCAAATCAACTCACCATCCTGTTTGTGCATCATCGGTCGGACGATGTAACCCGCCGCCGCGTGCAACGGCTGGAGACACTGAACCCCGGCGTGCCGATTGTCCGCCTTACCTACGGCTCAAGCGACGTCTTGCCGGGCACGTTCAACGCGGCCGACGTATCCGAGTTCGCCGGCGAGAGCGGCTGGCATGCATTGGATCTGGTGCTGTACGCCTGGTACCGCCATCGGAGAGATGCACAGACCGAGGCCGAGCGTTATGTCATGGCGGAGTGGGACATGGTCTACCGCGTGTCGATGGCCGAGTTCTACAGGGAAACGTGGAATGAGGACATTGTTGGAGCGCAGGTCTTCTATTGCGGTCCGCACTGGCACTGGGACTGGTTCGGGCCGTGCCTGCCGCGTCTCCCGGCCGAAATGAGGCCGTTCGCGGCCGCTCTTGTGCCGATGGCAGGCGTCATGCTCTCGAACCGCGCGCTCGCCACGATCGCTCGAGGTCCTATACCGCGCGGCATATTCAGTGAATGCCGCCTCGCGACGCTGGCCGCGTATCATGGCTTCGACTTGGTGGAATTACCGTACGCCAAGAAAAGGAACATCACCTGGAAGCAGGATTTTGTCCGAATGGATAAGGACACGCAGGCGTACCACCCGGTGAAGCAGCTCAGCTTGTTAGATGAGCAATCGTAGTTTCACCACCACCTTGCCTCGGACTCGGTCGCAAGTGAGCGATCCCGCCCCGACTCAGTGCGCCTGGGCCGACGCTGAGGCCGCTCGCGCACAGGCAAACGCCGAGGCCAGGCCGCAGGGCCAACCTGGCCCGACACCGGATGAGGCGTGGAACGCCCGCCGAGCGATCAGCCCCGCCGAGCGAGCACTCTTCCGGGCCGCTGCGGAAAAGCACTCACCACGCCAAGGCCCACGGCCACGATGGGCGAGACCGGGCTGCTGTGGCGCTGGAGCCACCAGGCAGCCGCCCGCAGGCCGCACGAAAGGGCGCGCATCCAGCGCGATCGGGGTGCGAGCCGCGGAGCGGGTTCGCTGGGCGGCGGCTCGCGCAGCTCATCGTCTAGGCCGTTCGGGTCGTAGTCCGGGCCTAGCCCGTCCTCGCGGTCCCATGAAGGCACGTCGGACCGGTAGGCGGGCCATGCGTAGTAGGGCGAAAAGGGCGAGCTCGGGGGTGGGTCGCAAACCGAGGGCGTGAGCAGCCTGTAGACGACCTGCTGCACCGCGTCGGCGACGGTCTCGCCGAGCAAGCGCGAGACGGCGTCGCGGACCCGTTCGCGCAGGTCCTCCAGCTTGCCCTGCAGCCGGCGGATGTGGAAGGCCAGCGACCGCCCCGCCGGGTCGATCAAGGATCGAAGCGAAGGCATGATGATCCTCTACAGCTGATGGGCGATCGGGCGTGACGCAGCTAGCGGTCGAGCTGGAGCTGCTTGAGCGTGCTGACCGCCTGCTCGACCGCCTTGGCCTCGCGCTTCCTCGCCTTGAGGGCGGCGAGCAGACGCGAGACCCGGGTGTAGGCGCCGTGCAGGATGTCGCGCAGCGCCTCAGATTCGGTAATGAGTTCGGCGAGACCGCCGGGCGGGGGCTCGACATTGCGGGCTTTGTCGCGCGGCGACTCGCTGCCGCTGGAGCTGGTGCTCATGGGAGTAGTCTTCCTTTCAGGGGTTGGAAGCATTCTCGGATCGATGGAGCTGAAGCGGTCGCCGGCGATCGCAAGTAGCCGGCCGTCAAAGTAGAAAGCCGACTGCGCTTTGCCCGGCCTGGTTGCCAATGGATGAAGCAGATCGCCTCGAGCGGTCACACGTCGGTATCGTTGCCGAATCGCATCCAGTCCCTGTAGAACTCGCGACGAAGCTGACTGATGCGCGCCGGCGACACCGCATGTTTGCGGGCGACCTCGAGGGTCCGGTCACCGAGCATGAGGTCGTCCATGATCAATCGGTCACGGTCGGTACGCGTCCCGCGCCACGCAAGGAAGTCGCAACGGGAGGCAACTTGGTCGGGAGGCGGCGTGCGGGTGTTGTCCTGAAGCGCTTCGTTGTAAAGCCTGTCGAGGCCAATGCCATTCAGCCTCTGAGCGCGCGGTGACAGCACGTCCCGTGGCTTCTCCTGACCGCAGAGGCGCCGACCGGCGTGGACACGGCGGGCAGCGAAGGCTGCTAGGGCGCCGGACAGGTCGGCGGGATCCTTACCTTGGCTCACCAGGCGCAGGAACCAAAGCCATGTCAACGCGCGCATTTCCTGTAACGCTTCTTCTTTACCCTGCGGGCACCGGATATGGCGGAAATAGAAGCGACCGTACCGCTCGATGTGCGGCAACAATGCCATGAAGCGGGCGTGCAAGGAAGAGAGAGGGAGGTGAGATCTGATGGGAGATGGCATCGGGGCTGGCCTCCAATGAGCTGAGAGGCCGCCCCAAACCGGGGCAGCCCGGTTGGGGTGAAGACCTGACGGTCGAATCCGACTGCGATCAGTGGAGCCCTCAGTCTTGGCCATAGAGTGGCCAGCGGGCTCCAGGCTCATTGCAGCAGCATTGGCAGACGGCGGGGGCAGAAGTCCGAGTACGGCAGTGATCGGGCGGTCTTTCTGACATTGGCCCCCCAAGTAGGAAATGGGGACCACTCGAGGCTCCATCGGAGAGAATCACGTCGGTAATCGCGCTGGCGGCGCTGTTGATTCCTCGCTACATCCTTGAGGGGCGATCACTTCCGGCAACGGACGTGCAGTACCGGCGCCGATCAAAACGCTTCCTGTAAACACTGGCGGCGCTCCCGGATAACGCCCGTTCAAAAAAGAGAGCCGGTCTGGCGGACCGGCACTTGGCGCTGAAATGGCGGCAGCTGGCGCAGTTTTACGACGCTGCCCTTTCCGGTCCCTCCCCTGTGTTGGGGCGACTTCCATGCCAGCGCGGATTCAGCGCTTTTCGACGATTGCGTCCGTCCGGCACCGGAAGGCCTTGCGTCTCGTGCCAGTGTCGAACGGCGTCGGTAACCGTGTTCCTGTCGCAGCCAAATTTCTCTGCGATCTCCTGGATCGGCAATTCTTGGCGATAAAACTGCATCACCTCGTCCGCAACCGCCTCGGCCAGCGTTTGCCGGGCCAGTCGACCCACCAGCTTGCGTCCGTCCGGGCTCGTCAGGCCCCGCTGCTCATGCCACCAGGCTAGCGCCTTCGCCGTCCAACTGGGTGGGCAGGCGAGTCGCTTCGCGATCTCCTTGTATTTCACTCGCGCGTCGAACAGCGCCTTCACTTCGTCGGCCACCGCGGCCCACGGCGGCGACTCCTTGAACTCCAAAGTCATTTCCACCCCGGCCTGATTGCCCGTTGTAGCCTCTGGCCCGGTGGCCCCGCCGTCGCCGAGCAGCCCGCCGACAGCCATGCGAAACGCCCCTCGGAAATACTTGCGGCGCCGGTTGGGCTGTTCAACCTCGGTCACAACGATCGAGCCGATCAACGACCGGAGCGCGTTTGCGGCAGCCGATCCTTCCTCGGTAATGACTCGGTGCAGTTCCTGGAGCTTCTCGGTCACCCATTCCTGAGTCGGCGGCGTGACCTCCCCAGGTTCTTCGCGCTTCAGGCGACAGAGGCGCTCAGGAAGTGCAACTCGCTCTTGCCGGCGTTCCGCCAGCCGCTCTCGGACCTCCGGACCGGCTCGGGCCGCCTCAATTGCGTCCACCAGGCGCGATATCCGTTGGTCGACGTCGTCCAGCGATCTTTCCACCTCCTTTTGCTCGTCTGGCTGCCGCTGCTGCCGGTCCCGCCACGCCGAAAGAGTCTCATCCAGAACTGCTCGCTGCCACGCCTCGTCGCGGAGGAGTCGCTCGCCAATAGCCTCGAGGATCATGCGTTTCGCCAGTTCTCTCGGCAGCCCGGTCTTGCATGCACACCCGGCAAAGCGAGAGCCTGGACAGTTCATGTAGCTGCCGGCGCCGGTCTTCCCGAACTTGCGACCGCAGCGGCCGCAAACGATCAGCCCCTGCAGCAAATGCCGCGGCCGGGCGGCGCCGGCGGTTGAACCGCTGAGCCGCCCGTTGGGCAGGCGCTTTTTTGCATATTCCAGCTCGTTTTCGTCGAGCATGGCTTGGGCTCGAAAGAACGTATCGTCCTCGATCAGCCGAAGATGAGGGAACTCCCGCTCAAACTTCGCGCTTTCCTCTGGGGATCGGTCTTCCTGCCGGAGTTGGCCGGTGAGCGGATTGCGGACGGTCTTCCGTACTCCCCACGGCCAGATGCCGATGTACTTGCGACTACGCAGCACGCGCTTAACATAGTCATGATGCCAGCCATCGGTCGTTGCGCGGTGGTCCTTTGGAGCTTTTCGAATCGTTAACTCTCGCGCAATCCAGTCCAGAGACCGCCGCTCATTTACAAACCACTTGAAGATGAGTCGGACCCACCGGGCTTGCTCCTCGTCGATCACGTACCGCATGCGCGGCTTGGCGTTTCTGCCGCGGCGAGTTGTCTCGCTTCCGCGTATGGGCTCCGACCCATATCCGAATCGCCAGTCACCGACCGAATAGGAGTTAAGGACTGCGTCCTCTTGGCCGCGAAGGACAGCGTCCCTGAGCGTCTTCAGATACTCGCCGTGCATATATGACCGGAAAAGGGCCATGAATTCCCAACCGGCGATCGTTGAGTCGATGCCCTCACTGACGCTGACGATCCGGACCCCACACACATGCACGAGCTCCTTTATCATCGGCAGGGTGATTACAAGCTCGCGGGCTAGCCGGGAAAGACAATCGAAGTACAAGGTGGCGAACCGACCGTTACGAGCGGCATCGAGCATCGCACTTAGACCGTCCCGGTCTAACTTGGTGCCGGAGACGGCCTTGTCGGCAAACTCGAACTCCTGCAGAATGCGATGCCCGTTTTTGGCGGCCGCGTCCAGGCATCGGCGCTGCTGCTGGTCGATACTCGACTCGTCCTGCAGGTCGGAGCTGTAGCGAGCATAGCTGGCGGCGATGTCCGATTCAGGTGGGGAGCCGCCCGAGTCCCGACGCCGCCGCTGCGCCTGCGGCGCAGATGACGTGCTAGTCCGCGACGGCAGCATCAACTCGCGCTGTGCTGAATCTGTGCTGAGATTGATGCCAAACAACGCCAAACAACCGTAAACGATCACAATCGACAGGAAACGTGGAAACCGTTGCCCGATTGTAGGTTGTGGCTTAGCATGAGATACGACATGGAGTTGCGGAAAACGGCCCGAGAGAATCCCTCCCTCTCCGCTTTCCCACCACGCGATTTCCTTCCACCGCTCTTGATCGACACGCCGCCTGACGGTATATGCCTCCCTCCCTCGCCCTTATCATTTCGCCGAACGAGGGCCCACTCATGTCGTCTCGTTACCGCCTGGAAATCGAAGAGTTGGATCAACGCATACTACCAAGCTTATCGAGTCTTGCGCCGGCCTTGACGGCGGCGCCGCCGCATGCGCTGGCTGGGCACGCCGCCGGAACCTACGTCAGCGGCTCGCACTCCGTCAATGCCGGCGAAACCGCGACGCTGAATGGAACTGCGACCCTGGCTCGCCTGGGGCACGTGACGGTGACCGGGACGATTACAGGGCCAGGGAACGTCCGCTCGGGGCACGCTTGGGGCACACTCACGTTCACCAACGTGCATGGCCGCGTAACGGTTTTCCTGCAGGGGCCGCTTCAGGCAGGCTTCTCGCCGCTGCCCAAGGCGTTCCATTACCACGTAGTGAGCGGCACCGGAGCGTATCGGCTGGTGCGCGACCAGGGCGTGCTCACGATCCTTTGGCACCCGATCAAAGTCACTCCCGTGCACGGCAGTCACTTCCCGTTGATTCACGGCACATTTACGATCTCGATTCCGAGCGGCCAGACGGTGCCGCCGAGGATCACGTCGGGAATTGACGGCGTGGCGGTGATAGGCCCGCTCTTCCCCGTGGCGCCGGCCGGCATCCCCAACAGCCTCCCGGTTCCGGGTGCCATCATCGCCATTGAGCCCGCTGGCGGCGGCGCCGTCATTGCCCGCGTCAGGGCGGACGCCAGCGGCCATTTCACGATCAAGCTTCCGCCGGGCCGTTACCGACTCGTGCCCCTTCCGCCGCTTCCCGGCGAGCCGTTTCCCCACGGGGTGCAGCAGATCGTGGTCGTCCTTGCCGGCCGTTACACCCATGTGACGGCAACCTTCAACACCGGGATCGTCTAGGCGCCATGCCTTGGGTTATTGCTTCACGAACCATGACTTGGCGCCCGTTTCGTTCTTGAAAAACTCCAGCAGCAGGTTCGCAACCTTTTGGCCGCCGAGCTTCGACGGATGCACTCCGTCCTCGGAGAGATCCTTGCGCTCCCAGGTCAGCTTGTCGGTCTTCCGCGGCGTGATGCCGTCGGCCCACAGGTAGGGACCCCATAGCAGGATCGGGCCGTCGATCGGCCCCTTCTTCTCGCGATTGATCTGGTCCTGAATGACCCAGCGGACGGCGAAGGCGGTCTCGTAAGCAAACGGCTCGGGATTCACCCGGCGGATGCCCGCGATGTTGTAGCCGCCGTAGATCCGGCTCGAGAGGTAGGCGACGCGCAGGTTCGGGAACGTCGACCGTGTGATGGCCAAACTCGCGGCGATGTCTTCCTTCACCTTCTTGGCGTACTGGAGTGGGACCGTGTCCGGCGAAGGGCCGGGCTCGGCGTGCTTGATCCACGCCACCTGGACCTGTTCCGGCGTGACGTTGGCAGCCTTCAGGCGCTCGGCAACCGTGTTCCAGGTGCCGCTGCCCCGCTTGGCCCAGCTCGACACGCCTGCCCCGCCGACGGCGCAGTTCACAAGCAGCACGTCCGGCGCTTTCTGCGGATCGCGGTCGGCGATCTCCTTGAACATGGCGAAGGCGCCGAAGGTATTCGACATGCCGAGCGAGATGAAGACGATCTTGCCGTCCTTCGCCGGCTTGCCCTGTGCATCGAGCGGCGTGATCTTCTTGAGCGCTTCCCTGGCCG
>Ga0306920_100006143_pt1 | contig 15605 bp, 13 predicted proteins | sample flu12Cox44000170_FD_204666 | JGI IMG/M metagenome (GOLD analysis project Ga0306920, IMG submission 204666) | Lab enrichment of tropical soil microbial communities from Luquillo Experimental Forest, Puerto Rico - flux4day.12C.oxic.44.000.170 (v2)... | ecosystem: Environmental > Terrestrial >... | reverse complement strand
ACAGCCATTGCAGCACGTCGTAGCGCGCGGCCGGGTTCTTCGGCATGAACTGGCCGGTCTTCTCGGCGAGATAAATCAGGATTGCGCCAGACTCGAAGACGGTGATCGGCTTGCCGCCCGGGCCGTCGCTGTCGACGATCGCTGGGATTTTCGAGTTCGGATTAATCTTGATGAAATCCGGATTGTACTGCTCGCCTTTCCAGACGTCGACGAAATGCTCCTTGTAGGGCAGCTTCGTCTCTTCGAGCATCAAGTAGATTTTCTGCACGTTCGGGCTGGTCAACGCATAAAGGTCGATCATGACTACGTCCTTGGGGTCGTGAGGGAGGCCGCGAAACTACCGGCCGGCGCGGCTGCCGACAAGGTGCGACGGCGCGTGCGTCCATCATGGCTGCTGCGCTCTTGTGTGCCATCGCTGATGCCGCGTAGGTTTGGTTGAAAGGGAAGCAACGGGTTTCACGCGGGGGGATCGATGACGCGTTCATTGCGACGGCTTGCGGTCCTCGCCGGCGCGGCTTTCGTGCTGGTGGTCGCGGTCAACGCGGGGCGCGCGGCCGACGATTACCCGAACCATCCGGTGCGCTGGCTCGTCGGCTATCCGCCGGGCGGCTCGACCGACATCGTCGCCCGACTGATCGGACAATATCTCTCGGAGCGCCTTGGCCAGCAATTTGTCATCGAGAACAAGCCCGGCGCTGGCAACAATCTCGCCACCGAAATGGCGACCAAGGCCGATCCCGACGGCTATACGTTGCACCTGACCAACCCGGCCAACGCCATCAACGCCACGCTGTACAAGAATCTCAACTTCGACTTCATCCGCGACATGGCGCCGGTCGCCGGCATCATCCGCGTGCCCAATGTCATGGAGGTCAATCCAAACGTGCCGGCGAAGACCGTCGCCGAGTTCATCGGTTATGCCAAGGCCAATCCCGGCAAGGTGAATATGGCTTCGGCCGGCGTCGGCACCTCGACGCACCTATCCGGCGCGTTGTTCATGATGATGACCGGCACGGAGCTCGTCCACGTGCCCTATCGCGGCGCGGCCCCGGCACTCGCCGATCTGCTCGGCGGCCAGGTTCAGGTGCTGTTCGACAATCTGCCGTCGTCGATCGGCCATATCAAAGGGGGCCGGCTGCGCCCGCTCGCGGTGACAACGGCCACGCGCGCCGCCGCGCTGCCCGACGTGCCAACGGTCGCCGACACCGTGCCCGGCTTCGAGGCGAGCGTGTTCTACGGCATGTCGGTTGCGAAGGGCACGCCGCGCCCGATCATCGACAAGCTCAATGCAGCGGTAAATGCGGCGCTCACCGATCCGGCGATGCAGGCCAAGCTCGCTGAGCTCGGCGGCGCGCCGATCCGCGGCACGCCGGAAGCCTTCGGCAAGGTCGTCGCCGACGAGACGGCGAAATGGGCCAAGGTGGTCACCGCCACCGGCGCGACGGCGGAGTAGGCGGTGGTGCGACGCATCTGCGTTCTGTTGCTCTTCTGCCTAGGTTTGATCCCGGCCGACGACGCGCGGGCGCAGACGGCGGAAGAATTCTTCAAAGGCAAGACGCTGCGCTTCACCGTGGTGTATGAGCCCGGCGGCACCTACGATCTCTACAGCCGGCTCGTGATCGTGCATCTGCCGAAGCATATTCCGGGCAACCCGGCGATCATCGTGCAATACATGCCCGGCGCCGGGGGCATGGTCGGCACGGTGAATCTCTACGAGAAGGCGGCGCGCGACGGCACCCAGCTTGGCATGCTGCCGCGCGACATCGCCGTCAATCAGATGCTGCATTCCGACGGGGCGCGCTACGACTCCAGGCGCTTTTCCTGGATAGGCCGGGTCGCGAGCTATACCGGCGTCATGCTGGTGATGAGCCGCACCGGCGTGAAGACCGCCGAGGATCTGCGAGGAAGCCAAGTGGTAGCGGGCTCCTGGGGCAACACCACCGACAGCTTCGTCACGCCGACGCTGCTCAACGCGCTCGCCGGCACGCATTTCAAGATCGTCACCGGCTATCGCGGGGCGGCCGACGTCGACCTCGCCATCGAGCGCGGCGAAGCCGACGCCCGGGTCGCATCTTGGACGGCGCTGAAGTCGACGCGCGCCGAGTGGCTGAACGACGGCCGCATCGTCGTGCCGTTCCAGACTGGACTGAAGCGCCACGCCGATCTGCCCGACCTGCCGCTGATCAGCGATCTGGCGCAGAACGACGACGGCCGCCGTATCCTGGAATTCATGAATTCCGATTCGAGCGTCGGCTGGAACGTCATCGCGCCGCCCGAAGTGCCGGCGGACCGCGTCGCCGTGCTGCGCGGCGCTTTGGCCGCCACCCTGCGCGATCCGGAGTTTCTGGTCGACGCGCAGAAGCAAGGCCTCGAAATCGTTCCGGGGAACGGCGAGGAGGTGCAGCAGGTGGTCGAGCGCACGCTCGCCACACCGCACGACCTGGTCGCCCGCGTCGCGGCGATCGTCGGCGCACAGAACTAAAAAAGGAGAAGACTTTGCTGATCGACTGGCACGTACACATCAACGATCCGAAGTTCATCGGCAAGCCGTGGTGGCCGGTGCCGGTGCCGATGACCATGGAGGACGCGCTGCAGGCGCACGCGCTCGCCGGTCTCGACCGCACTGTGATCAGCAATGCCGTGCACTACATCCGCCACATGGACTCGCGGAAGGACGTGCTTGCGGCGATCGAGAGCTCGAACCGCCATCTCGCTAAGTGCCGCGACCAGCATCCCGACAAATTCGTCGCCATGGCGACCTGCGTGCCGAACGGCGGTGATGAAATTATCAAGGAGCTGGAGCGCGCAGTAAAACAGGACGACGCGCGCGCCGTCATCATCAATTCCAGCCATCACGGCCACTATCCGGATGAGGACGCCGCAAGGCCGTTCTTCAAGCTGGTGACCGATCTCGACATTCCAGTCTTCATCCATCCGGGCGATGCCACCACGCCGGCGATGAAGGACTATCGGCTGGCGTCGAGCGTCGGCCGGCCGGCGGACAACTGTTTGTCGCTGGCGCGGCTGATCGTGCGCGGCATTTTCGAACAGTTTCCGACCGTGAAGATCGTCGGCAGCCATCTTGGCGGAGGCATCTGTGAGGTCATCGGCCGCATGGACTATGCCTACGAGCTGCTCGACTTCTCGGTGTTTCTCGGCCCCTACGAACCGATGCTGATCAAGCACGCGCCGAGCCATTACCTGAAAATGTTCTATTTCGATTCCGCCTGCTACGCCGCGCCAGCCGCCGAATGCTGTCTGAAGACCGTCGGCGAAGATCATTTTCTGTTCGGCACCGATTCGCCGCCCATGGTGCCGCTGAAGATGAAGGGCTTGAAGATGATGGATAGATCGGCATGACCGCGGCGCAGCACGCCAAGGTGATGGGCGGCAACGCGGCGCGGCTGCTCAAGCTCAACTGAAATATTTCTCTTCCCCGCAAGGGGAGGAGAATGAGGTAGGATACGCGTATGACGACAAAAAAGAAATCGCCCGAGAAGCTGCGCAGCTACCGGTGGCTCGGCAAGAACGACCTGCGTTCGTTCGGCCACCGTTCGCGGCTGCAGCAGCTCGGCTATGACCGCGCCGACTGGGTTGGCAAGCCGGTGATCGGTATCGTCAACACCTGGAGCGACATCAACGCCTGCCACGGCCATCTGCGGGCACGGGCGGAGGACGTCAAACGCGGCGTCTATCAGGCCGGCGGCTTCCCCATCGAGCTGCCGGCGATGTCGCTCGCCGAGCCGATCGTGAAGCCGTCGACCATGATGTACCGCAACTTCCTCGCCATGGAGTGCGAGGAATTGCTGCGCAGCCATCCGATCGACGGCGCCGTGCTGATGGGCGGCTGCGACAAGACCACGCCGGGCCTGATCATGGGCGCCATCAGCATGGGCCTGCCGGCGATCTACGTGCCGGCCGGGCCGATGCTGCGCGGCAACTGGCGCGGCAACCCGCTTGGCTCCGGCTCCGATGCCTGGAAATACTGGGACGAGAAGCGCGCCGGCCGCATCGGCGACGCTGAATGGAATGAGATCGAGGGCGGCATCGCGCGCTCCTACGGCACCTGCATGGTGATGGGCACCGCCGCGACCATGATGGCGATCACCGAAGCGCTCGGGCTCGCTTTGCCCGGCGCGTCGTCGATCCCGGCGCCTGACGCCAACCATCCGCGCATGTGCGCCGCTGCCGGCCGTCGCGTTGTCGAGATGGTGTGGGAGGATCTGACGCCGGATAGGGTCCTGACACCGGCCGCCTTCGACAACGCCATCCGCGTCCACATGGCGCTCGGCGGCTCGACCAACGCCATCATCCACGTCATCGCCATGGCGCGCCGCGCCGGCATCGCGCTCGACATGCAGCGCTTCGACGACATTTCACGGCAAGTGCCGGTGATCGCCAATATCACGCCGTCGGGCAAATATCTGATGGAGGATTTTTATTTCGCCGGCGGCTTGCGCGCGCTGATGAGCCGGATGAAGGACATGCTCGATCTGTCGTGCCTCACCGTCACCGGCGGCACGCTCGGCGAAGCGATCGCCAACGGCAAAGTCCACATCCCCGATGTCATCCATGGCCTCGACGCGCCGCTTTATCCCGAAGGCGCCACCGCCGTGCTCACCGGCAACCTCGCGCCGCGCGGCTGCGTGATGAAGCCGGCCGCCGCCGAGAAGCGCTTTTTGGCGCATCGCGGCAGGGCGATCGCGTTCGAGAACTACGATCACATGGCGCGCGAGGTCGAGCGCGACGATCTCGACGTTACGCCCGACCGCATTCTCGTGCTCAAGAACGGCGGCCCGAAGGGCGGCCCCGGCATGCCGGAATGGGGCCAGCTGCCGATTCCGAAGAAGCTTATCGAGGCCGGCGTACGCGACATGCTGCGCATTTCCGACGCCCGCATGAGCGGCACCAGCTACGGCGCCTGCATCCTGCACGTCGCGCCGGAGAGCTATGTCGGCGGCCCGCTGGCCCTGGTCAAGACCGGCGACGAGATCGAGATCGACGTCGCATCGCGCAAGATCCATCTCCACGTCGGCGACGACGAGATGGCGCGCCGCCGCGCCGCCTGGCAACCGCCGCCGCCGCGATTCTTGCGCGGTTACGGCGCCATGTATGCCGAGCACATCGGTCAGGCCGACGAGGGCTGCGATTTCGATTTTCTCGCCGGCAGGCAACCCACGGCGGAGCCGGAAATTCACTAAGGCGCGTACTAGACGTCGAGCCTCACGCCGCCTTGGAGTCCCTTTCGGGATTGGTCCCGTCCCAGTTCTGGAAAACATCCATGAAGCCGGGAACGGTCTCCGTACGATTCCAGTCGCGTTGAAGCTCACAATAGAGTTGCGTTTTGCTGATCAGCTTGCCACCGGCCTGCTCGATGCGACGCAGCGCGGCCTCATGCGCCGCGACCGAGGTTCCGCCGACCGCGTCGGCGACCGCATAGACTTCATACCTTTCCTTCAAAGCGTCCAGCGCCGGGAATGTCAGGCACGCTTCCGTCCAGAGCGCGGCCATGATCAGCTTCTTGCGCCCGGTCGCTACGACCGCCTTTTTGAACTCGACATCTTCCCAGCTATTGATCGAGGTGCGGTCGTAGGTCGGATAGGCACCGAGCACGTCCGTGAGCGGTTGAATCGGTGGCTTGTTTTTGCCGGTCGCGACATTGACCGTCGAGTGGACGATGGGAAGGCGATAGTTGACGGCCGCTTTGGCTGTGTGAACGATATTGAATACGAGCTCTTTCTGATCCATGGAGCGGATTGAGCTGACCTGGATCGGTTGATAGTCGATGATGATGAACGCCGAATTCTGCGGTGTCAGCAGATGGTCTTTGAGCGGATCGCGGATCGTTTTACTGGTCATCGTAAAGCCTCCTCGTTGGCGCTTTTTCGGTCCTGATAGACGCCTCTAGGCTCTTTACTCCGCCGCCTGCCGCGGCGCGACGCGATAGCTCCCCGGCACGGTGCGAAACGCGATGTTGAGGCGGTTGGCGCCGTTGATGGCGATGACGGCGAGCGTCAGATTGGCGAGCTCTTCTTCGCCGAACTGCGCGCGTGCTTGCGCATAGACATCATCCGGGACGTGACCCTCGGTGACGCGCGTGAGCGCCTCGGTCCAGGCCAGAGCGGCTCGCTCGCGATCGCTGTAGAACGGCGACTCCTGCCAGGCATCGAGCAGATAAAGCCGCTGCTCGCTATCGCCCGCGGCGCGCAGCTCCTTGGTGTGCATGTCGATGCAGTGGGCGCAGCCGTTGATCTGCGACGCGCGAAGCTTCACCAGCTCCAGCAGCGTGTGTTCGAGCCCGCATTCGCGAACGAAGGCGTGCAGTGCGCCCATCGCCTTGGCGCCCTGCGGCGAGGCTTTGCGGAAATCCATGCGCGCTTGTATCGTCATCGGTGCCGCCTTTCCAAGGTTCCAGATACGCTTTACGGCATTATAATCCCACGCAAGCATTGCGGAAGCACGGCGCAAGCCGGGATGGAGGGCATATGATCAAGCTTCGATCGATGGCTGCGGCGCATGCCGCGGTTGCGGCGCTGTTTTGGTTCGCCGGCATGCTGTCCGCCGGCGCCCAAAGCCCGGCGTTTCGCGTCGATCCGTTCTGGCCGCATCCGTTGCCCAACAATTGGATCCTCGGTCAGGTCGGTGGCATGTCGATCGATCCCCAGGACAATATCTGGGTGTTGCAGCGGCCGCGCTCGCTGACCGATGACGAGAAGGGCGCGACGCTCAACCCCCCGCGCTCGAAGTGCTGCGTGCCGGCGCCGTCGGTGCTGGTGTTCAACCAGGCCGGCGACCTGATCAAGTCATGGGGCGGGCCGGGCGATAATCTCGGCTACGACTGGCCGCTGCAGGAGCACGCCATCCTCGTCGATAACAAGGGCTTTGTCTGGCTAAGCGGCAACGGCAAGGGCGACGACATGGTGCTGAAGTTCAGCACCGACGGCAAATTCATCAAACAGTTCGGCCGGCGCGGGCCGCTGACGTCGAGTACCGATCTGAGCCAGTTCGGTCAGGTGGCGGCGCTCGAGCTCGACACCAGGGCGAACGAGATCTACGCCGCCGACGGCTACGGCAATCATCGTGTCGCCGTGCTCGACGCCGATACTGGCGCGATCAAGCGCATCTGGGGCGCCTACGGCAAGCCGCCGACCGACGAAGATTTGCTCGCCTACAATCCAGACTCGCCGCAATTCGCCAATCCGGTGCATTGCATCGGCCTTGCCAAGGACGGCCTCGTCTTTGTTTGCGACCGCAGCAACAACCGCGTCCAGGTGTTCAACAAGGACGGCGGGTTCGTGCGACAATACGTGTTCGACCCGGCAACCAAGGGCTCAGGCTCCGCCTGGGGCTTGGTGTTCTCGCCGCGCGACAGGAAGCAGAATTTTTTCGTGCTGATCGACGGCACCAACAACGTGCTGGAGGCGGTGCGGCGGAACGACGGCACCGTGGTCGGCACGTTCGGCCGGCCCGGCCGTGAGACCGGCGAATTCCACTGGGTGCATGTTGGCAAGTTCGACTCGCGCGGCAATCTCTATACCGGCGAGGTTGATACCGGGAAGCGGTTGCAGAAATGGGTGCCGGTGGAGTGACGCTCACCCCGCCGGCAAAATGACCGCGCGGCAGTCACCGAAGCCGATGCGGGTCTGACCGGGCTTGGCGCAGAAGCCGCGGAAGACGATCTCGTCGCCGTCTTCGATGAAGCCGCGCTTCTCGCCGCCCGGCAGCGCGATCGGCTCGCGGCCGCGAGCAGTGAGCTCGAGCAGGCTGCCCCAACTCGATTTGTCCGGGCCCGACACCGTGCCCGAGCCGATCAGGTCGCCGATCTCCAGATTGCAGCCGTTGCAGGTGTGATGCGCGATCATCTGCGCGATGGTCCAGTACATCAGCGCGAACGAAGTCTGAGTGATGCGCTGCGGTGCAGCGCCGCTCTTGCGCATGGTCTCGGTCGAAAGATAAGCCTCGAGCGTGATGTCGAGGCCACCGCTGGTTTGGTCTTCGGTGTCGCTCAGATAAGGCAGCGGCGCCGGATCGCCGGCCGGCCGCACGTAGGCCGCGGTATGGAACGGGGCCATCGCCTCCGCGGTGACGATCCACGGCGAGATCGTGGTGCCGAAATTCTTGCCGAGGAACGGCCCGAGTGGCTGGTACTCCCAGCCTTGCACGTCGCGCGCCGACCAGTCGTTGAGCAGGCAATAGCCGAACACGTGCTCGGCGGCGCGGCCGACCGGAATCGTTTGGCCGAGCTCGGAGCCGAGGCCGACAAAGACGCCGAGCTCGAGCTCGAAGTCGAGATTGCGCGACGGCCCATAGCTCGGCGCATCCTCGTTGGCGCCCTTGCGTTGCCCTTGAGGTCGCCTCACCGGCGTGCCGCTCACCCGCACCGACGAGGCGCGGCTGTGATAGGCGACCGGCACGTATTTGTAGTTCGGCATCAGCGGATTATCCGGGCGAAACATGCGCCCGGCATTGCTAGCGTGAAAGACCGAGGCGAAGAAGTCGGTGAAGTTGCGGAACGCCACCGGCAACCGCACGTCGGCATCCTTCATCGCGACAAGATGCGGATTGATGTTCCCGGGGTTGCCGTGCTCGGTCGAGAGCGCCCGCGACAGCGCGAGCCGCAGCGCCGACCAGGCCTGCGGGCCGAGCGACATCAGCACGTTGAGGAATGGCGCCGCGCCGGCCTTTGCCGCCTCGCCGGCAAGCCCGCCGAAGCCGGGTCCGGCGGCGGCGAGGTCGAGAATTTGATCGCCGATGGCAACGCCGACCCGCAGCGGCGCGCTGGTCGCGGCCGCCGGGCGGAACACGCAATACGGCAGGTTCTGAATTGGGAAGTCGCAGTCGGGCGCGTTCGCACTTTCGATGAAGCTCTTGCGCGCCGGATCCTGGGTCTCGTTGAGCGGTAATGCCATTTGTAAAGGGGACTCTGTGCAGGGCTGCGGTGTACGGATGGTAGCTCGGTTCTGCTATGAAGCCGATATGGATATACAATCTGCTTGCCTTTGGGAAATCGTGCCGTGAGCGTTATCGCCGAGCTTGCCGCCTTCGTTGCCACGGCGAACGCGTCCGGACTGCCGGCGGCGCAGCAGGAGCGGCTGCGGCTGCATGTCGCCGATACGGCGGTGGCCGCGCTTGCCGGGGCCAATATCCCGGAAGGCAAGGCGCTGAAAAGCCTCGGCGACGACGGGGCGCTCGCCATCCGCATCGGCCGCCAGGCGGCAGCGACGCGATTGACTGAGATCGACGACATTCACCTGCCGTCATGCACCACGCCGAGCGCGGGTATCTTGCCGGTCGCGCTGGCGCTCGCCGCGCGGGATGAAAAATGCGACCCCGGCGAGGTCGCTAGCGCGATCTGGGTCGGCACCGAGCTCGTGACCCGGCTTGGGGTCGCAGTGCGCGGGCCGCAAATCCTCTATCGCGGTATCTGGCCGACTTATCTCGGGGCGCCGGTTGCCGCGGCGGCAACGGCGGCGCGGTTGTTCGGCCTAAACGAGGCGCGCACCGGTCACGCGCTGTCGCTTGCGGTGATGCTGATGGCTGGCGGCGTCGGACGCATCCATGGCGCGCCGTCGGGCCGCTGGTTTCTCTACGCCAGCGCCGTCGCCGCCGGCGTCGCCGCGGCCGAAGCGGCGCGCGCCGATTATCGCGGCGATCCGGATATTTTGGACAAGACCTGGCTTGCCGATAGCCATGGCATCGCGTTCGACCGCGAGCGCCTGACCGAAGATCTCAGATCAACGTCCGTCTATGCCGCGCTCAGCATGAAACCGCTGTGCTCGGCCAAGCAGGCGATCGCTGCCATCGAAGCGTTTCGCGCGCTGGGCGATCGCGTGCCGAAGGACGCGATCAATAAGGTCCGCGTGCGCGTGCCTTCGGCTTACGCCGGCATGATCTCGATCCGCGCCGAGCCGGGCGCGCGGCAGTCGACCATGGTGAGCGTGGCGCACCAGATTGCGCTCGCCGCGCTCGAGCCGGAGCGGCTCTCCGAAGTCGACCGCAGTGCGGCCACCATCGACGCTGCGGTGGCGCAGTTTTCCGCCAAGGTCGAGGTTTTCGCCGACAAAGACCTCGAAGCGTTCTATCCGCAGCATTGGCCGGCGGAGGTTGAGGTCGAAGCCGGCGGCAAAGTTTTGCGCCAGCGTATCGTCGAGGCGACAGGCGATCCCGAGCATCCGCTCGACCGCGCCGGCGTCGTCGGAAAGGCCCATCGCGTGCTCGATCCGCTGGTCGGCGACGCGCGTGCTGCGGAGTGGCTGAAGCTTGCCGGCGCGGCACTCGACGACCAAAGTGCATGCCGCAAGCTCGCTGCGGCTTTCGCCGCCGGTCTTTAGGAGAAAGGGCGTGGCCGAGAAGATCGCGACCAAGACGATCCAGTGCGCCGGCGGCCTGCCAGCGTTTCTCGCCACGCCGGCCGGCGGCGGAGCCGGCAAAATCCCCGCCATCGTGCTGATGCACGAGCGCTACGGCCTCGTGCAGCACACCAAAGATCTCGCTGCGCGCTTTGCCGGCGACGGCTTTGTCTGCATCGCGCCGGATTTTTTCTTCAAGCATCCCGACCAGGAAGCGCTCCATCGCGGCGACGTCGGCTACCCGATCAAGGACGCCGAATCCAACGAACATATTGCGACCGTGATCGCAGAGCTGAAAAAACTGCCGCACGTCGATCCCGCCAGGATCGCCGTCATGGGCGTGTGCCAGACCGGCCGCCATCCGCTGGTCTTCGCCGCCGAGCATCCGATCGCGGCGGCGCTCGTCTGGTACGGCGCCGCCGGCGACAAGGAGTGGAAGGTCAACGCGCAATTCCCGCGGCGGTTCGAAGACGTCATCGCCCGTGTCGACTGCCCGGTGCTCGGGCTATTCGGCGAGGCCGATCACGTGATCTCGCTCGCCGACGTGCGGCGGCTACGCGATTGCCTCGATCAGAATGACAAGACCTACACGATTAAGGTCTATCCCGGCGCGCCGCATGGCTGGCTCAACGACACCATGCCCGGCCGCTACCGCCGCGACGTGGCCGAGGCCGCATGGGCGTTCCAGCTCGCGTTTCTGAAGAAAGTGCTCGATCCGCGCTACGACAAATCGCGGCGCGTGCAGGTTTACGAATGCGAGCACGCCGCAGCTTACGATTTTTCCAAGAACGTACGCTTGGCGTGACGGCGGCCAACAGGAATGAGCCGCCTGCTCTTTGCCATTGTCTCCACCGCCTTCGTCGAGCAGGTGGTCATCACCGTAGTCCGTGTCGCCACCACCTATCGCGCCGTCGAGCTCGGTCTGTCGGTGGTCTGGCTCGGCGTGATCACCGCGGCCTATGCGGTGCTGCCGATCGCGATCGGCGTGCCGATGGGGCGCTTCATCGATCGTGGCTATGACGCGGTCACCACCTGGATCGGGGGCGGCCTTCTGATCGTCGCCTGTGCCGGCTTTCTTGTCTTCCCGAATCTGATCGGCATCCTGGCCGCAACCTCGCTCATGGGCACCGCGCATCTCTTGTTCGTGGTCAGCCAGCAGATCCAGTGCACGCGCTGCGGCAGCGGACCGGGCGCGATGGAGCGCGCTATCGGCAATTACATGGTGGCCAATGCGGTGGGGCAGGGCGTCGGCCCGTATATCGTCGCGTTGGCTGGCGGCTCGGCCAGCGTGCCGCCGGTGCAGTTTCTGTTTTGGATCGGCCTCGGCGGCGCGGTCTTGACCGCCGGCTGCGCGCTGCTCACCCGATCCTCGGGCGCGCCCAAAGTGTCGGTGGACCACGCCAAGGTACCGCTGCGCGAACTTCTATTCGCGCCGGGCCTAACCGCGATCATCGCAGTCAGCGTCGTCACCGTGGTGGCGCAGGACCTGATCGTCGTCTATTTGCCGCTGCTCGGCTCCGACCGCGGCATGAACGTCGACGCGGTCGGCACCTTGCTGTCCATCCGCGCGGTCGCGGCAATGTTGGCGCGGCTATTCTTTGCCCGGCTTCATGTCGCCTTCGGACGTGCTCCACTGACGCTCATCAGCACGTTCGTCGGCGCGGGCGCCTACACGGCGATCGCGGTGCCGTTGCCGCTGTCGCTTCTCTACGCCGCCATCGCGGTTGCCGGATTTGCGCTGAGCATCTCGGTGACCGCCAGCATCGCCGGCGTGCTCACAGTCGCGACCGGCGGCGCGATCGGCACGGCGAATTCGATGCGCACCATGGCAAGCCGCGTCGGCCAAGCTACCATTCCCATTGTCGCGAGCCTGGTGGCCGCCGCCATCGGCACGGGCGGCATTTTCGTGCTGATCGGGCTCACCCTCGCCGCCGCAGGCGCGGCGGTCCGCTTCGACAGCAGCCGCGTGGAGCGGTCGGCGCGTTAGCGCGGCAAATAATCGTGCACGTTAATGGTGACCCCCGCCTTTCTTCTTCTCTTGCAGTGGCGGTTTACGCGGGCCGCCTAATACGCGCTGCGCACCCGGCACGGCGCCCGGCTGGCGCTGCAGTGCCGGTCGCGTGCCGGGCTGTTGCTGAGGGGCGTTCGGCTTTGCGCCGGGCGGCAGCGCGCCGGGCGCGGTCTGCAAGGCCGGAGGCGTTCCGCTTTGTTGTCGCGGCTGGGTGCCGGGCGAAGGCAACGGCTGCGTGCCGGGCACAATGCGCTGCTCAGGCCGCGGCGGTCCGCCCGGCTGGCCCGGCCGCGGCAACGGCTGGCCGCGTTGGCCGGGTCGACCCGGCTGACCCGGCTCGCCGGGCTGACGCTGCAGGTTGGGTTGATTGGGCCGCTGCGGGTTACGCTGCTGCTGTTGCAAGCTGCGGCGCTGGGTATTGAACTCGCGGCCAATCGCCCGCGTCGCAAATGTCTGACGCACGAAGGCGCGGTCGCGCTCGGCCTCCTGGCGGGAGATCTGCAGCGGCACCGCGGTGAAGCGGCCGGCCGCGCCTGGCCGCAACGCAAAGCCGGTTGCGCCGCGCGACAAAATGCCGAGTTGGGCGCCGTCGCGGCCGAACACTTCGATGCGGCCGACCCTGCCGTCGGCGTCAGGATAGAGCTTGATCGACACGCCGCCGGCGCCGCCGCCCTCCGGCACCTCGACCACGCCGGTCGTGCCGCGAATGCCGAGCGACGACCCGGGCGTTTCGATCTTCATGCTGCCGGTGTGAGCGACCTCGGCGGCGACGAAGGCCACGGTGCCGCGCAGCACATTGAACACCGCCGCATTGTTGCTGCCGCCACTCTGATAGACGAACTCGTCCACCGTGATGCGCGTGTTTGGCTTCAGCGTGAACGTGGTCTCGTCGTCGAAGGTGATGCCGAGCGTGCCGTTGACGGCCGTTTGCAGCGCGTCGCCCTTGAAGATCGGATTCTGCAGCGCGAGCGCGCTGGTGGCGCTATTGCGCGTGACCGAGGCGCCGCCCTGCAGACTGGCGACGCTGCCGACCGAGGTGTCCTCGGTTGGCGCCGCCGCTGGCGCTGTTGGGGCTGCCGGAGTCGCCGCGGCTGGTTCTGGCGGCGCCGGGGGCGTCGGCGCAACGGGCGGTGCTGGCGGTGTGGGAGCCTGGGTCACTTGCGGCGGCGCGCCGGTTTGGGCTTGTGCGCCCACGGTCCAAGCCACGACGCAGGCTGCAATCAGTATCGTCCATACGAGTTTGGGCGACACGGATTTGGGCCAGGGCATTCGCGGGCTCTGTCGCTGAGCTTGAAATTCTTCGTCGGGGCGATCGTGCAATACGTGCTGTATCGTCGAGGCGGATTCCGGCGACAGTTGGACCCTTCCGTCATGGCACTGCTTGAACCTCCGGTATAATCATGCTGTCTGGCGGCTCCAGGGCGGAAACAGGAGCGGAAAAAAATGCTCGCGCGGGAACGGCAAAAGCGCCTCGCCGCCGCCATGGCCGAGGCTGGCATCGATATTGTCGTGCTCTATGGCAATGCCTGGCAGGGCGATTACCTGCGCTACGGCGCCGATTTCGGCATCCTCGAAGGCCACGGCATCGCGCTCGTCAATGCCGACGGCGGCGTCGAATTGTTTCTCGACAGCGCCACCGACGCCGAGCGCGCCGAGCTCGAGGCGCCGGCGGTGACGGTACATCTGGCGCCGGATATTGCGCGCGTCGTTGGCGCGCGGCTCGACCGTGCCGCCAATGCGCGCATCGCCGCGGCGCCGCGTCGCTTCTTGCCGCGCTGGCTCGCCGACGCGACGCGCAGCTTCAAGCTCGACGACGCCACCGCGTTGCTGGACAAGCTGCTTATGCACAAGAGCGCCGGCGAGATCGCGGCCGTGCGCCGCGCCGCTGAGATCGCCGACGAGGCCTATGTCGAATTTCTTCGCATGGTGCGTCCCGGCCGCCGGCAGTTCGAGATCGTCGCCGACCTCGAAGCGCATCTGCGCCGCCGCGGTTGCCCGGACAATTTCATGATCATCGGCTCAGGCGGCAAGGATGTGCTGGGTATGACGCCGCCGTCGGAGCGCCGCATCGCGGTCGGCGACCTGGTGACGACGGAACTCACGCCGGCCGTCGATGGCTACTTCGCCCAGATTTGCCGGACGCTGGTGGTGGGCAAGGCGAGCGAGGCGCAACGCCGCGCTTTCGGCGTCTTCGTCGAGGCGCTGGAGGCCGGCATTGCCGCGGTGCGGCCCGGCGTGCGCGCCGCCGACGTCGCCAAGGCCGAGAACGACGTGTTTCGCAAACACGGGCTTGGCGAATACACCACGAGCCAATGGACGCGGGTGCGCGGCCACGGCATGGGCATGTTCGCCGATAGCAAGCCGCACATCCTCGAGGACGTGAACACCGTGCTGGAGCCGGGCATGACGCTGATTGTGCATCCCAACACCTATCACCCGGACGTCGGCTATATCGTGCTCGGCGACGCCCTCGCCGTGACCGACACGGGCGCCGAGGTGCTGTGCCGGACGCCGCGCCAATTGTTCGAAGTCGCTGCATGATTGACGGACAGTAACGCCGATGCGCCGCGGCCTGATTGCCCGCTCTAGGGTCGAACTGCCCGACGCGGTGTTCGCGGCGCGGCTCGATCGCGTGCGCGCGGCGATGCAGGCGGACGGGCTCGACGCGCTCCTGATCTACACCAACAACACGCGGCCGGCCGGCGTGTCGTGGCTCGCGGGCTTCGTGCCCTATTGGTCGGAGGCGGTGCTGGTGGTGCCGCGCGCCGGCGAGCCCTATCTCGTCGCCGCCTTGAGCTTTCGCGTCAAAACCTGGATCGCGCGCGTCAGCCGCCTCGGCGATGTCCTGCATCATCCGCGCGTCGGACTGAAAGCCGCGCAGCAGATCGCCACAACGCGGGCCGATGCGGCGCTCGGTATCGTCGATTTCGACGGCTTGCCGGTCGGCATCGCCGACGATCTGCGCGAGGGTGGTCCGCGCTTGAGGCTGCGCGACCGTCAGGCATTAGCAGCGATGCAAGGCGAGAACCTCAACGCCATGATCGGCAGCGTCGAGAGCGAAGCGCGCTCGCTCGGCGCCGAGGAAATCTACGTCGCGACGGCGCCCGATCTCGATCGTGATGCGCGCTTCAAACGCATCGAGGGTGAGGCGGCGCTCGGCAAGCGTTTCGCGCTGCGAGCCACGGTCGCCTACAAGGGCGCGTGGGTGCGTCTCATCCGCTCGGTCGGCGAAGAAGCCGTTGTGT
>Ga0306920_100006141_pt1 | contig 15606 bp, 10 predicted proteins | sample flu12Cox44000170_FD_204666 | JGI IMG/M metagenome (GOLD analysis project Ga0306920, IMG submission 204666) | Lab enrichment of tropical soil microbial communities from Luquillo Experimental Forest, Puerto Rico - flux4day.12C.oxic.44.000.170 (v2)... | ecosystem: Environmental > Terrestrial >... | reverse complement strand
ACCAGCACGATCTGCGGCCGGGAGACGCCCCGGTACGGCGCGGCCGGGGCCTTGTTGGTGGCGATGGCCCGGCCGCGGGCCCGGTAGGCCGGCACCTTGTACACGCCGGGCAGTTCGGTGGCGGCCATCAGCGGCTCGACCGCGCAGGTGAACGGGAACACCGAGTACGCCCCGGTGTCGCAGTCGATCTCCGCGTCCAGGCCGAGGATCCTTCCCTGTTCATCGAAAGCGGCCTTTACCTGGTAGCGCTGCTCGTGGCCGTGGAAGGCGGCGGTCAGGTTCTCCTGCCGGTCCTCGGCCCAGCACACCGGCCGCCGCAGCCGCAGCGCGGCCGCCGCCACGGCCACCTCCTCACGGCCCACCACGCACTTCAGCCCGAACCCGCCGCCGACGTCCGGGGCGATCACCCGGACGGCGCGCTCCGGGATGTCCAGCGCCTGGGCGATCCCCGAGCGGACCTGGTGCGGGACCTGGGTGGAGACGTGCACCACCAGCTGGTCGTCGCGGTCGTCCCATTCGGCCAGGCAGCCGCGTCCCTCCAGCGGCAGGGCGGCGACCCGGGCGCTGCGGAAGGTTCCGCTCACGCATGTCTTCGCCGCCGCGAAGATCTGCGGCAGCCGGTCGTCGTCGAACATCAGCAGGTCAACCAGGCAGTTACCGTGGTCGTGCAGCCGCGGCGCCGCGGCCGCGCCGGCCGCTTCCATGCTCGCCGCGGCCGGCTGCGGGTCCCAGGCCACCTCGACGAGTTCGGCCGCGTCCTCGGCCAGGTAGGCGTCGTCCGCGACCACCATCGCCACCGGCTCGCCGACGAACCTGGCCTTGTCCCCGGCCAGGATGGGCATTCTCGTCGGCACGAACTCGTCGCGCTCCAGCATCGCCAGCAGGTAGGGGTGCCCGAGGCTGGCCGCGGTGAACAGGCCGGCCACCCCCGGGGCCTGCCGGGCCGCGGTGTCGTCGATCGCGCCGACCAGGGCGTGGGCGTGCGGGCTGCGGACGAACGCGGCGTGCAGCATGCCCGGGCGGGTGAGGTCAGCGGTGAACCGGCCGCGGCCGAGCAGCATCCGCCGGTCCTCCTTGCGGGGCACCGCGGCGCCGACCCAGCGGCCGTCGAAGCCCGCGGCCGCGGCGCTCACCCGCCGTCCCCGGCCGGCCGGTCCGCCCCGGCGAGCTGGTTCGCCTCGGCGAGCTGGTTCGCCTCGGCGAGCTGGTTCGCCCGGGCGAGCGCCCGGGCGACCAGGGTGGCGGCCAGCCTGCGCCGGAACCCGGCGTCGCCGTGTGCGTCGTCGGGAGGGTCGATCTGGCGGGCGGCCTGCTCCCCCATCGCCCGCCAGGTCTCCGCGGTGGCCGGCTGCCCGCCCAGCGGACCCGCGTCCACCTCGACCGGCAGCGGGCCGACGCCGCCCAGGACCACGCGGCCCTGCCGGCAGGTGCCGTCCGCGATGTCCGCCGACACGGCGGCCGCGACGACCGCGAAGTCGCCCTGACGCTGGGCGAACTCGGTGAGCACCGCGTTCGGCGCGGGCGCGGGGAACCAGACCTCGGTGATCATCTCGTCCGGGGCGGCCGCGGTGCTGTAGTACCCCTCGAAGAACTCGGCGGCCGGGACGATCCGCGGCCCGTCCGGCCCCGTGAGCACGACCCGCGCGCCCAGCAGGACGGCCAGCAGGCACCATTCCGAGGCCGGGTCGGCGTGCGCGATGCTACCGCCGAACGTGCCGCGGCTGCGGATCGGGTAATGCCCGATCCACCGGGCCGACCGGGGCAGCACGCCGAAGCCGCCGAGGACGGCCGGATCGCGGCTGATCTCGACCGCGCGATGGGTGGTGAGCGCGCCGATGCGCAGGCCGTCCGCGGCGTCGGCCCGCAGGTAGCTCAGTCCCTCGAGCCGGGACACGTCCACCAGCGCGGCCGGCCGGGCCAGCCGGAAGTTCATCATCGGAACCAGGCTCAGCCCGCCCGCCAGGATCTTGGCCTCGTCGCCCAGTTCGGTGAGCAGCGCGACCGCCTCGGCGACGCTGTGCGCGCGGTGGTAGGCGAACGGCGCAGGCTTCACCTGGCTCCTCAGGCTCGGCCGAGTCCCGGCTCCCGGAGTTCTCGGGTGTCCCTGGACCCGGTCCCGCTGAGGCTCGGTCCATTTGGTATACCATATTTCAGGCGTTTCGTGGTTCGGAGCCCCGTGGTCCGGAGTTGAGCATGCCGCATCCACATCTGGCCGTCGAGACCAGCCCGGCTGGCTACCGGTGGGTGCGCCTTTCCCGGCCGGAGCGGCGCAACGCCCTCGACGTGAGCCTGCTGCGCGCGGTGACCGACGCGCTGGCCGCCGAGCCTGACGTACCGGTCCTGCTGGCCAGCTCCGACCCGCGGGTGTTCTGTGCGGGGGCCGACCTGACCATTACCGATGCCGAACGGGCGGCCGTCTCCGACCTGGTCTACGACTGCTGCGAAACCATCATCACCAGGCCCGGGCCGGTGATTGCCGTGCTGGCCGGGCCAGCGGTGGGCGGCGGCGCGCAACTGGCCGCCGCGTCTGACCTGCGGATCGCGGGGCCCGCGGCCCGGCTGCGCTGGACCGGCCCGCCCGGCCTCGAGCTCGTGGTGGGAGCCTGGCTGCTGCCCGACCTGGTCGGCCGGGCCGCGGCCATGGACCTGGTGCTGACCGGCCGCTGGGTGGAGGCGGCCGAGGCGCTGGCACTCGGGCTGGTCAACCGGGTCTGTGACGACCCGGAACCTGCCGCCGCTCAGATCGCCGCGTCCCTGGCCGGGCGGGGCAACGGGCCCGAGGGGTCCGGGGCCGGCGTCAAGGCGGTGATGGCGGCCGGCGGGCTGCTCGACCGGCTACGGGCCGAACGGTCGGCCAACCGTTCGGCCTGGGCCCGCGTGCTGGCCGGCCCATGAGCGGCTACGGGGACTGGAGCCTCGACGGGTGGCGGACGCACCTGCCCGGGGTGGCCGACGTGCCGGGCTACGTGGCCCGGCTGGGCGAGGAGGGCCTGCCCGCGCTGGCGGCCGCGGCCGCCGCCTCGGTGCCGGACCGGGTCGCGGTCACCGTGGACGGCGAGCCGGTCACCCACGCCGAGCTCGCCGAGGCATCCGGCCGGGTGGCCGCGTGGCTGGCCCGGCGGGTGCGACCCGGGGACCGGGTCCTGCTCGCGGCCGGCGCCAGCATCGGCTTCGTGCGCTGCTATCTCGGCGCGCTGCGGGCCGGGGCCGTCGTGGTACTGGCCAACCCCGGCTACACGGCCGCCGAGCTCGGCCACCTGGTCGCCGACTCCGGCGCGGTGCTGGCCTTCGCGGACGCTGATCCTGGTCGCCGGCTGGCCGGCTTGGGGCCGGGACTGCAGATTGCGGACGCCCGGGAACTACCGGCGGACGTCCGGCCTGTTCACGAGGTGGCGGCCCGGCCGGACGACGTAGCGCTGCTCGCGTATACCTCGGGCACCACCGGCAGGCCCAAGGGGGTGCCGCTGACCCACCGCCGGCTAGCGGTCTCGATCCGCGCGGCGATGGCGGCCTGGCGGTGGCAGGCCGATGACGTGCTGGTACACGCGCTGCCGCTGTACCACCAGCACGGCCTGGGCGGAGTGCACGCCGCGCTGATCGCGGGCGGCACCGTGCACATCAGGTCGAAGTTCTCGGCCGAGAGCCTGGTGCAGGCCGTTGAGGGCACCCGGGCCAGCGTGCTGTTCGCGGTGCCCACCATCTACCAGGCCCTGGTGGACTCGCCGACCGCACTGGCCGGCGGGCTGGGGGGGCTGCGGCTGGCCGTCTGCGGTTCGGCTCCGCTGAGCCCGTCGCTGGCCGCCAGGCTGCCGGCCGTGCTGGGGCGGCCGCCGCTGGTCAGGTACGGCACCACGGAGAGCGGGCTGAACGTCTCCAACCCGGTGGCCGATCCGCGCGGTGACACTCTCGGGGTGCCGCTGCCAGGCGTGCTGGTCAGGATCCGGCCCGCGGACGGTGTCGTGGAGCCCGGCGCGGACCGTGTCGTGGAGCCCGGCGCGGACGGTGTCGTGGAGCCCGGCGCGGACGGTGAGATCCAGCTCCGCGGGCCGCACGTCTTCGCGGGCTACTGGCACGACCCTGCCGCCACCGATGCCGCCTTCACCCCGGACGGCTGGTTCCGGACCGGGGACATCGGGGCCGTGGACCCGGCCACCGGGCACCTGGTGATCCGCGGCCGGACCAAGGAGATGATCATCTCGGGCGGCCTGAACGTGTACCCACGCGAGGTCGAGATCGCGCTCGAGGGCCATCCGTCGGTGGCGGAGGCCGCGGTGGCGGGCGTTCCTGACGAGCGGTGGGGTGAGCGGGTGACGGCCTGGGTGGTGCTGCGGGACGGGCACGAGTTCGACGAGGCCGCGCTCATCGCGTACGCCAGGACGCTGCTGGCCGGGTACAAGTGCCCCAAGCGGGTGTTCCGGCTGGCGGAGCTGCCGCGCAACCGGCTAGGCAAGATCGTCCGCAGCGCGCTGGGCTGAGCCGCGGCCCGGCTGGCCGCCGGGTTTCTGGCGCAGGGACAGCTGCCCGGCCTCGGTGCGAAGCGGCGGCGATGCGGCGATGCGCGATGCGGCGATACCAAGCTTTGCCCAGGCTTGCCTCTGATGTTCCTGCGCTCCCGACGTGCTGCCGTGGCTGGTGATACGAGCCGAGCGGCCCGGTCCGCGCGGCTCATATGGCGCGGATGTCCCAGCCATGCTGTTGATACGACGTGGATGTGGCATCCACGCCCTACGGTCTGGCACGGGCGGGACCGGAGTGACTGGTGTCCGTTTTCGCGTATGGGGCGCGGGCGCTGCGGCAGCAAGCTGACCCGGGAATATCCGATTCCGCGCCCGCGGGACGTCTACCACGGGAAACGCGCCACCCAGGAATCACTTAACTCAGTCTGCGGCGCATCACTCACGCTAGATGTCGCCCGGGGACTCAGGCGCGATGCCGTATCTGGCCGCGACCGGATTCCACACCTGCACGAATGCCTGCTTGGCCACGTCGGCCTGCTGGCTGGCGCCGAACGCGGCGTTGTACGCGCTTGACTGGCTGGTCGGCGTGCACCCGCCGGACTGCTGCTGACGGGCCCAGGCCAGGTAGTCCTGGTCGGCCTTCAGCGACCTGCCCAGCGCGGCGACCAGCGCGGACTTCACCCTCGCGCCATCCGGCAGGGCCGAGGTCGACAGGGCCGTGGCCCGGCCGTACTCGCTGGCCCGCTGGTTCACCACCGCCTGCAGCCGGCTCACCGCGCCGGGCAGGTTGGCGCACGCGCCGACCTGGGAGACGGCCTGGTGCAGCGCCGTCCGGGCGGCGGCGCTCGACGTCAGCAGCGTGCCCAGGGCCGCCGCCTGCTGGGAGGCCAGTTCCGCTCCGGACGGCGATGACGTGGCTGATACCCCGGTTGCCGACGGCGATGGCGAGCGGCCGACCGGCGAGGATGCCGTGGGCTGGGCCGGGGCCGACCGCTTCGACAGCGCGACGCCGGCGACGGCCGCGATGATCACGGCGGCCACGGCGGCAGCCGCCAGGGCCAGCCGCAGGGCACGACGGCGCGGCCCGGACGGGCCGGGGCCGGCGCCGTCCCGTTCGCGCACTGCGTCGCGGGCCAGTGGGACCGGGCCGATGGCGTGTTGCTCCTCGACCACGGCCGCCCGTTTCCTGACCACGGCGGGCTGTTGCCCGGTCACGGCGGGCTGTTGCCCGGTCACGGCGGACGGGGTAGCGGCCGCGGCAGGTCGCTGGCCCGCGGCGAGCGGGTGGCCCGCGGCGAGCGGGTGGCCGGCGACGGGGGGTGGCTGGCGCAGCCGCACCGGGCCGCTCCGCTCACCGGGCCTGAGGCCCAGCGCGGCTCCCAGTTCCTCGGCGAACCGGCCGCAGCTCGGGTAGCGGTGCGCCGGGTCCTTCGCCAGCGCGGTGGCCATCACCGAGTCCACCGCCGCGGGTATTCCGGCGCGCCGTGCGCTGGCAGCCGGCGGGTCCGCGTAGATGTGCGCGTACATCAGGGTGGAGCCCTGGTCAGGACCGAACGGCGCGATGCCGCACAGCAGCTCGAACGCCGTGCACGCCAGGGAGTACAGGTCGGCCCCGCCATCCAGGGCGCGGCCCTCGATCTGCTCGGGCGCGAGGTAGTCCAGGCTCCCGCCCGCCTGATCCGCCGCGATGACGTGGCCGGGCGTGAAGGCCTTGCTCATCCCGAAGTCGGCGAGGTACGCATGGTCGCCCGCGGTCGTGTCACCCGCGTCGTCGCCATCGAGAAGGATGTTGCCCGGCCTGACATCGCGGTGGATCAGGCCGTTTGCGTGCGCGGCGTCAAGCGCCGACGCGATCTGGGCGATGATCTGCCTGGCGTAGCCGGGCGGGAGCGGCCCGAGCTGGCTGAGCAGCGATCGCACGTCCCCGCCCCGCGCATAGCGCATGGCGACGTACAGGGTCCCGTCCGCCTCGCCCGCCTCGAAGACGGGAATGATGTGCGGGTGGTCCAGCGCGGCGGCCGCTCGTGACTCCCGGATCATCCTGGTCCGGAAGTCGGCGTCGCGGGCCAGCTCCGGCACCAGCACCTTGAGCGCGACCCAGCGGTGCTGGGGCTTATCCTGGCGCTCATCCTGGGCGAGGTAGACGGCAGCCGTGCTGCCCTGCCCGATGCACCTGCCCAGCCGGTAGCCGACGATGGTGCCCGGCTGCCCCGGGGCGGGCAGGTCCGGACGCGTCGCGTGGCTCATATGACTACCACCGGACCAGCCAGACCCGCCGGGGCGGCCGGGTACCTGATCCAGTGATGATCTCGGCAATGCAGCGCAGGAACCTCCGCTCGCAGTGCGGCGGGCGCACCGACGACGTGGCCGGGCGAACCCGCGGGCGCGGCGACCGCGCCGTATCGGCCACGATAATGACCTTTCATCAGGCCTGTCCGGCCAACAGGATGAGGCGGCCACATCGCTCTCGTCCGTGAACGCCAAGCCGCCGGGGTGGCGGCCAGGCCATACGAACGGACCGCGGGCACGGACCACGCGTCACGGGAGCACGCCACGAGCGCAGGAACGTCAGGGGCAGCGCAGGAGCACCCGGGGGCAAAAAGCCCGGAATCGCCCGCGGACCTGCCGTTCACGCGGGACAGCATGGATCTTCCGTGCCGCTGATATTTGGTATACCATCCAGCTCACCGACGGGCCGCCGCGCCACGTCGGCCGTGGCCGGAAGCGGGAACGCGCGGCTCGCGAGGGAACAGGCCGGCCGGGCACGGTGCTGTAGCGAGACGGAAGGGGTTGCGGTGGATCTGCGGCTGGACGGCAAGGTTGCCTTGGTCACGGGGGCCAGCAAGGGCATCGGCCGCTGCGTGGCCGAGTTCCTCGCCCGGGAAGGCTGCGACGTGGTCATCACGGCCCGGACCGCCGCCCCGCTGGAAGCCGCCGCGGAGAAGATCGCCGCCGACAGCGGCCGTGCGGTGCTGCCGCTGGCCGGCGACATGAGCGTGACCGGGGACGTCCAGCGCTGCGTGGACGCCACCCTCGAGCGGTTCGGCCAGATCGACATCCTGGTCACCTGCGCGGGCAGCTCACCCGGCGGGCTGCTCGAGGACCTGACCGAAGAGCAGTGGATGTCGAGCCTCAACCTGAAGTTCATGGGCTACGTCCGGTCGGTGCGCGCGGTCATCGGTCACATGCGCCAGCGCGGCGAGGGCGCGATCGTGCTCGTCGTCGGGAACGACGGCCTCAAGCCCAGTTACTGGGAGATGACGGCGGGCGTGGCCAACGCCGCGGACATCAACTTCGCCTCCTCGGTCGCCGAACAGTACGGGCGGTACGGGGTCCGCATCAACACCGTCAACCCCGGCCCGGTGAACACCGACCGGTGGGACACGCTGGAGAAGGCCTTCGCCCGCGACAAGGGCGTGACCCAGGAGCGCGCGCACGAACTGGCCGAGCAGTCCATCCCGTTCGGCCGCATCTGCGAGCCGGAAGAGGTCGCGGCGCTGGTGACCTTCCTGGCCTCGCCGCTGGCAAGCTTCATCAACGGTGCCCACATCCCCGTCGACGGGGCACAGCGCAAGGCCATCATGGACCATTGAGGGAGCCCAGTAAGGGAGAACTGCCATGACTGACGCTACCGGCGCCGCCGAGCCGCGGCCGCTCCAGATCGAGATGAACGGGATCAACGTGATCTCCGAGCCCGAGCGCAAGGGCCACCCGCGGGACCTGTTCTGGCCGTGGTTCGCCGCGAACATCTCGGTGCTCGGGCTCAGCTACGGCGCGTTCGTGCTCGGCTTCGGCATCTCGTTCTGGCAGGCGGTGGCCGTCGGCGTGGTCGGGATCGTGCTGTCGTTCCTGGCCTGCGGGTTCATCTCGGTGGCCGGCAAGCGGGGCTCGGCGCCGACGATGGTGCTCAGCCGGGCCGCGTTCGGCGTCAACGGCAACAAGCTCCCCACGGTGATCTCCTGGCTGCTGACCGTCGGCTGGGAGACCGTGCTGGTCATCCTGGCCACGCTGGCCACCGCGACCGTATTCCACCAGCTCGGCTGGGGCGGCGGCACCGGTACCAAGGTCGTCGCGCTGATCATCGTGGTGGGGCTGACCATCTTCGGCGGCGTGATGGGCTTCGACCTGATCATGCGGATGCAGACCCTCATCACCATCGTGACCGGGGTGGCCACGGTGGTGTTCATCGCTCTGGTCGCGGACCACATCCACTGGCACACCGTGTCCGCCCTCCCCGGCGGTTCGGCGGAGGCCGTCATCGGGGCGCTGGTGTTCGTGATGACCGGCTTCGGGCTCGGCTGGGTCAACGTCGCCGCGGACTACTCGCGCTACCTGCCCAGGCGATCCAGTGGCGCGGGCGTGGTCTGGTGGACCACGTTCGCCTCGTCCATCGCGCCCATCTTCCTGCTGCTGTTCGGCCTGCTGCTGGCCGGCTCGTCCAAGAGCCTGAGCACAGCGATCGGCGCCGACCCCATCGGGGCGCTGGCCACGCTGCTGCCCACCTGGTTCCTGGTGCCGTTCGCGATCGTGGCCGTGCTCGGGCTGATCGGCGGCTCGGTGCTCGACATCTACTCCTCCGGGCTGGCGCTGCTCACCCTGGGCGTCCGGGTGCCCAGGTACGTGGCCGCCCTGATCGACGGCACGGTGATGACCCTGGGCGCCATCTACGTGGTGTTCGTGGCGCACAACTTCATCGCCCAGTTCGAGGGCTTCCTGATCACGCTCGGCGTGCCCATCGCGGCCTGGTGCGGGGTCATGCTGGCCGACATCGCGCTGCGGCACCGTGACTACGCCGAGCCCGAGCTGTTCACCACAGACGGGCGCTACGGCGACGTCAGGTGGCTGCCCGTGTCCACGGTCCTCGTGGCTACCGGAATCGGCTGGGGACTGGTCACCAACAGCATGGCCAGCTGGCTGACCTGGCAGGGCTACCTGCTCGGCCCGTTCGGCCTGGGCGGCAAGACCGGCGCCTGGGCCTTCGCCAACCTCGGCGTGCTGATCGCCCTGGCCATCGGCTTCGTCGTGACGTTCGCGTTCAGCCGGTCCACGGTCCGGGCCGAGGAAGCCGCTCCGATCGCGGCCGCCGCCGCCGTCTGACCCGCGCCCGAATCGTCAGGGCAGCGCCCGGGAGTTGCCAGCGAAGCGGTAATCTTGCCCGGCTCAGGCCTTCTTTCGCCGGGTATGCGGCGTTTAACCTGACGGAATGGGGACGCCTTCGCCGGGCTGGGATTCGCTGGTCCTCCAGACCCGCGCCGCGGCCCGGCGCCGCAGGCGGCGTCGCCGCCAGCGCCGGATGCTCTGGCTGCTCACCGTCGTCACGACGGGGGTGCTGGTGGTCATCGGCCTGTTCATCGTGCACATCTCCAAGATCCATACGATCCGGCCCGCCGCACTGTCCGCCGCGGCGCGGACGGTCAGCCACGGGAACACGCCGGGGAAGGCGCACCGGGGTCGGTCGCAGCGCCATCCCCAGCCCACGGTGGCGTACCAGCGGGTGACCGACGCCTCGTCCGGCCTGTCCTACCGGCTGCTCGGCTCGCCCTGGCGGCAGGGCTGCCCGCCGAACCTGAACACGCCGCAGTTCGACTGGACCGCGGGCGAGAACACCGTGGCCGGGCACGTCAGCATCGGTGGATCCGTCATCGACTGGCACGGCCTGGCCTGCTCGGGCCAGCTCCAGCAGCAGTTCCCCTACGGTGGCCCGGCCGACCTGGAGCCGACCGCGATGAGCCTGCTCGGCGCGCTCGACCCGGCCTATTACGCCGGGGTGCAGCATTCCCGCGACACGGTGAGCAACTCCGCGATACAGGTCAGCGGGCACCAGGCCTGGGAGGTCGAGTTCGCCATGAACTACCCCGACGGCGCGAGCCAGGGCCTGACCTGGAGCAGCGAACTGGGCGCCGTGGTGGTGGTGGACCGCGGCGCCGGCCAGTTCCCCGCCGTGTTCTACGTCTCGGTGCCCGCCAGTCTCGGCACCCAGAACGTCGCCATGTTCCTCGGCTCACTGCAGGTGAGCTGATCGGGCCCCGCAGGTCAGCCGGCTTCGGCGATGTTGACGTTGCCGCCGCCGGTGTCCAGCTTGATCTTGTGGCCGGACGCGTCGTTGGTCGGCACCGAGGCGTGGTAGTCGCCGCCGCCGCCGTTGCTCTGGATGGCGTAGCTGGTGCTGCCGTGCGGCAGCACGATGGTGATGTCGCCCCCGCTGCTGCTGATCCTGATGTTGTCCGGAACCTGGGTGAACACCAGGGAGACGTTCCCGCCGCCTGTGCTCAGGGTGACGTGCCGCGAGAACAGGCCGCTGCCGTTGACGTCGCCGCCGCTGGTGGTGAACGTCAGGATGCCGCCGAGGTCGCTGGCGGTCACGTTGCCGCCGCCGGTCAGCAAGTCGGCGGCGCCGCCGATGGCGGAGATCCCGACGTCGCCGCCGCCGCTGTTCAGCGTGACGTTGCCCTGGATGGCGCTGACCTGCATGTTGCCGCCTCCGCTGGTCAGGTCGAGCGCGGTGCGCGGCGGGACGTCGAGCGTCGCGTTCAGCCCGCAGTTGCCGGTGGGCAGGCGGCAGTGAAGGCTGACGCCGCTATCGGTCACCGTGAAGCGCGGGCGGACCAGGCTGTATCGGACGGTGCCGGTCAGCCGGGCGGTGCCGGCGCTGACCCGGCCCTGGTGCACGGTGATGTCGCCGCCGCCGGTGCTGGCCACGAGGCGCCCGTGCTCGACGGGGATGGTGGCACTCACCGGGAAGCTCGCCTGGCCGATGTCGGCGATGAGGCTGAAGGCGCTCCAGCCGATGAAGGCGAGGGCGATCGGCACGCCGATCGCCAGGGTGATCCAGCGGCCCGGCGTCATGCGCAGGGTGGGCGGGCGCGGCCGGCTGGTCACGGGCCCGGTGGTAGGCAGTGTCGTCATGGCGTGTCCCCGTTTCATCCGGTGCCGAGATAGCGCAGCACGGCGAGCACGCGACGGTGGTCGCGGTCGCCGGGCGCCAGCCCGAGCTTGGTGAAGATGTTGTTGATGTGCTTTTCCACCGCGCCGCCCCCGACGACGAGCGCCTCGGCGATGGCGGAGTTGGACCGGCCCTCGGCCATCAGCGCGAGCACCTCGCGCTCGCGCGGGGTGAGCTCGCCGAGCGGGTGGCGGCTGCGGGCGAGCAGTTGCGCCACGACTTCGGGATCGAGCGCGCTGCCGCCCGTGGCCACCCGGTTCAGCGCGTCGAGGAACTCGGTGACGTCAGCGACGCGGTCCTTGAGCAGGTAGCCGACCCCGTGCGGGCGTCCGGAGATCAGTTCGGTGGCGTACCTTTCCTCCACCCACTGGGAGAGGACGAGCACGCCGGTGTCCGGCCAGCGGTCGCGGACCACCAGGGCCGCGCGCAGTCCCTCGTCGGTGAAGGTGGGCGGCATCCGGACGTCGACGACGACCGCGTCCGGGTGGTGGGCGTCGACCGCGCGCAGGAACTTCTCGGCGTCGCCCTCGGCCGCGGCCACCTCGTGTCCGGCCTCGGTGAGCAGCCGGGTCAGCCCCTCGCGCAGCAGCACGGAGTCCTCCGCGATCACTACCCGCATGGCAGTTCCGCCGCGATGATCGTCGGGCCTCCGGACGGCGACTCCACCGAGAGCCGCCCGTCCACCCCGGACACCCGGTCCGCGAGGCCGCGCAGGCCGGGGCTGTTGACGTCGGCGCCTCCTATGCCGTCGTCGCTGATCATGACGGTCAGCGTGCCCGGGTACCCGTGACCCTCCACCACCACCTTGGCGTGGCTGGCCCGGGAGTGCTTGGCCACGTTGGTGAGCGCCTCGGCCACCATGAAGTAGGCGACCGCCTCGACCGAGGACTTCGGCCGCACCGGCACGTCCACGTGCACGTCGACCGGCACCGGGCACAGCGCGGCCAGGCCGGACAGCGCCGCGTCCAGGCCGCGCTCGGTGAGCACCGGTGGGTGCACCCCGCGGACCAGGTTGCGCAGCTCGGTGAGGGCCTCCTTGGCCTGGGCGTGCGCCTGGTCGACCAGATCCCTGGCCGCGTCGAGGTCGTCGGCGAACTTCGCCTTGGCCCGGCCGAGCTCCATGGCCAGCGCGACCAGCCGCTGCTGCGCGCCGTCGTGCAGGTCGCGCTCGATCCGCCGCCGCTCCGCCTCGGCCGCGTCCACCACCCGCTCCCGGCTGATCTCCAGCTCGGTCACCCGGGCGGCCAGGTCGCGGCGCGGGCCCAGCAGGCGGCGGGAGAGCGCGGCGTCCGCGCGGCCAAACCCGCGGGTCAGCTGCGGCGCGGCCAGCAGCAGCACCAGGCCGGCGACCACCGCGGCCGCCATCGTGGGCGCCCCCGTCAGCGCCGTGCCGCCGATCTCGGCGCTGCCGCTCGGCAGGGACCGGTTGTACAGCGGCAGCGTCAGCAGGACCAGGCCCGCGGCCCAGGCCGCGCAGGAGATCGTGACCGCCACCGCGCTGAACGGCAGCCTCAGCAGCCCGTAGCCGACCTCACCCCAGGTCGCCCGCTCCGTGAGCGTCCGCCAGCGCGGGATGATGACCCAGCGGTACCCGGCCCGGGCCTCGGCGGGCCAGGCCGGGATCCGCACCCCCAGCATCAGGTCGAGCCTGGCCCGCTCGGCCGCGGCGTACAGCGTCGCGGCCCGCAGCGTCAGGCCCAGGATGGGCAGTCCGACCAGGGCCAGCACCAGCAGGCTGAAGCCGAGGCTGAGGCCGGTGACGAGGACCACGATGACCGCGAGCCCGAGGAACAGGCCGGTCAGGTGGCTGGTCATGGCGAGCCAGGTGCGCGGCGACACCAGATCGCGGACGAGGAACATAACTCGACGCTATGACATGAGCCCCGGGGTTGCCATCTACCGGACCCCCGGGAACAGGGTGGGGGTAACCCCACCCCGCTTCGGGCCGCCCGCACCATGGTTCTGACGGGGTGCTGTCACCGAGTCTTGTGTCCCATGGATACGACGCAGCCCGCACGGGCACCCCTCGTGGAACGAGTCGCCGGCTGGTCCGCCCGGCATCGCAAGACCGCTGTGTTCGGCTGGCTGCTGCTGGTCGTGGCGGCGGTGATGATCGGGCACCAGCTCGGCACCAGCACCGTGAAAAGCTACGACCCCGGCCAGGCGGGCCGGGCCGAGCGGGTCCTCGACCGGCCCGTCGTGCAGCAGCCCGCCGGCGAGACCGTGCTCGTCCAGAGCCGCGCCGCGGGCCGCACCTACACCAACGATCCGGAGATGCGGCAGGCGGTCCGCGAGGTCGTCGCGGCGCTGCGGGCGCTGCCCAGGTCCGCCACCGGCATCGAGTCCCCGCTGACCAACCCTCACCTGGTCAGCGGCCGGTCGGCGCTGGTCACGTTCAACGTCGCGGGCAAGCCGGGCAACGACGACCAGTCGGTCGTGCCCGCGTTGAACGCGGTCGCCGCCGTCCAGGCACACCACCCCGGGCTGAAGGTCGAGGAGGCGGGCGGCGCCAGCGTGGACCGCGCGATCGGCAGCGTTACCAGCAAGGACTTCAGGAAGGCCGAGGTCACCTCGATCCCGGTCTCGCTGGTCCTGCTGCTGGTCGTGTTCGGCGCGCTGATCGCGGCCGGCATCCCGCTGCTGCTGGCCGGCACCGCGGTGATCTCGGCGATCTCGTTGCTCGCCATCCCCGGCCGCTGGCTGCCTGTCGACAGCACCACCTCCTCGATCGTGCTGCTGGTCGGGATGGCGGTCGGCATCGACTACTCGCTGTTCTACCTGCGCCGCGTGCGCGAGGAACGCGCGGCGGGGCGCAGCACCGCCGAGGCGCTCCGGATCGCGGCCCACACGTCGGGGCGCGCCATCGTGGTGTCCGGGCTGACCGTGATGATCGCGCTGGCCGGGCTGTTCCTCACCGGCATCGACGTGTTCTCCGGCGTCGCGGTGGGCACGATCCTGGTGGTCGGCGTGGCGGTGCTCGGCTCGCTGACCTTCCTGCCCGCGATCTTGTCGATGCTGGGCCCCTGGAGCGACCGCGGCCGGATCCCGTTCCTCGGCCGGCGGCGCACCGCCGCCCGCGAGTCGAGGTTCTGGGGCGCGCTGGCCCGCGCGGTGGTGAGGCGGCCGCTGGCCTGGGCCGGGGTCGCCGCGATCGCGCTGCTGGCGCTGGCCGCGCCGGCGCTCGCGCTGAACCTGGAGAGCCCGGGCATCCATTCGCTGCCGCCTGACGTGCCCGTGGTCCACAGCCTGGCGGACATCTCGCAGGCGTTCCCCGGCGGCCCTGCACCGGCCGAGGTGGTCGTGACCGGGGCCGATCTCGGCGGAAGGCAGGTCAGCCAGGCCGTCGCCGCGCTGCACGGCCAGGTGGCGGCCACCCACGGCGTCATCCGCGAGCCCATCAGCACCACGATGTTCGGGCACGACCAGGTGCTTGTCGTGTCGGTGCCGCTGGCGGGCAGCGGGACGGACGCCGCGTCGAACAGCGCGCTGACCACGCTGCGCGACCACGCCCTGCCCGCCACGCTGGGGAAGGTGCCGGGGATCAGCTACGCGGTGGCCGGGCTCACCGCGGGGAACCACGATTTCAACGCGCAGCTGGCCAGGACCGTCCCGTGGGTCTTCGCATTCGTGCTGGGTCTTGCGTTCCTGCTGCTGATGGCATCGTTCCGTTCGGTCTATATCCCGGCTCTGTCCATCGGCCTGAACCTGCTCTCGGTCGGCGCCGCCTACGGCCTGATGGTCCTGATCTTCCAGGACGGCCACCTGCAGGGGCCGCTCGGTTTCACCGCCTACGGCGGGATCACGCCCTGGCTGCCGCTGTTCATGTTCGTGCTGCTGTTCGGGCTGAGCATGGACTATCACGTGTTCATCCTGAGCCGGATCAGGGAACTGCGGATGGGCGGCGCGTCCGCCCGGAACGCGGTCACCGGCGGCATCGCCAGCAGCGCGGGCGTGGTGACCAGCGCCGCGGCGATCATGGTGGCGGTGTTCTCGATCTTCGCCACCCTGTCGCTGATCGAGTTCAAGATGTTCGGCGTGGCCATGGCGGCGGCGGTGCTCATCGACGCCACCGTCGTCCGAGGCGTGCTGCTGCCGGCCGGCCTGGCCCTGCGGGGTGAGCGGCTCTGGTCGGGGCGGTCCTACGGGGAGACCGCCTCGAGCACCGTCAGCGAGCCGCCGCGGCCGACGAACGGGTGGTCGCGGACC
>Ga0306920_100006140_pt1 | contig 15606 bp, 28 predicted proteins | sample flu12Cox44000170_FD_204666 | JGI IMG/M metagenome (GOLD analysis project Ga0306920, IMG submission 204666) | Lab enrichment of tropical soil microbial communities from Luquillo Experimental Forest, Puerto Rico - flux4day.12C.oxic.44.000.170 (v2)... | ecosystem: Environmental > Terrestrial >... | reverse complement strand
CGCCATCCCGAAAGCGGTCAACGCGGCGAAATCGAACACCTGGAATCCGGATCAGCTCGCGCTGTTCGAATTGTAAAGTTCTGTTTGTTTCGCTTGCGCGATATGTTCGTCTATGCGATAGTCCTTCCATCGCAACCGGAGATCCACATGAGCATCAAGATCACGATTCAGACGAACGCCGACTTCACGCCTCCCGGCAAGCGGTCTGCCCGCATCGTGACGCACTCGCGTGGTGTGCGGCGCCTCTGGTTCTACGTGTCTGGCCGTCGCTATCGCGACATGGCACCGACCGCCGAAAATCTCGCCATGGCGTCCGAATGGATCGCCGCTCGGACAGCCTGATCCACCCATCCAGGAAACGCCATCATGCGAGACAACATCCGTTCCGAATTGACCGCCAACCTGGAACTCCAGAATATGGATCTCGTGAAGAAGACGCCGAGCTGGCAGGATCCTTCGCGCTGCAAGCGCCCGCCGGTAATCGTCACGCTGCCCCCGTCGCTGTTCGACCGGATTCTCCGCTTCATCGGACTGTGACCATGACGTTGATTTTCCAGTTCCAAGAGGACGCCCTCGACTGCGCCATGGCACTCGGCAACGCCGGCCGCATCTACACGTTCCGGCGCACGATCTTCGGCGAGTTCGAGATCACCACTCGCGATTGATCCATGAAGCTCCGCCTCGAACTCCAGATCCCCGACGAAACGGGGAGTCTTCCGCTTCAGCCCATCCAGGCGATGGACGCCATGGACAAGTCCGGCCGCTTCGCGGGTGAACACTTGAGTCTCTTGGGGCGCGAACTTTATCTAGGCGAACACCTTCGAGGCTGGTTCACCATCTTCTCCGGCGTCAGGATCGAATACGACCTGTACCGGATGCCCTGACCATCAACCACAAGATTGCACCATGACCACAACCTGGACACTGGAGCCCACGCGCGAACGCTGGGAGTTCGATGACAGCACCATGCGCGAGCTGCCGGGATTCCGGGCTATCTCGGCGCGCAGCATTGAATTCGACGAGATCAACCACGGCGGTTTCGCACACGTATTGACCAGCATGGAAGACGGCCGCACGCACAAGGCCGTCACCCAGCGCGCGAATCTCGTCGTCAACGCGCCGGAGCTGCTGGAGCTGGCGGATCGTCTCATGTCATTCTACGAGCTGCACAAGTCCGCACGCGGAGGCAAGCTCGGGCACGACTATAAGGCCCTGCGCGCCAAGATCATGGGCGAGACGTCCGCCACCTGAACGGAGACAACCTACCATGCAAACTGCCAAGACCGACGCTGTGAACTTCGAGGTCTCTCGCGAGGATCGCCTGCTGATCGACAAGATCACCGGCCGCGCCGTTCGCCTATTTGCCCGCCACGGGATCGAGCTGGACGGCCTCTCGTTCATGATGGACGTGACGGCCTGCCACGCGAACGGATGCCCACTTCGCCTCGCGGAATTCGCCGAGGCCGACGATACGAACTTCGCTCACGATGCCGGCGGGATCCGCCGCCACATCGACCGCGAGACCGGCAAGCTGACCGGGTGCTTCCTGCCGCGCTTCTACGATTCGACGGCGGACAGCAAGCAACCGCTTCCCGTCGGCGTGCGCGTTGCGGAGGCTCGCGACAATGGCTGACCCGATCACTCCCGATCAGATGGCGGTCAAGCACCTGGAGAACACCGCCGGAACGCGCATGTGGACGGTGACACTGCCAAACGGCCGGGTCTACAAGGCCACAACCTATCCGGCACCGTCGCGGCTGGTCTACGTCGAGATTCCGCATCGCGCGGATCCGCGCTTCGGTGCGCGAGTGGTGCACCTGAAGCGCTCGACGGTGGACGCGATTCGCGCGGCCATCGACAAGGCTTCGGCATGACCGCTGCGCTCTCCGCGCGCTTGCGCGCCCTCGGGGACTTCCTATTCGAGACCGGCCTGCCAGCCAGCGCCGGAATCCGGATCAACTCCGAGAAGGACGCACGCGAGCTGCTGCACGAGTCGGCGAAGGCGCTCGACTTGATGACGCTCGAACTGCGCTGGATGGCGAAGTTCGCCCAGTCGCGCGAGATCCGCGAGATCGCCGCGCGCACACTTCAGAAATCAGGACAGGAGATCGAACCATGAGCCGAAGCGGCTATTCCGATAACTGCGAGAACCTTGCCCTCTACCGGCGCGCCGTGGACAACGCGCTGGCCGGCCGGCGCGGACAAGCGTTCCTCCGAGAGCTGGCGGCGGCGCTCGATGCCATGCCCGTCAAGCGCCTGGCGTCCGACTCGCTTCGCGACAGCGCCTCGGGTGAGTTCTGCACGCTGGGCGTGATCGGCAACGCGCGCGGCATGAACCTCGCGCCGCTGGAGGGTCAGGAGCCCGACTGCGTGGGCGCGGCCTTCGGGATCTCGCGCGCGATGGCTGCGGAGATCGTCTACATGAACGACGAAGCCGTGAATGACGCCAAGCCCGGCCGCTATGTCGAACTGGTCGGCCCGATGCGCGACTTCCATCCGTTCTGGGAGCGGCACGAGGTCTGGCGCTGCCTGCCCGAAGACGATCCCGAAGCCCACCGTTGGAAGCGCATGCGCGCCTGGGTGGCCGAGAACATCCACGAGGTGAAGTCTTGAGCGGCAATTCATGGCTTTTCCAGGGGCGTCCCGCAAGGGTCTATGCCTCGCTGGCGGAACGCATGGCCGATCCCGGTGTGCAGGCCGGCCGCGCGCAAGCGCTGGCGACGATGGCCCTGCGCAACCGAGAGCCGAAGATCACGGCGCCCGAGGCAATCCAGCAGATTCAGCTCCTGCAGATCGATGCCGACATGGTGGAGCGCGCCTGCTGCGCCCATTGGCCCAGCTTTGACCGCATGCGCCCCGACCACGCCGCCGCCTGGCGCGTGAAGATGCAAGCCGCGCTCGCTGCAGCCCTTTACGGTGGAACCCTCCGACCATGAACCCACTTCCGACCTTCCGCATTCGTGACGTCGAGATGCTGACGATCCAGGAGCCCGGCAACTGCCTCGATCCCATCGACGTGCTTTTTCTCGACCACGATCCCGGTCGGGGGCGCCTGATCGTGCGCTGCTATTCGATGGCCTGGACGGCATGGTGGGGCGCCATGGGGGACGAGAACACCGTTCGCACATTCGTGCGCAAGACCGATGCCGCATATATCGCGAATTGCCTGCTCTACGGCCCCGGCGATCTCCAGCGCGCCCGCGCGCGCAAGCTGCAGGCGGCCTATGTCGAGCGCATCGTGACGGCCATCAAGCTCGCTCTTCTGGGTGACGCACCATGAAAGCCCGCCAGCACTTCTATCGCCTCGGCCAGCGGGCCGCCTCGTGGCGCCTCGCGAAGCTGGGCGCCTTCCAGGCTCTCACCGGCTGCAAGCCGAAGGACGTTCCGTGGTGGGCTTTCAGCGCCTTCGTGGACGGCTACATGGATCAGGCCGGCTACTGGGCTCGCCGTTGACCTGCAAGCGCCTTAAAACGACGAAGGGCGCCACGCGGCGCCCTTTTCCATGTCCGGGTAGCCTGCGCTACCTCAACGCGTCATAATCGCGGGTGCAGAGGCCGCCGCTGGTGCGGAGTCCATCGACGGCGGCAACAGCGCTTGCAGCATCTGATTCCGCTTCTGCACGCGCAGTGAGAGCCCCTGCGTACAAGTCGGCTGACACCATGCCGGGATCGGCACCGACTCCGGCCGCGCCGCTGGCGGCAGCGGCGGCAGCTCGCGCGGCGGCTGCGCGACGAATTGCGGCGTCCCGCAGGCGGTCAGCGTCAGCAACAGCAGCGCGCAGGCCGTCGAGCTGAACGGCCTGGGCCTGGATCTGGTCTTGAGCTTCACGGAGATTCCCTTTCTGGGTGGCGTCCACCTGGGCGGCCTTGACGGCGGCGGCGGCGCTGGCGGCCTGGGCGGCGGCGGCCACGGGCGCGAGCGCCTCGCGCTTCACGCCTGCGTCATGCACGCCCAGCCACACGAGCGCGGCTGCCAGCAGGAGCGCGAGGCCGCAAGCCTCCAGCTCCAGGCGACTCAGGCCGAACACGTCAGGCGCCCGTCTTGGCCGCCGCGACGACGGACTGGACGCGCGCCAGAAGCGCGGTCTTGCGGGCGATGGCCGCGTCCGCGTCGGCCTTCTTCTGCACCTCGCCGGACGTGTCGGCCAGGCGCGAGATGAACGCGCCGGTCAGCTTGACCAGTTCGTCATCGGAGTACGCCTCGACGCTGGTCGCGACCTTGGACGCCTCGGCCTTGCCAGCGGCGAACGCGGTCTCCAGCTTCTTCGCGACACCGAAGTGGGCGAAGGCCCAGCACAGGACGCCCACGAGCAGCAGCAGGGCGAGAACGCTCGGATTGGTCAACAGTTCCATGATCTTCCTTCAGGTGGGGCGCTGACACAGCGCCTGTTCAGCAGCACGGCGCCGGGGAATTCCGGCGCAGTGATTCGAGGGATCGCGGCAGTCCTTCCCGCCTGCGTACACGAATGCGCCTATGGTAGCGCAGGCGCTGCCGAGCTGGCCGGCCTTCACCTTGCCCGGGATTGACGAGCGGCAGACCGTCCCAGCGCCCGCGTTGTACCCGAGCGAGAGGATCGCCCCGAGCTGATTGCTGTTGAGCTTCAGCAGCGCGGCATCCCCGAAGCACGGCCGCAACGCGTCGAACGTCTTGGTCAGGTCGGCATGCTCCAGCTCGTCGCACTCGGCGGGCGTGAAGGTCTCGCCTGGCCGCATGGGCTTGCCATCGGGGCCGGCTCCCGTGTGGCCCCGGCAAGCCGTCGTGACCCTCCATCCGTACACCACGTCAGGGTACGTGTGCGGGACGTTCCCCTCGAAAGGGTGTGTGATCGTCGTGGCAGCGCAGCAGGAGGCTAGCACGAGCGCCAGCAGGGCGCCCCGGGGCGCGGGTGCACGTTCAGCCATTGTCGGCAGCCTTCAGGTCTTCTTGAACCACCAGACGCGAGACGCCGATGGCGGCCGAGAAGACGACGACCATGATCGAGCGCCATGGCGTCTGTCCTGTCGACCACGCTTGATAGCCGGCGTCGGCGGCGTTGATCAGGACGGAGCTGGCCGCGAGGCGCACGCTCCAAAGCCTATGCCATGTCCTTCCAGCGTCTTCGATCAATTTCATGGTTTACCTGGCGTCAGCCATCGAAAAGGTTTATGATGATGTCGTTTTCTATGAACCCGAGTTCACATGCCAAAGACATTTGCCGGCCCGCTTCGCCTCATCTACCCCGCTGAATACAGCTCCTGGAGGATGATGCTGGCGCGTTGCTACCAGAAGTCCAACGGATCATATCCGCGATACGGCGGAGCAGGAATCCGAGTTTGCAGGCGGTGGCACACCTTCGCCAACTTCATCGACGACATGGGGCCGCGCCCGGCCGGCTTGACCATCGAGCGCATTCGCAATGGAGAGGGTTATCACCCGGATAACTGCCGCTGGGCCACGAAGAAGGAACAAGGGCGCAACCGCTGGGACAATCAAAACCTGAAGTTTCTGGGGCGGACGCAATGTCTTGCAGCATGGTGCGAGGAATTCAAGATCCCTCGCCAGACCGCACTTGGACGCCTTCGCCGGGGCTGGACGCTCGCCCAGGCATTCACTACGCCAGTCCGCTCATATAAGGGTTCCGAGTCGTCTTCATGCGCCCATCCGGCCCCGTCGTCACCCCGTACTCTCCACGGGGCTGGCTCGATGGCTTCGGAGGTTCGGGCTTGGCTCTTGGGCTCGCCGGCCCCGGCCGCCTGATCGGCTCCGGCTCGGGATCGGTTGTGCGCGGCATGGACCCTACTTCGCGCCCATGTGATCCAGCCGGAACTTCGAATCGAGCGCCATGTCCCGGATTTCCTTGAGCTGGGCCTCTCGGATGGGAACCAGCGCCTTGAGCGTGTCCACGTCGGCGCGCATGACTTCCTGCTTCGTGTCGGCGCGCGCCATGTAGGCGTCGATCCGGTCGAAGTGATCCGACCACTTGCCCACCGACCACGCCAGGGCACTGACAGCGATGGAAAGCACACCGAGAAGGGCCTGGCTCACGATCTTGGAGGTCGCCGTCTCGGCGTACCGCTCCATCTTGGCATGATCGATCACTTCGTTCTCCTGGGTCATCGTCAGGCCGCCATCATCGCTAGTTGAGTTGCGCGATGATACTCGACCGTGTGTCCGACTGAAACAAGCGTGCGATTAGAAATTCGGCCACGCAGCCGACTGCACAGGCATCGTGCTTCCGGAATAACGGGCCACGCCATTGGTGACGCGCACTTCATCGATATATCCGTTCATGAATTCGACATCACCACGATCAGCGCCTATCCATACAGGATAGGAATTAACTCCGAAAACACCGCCGGAGATTGTGGTATCGAGAACTCCATCAACGTACATGGCAATTCTAGAACCATCACATACCCACGCCAAATAATGCCAAGCGTTTTCACTCATCACAATTGATCCTGAGCTATTTCCGCCGGACGAGGAGTAGAAAAAGATTCTTGGATTACCGGTAGGAGTAAGGCCGCAACTCCATCCTGTATCCCCCAATGGTTGCCGCTTGGAAATCACGCCGCGAGCACGCCCCGTGGGATCATCACCCGTGACGTAAACCCATGCCTCTACCGTATAGGACGTACCGGAAGGTGCATCGAATTGCGCTCCTACACTCGCGTTGATTTCGTCGCCACCATTCAGCAGAAGCGATGCCGTGCCGAATTTGAACTGGGCTGTACTCAATGCAGCAGCACCAGAGGCCGAGAAAGATGCTCCGTGCGAACTGGAATCAATAAACGTCGTGCTCCCGTTTGAGCCGTCCATATGCATCAGCAACGCGACCTGCGAGAAATATGGATCTCCACCGCCGCCGCGAAATTTCGTTGATACCGCCGGAATCACTGCATGTCCCCCGACAACACCCACAGATCGGTGTCCATGTTCGTCAGCAGGAGCGTCGAATACTGCGTCCGCGCGATGAGGGTGGAAGGCGTGCGCACCGTGACGCCCGTATCGCCCGCGACCGACGTCGAGCCCGCCCCGAGCTGCGGGATCTGGATCGTCGTGCCCTTCGGGAAGGCCACGGCCGCATGCGTCGGAACGGTCACGACATTGGCCGCCGCGTTGTTCATGCTGACGATGCCCGAGCTTGCGGACGATGCCGGCGCATCGGTCAGCACCAGCGTGTAGGCCGTGCCCGTCTGTGCATTGACCGGAGGCGGGCTTCCGCCGCCGCTAGGCGCCGCCCAGGTCACGGCGCCGCCCACCATGGTCAGGGTGTAGGTGTCCGGCCCTTTCGGCAGGCGCGTCGGTGCGCCGCTCCCGCCTCCGACGATCATGTCTCCGGCCGTCGTCATCGGGCCGCCGCCCCATTTCATTTTCAGGGGCTGCGAGGAATCCGGCGTCAGGAGGGTTCCGTTTGCGCCGACCCCCAGCCGCTGCAGGCTCGTCCCGTCGAACACGAGCAGATCGCCCGCCGTGGTGGCGGGATCGAGCAGCGGTGCGCCGCCGTTGATCGTCGAGACGACGAGGTTATCGACGTGGAAGTCCGTGGTCATGTCGCTTGCGGCTTAGAAGCCGATCCAGGTCACGTGATCGGTGGTGTTGGCGCCGATGAGATAGAGCTGATTCAGGTTCTGCACGCCGAGCGTCACGCTGTCGCCCGGATCGAGCACGAAGCCCGAGCCCGTCGTGACGCCGCTGGCGCCGATCTCGATGGCCGCCGCGTTCGCCTTCGGAGCGTGCAGCGTCACCGGGCCACCCGTGAAGGCGGCAGAAGGCAGGGCGACGGCGTTGGTGGTGGTGGCCTGCTGGCCGGTCTTGACCATGATGGTTCCTCTCTCAGAATCCGAAGGCGATCCACGAGATCAACGTGGCGTTGACCCGGGTATGGAAGTTGGATACCGTGTAGTTGTCCACGTTGATCGCTGCGGCCTGATTGTTGCAGGACACCACGACCGCGCTGCATTGGTTCGGGAAAATCTTCGGGAAGCTCGGATAGGTGTCCGTGTTCGGCGAGATCGCGCGCGAACCCCACTGGACGATCAGCGACGGGCCGCCGCCGGTATTCGGGATCGTGACGAAGCCCGGGTTCGCGATGAGCTGATTCGGTGAGTTGAACAGCGCGGCAGCGATGGCGCCGACCATTGCGGCGCTGTAGTCGCCAGGCTCCGGGAACACGGCGCCGGAGCGGCCATTGAAGCTCGTGACCGCCGCATTCGCCCATTCGATCACGCCACCCACGCGCGTCAGCACAGAGCCGTCCGTCGTGGGTGCCCCGATGAAGCCGGTGGATCCGGGTGCGGTTTGAACGAGCAGCTCGTTCGCCGCGCCGCCCGCGATGCTGCCCGCGCTCGACGTCGCTGGGTTGGTCATGACGTAGCAGCCGAGCGCGTGAACCCATGTCAGTTCGACCGGGAAGCCAGCTTCCGGGATGTCCCCCGGGTTGAGCTGAGATCCGCCGAACTTGAGCACGGGCGCGGCGGCCTGCGGCGTCAGTCCGAGAGTCAGCGTCAACGTGACGTTGCCGGTGTTGGCGGCGGCGGCGATGACGGTGAACTGCAGAACGGGCGGAAGCGCCGTCAGCCCCGAGGCGAGCGTGGCCGTGATGCTGTTGGTGCCGGAACCATTGCAGACCGTGTACCCCGCGCTCTGCAGCTCGTCGGGCTGCAGGTTGTTCGCCATGTCGCCAGCCGTCACGAGCTGCACCACCAGATCGCCTGCGTTCCAGGTCAGGGCGAGCGTGCCTTGCTGCGAGCGCTGGATCTGCAAGACGTCGCCCGTGCGCGACGTGCACAGAACGATTTCTTTGATCTGCTGGGTCGCGGCATCCAGGAAGGTCAGGTAGAACGCCTGGCCGGCGGTCGGCGACGGGAACAGCGATCCCGTTCCGGCGGCCACAGTGCACGAAGTCGCCACCGTCGTCAGCCCCGATTGGAGCGTGGTGGAGGCATCGTTCACGAAGAGAAGCGTCGTCATACGGAAACCCCGGCGGCGTTGACCCAGATCGGCGACGGCGAGATTGCCGTGCACCAGATCGGTTGATGAATATCGGTGTCGAAATACTGGCACCCGAGGAACGGCGGCGGATTCGGCCGGCCGGCCGTGTTGCCTCGCTTCGAGGCAAGGTTGACGCCGCTGACGGCGCCGCCCGTAATCGCGACGGCGCTCGCGTCCTGCGTGGACATGGTGCCCAGCGCTCCCGGAGCCTGCAGGAAGCGCGCGGCAGTGCCCGCCGTGATGAAGTTCGACGCGAAGTCGCCGGCCGCCCAGGTGAGCGCCGTGGTGCCTTCCTGCGCACGTTCCACGGTCAGGGTATCGCCAGAGATCGCCGTGCAAAGCATGATCTCGGTCAGCGTACCCGTCGCTGCATCCACCATCGTGACGGTGAACGCTTCATCTCCGACGATGGCGGGGAAGCGTCCGCCAGTGCCGGCCGTCAACGTGAGCGACGTGTCGCTGCTGGAGATCGGCGCCGCCAGCTTCGAACTCGCATTGTTCGAAAAGACGTACAGGGTGCTCATATTTGAACCGTGAAGTTGTACTGGAACGGCAGCGACAGGATGCCGGAGTTTATCGCCGCCTTTAGTGCGGAAGCGAACGGCGAGGGTGCGTGCGTGGTCGTGGTCGTGGTGGCCTGATTGAACGCAATCCCCAGGCCGCCCCAGACCTGGGTATTCCACAGGGCGCCGCCCGTGAACACCTGATTCGATTCGGAAATCTTGATGAGGACGTCCGTCTCCGACGTGAAGCTCACCGACACGTCATAGGTGTTGTCCGGGAAAATTTTGCCGGTCAAGAATCGCTCGATGCGCTTCTTCAGCCACGTCATCGTGAATTGCGTTCCGTCGCCCTTGAATGTGTTCCATTGAAGGATTCGCTGATACGTCACGTCATCGACGACGAAGTTTGCCGAGCTGTTGATGAGCTTGAAACCGTCGTATCGCTCGGTGTTGTACGCGAAGGTGTCGTACGGGCCGATGGGCCGCGCGCCACCCGACGACAGGGTGGGCCTGAACACCCCATAGATGCTCGACGCCGCCCAGTCCAGAAGCGCACCCGACTGGTTCAGGAAGATCGGGAGCTGGTAGCTGTTGATCTCGTCGAGGTTCTGCTGCGAGAGCTGGTTGTACGCCTTGAAGAACGCCGACACGTTCGCGTCGTCGCTGTACTGCGTGTACACATAGGCAGGGATGGTCGAAACGATGTTCACGGCGCGTCAGCCCTGCACGACGGCGATGTCTGCCGTGACGGCGAAGAAGAATCCCTCCGGATCGCCCGCAATCAGCACGCCGCCCGAAGGAGGCGCGACCGTGATGCCGTTGATCGTCACCACAAACTGCAGCTTCGATAGCGCGGACTCCGGGATCGCTCCGGCCACGGCCGCAATGAAGACGTCCTGGAGCTGCAGCAGCGAGATCGGCTGACCGACCGTGATGCTGTTGATGTACGCCACCATGGCCGGCTGGACAAGCGAGATGATGACCGCGTTCGAAACGAAGTTCGCCGTCGAGACCGTGTTCCACGTGATCGTCATCCCGACGGACTGCTGGGTCGGGACGACGAACGTGATCTCGTAGGTATCGGGGAAGTCGTTGATCGCAATGTTCTCGGTCGTGCCGATGGTGGCCGCCGGCTTGAGATCCAGGAAGTTGAACATCGAGGCAAAGATGGCGCCCGCGACCTGGTAGGGATCGCCGCCGCCGACGATGATTTGCCAGCCGCCGCCGGTCGCGCGCATGGACACGAGCCGCGCCTGCACATTGGCGACGTTCTCGATTGCCGTCTTCACGAACTTCGGCGTTCCGGTCGCCACCGCGAGACCCGCCTGGATGACCTGGGCCTGGTAGGCCGGCAGCGACTGCGCCGCTTCGCCGGGAATGCCGGTGCCAGGGTTCGAGCAGTTCAGGACGACGGTGGAAGGAACGCTCGTCACCAGCACCGTGACGCTCGTGGCCGGGATCGCCCAGGAGCCCTCATCGACCGCAAGGCAGAACGTAGGCGCGCTGTTGCCCGAGCCGCTGATAATCGCCGGGTCTTGCGTCACGTACTGGTGCGTGCCGTCGCTGACCACGAAGCCGCTCGGAATCACGAAGCCGGGCGTCCCGGAGAAGATCACGTAGACGCTCGTGTTCGAGCCCACGCCGCGCCGCACGCCGTACACGTCGCCCAGCTCGTAGAGGATGAACTCATTGGCCGAGAGCGGCGAGACGCTATTGATGAGATCGACCGCTGCCTGGTCTTGCACCGACAGCGCACCCGTGCCGGTGCTGGACAGGTCTTCGATCAGGGAGCCCGGAAGCGTCGTCGTCAGGCCCGGCGCGAGCGCTGTGGCCTTCGTCACGAGTTCGGTGTTCAGGGCATCGAGCGTCGAGGGGACGGCGCCGGCCGAAGTGATGACGGGCATATCAGGTCGCTACCTTGGTTTTGATGGCCTGGCCGTTCTTCATGACGGCCTGGACGGTGTAGGTGGGCTGGCTGGCGCCGATGACCGGCGCGACCACGAGGCTCGCGAAATACTGCAGGTACTGCGATTGCGTGCGCGCGACAGCCGCGTCCGGGGCGATCTGCGATGCGACGGACTGCTGGGCCGGAATGCCGTGGTTCGCGAAGAACGGGCTCTCGCCCTGGCCGAGGCGCAGGGTCTGCACGAGCGTGGCGAGCCACACGGCGCCCGTGTCCGTGATCTCCACCCATGCGCCCATCGAATCGCGCCCCCAAGTCCTCACACCGGCACCCCCGATTGTCCCGTGATGTGCGTCGAGCCAGCCTGATACGTGCCCGGCGCGTGTTCGTGGCCGGCGAACGACTTGCCGCCGACCGTGAGGGTGGCGAACGAGCCCGCCCCGCTGCACGTCATTGTCGCGCACGACACCGCGCCCGTCACGCTGGCGTCCCCGCCCACGGACAAGTTACCTCCGATGCTGGTGTCTCCGCTGACGTCGAGCGTCCCATTGATGTGGCTCGTCGGGCAGTTCACGGTGACGTCGTTCGGCGCGTCGATGGTGACGTTCCCGCCCGAGATCGTCACAGTCGTCGATCCCTGGATGACCTTCACCTGGGTCTGATCGACGATGATCTCCGACGCGCTGTCGTCGGTGAGGATCTTCGCCCCGTTCGGCGCCTGGATCACCACGGCATCCGGATCGATGGTGTTCCAGTTCGCATTGCCCAGCGGTACGAACAGCAGCCCGCCGAGGTTTGAAGGTGCCGCCAGCGGCGCCAATCCGGCGCCCAGGCCCGTCACCCCGCCAAGGCGCGCCGTCGCGGCGATTGCGACCCCCTGGTCTCCCTTCCTGATCGGAAGCCTGACATACCGGCTTTCCGCAATCGGGCACGTCACCTGCGGGAGCGTCCGGTCGCTGGCGACGTTGAACGAGATGGTCACGATTGCGCCGGCCACACTCTCGACCGTGCAGGGCCACTCCTGGCCGTCGATCAGCTTGCCGCTCTGTATGCGATCCTGAATCGCGCGAGGGAGCGACAGATTCAGCGGCTTCTTCGTGGCGATGCTGGTCACGATGTGGTCTTCGCGGGAGTGGTGGAGTAGGTGTCGATGATCGACACCCATGCCTCGGCCGAGTTCTGCCGGCTGTTGCCCAGGTGGCGGATGCTCTTAATCATGAACGAGCCCTGAAACGCCGTCACATCACGGAAGCTCGCGAAGTTCGATCCCGAGACCTGGACGTTCGCGTGCTCGGGCATCTTGACGACATCGCCGACCTTCAAGTCCGCCCGCAAGACGGTTCGAAACTGCATCGTCCCGGCATCGATCCATGTGGGCTGTCCGATGAGGTCGAGGAAGCTGATCTCCTTCGCTGTCGGCGGCTGCGTGCCATCGAACAAGAGGAAGCCTTGCGGGTTCTGCGTGATCTGCGCGCCGATGTAGTCCTGGGCCGGAATGATGGCCTTGCTCGTGTCCTTCAGATAGCGGCAGAACTGCTCCAGGGTGTTGTATGCGAAGGGCTGATCCTCGGGGTAGACCAGATCCGACGAATACGAGCCCGAGACCGTGGCCGACGGGAACGCGATCTTCAGCGCCTGCGTGACGGCTTGCGCCATCGGCTGACCCTTCGTCCAGTGATACGCCAGATTCACCGGAGCGTCATTCGTTCCTGCGGCGGCGGCGCAGATCATCTCCAGCGACGTTTGATTGCCCTGCCAGTTCCCCCAGGCTTGGAACACCGTTCCCCGGAACAGGACGCCGGCCTGCTGCGGATTCGCCAGCGGCAGGCCCTTCGCCATCCCACCATAGACCGTGATGTCGGCGCCGTTGAGGTTGTTGGCTTGGCGAATGTCCGTATAGTTGACGCCCGAGAGCTTCAGGTACGGATTGCCGGCCGGGTCACCGTAGGCATAGGCCGGGATGTCGAACTCGAATTGAAGCGCCGCGCCATTGGTCGAGCCATCCGGTCGGAAGCTCGTGTACAGCGCGAGCACGTCGTTCGTGCCCGGCTTCGTGATGCGGACGAAGTAGGCGCGCATTACGTCGGTGCGTAGTAGAGCTTCTGGGCCTGCTGCAGGAGCAGCATATCGGCGCCGCTCAGTTGCGAGGCATAGATAACATTCTCGGGCGTGTTGAAGACTCCCGGGTAAAGCGATCCATAGCCGCCTTCGCCGCCGATGCCGGCCGATCCGATCTGAAGGGTCGGAGCATCGGTTCGCTTGCCTTGCGGGCCGCGTCCGGTGGCCTGCAGCGTGTTGTCCAGGTACAGGGTCGTGAACCCGGTGAGCGAAATGCGTGTCACGATGCCGACGTGGTTCTTCCCGTCGTTCAGCGTCGTCGTTCCGATCACGCTCACCTCGCCCGTCGAATCGCCACCCCAGTACGCGAGCTTGTCGCCCAGGTTGCCGAATCCGATGTCGAACTGAACCCCCGGGCGGTCGCCGTAGATGAAGCCCGACATCGCATAGCCGTGCGACGGATCGGTGACGGGGTTGTTCTGCGTGGTCGAGAACACCGCGCTCATCGTGCAATCGTTCTGCGCTGCAAAGCGATTATTGAAGTTGAGATTCTGCGCGTTGACGAACAGGGCGGGGAAGCCGTTAGACTTCACCACGGCGCCACCCGTCACGATGGTCGGCTGGGCCGCTTGAATGCTGTTCGAGGCATCGAAGCTATTTCCGCTTTGGTCGTACCAGACCGACACCACGCCGATATCCGAACCGACGAACGAGAGAAGCGTGGCCGTGTCCAGCTCCCCCACGAGGAACGGGATGTCCATCTCGGCGTCATCCGACGAGCGGCGCACGCGCATGCACGGGCCGAGGTAGGACGACAGCAGGCGCCGCGTGGAGTACGCCACCGCAGGACGCGCGACAAGCGGGTCAAGCGGATAGCTGTAGGTCGGCGGCACGGGCGGCCGAACGAGCGGCACGGGCGGAAGGCCCGGGATCTCGAAGGACTGGCTGGAGTCCCTGAAAATCATCGTGACGTCAAAGTATCCGCCCAGGAGGTTGATGTTCGCGAACGAGGGCGATGCGACGACGGGGCGAGCGACGATCAACTGGCCTACGAGGTCATACACGAACAGGTAATACCCCTGCCTGTATATGTTGAACTTGCAGACACAGGTGTACGGCGCGCCGTCGAGTTCGACCTGGAACTGGAAGTTCGCGTCCGGGCTCGGCGAGAACGGGATGATCTGTTGCGCCATGTTCAGCCCGGTTGATTCGTGGTGTTGCCGCCGATGGCGGTGGACACGCCGCTATTCGTGATCGGAGCATTCACGGGCAAGCCTCCGGAAATCTTCGAATAAAGGTTGTTGTACACGACGGCCGCCGCCTGTTGCGTAACCAGCGGCTGGATGAAGTCCCACTGGAACACGCCTTGCACCTTCTTGTCGCTCGGGCTCGTGATGTCGCGCAGTGTCAGGAGCAAGCAGTTCTCATAGATCGTGCCCGGCGTTGCCACCGTGAACATGCCGCCTGCGAGGATGTGCGCGGTCAATTGCTGCTTGATCCGCGTGATCGTGTTCAGGATGTTTGTGTAGCTGTTGGCACCGTCGCGCGAGGGGCACTTCATCTCCAGGCTGATCCGGAGCGCGTTCTGCACCATCGCATTGGCGGCCATCGCCATCGACGCGAACGGATACTCCGACGGCGAGAAGTCCACCAGCGTACCGCCAGGCAGCGGCTTGAAGTGGGCGAAGTAGTCGTTATCGTTCGCGTAGTTCGCCGTGTCGGTGCCCTCGGTCAGCGTCAGGATCGTCATCTGACCATTCGGCAGGCCAGCGGCGATGCCTTGCGTCAGCAGGATCGGCGCGATCTGGTACGCACGCTTGAATTCTTGAATCGACATGGCTTAGTGCGAGAGCGCGGCGACGGATGCCTGCGCGTTCCCGCCCGTGTTGTTCTCGATCAGCAGGCGCACGCCGGCCGCCGTGAAGTTGCTGTTCCCGTTCTCTTGCTTGGTGATCGCGAGCACGAGCTTCACCATCTGATCGACGCTTTTCGGGTCGAGCTGCTGATCCGCGCCGAAGCCGGTTCGCTTCGAGGCGTTCGCAATGAGCGCCGCCGTGTTGTTCTCGTTCGACGGCGAGTATTTCGAAATTATTCCTCGAAGCGTCGTCAGGCCGTCGCGGTTCTCGTAGAGCGCGAGCTGGCGCGCGATGGCGCGGATCCCGTCATCGT
>Ga0306920_100006139_pt1 | contig 15607 bp, 13 predicted proteins | sample flu12Cox44000170_FD_204666 | JGI IMG/M metagenome (GOLD analysis project Ga0306920, IMG submission 204666) | Lab enrichment of tropical soil microbial communities from Luquillo Experimental Forest, Puerto Rico - flux4day.12C.oxic.44.000.170 (v2)... | ecosystem: Environmental > Terrestrial >... | reverse complement strand
CATCAAGCGTGAGGAGCGCGCCGAAAAATCGCGCCGCCGCGAATCCCAATCTGGACCCATGCCGGGTGGGACGCTTACGGGAGTGCCGGTAGCCCTCCCTGCCCTGACCCGCGCCCTCAAGTTGCAGACCAAGGCCGCCAAGGTCGGCTTCGACTGGGACGATCCGCGGGCCGTGCTCGCAAAAGTCCGGGAGGAAGCAGACGAGATCGAAACAGAACTGACGCGCGGCGACACCGGCAAAGCCGGCTCGGAGATCGGAGATCTTCTATTCGCCGTGGTCAATCTCGCCCGCCATTTGAGTTGCGACGCCGAGGCGGCGTTGCGCGGAACGAATTCCAAATTTGAGCGGCGCTTTGCGGCAGTCGAGCAGGCGCTTGCAGCGCGCGGCAAGACCCCCCGGCAAGCGACGCTCGCTGAAATGGACAGCCTCTGGAACGAGATAAAATCGAAAGAATGAATGAGGACGCGCCGATCGGACAACCTCAGTGCGCTGAACCGGCGAACTTTGCGCGCGCTTTGTCCGCGTTCGCCGGATCGGTTCGAGCCACGATCACGACCTGCCCGTCATCGCGAAGCTGTTTGGTTATCACCTCCGTGTGCCGGTGAAGCCAGCTGAGGCCAGCGCCGTCGGAAGCGGGGATGACGAGCTTGAGGGTAATCCTTCGCTGCGCCAGGCGGGTCTCGATTTCAGCGGCTAACTGGTCAATCCCCTCCCCTGTCAGTGCTGAAACGAGGACCGGCCGGTGTCCGGCTGGGCGCCGAGTGGCGAGATTGCTTAAGCGCGTACGCATTTCATCGTTGAGCTGGTCGATTTTGTTCCAGACTTCGAGGGTGGCATTTTCCTGCGCAATGCCGAGTTGACCCAGGACGTGCTCCACATCGAGCGCCTGCGCCTCGCTATCTTCCCCTGCAATATCGCGCACGTGCAGGATAAGATCGGCTTCGATTACCTCTTCCAGCGTTGCCCGAAATGCCGCGACCAGCGTGGTCGGCAAATCCGCAATGAAGCCGACCGTATCGGACAAGATGATCCGCAATCCTTTTGGCAGCTCGATTGCGCGCAGCGTCGGATCGAGGGTGGCAAAAAGCATATCGGCCGCGAGCACGCGCGCGCGCGTCATTTGATTGAACAAGGTCGATTTCCCCGCATTCGTATAGCCCACAAGGGCGGCAACGGGATACGGAACCCTCCTGCGGCTGTCACGGTGCAGCTTGCGGGTACGCTTGACTTTTTCAAGCTCAGCCTCGATCCGCGCGATACGTTCCTCGATCAAACGACGGTCGGATTCGATTTGGGTCTCGCCCGGCCCGCCAAGAAACCCGAAGCCGCCGCGTTGCCGTTCAAGATGGGTCCAGGAGCGCACCAGCCTGCTTTTCTGATAATTAAGGTGGGCAAGCTCGACCTGCAGTGCGCCTTCCCGCGTGCGGGCGCGCCGGCCAAAAATCTCGAGGATGAGCGCGGTACGGTCGAGCACCTTGGCGTTCCAAGCCCTTTCAAGATTGCGCTGCTGAACCGGCGATAGCGCGCAATCCATCACGACGATCCCGGCGTCCTGGCTCTTGACGAGCCCGCCGATCTCCTCGGCTTTCCCTTTACCGATAAAGGTGGCCGGGCGGATCGCGCCGACCGGGACAATGCCGGCAGAAATCACCGTCAAATCAATGGCGCGTGCGAGCCCGACGGCTTCATCGAGACGCGATGACGGTGTGCGGGCAGTCCCTGCCGGACGCGACTGCGTTGATCCCTCGGCGCGGCCGCGCAGATACGGTTCAAGGACAAGCGCACGTCCGGTTTCCGGCCCGCCATGCGGGCTGAGCCGATCGTTGCGGGTATCGAACCGTCGAGGCTCCAATCAGGCCTTGTCCCCGGCCGCATGCTCATCCGCCCCTTCAAACAGCTGGATGGGGTGGCCCGGCATTATGGTGGAAATGGCATGTTTGTAGACGAGTTGGGAATGACCGTCGCGTCTGAGCAGCACGCAGAAATTGTCGAACCAGGTCACCACGCCCTGAAGCTTCACACCATTCACAAGAAAGATCGTGAGCGGGGTCTTGTTCTTGCGGACGTGGTTGAGGAATGTATCTTGCAGGTTTTGTGAGCGGTCGGCCGCCATTGTCGTTGTTCCATGTTCCTCGAGGTCGTTTGCCTCGGGGCATCACCGGGGCCGCAGCGCTCAATCCGAAAGGGTTTGCACGCAACGGGGGTTCGGTCCCCTCCATTACAAGGTAGGTCCGCGGCTGGCGCAAGCATAAGTTGGGGGCAGCGGCAGCATCACCAGGGGCAAGTCGCCCGATTCAGCTCCGTTCGGCATGCTCATGGAATTTAGCCCGCAGCGCGGTCGCAACCAGGCCTGGCGCTCCGTTTCCCACCGGCCGGCCGTCGATGCTCACGACCGGCATCACCGCCTGGCTGGCGGAGGTCAGGAAAGCTTCACGCGATTTATAGGCCTCCTCCGGGGTAAAGGCGCGCTCCTCCAGGCTCAGCCCTTGGGCCTTGATCACTTCGAGCAGCACCATTCGGGTGATGCCACGCAGAATGCCCCGCTCCGCCGGGCGGGTGACCACCTTGCCATCCATCGTAACGATCCAGGCATTGCTGGATGACCCTTCGGTGACATGACCGGAGCCGTCCACGAACCATGCCTCTTTTGCCCCCTGTTCACGCGCCGCCTGCTTGGCGAGCACATTGGGCAAAAGCGAGATGGATTTGATGTCGACCCTCTCCCATCGGTTGTCCGGCACCGTCACGACCGCGACGCCTTCCGCGGCCATTCGTTCGTTCGCCGCCCGATCGAGGCTGCGCGCGGTCACCACCAGACAGGGCTTTGTGTCCGGTGCGGGAAAGGCATGATCGCGGCGAGCGACTCCGCGCGTGATCTGCAAGTAGATGATGCCGTCGTGCACGCGATTGCGATGCAGGCATTCGCGCATGACGATCTTGAGCGCGCGATCGGACATGGGCATCGGGATACGAAGCTCATGGAGCGAGCGGCTCAAGCGCGCCATATGGCGCTGCTCGTCGATTATGTGGCTGTCGCGGACCTCGCAGACCTCGTACACGCCATCGGAAAACTGATAGCCGCGATCCTCGACATGGACCGTGGCTTGAGCGCCGGGAAGGTATCGCCCATTCACATAGGCGCTGCGCACCAATGAGGCTCCGTAACTGTCTTCAATCGATACCGAGCGCCTTGAGCTTGCGATGGAGTGCCGAGCGCTCCATGCCGACGAATTCGGCGGTCCGGGAGATATTGCCGCCGAACCGACTGATCTGCGCAACCAGATATTCGCGCTCGAAGACCTCGCGTGCTTCACGCAATGGCAGCCCCATGAGGTGCTCGCCGCCGTCCCCGCCGGGCATCGAGGGGACCATGGAGCCCACATCCTCGGGCAGCATGTCGGCGTTGATGACGGCATCAGGATCGCCACCCGCCAGAATCATCAGCCGCTCGACATTGTTGCGCAGCTGACGCACGTTGCCCGGCCAGTCATGGGATTGCAGCACGGCCATCGCATCTTCCCCGATCAGCCGGCGCGGCAGGCCAGTGGCCATTGAGATCTGCTCCATGAAATATTCGATCAAGTGCGGAATGTCGTCGCGCCGTTCTGCAAGCGGGGGCACGCGGATCGGAACCACCGAGAGCCGGTGGTAGAGGTCCTCCCGGAATTTGCCCGCAGCGATTTCGGCTTCGATGTTACGGCCGGTCGAGGAGAGAATGCGCACGTCGACCTGCACCTTATTGGTGCCGCCGACGCGCGTGAAAGTTTGCTCGACCAGCACGCGCAGAATTTTGTTTTGCGTCTCGCGCGGCATGTCGGCGATTTCATCGATGAATAGCGTTCCGCCATGCGACTCTTCGAGAGCTCCGACCTTGCGCCCCTGACCATTCGTCGGTTGCTCGACACCGAACAGCTCCACTTCCATGCGCTCCGGCATCATGGCAGCGGCATTTATGACGATGAATGGCCCATTGGCGCGGGCGGAGTGAGCATGGATTGCGCGTGCCGTGAGCTCCTTACCGGCCCCGGCCGGGCCCACGATCAGAACCCGGCTATTGGTCGGCGCGATTTTCTCGACCGTCTGGCGCAACTGATTCATCGAGGATGATTTGCCGACAAGCACCGACGGCGCGAGCTGCTTGAGCGCCTTTACTTCGCGCTTGAGGCGCGAAGTTTCGAGCGCGCGCTGGGTGACGAGCACGAGCCTGTCCGCCTTGAAAGGCTTTTCGATGAAGTCGTAGGCGCCCTGCTTGATGGCAGCGACGGCGGTTTCGATATTGCCATGTCCCGAGATCATGACGATCGGCAATTCGGGATGCTGTGCCTTCATGGCATCGAGCAGTTGCAAGCCGTCAAGCCGACTGCCCTGCAGCCAGATGTCGAGGTAAACCAGGCTAGGGCGCCGACTCGCCACGTGTGCGAGCGCATCGTCGCTGTCGCGCGCGGAGCGCGTAATGAAGCCTTCGTCCTGCAAGATACCGGAGACGAGTTCCCGGATGTCCGCTTCGTCGTCAACAATGAGGATGTCGTCGGGCATGATCTATCCACTCGTTGCGAGTTGAGGGGGGGCAGCTTGAGCCGCGGGCTGCGTCTCGCTGGAAGCGGCGCTTTCCGCGGCAAAGCGCAGTCGCATCCATGCTCCCCGTTGCCCGGGGATTTTCTCGGCAGCATCGGCCAGTTCGATGCGTCCGCCGTGTTCCTCCAATATTCTTCCGACGATCGCGAGGCCGAGCCCGGTGCCCTTCTCGCGCGTTGTGACATAGGGTTCGAGCAGGCGGCGCCGGTTCTCCTTTGGCAGCCCGATGCCGTTGTCGACGACGTCGATCACGATGTCCCCTCCTTCGCGTCCGGCCCACACGCGGATGCGTCCGCGGCCGAGCTCGGGCGGGGGAACGGCGTTGATGGCTTCGGTTGCGTTCTTGATGATGTTCGTGAGCGCCTGGGAAATGAGCCGCCGGTCAAAGCGTGCCGGCATCGGGTCTTCCGCGATTTCGACGTCGATATCGATATCCGGATTGCCGACACGCTGGAGGAACACGACTTGGCGCACTGCATCGGCGACGTCTTCCTGGGCCATCACGGGTTTGGGCATACGTGCAAAACGGGAGAACTCGTCGACCATTCGCTTGATGTCATCGACTTGCCGGACAATGGTATCGGTACATTGTTGGAAGACTCCCCCATCCTCCTTGATCGTGGACGCGTATTTGCGCCGCAGACGTTCAGCCGAGAGCTGGATGGGGGTGAGCGGATTTTTGATCTCGTGGGCGATGCGGCGGGCGACATCGGCCCAGGCGGAAGTTCTCTGCGCCGTTACGAGATCGGTGATGTCATCGAGCGTCACCACATACCCTCGTTCGGCTGAGCCCGACTGTTCGCTGGTCACGCGCACCGACAAATTGCGCTCGCGTCCATTGCGGTTGATCGTCACCTGCCCTTGCACAAGGCGCTGGAGTCCAGAACGGGCAGCCGAGAACAATTCGGCAAGCTCAGGCACGATCTCCAGGAGTGGCTTGCCCAACGCTTCTGCATCGGACCGGCCAATGAGCCGCTCGGCAGAGCGGTTGAGGATGCTGATGCAACTTTCAGCATCCACGCCGATCACCCCTGCGCTCGCGCCTGCCAGAACAGCTTCGGTGAAACGACGGCGGCTGTCGATGAGATCGCGGGCGCGTACGATGTCGTCACGCTGCGTACGCAGCTCTTGCGTCATCTTGTTGAATGTCTGGCCGAGTTGCGCCAGGTCGCCTTCGGAACGGTGGGTTGGGACCTGGACATAGAGATTTCCAGTCGCAACGATTTGAGCGGCGCCAATGAGGCGGCGTATCGGTGCAACCAGATAGTTCGCGAAGTTGAGCCCGATCCAGACCGCTGACAACAGCACGATCAGCGCGATGACGGTATACATCAGTCCGAAAGCAATCTGGATGCCGATCCGGCGCGCTTCGAGATCAGCATACTGGGCGACTCCCGCCTGAGTTGCCCGCAATTGCGCAAGGACCCGCGGATCGAGCAACCGAGCGATGTACAGGTAAGTATCGGCGTAGCCCCGCAGCTTGATGATGGCGGCCACGTAGTTGGCCTCCAGGAACATTGCCACCTGTGGCTCGGTGTCATTGACGCCGGCAAGCACTTCGGGTGACGGTTTGACGAATGTCTGGTTGACCGCCGCATCGGCTTGGTCGATCACGTTGAGGTCCTTGTCGAGAACAAGGACTGCGGGCAGGCCTCGGATCGAGGCTTGCACCGCGACAAACTGATGGAACTGGTCGCGGGATTGTTCGAACAGGGGCTTCGCGCGGGCGAGCTCGATTGCAATCGCGATACTGTCGGCGCGCACGAACTGGACGTGCTCGCGCACATAGGCGTCTGCGACCATCAGAGAGTTTTCGATCAATGAATGCGTCTGGCGTGAAAACAGCCGGTCGAGGCCCCGGTCGAGCGTCACGCTCGCCACGATTGCGACCAGCACGGCGGGAACTGCCGCAATGATCGAAAACAGCGCAACGATACGCACATGCAGCCGGGCCGCTGCGCGCCCGCGGCGTCTTGCCTGCCAAACGCCCCAAACCTCGCGGGCAATGAACAAAATGAGGAGAAAGACGGTGACCGCGTTCACCAGTAGGAGCGTGACGACCACCTCGTGGGTGGGTGCGATGGGGGTGAGGCCCGCGAGGACCACAAAGGTGACCAGCGCCGACAAAAGCGCGATAGCGACCGCAATGAGGCCGAGTGCCCTTGCAAGCCATCCCGGTGCAGGTGCCGCCGCCGCGCTTACCAGTTCGGCAGTAGCGGCTTGGCCGACATTGGTCATGAACTCATCTCGCCCCAACACGGGATTCGGCAGAACCGTCGGGCGCGCCCCCCATCAGACACGCATGTTGATGCTTTTATATCACAATGTTGCCCAATTACGACAATTCAAGGGCGCACAAAGCCACCCTGTGGCCAATGCGCATCAGCAGTTCTTCAGTGCGGTCTAAGACTCAGGTATTGCTTCGAAAGACCTGGATGTCGAGATCCCGAATTTTCTTTCTCAGCGTGTTTCGGTTCACCCCAAGCAGGTCCGCGGCGCGGATCTGATTGCCCCGTGTGGCAGCGAGTGTAACCGACAAGAGCGGGTGCTCCAATTCCCGCAACACCCGGTGATAGAGACCTGGCGGCGGCAGCTCGGTTCCAAAGCTTGCAAAGTAAGAGGTCAGGTGCCGCTCAATCGCCGACGACAAGCCGTCTTCGGATTTCCGGTCATCCTCAGCCGCGATCATCTCGGGCTGCGAAAGCTCGGACTCGATGACGGAGGCCGTGATCGTCTCTTGCGGATAGAGAGCCGCCAGTCGGCGTGCAAGATTTTCGAGCTCGCGCACATTTCCCGGCCAGCGGTGGCGCTTGAGTCGTTCCACGGCGGCTTGATCGAGCTGCTTGGCCGGCAGTCCTTCTCGCTCGACCAGATCGAAGAAGTGCCGGATCAGATCGGGTACATCCTCGCTGCGCTCGCGCAGGGGCGGCAGCCGGAGGGGTACGACATTGAGCCGGAAAAACAAATCCTCGCGAAACAGGCCCTGCTGAATGAGGATGCGAAGATCCTTGTTTGTGGCCGCGATAATGCGAACGTTTGTCTTGATGGGGGTGCGTCCGCCAACCGTGGTGTACTCCCCCTGCTGAAGCACGCGTAACAGCCGGGTCTGTGCCTCCATCGGCATGTCGCCGATCTCATCGAGAAACAGCGTGCCGCCTTCGGCCTGCTCGAATCTTCCGGAGCTGCGGGCGTTGGCGCCCGTGAAGGCACCTTTTTCGTGTCCAAACAGTTCCGATTCGATGAGGTCGCGCGGGATGGCTGCCATATTGATTGCAACGAAGGGGCCACTGCGCCGTTTGCCGTAATCGTGGAGCGCGCGAGCAACGAGCTCCTTGCCAGTACCGGATTCACCGCTGATCATCACGGTGAGATCGGTTTGCATCAGGCGGGCCAGAACGCGGTAGATTTCCTGCATGGCCGGAGAACGGCCAACCAGCGGGATCGATTCAAGGTTTTGCGGCTTTGCTACCGGCCGCGGGCGCTCCTTGGGCTCCGACAAGGCGCGCCCGACAATTCCGATTAGCTCCTTGAGATCGAATGGCTTGGGCAGATACTCATAGGCGCCCTTTTCCGATGCCCGCACGGCGGTAATGAACGTGTTCTGCGCGCTCATGATAATTACGGGCAATTCGGGCCGCATTTTCTTGATGCGCGGCAAGAGATCGAACGCATTCTCGTCCGGCATGACGACATCGGTAATGACGAGATCCCCCTCCCCCTGACTGACCCAGCGCCACAAGGTTGCAGCATTACTCGTTGAGCGCACCTCATAACCCGCTCGCGACAGTGCCTGGTTGAGCACCGTGCGGATAGCGGCGTCGTCGTCGGCGACCAGGATGTTTCCGGCAGGCATAGACTGTTCCTTCAGGCAAGATTGTGCGGCACCGCGTTGTCCAGCACGTACATGGGCATCAGCACGCGGAAAACTGTGCGACGGGATTGCGACTCGCATTCAATGATGCCGCCGTGATCACCAATGATCTTTGCCGCGAGGGCCAAACCCAGTCCTGATCCCGACGGCTTCGTGGTCACGAATGGATCGAACAGATGTGGCAGCAGATCCTCGGGCACGCCCGGTCCGTTGTCCCGCACGCAGAATTCGAGCGGAAGCGACACGCGAGTCTTGCTGCCGGCGAGCGACAAGCGAACGCCCGGCCGAAAAGCGGTAGAAAGTTGGATTTCGCCGTCGCTGGCGTTCTCGCCAATCGCCTCGGCGGCATTCTTGATCAGATTGAGGAAGACCTGGATCAGCTGGTCACGATTGCCGAGCACCGGAGGCAAGGAGGGATCGTAGTCCTCGACGAACTTGATGTGCCGCGCAAAACCCGAATGGGTGAGCCGTTTTACATGTTCGAGCACCACATGAATATTGACGGGCTCGCGGTCGACCGGTCGCTCGTCGGTGAACACTTCCATCCGGTCGACGAGCTTGACGATCCGATCAGCCTCCTCGCAGATCAATCTGGTAAGGCTGCGATCGTCATCGCCGACCGACTGTTCCAGCAACTGAGCCGCGCCGCGGATGCCGGAAAGCGGATTTTTGATTTCGTGCGCGAGCATGGCCGCAAGCGCGATCACCGAGCGCGCGGCGCCGCGATGGGTAAGCTGGCGATCCATCTTGTCGGCGATGGTGCGCTCCTGCAGCATAACCACAACGTGATCCGCGCGCTCGGGCAATGGCGCCACATGCAAATCCACCAGACGCTCACCGGGATTGCGTGGTGTGCCGAGATCGACCTTGTATTCGTTTACTGCGGCACCCCGTGTGCGCACTTGCTCGACGAGCGCCAATAGCGGACTCCCGAACGGGACAAGGTCGCGCAAGCGGTGGCGGCGCAGGAGGGGCAACGAGGCTTCGAAAAAGGATTCAGCGGCCGCGTTGGCGTTTGCGATGCACCCGTCGGCTGCCACCATGATCACCGGATGCGGCAGCGCATCAAGCACGGCGTCGGCCGTGCCGGATGGGATCGGCATGGGCTGCGGCCGGTTCATGCGGCTTTCCGCGCGGTGCTGTCGAAGGCAGCGTAGGCTGCACCAAGATGGCGGCGCACCATGGCGGGCTCCTCTGCTGTGAGCACGCGCTGGCGATGCATTTTGAGCAGCAGTGGGTCGCTACCCACGGTTTCAGCGGCGACGTCAAGTGCCCAACCGAGTTGCTTGCGCGCAATGCGTTTCCCCGGGTCTCGGCCATGGTGGACGAGCATTTCGTCATAGAGTTCGTCGATCAGTGCAAACTGCTTCGTGAGTGCCGGGGCGCTTTCGCGGCGTCCGCAACTGAGATAGCGGGCAATCTGTCCCGGTAGCCACGGCCGGCCCCTCGCCCCGCGTCCGATCATGATGGCGTCCGCACCCGAGGCCTCCAGTGCTGCGACGGCACCGGCCGGGGACGATATATCCCCGTTCACGACGAGCGGGATCGAGATTCGCGCCTTGACGGTGCGTACCGCATTCCAATCGGCACGACCTTGATAAAACTGAGAACGCGTCCGGCCGTGCACCGTCACGAGCCGCACGCCAGCGCCTTGCGCGCGATGAGCAAGTTCGGGCGCATTAATCGCGGCAGCGTCCCAGCCAAGTCGCATCTTCAGGGTCACCGGGACTGACACTGCCGCAACGACCGATTCAATGAGCGACAACGCATGATCGAGATCGCGCATCAGCGCTGAGCCGGATTGTACGCCCGTCACGTAGCGTGCAGGGCAACCCATATTGATGTCGACGATGCAAGCCCCGCTTGCTTCAGCAAGCCGCGCGGCCTCCCCCATCCAGTACGGTTCGCATCCGGCGAGTTGGACAACATGAGCGCCCTGCCCTGCCGCCTGCGCCCGCATCAACGCCTGCTGGTTTCCTTTCAGAAGCGCTGCGCTCGCAGTCATTTCCGAGATTACGAGGCCCGCCCCCAGACGAGCGACCAGCCGCCGAAAAGGGGCATCAGTGATCCCGGACATGGGCGCGAGGATCACCGGATTCGGCAGCAGAATATTTCCTACTGTTACCGGCCGCAGGTGAAAAAGCTTTGCCGGAAAAGTCACTTAGCTCTCTTGCTTAGGAATTAGGCGCACTTCCAATTTGCATAGAGTTTAGCCATTTGAGGCTGCCGCGCAAGTGCTGCACCGCAAAAAATCCCCTGCTTTGACACGTACGCGCCGCGGTTTGCGGCCCGTTTTTTGTGCGGCTATGCCAAAGTCGGGTGCGCCGGGCAGGAGGAACAGACAGGCATGCCAGGAGCAGTTGCAGCCGTTGTCGTCGCCGCCGGCCGAGGGGTGCGCGCCGGAGGAGAGCTGCCAAAGCAGTATCGGAACATATCCGGGGTGCCCGTGATTACCCGCGCTCTCTCCGCCTTCGTTCGGCATCCTGGCATTGCTATGGTGCAACCGGTCATCCATTCGGCGGATGCAACCCCTTACAGGGCGGCAACGGAAGGGCTCGACCTTCTGCAGCCAGTGTTCGGCGGCGCTACGCGTCAGGCTTCGGTTCGCGCCGGTCTTGAGGCCTTGGAGCCGTATGGTCCACAGATCGTGCTCATCCATGACGCGGCGCGGCCATTTGCTTCCGCAACGCTCATCACGCGCGCTATCGCGACCGCGCGGGAAGGCAGCGGCGCAGTCCCCGTCACCCCGGTGACGGACACGGTCAAGAGCGTCGATGCGAGAGGCGTCGTAACGGGAACCCCCGACCGAACAGCGCTGCGCCTGGTGCAGACGCCGCAGGCATTCCCATTTCGCACGTTCCTCGACGCGCACCGGAAAGCGCACATGGCAGCTCGCGACGGCTTTACCGATGACGCAGCGCTTGCGGAATGGGCGGGAATAGTGGTCACCACGTTCGAGGGCGAAGCCAGGAACGTGAAGCTGACCAGCATCGAAGATTTCGCCCGCGCCGAAGCATTGTCAGCGGCTGCCTGCGCGGACATACGCACCGGATTCGGCTTCGACGTTCACCAGTTTGCTCCAGGTGACCACGTCATGCTGGGTGGGATAAGCGTTCCTCATGAACGGGGATTGACCGGTCATTCCGATGCCGATGTCGTGCTGCACGCACTCGTCGACGCGATTCTCGGTGCCCTCGTAGAAGGCGATATTGGCGTGCATTTTCCACCAACGGACCCGCAATGGCGCGGCACCTCGTCAGACCGTTTTCTCGCCTTTGCAGTTGAACGGGTGCGTTCGAGAGCGGGGCAGATTTCGCATCTTGACGTCACCGTTGTATGCGAGACTCCACGGATCGGCCCCGTTCGAGATGCGATGCGCGGCCGCATTGCTGACATTGCTGCTGTTCCGGTCGAGCGGGTTGCGGTGAAGGCGACGACCACAGAGAAATTGGGTTTCACTGGGCGAGGCGAAGGCATCGCGGCGTTCGCGACGGCGACGCTCCGGCTTCCAGTCACTGGCTAATCATGCATACCGGTTTATTCGAGCAGGTGCAGGCCTTGCTGATTTTGTGCCGGTCCAAGCGACTCAGGATCGCGACGGCGGAATCGTGTACCGGCGGGCTGCTCGCTGCCGCGTTGACCGAGGTCCCCGGCTCATCCGACGTTTTTGAACGCGGCTTCGTCACCTACAGCAATGAAGCCAAGCAAACGCTGCTGGGGGTCCCTTCGCAGACGATTGAGACCCACGGCGCGGTCAGCCGCGAGTGTGCGCGCGACATGGCCGCCGGCGCGCTTTCAGGCGCCCCGGTCGATCTTGCGGTGTCTGTCACGGGAATTGCGGGGCCCGGGGGTGAGGTCGCCGGTAAACCCGTAGGCCTTGTCCACTTTGGAGCTGCTTCGCGCGGCGGCCAACGCCTCGATGAGACCCGCAGGTACGGCGATATCGGGCGCTCAGAGGTCCGCCATGCCTCGGTCGCTCAGGCGCTCGCGATGCTGCATGAAATGGCACGGAGGGAATAGAGCATCGACAGCTCGGATCGGCCTAACTCTTTTGTCCGTAGATTTGGTCCGCCCGGCGCTCGAACGCGCCAGAGAAGCGGCGAAACGCAGTGTCGAACATCGCTCCCATAAAAACGGCGAGCGTGCGGCTGCGAAACTCATAGGCGAGGAAGAATTCAACCGTGCACGTCTGCCCTCCAATCGGGTGAAAGGTCCAACGGTTTTCCATCTTCCGGAAAGGCCCTTCGAGGTACTCGACCAGGATGTGCAGATTCGGCCGATCAAGCGTCACGCGACTCGTAAACCTTTCCTGAATGAACTTGTAAGCCACCGTCATGTTTGCGATGACGACTTCGACGCCCTCGGGTTCGGGAATACGATTTCGCACTTTGAGCGACCGGCACAGCGGCACGAACTCGGGGTAGCGCTCCACGTCCGCCACAAGGTCGAACATGTCAGCCGCCGAATGCTTTACGCGCCGCCTCGTGGAGAATTGCGGCATCAGCGCGGATCGAAAGAAGCTGATGCTTGTGCCGCCAAATTCACGGCGCGCGACCCAGCGTTAACGAGCGCCGCATTTAGCCTCTCGCGCCACCCTCAACCGGGCAAAATCGTCGCCCGCATGGTGCGAGGAGCGCGTAAGCGGCGACGATGCGACCAGCAGGAAACCTTTGGCGTAGGCGATCGTCTCGTAAGCCTTGAACTCGTCGGGCGGCACAAACCGCTCGACGGGATGGTGCTTACGGCTAGGGGCGAGATATTGGCCAATTGTGAGAAAATCCACATCGGCGGCGCGCAGGTCGTCCATGACCTGAAGGACCTCGTTTTGCTCCTCGCCTAGTCCGAGCATGATACCTGATTTGGTAAAGATCCTCGGATCAAATTCCTTGACCTGCTGCAACAGCCGAATCGACGCGAAGTATCGCGCGCCTGGCCGCACCGTGAGATATTTTGCCGGGACCGTTTCCAGGTTGTGATTGAACACGTCGGGTCTTGCCGCGACGACCGTAGCAGTGGCGCCGTCCTTGCGCAGGAAATCAGGTGTGAGCACCTCGATTGTCGTGTTCGGGCAGTGTGCCCGGATTGCACCAATCACCGCGGCAAAATGCGCAGCCCCGCCATCGGCGAGATCGTCGCGATCGACCGATGTCACAACCACGTGGTTCAACCCAAGCTTTGCGGTTGCGAGCGCGACACGGAGAGGTTCGGCAGCGTCGAGTGCGCCGGGTAGCCCTGTCTTGACGTTGCAGAACGCACAGGCCCGCGTGCACACATCGCCCATGATCATGAAGGTGGCGTGCTTCTTTTCCCAGCACTCGCCGATGTTCGGGCAGCCGGCCTCTTCGCAGACGGTATGCAGATTGTTCGCGCGCACGATCGCCCGAGTCTCGGCATAGCCGGGCGAAACCGGAGCCTTGACCCTGATCCAGGGCGGTTTCTTCGATACGGCACTATCCGGCCGATGTGCCTTCTCCGGATGGCGCGGCCGCGTATCGAGCACAACGACCATGCTGCGTCCTTTCGGTGCTTTATCTACGCAGCACGAAGGACGATCGCAAGCGCGGTGCCGGCGCCAAGAAAACGGTCGCTCTTAGACTTCGCGAAAAAGTCAGCGCGCACCTTCCATGGTGAACCCGACCTTGAGCGTAACCTGGAAGTGCTTGACCTTGCCGTCTTCGATCTGGCCGCTGGTGCGCGAAACCTCGAACCAGCGCAGGTTTCGAATCGTCGCGTTGGCCCGATCGACCGCGGCCCGGATCGCATCTTCAATTCCGCTCTGTGAGCTGCCGACGATTTCGATGACGCGATAAATGTGATCGTCCATGGACTCCTCCCAGTGGTCATCAGATGTTGAGCACGCGCCCGTAAGCGTCCAACACCGCTTCTTTCATCATCTCCGACAGGGTCGGATGGGGAAATACGGTGTGCATCAATTCTTCCTCGGTGGTCTCGAGGTTCATTGCAACCACATAACCCTGAATGAGCTCGGTGACCTCAGCCCCGACCATATGCGCGCCCAGGAGCGCCCCGGTCGCCTTATCGAAGATCACCTTTACCAAACCCTGATCCTCGCCGAGCGCGATGGCCTTGCCGTTTCCGATGAATGGAAATCGTCCCACGCGAATTTCGATCTTTTTCTCTTTCGCGGCCTGTCCGGTCAGTCCAACCGATGCAATCTGCGGCGAGCAATAGGTGCAGCCCGGGATGAGGCGCCTGTCCATGGGATGAGGCTGCAGGCCCTTGATTGCCTCGACACAGATGACCCCTTCATGCTCGGCCTTGTGCGCGAGAAGCGGCGGACCGGAGACGTCGCCGATGGCATAGATGCCGGGCACATTGGTCCGGTTGAGTGGATCAACGACAATGGCACCGCGCTCGGTTTTGACACCGAGCTTTTCCAGGCCGAGATTCTCGACATTGCCGACGACGCCAACTGCGGAAATGACGCGCTCGACACTGACCGTCTGCTGACTGCCCTTGCCGTCATCGATGCTTGCCGTGACGCTGTCCTGTTGTTTCTCGAACTTCGTCACCTTGGCGCCAGTGAAAATCCTGATCCCCTGCTTCTCGAATTGCTTGCGCGCAAAGGCCGCTATCTCGGCATCCTCTGCCGGCAGAATCTGCGGCAGGATCTCGACCACTGTCACTTCTGCGCCGAACGATCGATAGAACGAGGCAAACTCGATCCCGATCGCACCCGAACCGATGACCAGGAGAGATTTTGGAATACGCTCGGGCAGCATGGCTTCGAAATAGGTCCACACCAGCTTCCGGTCCGGCTCGATGCCGGGCAGCACGCGCGGGCGCGCCCCGGTTGCGATGATGATGTGCTGGCCCTCATACTTGCCGGGACCAAGCGCACCTTTTGGCGCCTCACCCTTGCCAGCCTTGACCGTGATCTTGCCGGGCGCATCGAGTGCCGCCTCCCCCCAGATCACGGCGACCTTGTTCTTCCGCATGAGGAAGGCGACCCCGTCGCTCAGGCGCTTTGCAACAGCGCGGGAACGTTTGACGACCGCCGCGGGATCGTATGTGACGTTCTGCGCAGAGAGCCCATAATTCTTCGCATGCTGGAGATAGTGCAGAATTTCCGCCGACCGCAGCAGCGCCTTCGTCGGAATACAGCCCCAGTTGAGGCAGATGCCACCCAGATATTCGCG
>Ga0306920_100006138_pt1 | contig 15607 bp, 14 predicted proteins | sample flu12Cox44000170_FD_204666 | JGI IMG/M metagenome (GOLD analysis project Ga0306920, IMG submission 204666) | Lab enrichment of tropical soil microbial communities from Luquillo Experimental Forest, Puerto Rico - flux4day.12C.oxic.44.000.170 (v2)... | ecosystem: Environmental > Terrestrial >... | reverse complement strand
CGAAGCTCCCGCCGCCAGCAACCGCGTTAATCGCCCCCGCCAGTAGAGCCGCGAAGAACAGAACGGTGGCTTGGAAGAGGTTCATGAACGAAACAGCGATGGTAACAGGTACACCCAGCCGTGGTTGGACAATGGGCCGGCGGGCCGCACCTCTGCCGGTCACGTTCGGGCCATTGAGTCATTGTTGCCTAACTAGGAACCCTCCCGAAGGTGCATGGATACAGGCGCTCCGAGGCGGGGCCTGTGGAAAACCCGCATAAAATCTGGTGAAAACGCTTTCCTCACCTCTGGCGATGTTATAAGATACGCTCAAATTGAGCACTATTACGCTCAATGATTCAAGGAGGAATACCCAATGGCAGCAGGATTGACCAAGACACAGCTCGTTCGGCACCTCGCGGAGAAGCATGAACTGAGCAACAAGCAGGCTGCAGCGTTCATCGATTCGCTCGCCGAAGTCGCCATCAAGGAAACCAAGAAGAATGGCGTATTCGTCGTGCCGGGCTTGGGCCGTCTGGTGAAATCGAATCGCAAGGCGCGCATCGGCCGCAATCCGCAGACCGGCGAAGCGATCAAGATTCCCGCCAAGACCGTCGTGAAGTTCCGCGTCGCCAAGGCGGTCAAAGACACCATCGCTCCCCCGAAAAAGTAGCGGTCGCATTTAAGCATAATGAAGGCCGGCGAGTGCCGGCCTTTTGCAGCTGTCGCGGAATCAGCGGCTCAGTTGGACCCAGCGCCGATCGCTAAAGACTTCCGAACCACGACCTCTCCGTTCTTCATCACGAAACTCACCTTCGCGAGCGAGTCAATGTCGGTCAGCGGATTTCCATCGACCGCGATGATATCGGCATACGCTCCCGGCGCAATCACGCCGATCTCGCCCCGCATGCCGAGCATTTCCGCTGGACGAATCGTCGCCGAGCGGACCGCTTCCATCGGAGACATCCCCAACTTGCTCATATAGTTGAATTCCTGCGCGATCGGCTCCGTCCACGGAAACCCGCCGACATCGGTGCCGAAGACAATCTTTAGCCCGGCCTGCATTGCCTTCTTGAACGAAACTTCGTGGTCCGACACGCGGGCGCGGTCGCGCTTACCTTCCGGCGTGTCTTCTGGACTCCAATCCGTGTAATACACGGTGAGCGTCGGACAGTACCACGTCCCCTGCTTTTTCATCTGCGCGATCGCGGCATCGTCAAGTAGCAGCCCGTGTTCGATCGAATCGCAGCCGCCATCCAGCGCACGATGCAGACCCTCGCCGCTGTAGGCGTGGCACCCAACCTTGCGCCCCCAGCCGTGCGCCTCGTCCACGATCGCCTTCAACTCCTCGACCGTGAGTGTCGGCTGCGAGGCCAGGTTGCCGTCCCTATCGACCCACGATCGGTGGGTCATGTACACCTTGATCCAATCAGCGCCGTAGTCGAGCTGCTCGCGCGCGGCTTTGCGCGCCTCCACCGGACCATCGACGATCTGCACGCCTTTCGGGACGGGGACGCCCGGGGCATAGCCTTCGAGCGGATAACCACCGGTCGTCGAAATTCCTCGTGTCGTCGTAAAAATGCGCGGCCCGGGAATGTATCCTTCATCGATCGCGCGCTTCAGCCCGACGTCGCCGTAGCCCGCCCCTTCCGTCTCCATGTCGCGAACGGTCGTGAAGCCCTGCTCCAGCGCCCGTCGCGCTGATACCGTCGCCCGAGCCGCACGGTACGACGGATAAAACTTCAGCAACTGAATGTCGTAGCCACCCTGGGCTGGGTCCTCGCCTTGTAAGAAGAGATGCGTGTGCGACTCGATCATTCCCGGCAGCACTGTCGCGTTCGACAGGTCGATGACATTCGCACCAGCAGGAGTCCCGACCGTCCCTTCATCGCCTACGGCTTCGATCTTCGCGCCACGCACCACGATGAGCTGGTTGTGCTTCGGCGTGTCCGTCCGTGGATCGATCAGCCTTCCCGCGCGAATGGCGGTGACCCGCGATTGATTGGCGGAGGGGTTTTGCGCAACTAGAGCGACACACAACAGTACGAGAGTCAAAAAAGCCGCATGTTTGCATTTCATAGATTGGTCAACCCTTCAGGCACTCGTCCTTACTTCATTTCTGAGGCGATAATCGCGTCAGCCTCAATCTCCACCAGCATCTCCGGCGACACCATGGCGACGACTTGCAGCATAGTCGCAGCCGGCCGGATATCGCGGAAAACCTCGCCATGGGCCCGGGCCACCTCCTCCCAGCGGGCGACATCGGTGATGAACATCCGTGTCCGCACCACATCGCCCAAGCTCGCTCCCGCCGCCGTCAACGCCCGCTCGATGTTCTTCAGCGTCTGCACCGCCTGCGCGTACACATCGTTGCCTCCCACGATCTTGCCGTCATCGCCGGTGGCAACCGTTCCTCCGACAGTCACGAAGGGTCCGATCCTCACCGCGCGCGAAAATCCGACAATCGATTCATACGGCGAGTTGCCGGAGATGTTTTGTCGCTGCACAAGAGCCTCCTTTTGGAAGGCCGAATTGTCCCACAAACGCCCGAGCTCGTCACAATCTCGCTCGATCTGGAATTTTGGCAACCAACGCGCGAGATTGCTAGCAATGACTAGATACGGCTCTGCTCGCACAGCAATCTCTGTGAGAAAAATCCGAAATTCCCGCAAGAAATGAGGCGCCAAACTTGACGATCAGCTGCTTAACCACCTTATGTTTCGCCCATAAGTCTGCGCGACGCGCACCAGCGGAGTCACCGCCTGTCCACGAAAGCCTTTGCAATCACGACCAGAATGCGTTATCACCCATCCAACTACTTGCGGATCGATGATCCGCGATCGCGTCACAGGGGGACGAACTCGGTCATGGTTCCTGAATCACACGCGCTGCAGAGTCTCTTCGGTGAGCTAGTCAATCTTCACTTCGACCAGGAAATCGGTTTACGCGACCCCGAGGTGCAGGACTACATCGTCAACATGCTGGCGGAATTTTGCGAGGCCGATCAGCTCTTCAAAATTCGCAACGCCAATCAGCGTTCGCTCCAGGATGTCGGCGAGATGCTGCTCGAGGCTGATCCCATCTACGGCCCGGCGCCCTCGTTCGACCGCGAGCGCCGGGTGCGCAAGCACATCGGCGACTATACGCTGTTCCTGGCGGGGATGTTCCCCGAGAGCATCAATCGTTTCCGCCTGCGCCGTCAGCGCCTGGAGAACTTTGTTGACTTCATCAAGGCTGGCAAAGAGAGCTACTTCATCGTCTCGAAGTTCGACCAGTTCGAGTACGCACGGCTGGCGCCGCTCTTCGGCAAGCTCTCGCACGAATTCGAATCCTGCGTTTACGGATTGAACCTGGTGAAGGGTGATCTCGACGAAATGCAGCACCCCATCACGTGCCACGCCCGCCCGATTGTGATGTAGCGGTGGCGTCAGAAGGATGAGCTAACGGGTTTGTTGTGCCGTCGGCGCGGTCAACGTCTGCACGATGCCGTTGGCGGCGTTCATCCCTTCGCGGATGCAATCCGGAACACCGATGCCGTGATAGGCATTGCCGGCGACCTCGAGCCCCGGGATGTCCTTCAGCCGCTTCTCGATGCGCGTGATTCTCGCGATGTGTCCTGACTCATACTGTGCCATGGCTCCGCGCCAGCGATAAACGCGATCGAACATCGGTCGGTGTTCCAGCTTCACGATCTCCCGCAACTCGCTCCGCACGGCATCCACGATCTCGTCGTCGGTAAGCTTCAACACGGCTTCGTCGCGAGCGCCGCCTAGAAAGCATCGCAGGATGCCCTTGTCCGCCGGAGCGCGATGCGGAAACTTGTTATGCACAAACGTGCAGGCCAGCATGCGGCGGCCCTCACTGCGCGGCACCAGGAACCCAAATCCTGGCGGAAGGTGCTTGAGCTGGTCCCTGCGATAGCCGAGTGTTACCGTCACCGACGAACTGTATGTCACGCCCAGCAGATCGTCGGCAATGTCGCGGTCGACCCCTTCCAGAAGCGCACCCGCAAGGTTGGCTGGCGTTGCCACGATCACCGCGTCAAACATCTCATTGCCGCCCATGTCGATCGCTAGCCGCCAGCGATCCCTCTGCGGATACACCGCGCGCACCCGCGTCCGCAGTCGTAGCACTGACGGATCGAGCCGCGCCACGATCGCGTTGACCAGCTGCTGCATGCCGTCCTGCAGCGAGCTGAACAGCGGCCGCGGAGGCTGCTTGCCCGCCGTGACGCGCATCTTTTTGTGCGCCGCGAGCATCGCCTTACTCAGGCTGCCGTACTTCTCTTCCATCTCTACAAACCGCGGCAGCACCGCGCGTGCGCTCAGCTTGTTCGCGTCGCCGCCGTAGACCCCCGAAAGCAGCGGGTCTGCCAACCGGTCGACAACCTCGGCACCGAAATGCCTTTCCACTAGCTCGCCCACGGTTTCGTCGTTCTCCATCCGACGCCGTGGATGCAGCCATTCCTGCGCCATTCGCACCTTTGTTCTCCACGAGAACAGCGGCGACAGTGCCGTAGGAACCAGCTTTGTCGGCACCATGAACATCAGGCCATCGGGCATGGCGATCAGCCGGTTGTTCACCACGACGTATGTCCTGCGCTGCGCGTCGTTGGAGCCAATGAGCCGATCGTCGATGCCCAGCTCTTTGCACAGCGTGCGCGCCCAGGGTTTCTCGCTGAGGAACGAGTCCGGCCCGGCCTCGACCAGGCATCCTTCCACCTGGTCGGAATAGATGGATCCGCCCAACCGTTGACCAGCCTCGATCACCGTGTAACGTAGGTCCGCGCCCAGCGCGCGAGCTTTCTCCAGATGGAAAGCCGCAGTGAGTCCCGAAATGCCACCGCCGATGATTGCGACCTGCTTCATAGACTAACGCAACTTCTCCCGAGCGATTGTCCCGTCGCTGGCCGGCATTGCCGCCATTCGCGCCCGCGCAATATCGGCAACAGCTCTCACAAACGTCGGTGAATCATTGAGCGACTCGGCGCGATACAGTCTCATCCCGCGCTCCGCCGCAAAGTTGCGAAACGCGATGTCAACGTCATACAGAATCTCGACATGATCGCACACGAACCCGATCGGCTGGACGAACACACCCGTGTGCCCGATTTTGCGCAGGTTTCGAATCGTGTCCTCCACTGTGGGACCGAGCCATTCTCCGCCCGACATCCCCTGGCTCTGGAACGCGAAGCTCCCCTCGCCGATCTCTGGGACGCTGTTCGCCGTCAGCGCCGCGGTCTCGCGTGCCTGCGCTTCGTACGGATCGCCTTCCGTTATGGTGCGCTTTGGAACCGAGTGTGCGGTAAATATCACCGGCAGCTTCGATCCGTGCTGCACGCACGCCTTTGACCATCCCGCCCGCAATCTCTCGGCGAAGGCCTCAATCAGCAACGCATGGTCATGCCACTGTTCTACAAAATCGATCGGGAACGTCGCACGCTGCCCGAACAACACTTCCTTGTACAAACCGACACTCGTTAGTGAATTGTGCGGCGCCAGGCAGATCGCAACGGCCCGTCCCACATTGTCAGAAGCCATATGTTTCACTGCATCAGCAATGAACGGATGCCAATTTCGCATCCCGACGTATGCCGGAATTCCCAGCTCTCGCTCTACGCCTTCCGCCTGTTTCCGCGTAATTTGTGTCAGCGGCGAGCTTCCGATCAGCGAATACCGGTGCTGAACTTCCTTTACAACCGCCTCGGACAGGGGACGACCGCGCGAAATGTTTTGTAGAAACTCAGGAATGTCCTCGGCCCGCTCAGGGCTACCGTGCGCGATCAACAAGACTACGGTCTTGCTCACGACGACCTCGCTGCTATCGCCGACGTGCTGAATTCGTGCACGAAAGCGGCGAGGTTCTTCACGTTATCCACGGGCGTGTGCGGCAGAATCCCGTGCCCAAGGTTGAAGATGTGTCCGGGCCGCCCATCCGCCAGCCGAAGAATGTTCTCCGCCCGCTGCTTCACTCCGTCCCACGTAGAAAAGAGCGTCACCGGATCGAGGTTTCCCTGCACCGCGTGCTTGTGTCCTACCGTCCGCCATCCTTCATCGAGCGGCACGCGCCAGTCCAGCCCGATCACCTCCGCGGCCGTTTCCGCCATCGAAGGCAGCAGCGTCGTGCTGTCCGTCCCAAAATAGATGATGGGGACTCCGGTCTCGTTCTGCAGCCGATTGGTCAGCCGCTTCGTCGGCTCCAGCGCGTAGCGGCGATAGTCCTCGACGCTCAGGCACCCCACCCAGCTATCGAAGATCTGCACCACGTCGGCGCCATGTCGCACCTGCTCGACCGAGTACTCCAACAGTACGTCGACCAGCTTGTTGACCAACTCCTCCCACACCTGAGGTGAGTTGTACATCAGCTTCTTCACTTCGATATAGTGGCGCGAACCACCGCCTTCCACCATGTAGCTGGCCAGCGTGAAGGGCGCGCCGCAGAACCCGATCACCGGCAGCTTCGATCCGAAGTGTTTTACAACCTTGCACACCGCTTCCGCCACGTAGCCCAACTCAGCAGCGCGGTCGGTGCGCAGAGCCCTCACGTCTTCCACCGTCCGAACTGGCTTCTCGATCACCGGGCCTTCGCCGGTGGCGAAATGAAACGGCATTCCCATGACTTCCAGCGGCAGCAACAGGTCGGCAAAGATGATCGCTGCATCGACGCCCAGGTATTCCGCGGCGGTAATGGTCACTTCCGCCGCGACCTCCGGTTTCTTGCAGATCTCGACCAGCGAATATTGCTTGCGGACGTCGCGGTAAGCCTTCATGTAGCGGCCGGCCTGGCGCATAAACCATACCGGAGTGGTGGGAACGGGCAGACTCTTGCACGCCCGTACAAACAAGGAATCAGGAGCAGACATAAAGACTTACTCTAACACTCCACTTCACGCCGCCCAGTGATGCGAGTCACGGCGGGAGAATCGCGTGCGGCAGTCTTAACCGAGGCACAGAGCTGCGGAGTAGACCAGCACTTAAAAATAAAAAAGACTCTGTGCCGCGGTGTCGCTGGGGTGAATAAGCCTTTCCTGGCTCGATTGTGCTCCCCGTCACTTCGCACTTCCTCGCGGGTCCCTATAATCACCGGTTGGATTTCCTCATGCCCTTTGCCGAGAGCAGACACATAAATCCGTGGATCGTGACCGCCGCTGTCATGCTGGCGACGTTCATGGAAATTCTCGACACCACGGTTGTGAACGTCTCCGTGCCGCACCTGGCCGGCAACCTCGGTGCCACCGTCGAAGAGGGCACCTGGGTCGTGACCTCGTACCTCGTCTCGAACGCCATCATCCTGCCCATGTCGGGATGGCTGGCCAACCGCATTGGCCGCCGCAACATGTTGTTGGCCTGCGTCAGCGGCTTCACCCTAACCTCAGTACTCTGCGGAATGGCCACCAGCCTTGAGTGGCTCATCTTTTTCCGCGTGCTGCAAGGGGTGACCGGCGGCGGCCTGCAGCCCCTCGCACAGGCCGTCCTACTCGAGACGTTCCCCCCCAAGCAACACGGCACCGCCATGGCCGCATTCGGGTTGGGGATCATCCTCGCGCCCATTCTCGGCCCCACGCTCGGCGGCTGGATCACCGACAACTATTCCTGGCGCTGGATCTTCTACCTCAACCTGCCCGTTGGCGTGATCTCCCTCCTCATGATCAGCGCCTTCGTGCACGACCCGCCATATATCGGCAAGCACCGCACTGGCCGCATCGATCTGTGGGGCATCGGATTCCTCGCTCTGGGTTTCGGCATGCTGCAGGTCGTCCTTGACACTGGACAACGCAAAGACTGGTTTGGCAGCATGCAGATCCGCTTCTTCTCTGCGCTCTGCATCTTCGGCCTCGTTGCAATGGTCGTGCGCGAGCTGCGCACCAAGCACCCCATTGTCGACCTGCGCGTGCTCAAGGACCGCACCTTCGCCGCCGGCGTAAGCCTCATGACCATGCTGGGCTTCGTGCTCTACGGCAGCCTGATGCTGTTACCGATCTTCCTCGAGACGTTGCTCGGCTACCCGGCTCTGCAATCGGGGCTCGCGCTCTCACCGCGCGGAATCGGCTCCCTCGTCATGATGCCCGTCGCCGGACAGCTCACCAACCGCTTTGATCCGCGCAAGCTCATCGGCGTCGGGCTCCTCGTCGCCGCCTGGACCATGTTCAGCCTCTCGCACCTGAATCTCAACGCCGGTTATTGGGACATCTTCTGGCCACAAGTGATCCAGGGCGCGGCCATGGCATTCCTGTTCATTCCGCTCATGGCCACCAGCATGTCGGCCATCCCGCGGGAGAAGATGGGCAATGCCACCAGCATCTACAACCTCATGCGCAACATCGGCGGCAGCTTCGGCATCGCCTGCATGACGACCTTTCTCGCCCGCCGCGGGCAGGTTCACCAGAACCAGCTGATCTCGCACGTCACCCCCTACGACCACGCCGCGCGCAACATGATCTACGGCATGCAGGGCTGGTTCATGCAGCAGGGCTCCAACTCGGTCGAAGCCATGAAGAAGTCGATGGGCGCGATGTACGGCATGATTCAGCAGCAGGCCGCGCTGCTCTCGTTCGTCGAAGCTTTCTGGATCATGGGCGTGATCTTCTTGTGTATGTTACCTCTGCTCTTCTTCCTGCGTGACGCCCGCGACCTGCACAAGCACGACCAGAAACCCGCTGACTCAGAGGATCACAAGCAACCGGTGCCCGCTTCCTCGGAACATGAACTTGCCGGCGCGTTTCACTAAACGCATTGCTAACAGCCCCGGAACCTTCGCCAATTTGTCTTCTCTGCGGGAACGTGTATAAATTGGCGTTGGTGAAGAAACCCATATCTTCATCGCGCCAAGCTGCCTCAACACCCGTGGCCACTGATCCCAAAGCACCACAACAGGTCTTTCGTGCTACACCCCGGCAACACAACGTCGGATGGCTGCGCTGGCTTCCCGGCCTAAACACCCTTCGGCACTACGATCCAGCGTGGCTACGACGAGACATCGTGGCCGGCCTTGTGATGACGGCCATGCTTGTTCCAGTGGGTATCGCTTACGCGCAGGCATCCGGGCTGCCGGGCATCACCGGCCTTTACGCGACCATTGTGCCGCTGCTTGCCTACGCGATGTTTGGCCCCAGCCCCATCTTGATCCTCGGTCCGGACTCTGCCCTCGCCGCAATCCTGGCCAGCGTGGTGGCTCCGCTGTCGGCAGGCGACCCGCAGCGTGCCATTCGCATCGGCGGCATGATGGCAGTCGTTTCCGGCCTGCTGTGCATCGCCGCCGGACTCGCCAAGCTCGGTTTCATTACCGAGCTGCTCTCCAAGCCCATCCGCTACGGCTATATGAATGGCATCGCACTCACCGTTCTGCTCAGTCAGATCCCCAAGCTCTGCGGCTTTTCGGTCAACCGCGAAGGCCCCCTGCGCCAGCTTTGGGGCATCGTCGAAAAAGTCGCAGCCGGAGCCACCAATCCCGCCGCCATGGCCATCGGAAGCGGAACGCTGATTCTAATATTCCTGCTCAAACGCTGGCCCCGCGTCCCGGGAATTCTGCTGGCGGTCGTCGCCGCTACTCTTGCGGTGGCCGGCTTCGATCTAGCCCATCGCGCGGGCGTGTCCGTGCTGGGCCCTCTGCCCCGGGGCTTACCGTTGCCGCAGATTCCCTTCCTGCGCACCGGCGACTTCGTGTCGATACTCACCGGTGGAGCTGCCGTGGCCTTGGTGTCGTTCGCCGACACAAGCGTGCTCTCACGCACCTATGCCGCTCGCCTCGGTGTCGCCATCGACGCCAACCAGGAGGTTGTCGGACTCGGTGTCGCCAACCTCGCCGCCGGCTTTTTTCGGGGCTTTCCCATCAGCAGCAGTTCTTCCCGGACTCCCGTAGCCGAGGCCGCCGGTGCAAAAACACAACTCACTTCGGTCGTGGGTGCGGTAGCAATCGCATTATTACTGGTGTTCGCGCCTCAGTTGTTGAGGCACCTGCCGAATTCTGCCTTGGCAGCCGTGGTAATCGCGTCGGCCATCGGCCCTTTCGAATTCGCCGACCTCCGACGGATCTTTCGCATTCAGCAGTGGGAGTTCTGGCTCTCCATGGTCTGCTTCGCGGGCGTGGCAGTTTTTGGGGCCATCCAGGGCATTGCGCTCGCCGTCGTTCTCGCTGTGATCGAGTTCCTATGGGACGGATGGCGGCCCCACTCCGCCATTCTTGGAGGCGTCGAGAACATTCAGGGCTTTCACGACATCACTCGCCATCCCAATGCCCGCACAATTCCTGGTCTGGTTCTCTTCCGCTGGGACGCGCCGCTGTTTTTCGCCAATGCCGAGCTTTTCAATCAGCGTGTGCTCGAGGCCGTTGCCAGCTCTGCTACGCCCGTCAATTGCGTCGTGGTCACTGCCGAACCGGTCACTAGTGTTGACGTGACCGCCGCCGATGCGCTCGCCACACTGCAAGAATTGTTGAACGCCGCCGGCATCCGGCTGTGCTTCGCTGAAATGAAGGGTCCCGTCAAAGACAAGCTGAAGCGGTTCGAATTGTTCGACCGTTTGGGATCGCGGAACTTCTTCCCCACCATCGAGGAAGCCGTCAATGCCTGTCAGTCCGGCATCGCAAAAGGGTCCCACTAGCACTGGCCCGGGCCTCGGCAAGAACTGTTCTGAGGTCTCGTAACTCCCTGGCGTCAGTGGGCGGCTTCTTAATTTAGCTAAGCTAGTCTAGGGCCACGCGTAGTCGTGGGCTTCCAGCCCAGGCAATGGCGGGAAAAGTTTCGCTGAGACAATGTGCCCCATTAACTTGTGCCGCCGCACGCGCACCGAGTCAACGAGGCGATCGGAACTTGTCATGAAACAATCCAGCACTCCACGAAGGGAAGCCATCAGCCTGGCTGTGATCGCAGGCTATGTAGACGGGTGCGCTTCGTGTATTTGGCATCTATGTATCGTTCATGAGTGGAACACCACGCTCGCGGGCCTCGAGTCCGGACAGGGACATTTCCTCACCGCTCTCGTTCCCGCGTTGGCCATCGCGGGCTTCATCGTCGGCAGCTTCATCGGCAGCTGGTTAGCTTAATCCCAACTCCGGCGCACACCGCCGAACGTCTCTCGACAGTCGTCAATGATTGACGAACACCGGCCCGGGCTGAGGGATGGCTTCGCCGTCGTGGCGGGGGTCGCTGGCGCCGAGGCGGACGCCGGTGTGGTTGTCCATCACCGCCTGGCCAAAGCCAAACACCGAGGTGCGCCTGGGCTCGACTTGTAAGTCGTGGCCCATGGCGGTGAGCTGGTCGCGCACGGCTTCGGGGACAGTGTCTTCGATGGGGACGTCGCAGCCCGTGAAGTCTTGTTTACTGAAGCGCCCGGCTTCGAGCGCCTGCTGGATATTCATGCCGTAATCGGCGATATCGGCAACAAACTGGGCGTGCGCCTGCGCCTGGTTCCATCCGCCCATAATGCCGAAGCCGATGTCGGTGTCGCCCTTCTTCATGAACGCCGGAATAATGGTGTGCAGCGGGCGCTTGTGTCCGGCCAGAGTGTTGGGCTGGTTGGGTTTAAGCGTGGACAGCGCGCCACGGTTTTGCAGAACGAAGCCCCCGCCCTTAGGCACGATCAGCGATCCGAAACCTGAATAGTTCGACTGGATCAGCGACACAATGTCTCCGTCCTGGTCGATCACCGTCATGTAAATTGTGTCACTGCCCTTGGCGTTGGTTAAGCCGGGAAACTGATCGGCTGCCACATTGCAATTCGCCCGTTCCCCGATCAGCTTGGCCCGTTGTGTCGCACGCTCCTTGCTGAGCAACTGGTCGAGGGGAATCTTGGAGAATTTCGGGTCACCGACGTACTGCAGCATGTCAGCGTACGCCAGCTTCTTGGCCTCGATCATGGTGTGCAGCGCCTTGGCGGAGTGAAAACCGTATTCCGACATCGGGAACTGCTCCATGAGGTTGAGCATCATTAGTGCCGCGATGCCCTGCGTGTTGGGCGGGATTTCATACACCGTCCAGCCGCGATAGGTCGTCGAGATCCGGTCCGCCCACTCGGGCTGAAAAGCTGCCAGGTCCTCCAGCGACATTACGCCGCCGTACTCGCGAATGGCGTCCACGATCGCTTGCGCAATCGGGCCCTGGTAGAAACCGTCGCGCCCGTGCTCGGCAATAGAGCGAAGTGAGTTGGCCAAGTCGGGATTCTTCCACATTTCGCCGAAGCGTGGCGCTCGCTCACCCGCGATCAGATAGGTAGCCTTCGCATTGGGCTGCGAGGCCAGCAGCTCTTCACCGGCGCGCCACAACCCGGCGGTTACCTGGTTGATGAGCACGCCGTTTTCCGCATAGTAGATAGCCGGGGCAAGCAATTCCGAGAAGGGCTTCGTGCCAAACCGTTCGCGCATTGCCGCCCATCCGGCCGACCGTTCCGGAAACTGTCACGGTCCACACGCCGCGCTCCGGCATCGCCGTGATGCCCTTCGACGCGAGCAGCTCCGGCGTCTGTGCTTTTGCTGCCCATCCGCTCGAATTCAGCCCGTACAGCTTGTCGGTCTTCGCCTGATAAATGATATCGAACAAGTCGCCGCCGATGCCGTTGGACATCGGCTCCATCAGGCCGATCACCGCGTTCGTGGCAATGGCGGCATCAACTGCGTTGCCGCCGCGTTCGAGAATCTGGATGCCGGAGGCGGCGGCCATCGGTTGGCTGGCAGCAACGATGCCGTATTTCGTCGCGATGACCGAGCGGCCCTGAATCGGCAGCGGGTAGCCCGATTTGGCCGGCGATTGCGGCCTTTGGGCGGGGAGCGCCGTGCCGCAGAGAAGCAGGAGTATCGTAACGCGCATCGAGCAGCCTCGTAGGAAGAACCGAACATGGTAACGCAGCACGAGCCACCAGCCCGTCGTAGCTGTTGATTCTCGCCCATAGGCAGTGATCTTGTTCTGTCAGTTGCGCACTGCCGTCAGCCGCGCGATTCTATTGCTGGAGCAACGAAGAAACATGAGAGCTGCTTGGTATGAAAAACAGGGACCTGCGCGTGACGCTCTAGTCGTCGGTGAGATGCCCGACCCTCAGCTCCTAGCCGGTGAGGTTCGCATCCGTGTCGCAGCGTCGGGTGTTAATCCCGGCGATGTGAAGAAGCGGGAAGACGCTTTTGGAGTCGGCATGCCCTATCCACGGGTCATTCCGCACAGCGACGGCGCGGGCACCGTTGATGCCGTCGGCGAGGGAGTTTCGCAGGAATGGATCGGGCGCCGTGTATGGTGTTACGGCGCCCAGTCGTACCGTCCCTTCGGCACCGCCGCCGAATATGTCGTTGTCCCTGTGAAGCGAGTGGCCCAATTGCCGGAGAGGGTGCCCTTCGAACAGGGCGCGTGCCTCGGAATCCCCGGCATAACCGCCCACCGCGCGGTTCGTGTCGCGGGCCCAGTCGAAGGGCGAACCGTGCTGGTGCAAGGTGGTGCAGGAGCGGTTGGAGCTTGCGCGGTTCAGCTGGCGCACCGTGCGGCAGCGCGCGTGATCGCCACTTGTCGTTCCGAAAGCGATAAGGACATCGCCTCTCGCGCCGGCGCCGACGAGGTCTTCCTGACGGATGCAACCCTTGCGGAGCACATCCATCGAGCGGCCACCGACGGGGTTGATCACATCGTAGAAGTGGCCTTCGCCGCCAACATCAAGACCGACATCGAGGTCTTGACGCAGGGCGGTTCCATCGCCACTTACGCCACCAACACTCCTATGGCGGAGATCCCGGTCTGGCAACTCGCCTTTATCAACGCGCGACTGTTCTTTGTCGGCAGTGACGATGTTCCTCCCGAGGCGAAGAGTGAAGCCGCTCGCGACATCAATCGAGCACTCGAAGCCGGCTGGCAGGGATTCGATATCGCCGAACGCTTCTCGCTTGCCGACATCGCGAAGGCACACGAGTTCGTCGAGCACCCAACCAAGTCCGGACGAGCGGTGGTGATGATCTGATGTAGCGGAGGCAGAGACGTTCATACGACCTGGACACTAGCTCGGCGCAGAAAGCGTCTATGAAACCCGAAAGCCGGCGAGCTGTCATTTAACGTGCTTGGAGAGTGGTTGGGGTGAACCGGCGTTATTGTCTCTACAATCGTCTCCGTGCCCCCACCACCTTACCGCGGCCGCATCGCACCTTCCCCCAGCGGCCTGCTCCACATCGGCCACGCCTGCACCTTCTGGACGGCCTACCAGCGTGCCCTCGAGCACAATGGAATCCTCATCTTCCGCGACGAAGACCTCGACCCCAAGCGCTCTCGCCTGCAGTTCGCGGAAGCCATGCTGGAAGACCTCCGCTGGCTTGGAATCGGCTGGCAAGAGGGCCCGGATGTTGGCGGCCCCTCCGGCCCCTACCGCCAGAGCCAGCGCCGCCCGTTCTACCTCGACGCCTGGCGCAAGCTGCGCGACTCCGGAGCGATCTATCCCTGCACCTGCTCGCGCAAGGACCTCGCACTCGCGCCGTCGGCGCCCAACGATACCGACGACGAAACAATCTACCCCGGCCGCTGCCGCGACAAGATCGGCGAGGCCGGTCGACACGAGATGCCAGCCGGCGTGAACTGGCGCTTTCTCGTGCCCGACGGCGAATCGATCACCTTCACCGACGAGCACCAGGGCCCTCAGTCATTCGTCGCGGGCAAAGGCTTCGGCGACTTCGTGGTGTGGCGCCGCGACGACGTTCCCGCCTATCAGCTTGCGGTCGTGGTTGACGACGCAGCCATGCGGATAACGGAAGTTGTGCGCGGACTCGATCTCCTCAAGTCCACGGCGCGCCAGTTGCTCCTGATTCGAGCGCTAGGATTCGATGCTCCGTCCTACTTCCATTGCGACCTGGTCCGCGACGAAGCGGGCGTCCGCCTCGCCAAGCGGCACGATGCCCTCAGCTTGCGAACCCTACGCGAACTAGGACAGACCCCTGAGCAAGTCCTATCGCGATACCGCGGTCACCACTCGTGAAACAGTTTGCGTCCGCGCGATTGAGCGAGTATTGTTGCGCCGATGCAGGAGGACAACGATGAAGATCAACTGGGGTGCGATCGTGTTGGCGGCACTCATCCATTTCGGATTCGGAGCGTTCTGGTTCACCACCTTCGCCAAGGCATGGCAGGCAGGCACGCGCATTCCGCCGGAGGAGATGCAGGCGTACATGGCACATCCCAATTTCTGGCCCTACCTCATCTCGTTCCTGTGCAGTACCGGAATGGCACTGGTTATCTCCTGGGTTATGGGCGTGTCCTGCAGGTTCAGCTTCTTTCGCGGAATCATCACCGGCTTGATGGCCGGCATCGTTGCTGCCCTCGCCATGATCACCGAGATGGCCTTCGAGATGCGCTCGAGCAGGTTCATGTTCATCTGCGCGGCGTATCCCCTGATTGGCTCCATTCTGATGGGAATCGTGATCGGCGTCTGGAAGCCCAAAGGTGTCGAGGCACACGACTAATCTAAATCACCCAGCGCTTGGGCCACACGCGCACCGCTATAATCGAGGGATATGGCCACTGCCCCGGAAGCTCCGGTCCGAACCCAGCTCGAGTACGAGCCGGTCATCGGGTTGGAAGTTCATGTTCAGCTTCTGACGAAGAGCAAGATCTTCTGCGGCTGCTCGACGCAGTTCGGTAATCCGCCGAACACGAATGTTTGTCCAGTATGTCTCG
>Ga0306920_100006137_pt1 | contig 15608 bp, 14 predicted proteins | sample flu12Cox44000170_FD_204666 | JGI IMG/M metagenome (GOLD analysis project Ga0306920, IMG submission 204666) | Lab enrichment of tropical soil microbial communities from Luquillo Experimental Forest, Puerto Rico - flux4day.12C.oxic.44.000.170 (v2)... | ecosystem: Environmental > Terrestrial >... | reverse complement strand
CACCCGGGGGGTGATAGTGCACGATCTTGCCTGGCGAAGCCCGAAACGAGACCGGGTTTTCCGCATTGATACGGCATTCGATGGAATGGCCGTGAAACTTCACGTCGGGCTGGGATATTTCGAGATCGCCGCCCGCGGCAACGCGGATCTGCTCCAGCACAAGATCGATATCGGTGATCATCTCCGTGACGGGATGCTCGACCTGGATTCGCGTGTTCATCTCGATAAAATAAAAATTGCCGTTGTCGTAGAGGAACTCGACCGTTCCGGCGCCGAGATATCCCAGCTCCCGCATCGCTTTGGCGACAGTTTCCCCGATTGAGTCGCGCACCGGTCCGTTGAGAGCAGGGGAGGGGCCTTCCTCCCAGAGCTTCTGGTAGCGGCGTTGCAACGAGCAATCGCGTTCGCCCAGATGAATGGCGTGGCCATAGCCGTCCCCGAGCACCTGGAATTCGATGTGGCGGGGCTCAGCCAGATATTTCTCGATGTAGATCGAATCATCAGCAAACGCGGCCTTGGCTTCAGCACGCGCGGTGGCAAGCATCGCTTCGAACTCTTCCGGTGTGTGCACGATCTTGATCCCGCGCCCCCCGCCGCCTGCGGCTGCCTTGATCAGCACCGGAAAACCAATCGAGTTCGCAATCGACATCGCTTCCTGCGATGTGGAGATCGGCCCATCCGATCCCGGCACCACCGGGATGCCAAGCCGCTTGGCCGTGCGCTTGGCCTCGATCTTGTCGCCCATGAGCCGGATATGCGCGGGCGTGGGGCCGATGAAATGGATGTTGTGGTCGTGGAGAATTTCGGCAAAGCGCGCGTTCTCGGAAAGGAAACCGTAGCCGGGGTGGACAGCGTCCGCCCCCGTAATCTCGCAGGCCGCCAGCAGCGCCGGAATATTGAGATAGCTGTCGCGCGCGGGCGGAGGCCCGATGCACACGCTCTCGTCGGCGAGCCGCACATGCATCGCATCCTCGTCCGCCGTGGAATGCACGGCCACCGAGGAAACGCCGAGTTCCTTACATGCCCGCAGAATGCGAAGCGCGATCTCGCCGCGATTTGCAATCAGGATTTTATCGAACATCGCTTCATTCGACGATCATCAGCGGCTCGCCGAATTCGACCGGCTGTCCGTCTTCGATGAGAATCTGGATGACGGTCCCTGCGCGCGGCGACGGAATTTGGTTCATGGTCTTCATCGCTTCGACAATCAGAAGGGTGTCGCCCACCCGCACGCGGCTGCCCACCTCGACAAACGGCCGGGCGCCCGGTTCCGGACCGAGGTAAGCGGTCCCTACCATCGGCGAGGTGATCAGACCGGGATGCTTGGCCGGATCGAGCAACGCCCCCTCGGCGCCCTGGGCAGCCGTTTCGATCGGGCTCGCCGGCGCCGGGGCAACCGCGGACGACACCTGGGGCTGCCGCGCGACGCGCACGCGCAGGCCAGCGCGCTCGAACTCGATCTCGGTTAGGCCGGTCTCCTCCAGCAGACGCGCCAATTCACGGATCAGGTCGCGATCCACGGTGGGAGCCTGTTTGGTGCGCTCACCGCTCATGCCGTTCGCTTTCTTGCCGGCGCCAGCTTCGCCAATCCCTCGATTGCCAGCGCATAACCGTTAATCCCGAAGCCGCACAGGCTCGCTTTGGCGACCGACGCGATGTGCGATTTGCGCCGGAAGCTCTCACGCGCGAAAATATTGCTGATGTGAACCTCGATCACCGGCACACTCACCGCGGCAACCGCGTCGCGTAGCGCAATGGAAGTGTGGGTATAGGCCCCCGGATTGATGACCATGCCCATGGCCCCTTCGGCCGCGGCCTCATGGATCCAGTCAACCATCTGCCCCTCGTGGTTGGTCTGCCGGAATTCAACCTCAATGCGGTGATGCTTTGCGGTCTCCCGGCACAGCTTTTCCACGTCAATCAGGGTTGCGCGGCCGTATATCTCGGGCTCGCGTGTGCCGAGGAGATTAAGATTGGGTCCATTGAGGACGTAAACGGTGGTCGCCATCCAGCGCGTCCGCTCCCCGGGGAGAAGACAGCTTTATAAGGACGTTCAAGCGGAAGTGAAAGCCGACGACGCAGCCGCCGGCCAGCGCACTTTCAGATCGGCTCGGTGTAGCGGCGTAGCCCGGGATGAGCGCGGCGAAAGGCGGGGGGCGCCCGGGCGATCAGCACGCGGTCTTGCCGCAGCGCGCGGTGTTCACCTTCTCCCGCAAGGTATTGAGGCCGACAGCTCCGATCACCACTTCGTTGCCTACCACATAGCTCGGTGTGCCGTTGAGACCGAGCGCCTCGGCGAGCTTGAAGCTCTCCTCCAGCTGCGCCCTGACCTCCGGGCTCGACATGTCCTTCTCGATGCGGGCCATGTCGAAGCCGACCTCCTTGGCCACCGCGAGCGCGCGCGCCTCGTCGGCCGGACCGCGGCCGCCCAGGAGCTTGAGATGGAACTCGAGATATTTCTTGCCGGTCTTGTCCTGCATTCGCGCGGCAGCTGCCACATGGGCTGCCTGCACCGAGCCATCGCCCAGAACAGGAAACTCCTTGAGCACGAAGCGCAGCTTCGGATCATTGAGCAATTCCATCATGTCGCTCATGGCGCGCTTGCAGTAGCCGCAGTTGTAATCGAAGAACTCGACCACGGTCACATCACCCTGTGGGTTCCCCAACGTGACCTGGCGCGGGGAGCTGAAAATTGCGGTGCTGTATTCCTTCAGGGCCGCATTGTGCTTTTCCGCATCGGCTGCGGATTGGCGTTTTTCCAGCTCGCCCAGCACGTCCTGCAGCAACTCGGGATGGCTCATCAGATAATCTTTGATGATCCCTTCAATTTCACTGCGCTGCTGGGAACTGAACGACTGCGCATGCGCAGGCGCGCAAAGCGGAGCAGCAAGCAATGCCGCGAGCGAGCCGGCCGCGATCGCGCGGATACAGGATTGCATATTCTTTTATCCTTTCATCATTGAGGATGCAGCGCGCTCTGCTGCGGTGGCTTGTAGCTGGAAATATCGTCAGCCTTGACCCACCCCGGCGAGCCGACCGGGAAGCGGGTCTTGGCGCGGGCGGCAATCTCGCGCGCCGTCTTGATATCGCCGCGCATGAAGGCGGCCTGGGCGGAGGCGAGATCCGCCCGCGCAAGGTCGTTCTTCTGCGCGTAGGCCATGGCAAGCTGTGTATAGCCGTCGGACGATTCCGGCTCGCGCAGCAGCGCCGCCTGCAGAATTGAGACTGCCTCCTCGTCGTGGGCGCGATCGTGCGATGCGACAAGAGCCTGTCCGAGCATGATCTGGATCAGCGCCGGATTGGGTGCCAGTTGAGCGGCGTGGCGCAGAGGACCGATCGCCTCGGCCGGCCTGCCGGATTCCAGCAGCATCTGGCCCTTGAGTTCATGGAAATATGGATTTTGCGGCTGTGCGGCGATGAGCGCATCGATCTGGGCCGCAGCTGCGCGAGAATCGGCAAAGCGATACGTGGCGATTGCCCGCGCATAACGCGCCGCCAGGCTGCCGTCGCTTGACGGATACCGGCGCGCGACCGCCTCCGGGCGTTCCAGAAAGGCAAACAGCTTGGCCCGCATGAGGTCGTGGCGCGCCTGCAAGGCGGGCGGATCCTTGACGTTCCAATACGGGCTTGCCTTCGCCAGACCTTCGAGCGACGCCACGCGCTCGCTCGGCAGCGGATGCGACTGCATGTAAGGATTCATGTACTGTGTCTGGTACAGCATCTGATCCGCAAGCCGCTTGAATGTGTCATACATGCCCTTTGGCGATTGCCCGGTGGCTGTGAGAAATTTGACACCGGCACGATCGGCCTGCTCCTCCTGGGCACGCAAATAGGCGAACAGCGAGTTCTGGATAGCGGCACCGGGAGCCGTCAACGCGCCGACGCCGCCCTGGCTCAGCCCCGTGTTGCCGCTGCGGCTGCCGGCAACAATCGCGCCGACGCCCAGAATCATCGCGAGGATGGATTGCGTCGAGGCGGCAGCCAGCTGTTCGCGCAGTCGCGCAAGATGCCCGCCCGCAATGTGGCCGGACTCGTGCGCCAGCACCCCGATGATCTCGTTGGGCGTGTTCGAGTCCAACAACGCGCCGCCGTTGACAAAGATACGGCGCCCGTCCGCCACAAAAGCGTTGAATGAGCGGTCGTTGATGATGACGACCTGAATATTCTGCTGAGAAAGCCCTGCTGCCTTGAGGATCGGCTGTGTATACTCCTTGAGCAACTGCTCGATTTCCGCATCGCGGATGATCGGCGGACCTTTTTGTGCCTGCGCAGGCAGGCTCGTCGTGACAAGCGCGCTCGCCGTTATAAGCGCCACCACGCGCGCCACTGGCGCGCTGCGGCGGGTGCTGATAGGTGTGGCTGATCCAGTCATGTCGGCCTAGCTTCTCAGCAATTTCGCGCGCACCCTAGTGGCGGCCTCAACCCTGTCAATGCGGCCACGAGGAGCGTGTCTCTTTGCGGGATATTCGGGACGAAATGTCTGCACAAATACGGCGACAGCGGGGCGGATGGCAGCCATGATCGAAGGTCCACAGACATGCTGGATGCGGCACGACGGCTGATCAGGCCCTCCCGGCGCAGCGATATTCCCGCCTTCATGGTCATGGACGTGATGGCGGCCGCCGCGCGCATCGAAGAGCAGGGCGGCCGTGTCATTCATATGGAGGTGGGCCAGCCGGCTGCGCCGGCGCCGAAGAGCGCCCTTGAGGCGGCGCGCCGGGCGCTTGCCTCACCGCGCCTCGGCTACACCGAAACGCTCGGCATGGCTCCGCTGCGCGTGCGCGTCGCGCAGCATTATCGCGAGATGTACGGGGTCGAGATCGATCCCCAGCGCGTGGCCATCACCACCGGATCGTCGGGGGCATTTACGCTCGCATTCCTCGCGCTGTTTGAAGCCGGAGATCGCGTGGCAGTTGCGCTGCCCGGCTACCCGCCGTACCGGCACATTCTCACCGCGCTCGGCTGCAAGCCGGTGCTCATCGAGACCACGCCTGCAACGCGCTGGGCGATCACGCCCGAGATGCTGATTGCCGAGCACCGCAAGGCTCCGCTCAAGGGCGTGCTGATTGCAAGCCCTGCCAATCCGACCGGCACCATGGTGACCTCGCAAGTGCTGCATGATCTCATCGCCGCTGCTGACAGCGAGGGCATCAGCTTCATTTCTGACGAGATCTATCACGGCCTCGATTACGCGTTCCCCGCCGAAAGCGCCGCCAAGCTCTCGAGCAGCGCCATCATCATCAATTCGTTCTCGAAATATTTCTGCATGACCGGATGGCGTATCGGCTGGATGGTCGTTCCCCCCGCATTGATCCGGCCGATTGAAAGATTGCAAGGCAATCTTGCGATTTCAGTTCCGACGCTCTCGCAAATTGCCGCTTTGGCAGCCTTCGATGGGCGCGAGGAAATGGAGGCGGTCAAGCATGGCTACGAGGAGAACCGGAGAATTCTGCTCGACGGCCTGCCGAAGGTCGGTATCGATAAAATTCTTCCAGTGGACGGCGCGTTCTATCTTTATGCGGACGTCTCGCGCTTTTCAAACGACAGCTTTGAATTTGCAAAGCGCATGCTGGCGGAAACCCACGTGGCGGTCACGCCAGGCATTGATTTCGATCCGCTCGAGGGCAGACGCTTCGTCCGCCTCTGCTATGCCGGCGCGAGCGCCGACATGCAGGAGGCGGTTGAACGGATTGGAACGTGGTTGCAATGATCTATTGTCTCTGTTGAGACGCAGCTTCCGCTAGCGCATGCAATTACTGGCAGCTGATCGCGCCGATTGCCATGGTGACCGCCGCCTGGGTCGGATCGATGACCGCAATCCCAAGCGCCTCTTCCAAAGGGCGACCGTGGCGTGCCATGCCGGCGCAGCCCATCACCACGGCTTCCGCGCCATCCTCGTCCTTGAGCCGCCGGCCAACCTCGACCATGCGAGCGAGCGTGTTGTCGCCGCTTGCGGTCTCGGCGACCGACATGTTGAGGGGGCGCTCACCCGCCAGGCGCTCGATTAACGCCATCTGGCGTAGATAGCGCATATGTCGCGCAATGGAGGGCTGGCCGATGGCAATGACGCCGAATCGCCCGCCGCGCGCCAGCGCCGTCAACACGCCGCATTCGGCGATCCCGAATACCGGCCGGGACGTGCCTTCACGACAGACGTGGAGCCCTGGATCGCTGTAACAGGCAAGCACGAACGCGTCGGACGCATTGTCTAACTCGACCAGCGCGCGCAACGGCATCACGACGCTCTCCACATCGGCCTGTGTCTCAATGCCGAAAGGACCTCCGGCGAGCGTTGAACAGACAATTTCCGGTCCGTTTTCGAACCGAAGCGGATCGAGCGCCCGGTCAATCGCGTGAGTAACGGCCTCGTTCGAATTCGGATTGACGACGCGAATGCGCAGGCGCTTATCGCTCATGGATGGACTCGGCATGCAATCGTGGTACTTGGTGCTGGCAGCATTACACGACCAACGCGCCGTCAGGTCCAGAGATAACCGTAACTGCGGATCGAGCCGGCAAGCCGATTGGCCGTCGGCGCGGAAGTGTTCTCCCCCAGCGCCGCCCCGACCAGCCAAGTGCGGCCGTGCACTTCGAGACCACGAATGTCGGCACGGGCCGAAAACGCGGTCTCATTGCACCACAATCCGCCGAAGCATTGGGTGTCCTGCAGCGAGACCGGTCCCGCAAAGCGCGCGCGATCGAGCGAGAGATTGCCGTAGCAGGTGATGCGGTCGAGATAGGCGGCATCGCCAAACTCTGCCTGATCGAAGCAAGCCACGCCCTGGAATTCAGCATCGGAGAAAGCGGCGCCGCGATGAAAGCGCGCGCGATCGAAACGCCCGTCGCTGAGAAAACGGGTGGAGGTGAAGGTCACGGCGGCATTGAAGGTGCAATCGATGAACCAGGCCAGGCCCTGAAACACGGCGCCGCGCAAAGTAAGCGGTCCATTAAAAACTGCTCCTGAAAAATCCAGATTGGGCAGCAAAGCCGTCTCAAGCTCGATCGGTTCATCGATAACGAGGCCGCGCAAATCCTCGAACTCTCCGCGCCGCAGGGGCTGCGCGAGCTTGACGCGGACGCTATTCATGCCGTTCCTGCCGCGCCCGCCGGTGGCCCCGCAAAGTTCTGCGCGAACGGGCCGATTGCGGTCATGTCGACTTCAATCAGCTGCGGGCCGACTGCGCTCAACGCGCGATCGAGCGCGGCTTCAAAATCTTCGCTGCGCGCGACCCGCTGATAGGGCATCGCCACCGCCGAAGCGATGAGAGCAAAATCGGGCGTGTGCAGGTCGGCGTAATGGCGCCTGCCGCCGAATTGCGCGTCCTGGATATTCCGGATCACCCCATAGCCGCGATCGTTCATCAAGATGAGAATGGCATTGGATTTGCACTCAACCGCGGTCGCAAGCTCGCCGAGATTCACCATGGCACCGCCGTCGCCAATGAGCGCGATCGTTTTGGCAGGGCAGTTCGCGGCGGCGGCTCCGATTGCCATGGCGATTCCTTGCCCTATGCCGCCGCCAAGCGCATGCACACCCAGATGCGGCGACGCAATGCGCACATAGCGGTTGCCGAAAGTGCTGTTGGACAGAGTGACGTCGCGCACGAACGGATGGCCGCCTTGTGCGACGCGCCTTTGCAGCGCATCGGCGATGGTGCGGTAGGGACCAAGCGTGGCAGCGAGGTTGCGCTCGGACTGTGCGCGCGCGAGCGCGACATCAGCAAGAAATTTGGCATCGACATCAAGTCGGGGCGGCAGGCGCTTGCACAAGCCGGTAAGCGCGCTGCCGGCATCGGCCGTGATGAACAGATCGATTGCATAGTTACGCGCCGCCTGGGCAGGATCGGCGTCGATCTGCACCAACGGTCGGGGAAGCCGTGCCATGTTGTTGCGGGTCTCGTTACCGCGCAGCCGCGAGCCGACGACGATCATGAGATCGGCGCGCTCGTAGATCGCTTGCGCCTCGGGCGTCATGCTATAGGCGCCGAGCGTATGGGCATGCGCCTCGGGGACCACCGCCCGTCCATTGGTGCTGCTCACCGCAGCAAAGCCGCGCTCGACGAGATCGCATGCGGGAACGGCGGCTTCGCGCGCTCCGCCGCCGAGCCAGAGCATGGGCCGCCTGGCGCCGCGCACCAGATCGGCAAGCGCAGCGAGCGGACGTTCGTCCGGCGCCTGCGCAGCGACCGGCGCAACGCCGACATGGCGGGGCCGGGCCGCATTTTCCCGCTGCACGTCGACCGGAATTTCGAGCGCAACCGGTCCCCGCGGTGGCGTGAGCGCGGCGTGCGCGGCGGCCTCGACCATCGGTACGGCGGTTCGCCCCTCCCAGATTCGGAAATAGGCCTTTGAGATTGCACGCAGCATATCGGCCTGGCGCGGCACGTCGTGGATCGCAGCCCGGTCACGGTCCATGTAGGGCCGATCGACCTGCGACGTGATGTGAAGGACGGGCGAGCCGGCGGTCAGCGCCTCCACCTGCGACCCCGCTGCGTTTGCAGCACCCGTTCCCGTGCTGGTGATCACCACTCCGAGGGAGCGCGCGACGCGCGCATAGGCATCCGCCATGTTCATGGCACCAGCCTCCCCGCGCGCCGGCACAAAGCGAATGCGGCCCTGGCGCGCAATCGCATCGAGGATGGGCATGTTGTGGATGGAGATGACTCCGAAAGCCGCGGTAACGCCGATCTCGGCGAGCGCATGGGCGATGAGATCGCCGACCGGCTCGGCAACGGAAACGATGCCCGGCGGGCGCGCCGCAATGGTCATTGCGCGTGCGCCGCCAATCCCGGGTAAATCGAGATCGACGGCGCCCCAGAATACCGCGGCATAAGCTTTGTCTAATTCGTGATGTTCTGGGTTTCTTTCAGGAAATCATCAATGATGGCTTTGCCGAGTCGGCCTGCCATGTCCTGGTAGATCGGCTGCATCGCCTTGCGCATGGCCTCGCTCTCGGCGGCCGTCGGAACGATGATCGTCGTCCTGCCTGATTTGCGCATCTCCTCGAGCGCATCCGCATTTTCTTTCTCGGAGATGTCGTTGGAATATGCAGTTGCCTCCGACATGGCCTGCTCGAGCTGGCTGCGAATATCGGCCGGCAAGCCGTCCCAGAACTTTTTGTTCGCCACCACGACGTAGCCGATATAACCGTGATTGGTGATCGTCGTGAATTTCTGTACCTCGTGCATCTTTTGCGTATACATGTTCGAGGCGGTGTTCTCCTGCCCGTCGACGACGCCGGTTTGCAGCGCCTGATAGACTTCGGAGAATGCCATGACCTGGGGAATGGCTCCCAATGCCCGGAACTGCGCTTCCAACACCTTCGATGATTGAATGCGGAATTTGAGCCCTTTGTAATCCTCCGGGATGCGCAACGGCTTGTTGGCGCTCATGAGCTTGAAGCCGTTATCCCAGTAGGCAAGTCCGACCATGCCTTTGGGTTCGAACAACTTGAGCAAGCGCGTACCCAACGGGCCGTCCGTGACTTTGCGCAGCGCGGCCTTATTGGGCAAAATGTAGGGCAGATCGAACACCTCGAACTCTTTGATGCCGATCGGGCCGAATTTGGAGTTCGAGGGCGCGAGCATCTGGACGGCGCCGAGCTGCATCGCCTCGAGCTCCTCCTTGTCCTTGTAAAGGGTCGAGTTGTGATAAACTTCGATCTTCACCCTGCCGCCCGTGTATTTGTTCGCGAGCTCCTTGAATTTCTCCGACCCCTTGCCCTTGGGCGTGTCGGGGGCAACCACATGGCTGAATTTCAACATGATCGGTTGCTGGGCCAAGACCGTCCCCGGCCACACCAGCGCAGCCATTGCCAATGCTGCGACAATCCATTTTTGCATTGAACGTTTCCTCTCTTCCTTCTGATCAACCGACATCGGTCGAATGGATGCGGCGACCGGCAATCGCAGGCTCGCCCCTCTGTCGCCTCACCATGAGCTTGTTGAGCGCGCCCAGATAGGCTTTGGCAGAGGCAACGAGGGTGTCGGGATCGGCGCCTTTGGCAGTCACTGCCCTGCCGCTCTCGGACAGCCGCACGGAGACCTCAGCTTGCGCATCGGTGCCTTCGGTGACCGCATGCACCTGGTAGAGCTCGAGCACGGCCTCATGCGGGATCAGAGCCTTGATGGCATTGAAGGTCGCGTCCACCGGTCCGTTGCCGGTCGCCTGGATCGTGTTGTGGCGGCCCTCGATGTCCAGCGTTGCGGTCGCGGATTGCGGGCCCATGGTGCCCGCGATGACCGTGAGGCTCACCAGCTTCACGCGATCCTGGGCGTGCGCGATCTCCTCGTCGACGAGGGCTTCGATGTCCTCGTCATAAACGTGCTTCTTCTTGTCGGCGAGAGCTTTGAAGCGAACGAAGGCGTCCTCCAGCTGATTGGAGGAGAGGCGATAGCCGAACTCTTCCAGCTTGTGCACAAAGGCATGGCGACCGGAATGCTTGCCCATGACAAGGGAGCTCTGCTTCACGCCAACGCTCTCGGGCGTCATGATCTCATAAGTCTGCGTGTGCTTGAGCATGCCGTCCTGGTGGATGCCGGACTCATGGGCGAATGCATTGCGGCCGACGATCGCCTTGTTGTACTGAACCGGGAATGAAGTTGCCGCCGCCACGAGCCTCGATGCGCGGGTGAGCATGGTGGTGTCCACGTTCGTCCAGTACGGCAGAACATCGTTGCGCACCTTCATTGCCATGACGACTTCTTCCAGCGATGCGTTTCCTGCGCGTTCCCCGATGCCGTTGATGGTGCACTCGATCTGGCGGATGCCCGCCCGCACGCCGGCGAGCGAGTTGGCAACTGCCATGCCGAGATCGTCATGGCAGTGGGCGGAAAAGCGAGCCTTGTCAGAGTTCGGCACACGCTCGCGCAGCATCCTGATGAGGGCGAAATATTCCTCCGGCACCGTGTAGCCCACGGTGTCGGGGATGTTGATCGTGGTGGCGCCGGCGTTGATGGCGGCCTCGACACAGCGGCAGAGAAAATCGGTCTCCGTGCGGGTGCCGTCTTCGCTCGACCACTCCACGTCGTCGGTATAGTTGCGCGCGCGGGTGACCTGAGCGATCACCATCTCGTAGACCTCGTGCGGCTCCTTCTGCAGCTTGTATTTCATGTGCACGGGCGAGGTGGACAGGAAGGTGTGAATGCGCTTGCGCCGGGCGGGCTTGATCGCTTCGGCGCAGCGGTCGATGTCGTTGAAGGCGGCGCGTGAAAGTCCGCAGATCACGGCGCTCTTCGCGCGTCTTGCGATCTCCTGCACCGCCGCGAAGTCGCCCTCCGACGCGATCGGAAAGCCGGCCTCGATGATATCGATGCCCATCTGGTCGAGGATCTCGGCAACTTCGAGCTTCTCTTCGTGAGTCATTGTCGCGCCCGGGCACTGCTCGCCGTCGCGCAACGTGGTGTCGAAAATGTAAACGCGGTCCTTCTCGGACTTTTCAGCAGCTGTGGTCATGAAGCGGGTCCTTCTCGTCGCAGCGCCCCTTGCAGGCGCGGGGTGGTGTCCTTTCGGTCCCCCTGAGCGCCCAGGCGCCAACGCCCGGCCGGCCCTCAGGGGACGGTAAGAAGCAGCAGCCCGCCGAGAATGAGGGCGGCCCCGAGCAAACCATGCGGTTCCGGGCTCATCGCGCAAAAAAAGCGGCGCGTCGGCATCAAACGCCCTCGTTAATGGACACGGCAGGAACGCGCGAGAGACTGAAACTCGGCGTCACGCCTGATCCGCAGCCGCCTTTTTAGCGGACAACCTGCCGTGTTTGCAAGCAGTTATCAGGGATGCCTTTCGCCAGGCAGGGGCGAGACTTCAGGCACCTCGATCATCAAGCGCGATCTCCTTGCGGCTGTTGCCATACATGCAAAAGAAATTCGGTGACGTAGGGCGGCATCATCGGGTCGAAATCGGCTTCCTCGCGCACCACAACAATGTCGGCGAGCTCCGGCTGCCTTTGGCCGGCGAGATGCGCAAGAATGCGCCGGCGCAAGCTTTGCGCGGTCTCGTGTGCGCGCAACACCTTGATCTGTGCGATGCGCGAACCTGCGAGCACCGTTGCCCAGCCTGGTTGTGCTTCAACGTGATTTGCGGTCAGGCCGGTCTCCTCTTCAACCTCGCGCATGAGGCCGCGTGCAAGGTCAACGCGAATGCCGACTACGTCGCTAGGCTCGGGCGTTCCGGCGGGAAAATAGATTTTGCCTGCGTTCGCCGTGTGGGCGGCCATGACGCCGAGCAGAAAAGCGCCGTCGCTCCCCTGTAGGGCGCCCATTGCAAAACAGCTCCGCACGCTGCGATCTGGAAAATCCCAATGCCGCCAGGCCAGCATGCTGGCAAAATCGGTTTGGAAATAGGCGCCTTGAAAAACCGTGTCGCGGATGGTGTAGCCGTGCAGCAATAAGACCTGGCCGTTCCAGAGTGCCGGATTGATGGCACGCTGCTCGTTGAAAAAGGCGTCGATCTGGTCGCGTTTTTGGGCGGCAAATGGCCACGGCCGCGGTGTCAAAACGAGATCGAGCCGCTGCACGGAGACGAGCGTCATTCGCGCAGCGCCTGCTTGCACGTTGGGATCAAAGCATCACTTGCCGGCGGCAGCTTTTTTCACGAAGCGATCGTCGAAGGTCTTGGCGAGATCAACTTTGGCGCTTTTGAGCTCGTCGTCGAAGGCAAGCAGCATATCGGCCGCCGATTGCATGCCGGCGGCGGGGACAATGCCGGTTCTGGAATAGACCGGCTTATTGGCTTTGACCGCAGCGATGTAGAGCGCCTTGTCGCCAAGGAAATATTCCTCCGGCACGGTCGAGGCGATGTCTTCGGGCGTGGCGGTTTCGAGCCACTTGAGCGTTTTATAAAACGCGTTGACGAGCGCCTGGACCGTATTCGGATTCTTCTCGATGAACTCCTGTTTCAGGTACAGCACGGCGGCAGGGTTTGAACCTCCGAAAATTGCCCGCGTCCCTGCCTCGCTTCGGGTGTCCGCGACCACCTTGATATCGCCATCCTGCTCCAGCTTGGTGATCATCGGGTCGACATTGGAAAGGGCGTCGATCTCGCCCTTCTTTATGGCCGCGACGGCCGATGGCCCAATTCCGACGCCGATATAGGCTGCATCAGCCGGCTTGAGGCCAGCTTTCGACATCAGATACATGACCAGAAAATTTGTTGATGAGCCGGGAGCGCTCACGCCGATCTTCATGCCTTTGAGATCGGCGGGAGATTTGTAGCTCTCGGCACGTTCCTTTCGTACTCCAACCGCGATGCCGGGAAAACGACCGAGCTCGATGACCGCCCGGATGTCCTGCCCTTTTGCTTGCATGCGGATGGTGTGCTCGTAGGCTCCGGTGACGACGTCGACCGAGCCGCCAACCAGCGCCTGCAACGATTGCGCCCCGCCGCGGAAATCGTTGACGGTGACGTCGAGCCCTTGCTCCTTGAAATAGCCAAGCCGCTCGCAAATGGTCAGCGGCAGATAGTAAAGCGAGGTTTTGCCGCCCACCCCAAGCGTGACTTGCTTCTTCTCGATCGCCTGACCCTGGGCGGCGCCCGCGAGCAAGAGTCCGACCGCAAGCGCAATAAAAGCAAGTTTGTTGGGATTCATGGCCGTCTCCTCTGCCACCAGGATTTTGTCTTTGTGGTTGGCCCTACATCGAAAGCTCAGGCGGGGTCAATCGGGCAGTACTTTGCGACTCGTTTACAGCGTTCGTCGTAGTTGGCGACCGAACCAGACTGAAAGCGCCGGAAGCGCCACTGCCGCAATGAGAAACAGGGGCGCGGAACCGAAACGGTCGAACAACACGGATCCGGCAGCGACGCCGATCATCTGGCCGAGATAGATCATGGAAGAAAAGATCGCGACGGCGGTCGCGCGCGCTTGCGGGGTCATTTGCGTGGCGTTGGTCTGGAGCGTGTTGTGGAGCGCGTAAAAGCCGAGCCCGATGGCAGCAACCGCAACAGGTGCGATCCACCACGCCGCCCCGATTGCAAGCAGCAGATAGGCCGCGCCCAGGAGGGCGCCGCCAAAGATTGCAAGCCCGGCCTGGCCGAACAAATCAACGAGCTGCTGCACCGAGGCGGCATAAACCAGTCCGCCTACTCCGAATGCGCCGATGATGAGGCCAATGGCGCTAAAGCTCATGCCGAATCGCAGGTGCAGATCGGCTCCGACATAGGTAAACGCACCCCAGCCAATGCTGGCTTCGATGAAGACAGCGAGAATGACCACGCGCGCCCAGGGGTTGGAAAGCACCGCCACATAATCGGCAATGAATCCACCCGCGCGCTCATCGAGGCGCCGGCCCGCGCGGGTACGTGGGTTCGTTGCGAGCTCGAACAAAAGCCCCGCAGTCGCAAGCGCGAACATGCCCCCGAGCACAAAAAAGACCTGGCGCCAGCCGAGCCAATCGCCGAGCACGCCGCCCGCCGCCTGCCCGAACAGCTGGCCGATGATTTGCCCGGAAAGATAGCGCCCAAGGATCGGCTGGCGCCGCTCATAGGGTGTCACGTCACCCACATAGGCCATCGATGTCGGGATGATCCAACCGGCGGCTGCGCCGGAGGCAAACCGGGCAATGGCGAGCGTATGAAGCGATTGCGCGGTCCCGCACAGCGCCACCAGCACGGTGGCAATCGCGCACATGAGTGCAACCGTGCGGTATTTGCCGAAGCGGTCGCTCACCGGGCCGATCACGAGTTGGACTGAACCGTGGGCGATTGCATACGCCGCGACCACGATTGAAGCTTCGCCGACCGTGGTGCCAAAATCCGTTGCGATTTGCGGAAGGAGCGAATCCGTCACCCGCACCATGGCCTGGCTCGCAAAGCCTGCACCGGCCAAGAGGACGATCGACCGGGTGGGCACTTTGGCGGTTTGGGGAGAGGACATTATCTTATGGCCCGCATGAGCAAGAGGCCGGCGCGAAGCGCCGCGCCGAAGGCGATATGCGGGGATCAGCCCCGGATTTCGCCATCGCGCGGGCGCGCGATGGCTTCATCCGGGCTACAGTAGCGCAAGTGCCGGAACGAAAATGATCGAGAAGACATATCAGCCTTCCGCCATCGAGGGTCGCATCTACGCCGCGTGGGAGGAGGCGGGTGCATTCCGCTGCGGACGGCGCATCGAAGCGAAGCCTTATTGCATCGTCATGCCGCCACCAAACGTGACGGGATCACTGCATATGGGCCATGCGCTCAACAATACGCTCCAGGATATCGTCGCACGCTTTGAACGCATGCGCGGGCGTGACGTGCTCTGGCAGCCCGGTACCGACCATGCCGGCATCGCCACCCAGATGGTGGTTGAGCGCCAACTCATGGAGCGGCAGGAGCCGGGGCGGCGCGCGCTCGGGCGCGAGAAGTTTCTCGAAAAGGTGTGGGCCTGGAAAGCGGAATCAGGCGGCACCATCACCACCCAACTCAAGCGGCTTGGAGCTTCGTGTGACTGGTCGCGCGAGCGCTTTACCATGGACGCGGGGCTTTCCCGCGCGGTCCTCAAGGTCTTTGTCGAACTCTATCGCGAGGGCCTCATCTATAAGGACAAGCGGCTCGTCAACTGGGACCCGAAGCTGCTGACTGCGATATCCGATCTTGAAGTCCAGCAGGTCGAGATCAAGGGACATCTGTGGCAG
>Ga0306920_100006136_pt1 | contig 15609 bp, 13 predicted proteins | sample flu12Cox44000170_FD_204666 | JGI IMG/M metagenome (GOLD analysis project Ga0306920, IMG submission 204666) | Lab enrichment of tropical soil microbial communities from Luquillo Experimental Forest, Puerto Rico - flux4day.12C.oxic.44.000.170 (v2)... | ecosystem: Environmental > Terrestrial >... | reverse complement strand
GCCCCCACCACCAGCATGACCAGACCCAACAAAACCCAGCTCAAACACTCGCCTCAATCGAAGCAGAAACTCTCCCCAGCCCCTTGACAAACCTCCTATTACGCTGGTTGTACCAGCTCTTACAGGTACTGTGCGCCATCGACACGGACCGAGTCGCGGCAATTCGCGACTGCGAGTGAACAGCGGGACAGGTGAGGTATCGGCCACTCAGCGGAGGCCTTGCGGCGTGATGAGGCCGGTGTCGTAGGCGTACACGACAACCTGGATCCGGTCGCGCAGGCCCAGCTTGGCCATGATGTGGCCGACGTGGGTCTTGACCGTGGCCTCGGAGATGTGCAGCAGCGCGGCGATCTCCGTGTTGGACAGGCCGGAGCCGACCTCGGTCAGTACCTCGCGCTCCCGCGCGGTGAGCTCGGCGAGGCCTGCGCGGTGCGGGGCGCCCTCGGCGGGCAGGTGCGGCAGGAAGCGGCCGATCAGGCGGCGCGTGGTGGAGGGCGCCACCACCGAGTCGCCGATGTGCACGCTGCGGATGGCGTACAGGAGTTCCTCAGGCGGCGCCGACTTGAGCAGGAACCCGCTGGCCCCGGCGCGCAGCGCGGCGAACGCGTACTCGTCCAGGTCGAACGTGGTCAGGATGAGGACCCGGGGCCGTTCGGCGGCCTGGCAGATCTCGCGGGTCGCCGCCACCCCGTCCAGGCCCGGCATGCGCACGTCCATGACCATGACGTCAGCCGGGACGTCGCGGGCCAGTCGCACCGCGGCGGCCCCGTCGGCGGCCTCGCCGGCCACGGTCAGGTCGGGCTGGCTGCCGAGCACCATGGCGAAGCCGGCCCGGACCAGGTCCTGGTCGTCGACGAGCAGCACCCGGATCGTCACACGGCACCTCGCGATACGGAACGGTCCGGGCTGGCCGCCGGGACCGCGGCCGGGATCGGCAGGCGGGCCGTCACCTCGAAACCGCCGCCGGGGCGCAGCCCCGCCTCGACCGTCCCGCCGTACATGGCCGCACGCTCGCGCATCCCGGCCAGACCGTGACCCACGGGGTCCACGGGGTCCGCAGCGCGAGCCGTGCCGTAGCGGGGCAGTATGGCTGGTTTCCCGGTGGCTACGCGGCCGTCGTCGGTGACGCGGACGAGCAGTTCCTCCTGGCCGTAGCCGAGTGTCACCTCGGCCGCCGCCTCCGGGCCGGCGTGCTTGCGGACGTTGGTGAGCGCTTCCTGGACGATCCGGTATGCCGCCAATGACAGGCCGCCGGGCAGCGGCCGGGCAGTGCCCTCCACCGTGTGGCTGACGCGCATGCCGGCCTCACGGGCCTGGGTCACCAGATGGGCGATCTCGTCCGCCACGGGCGCCGGGGACAGCGGCGGCGGCTCCGGGCCGGTCCGCAGCACCCCGAGCAGGCTGCTCATCTCGGACAGGGCCTGACGGCCGGTGCGGCCGATTTCGGCCAGTGCCTGACGTGACCGCTCCGGTGTGGCGTCAAAGGCGTAGGCGCCCCCGTCGGCCTGCGCCACCATGACGCTGAGGTTGTGAGCGATCACGTCATGCAGTTCGCGGGCGATGCGGGCGCGCTCGGCCGCGGCGGCGATCTCCGCCTGGGCGTCCCGCTCTCGCTCAGCCCGGGCCGCGCGTTCCTCCAGCGCGGCGGAGTAGGCCCGCCGGTAGCCCATCGAGTCGCCGAGCACCCAGGCACTCGTCGGGGCCAGCAGGTAGAGCAAGGCGGTCACGAAGAAGAACTCCAGCTGGTGCTGGGGCTGGCCCACGTTCCCGCCTGGGTTATACCGCACGACCACGGCCGCGAACAGTACCAGGCACGCCGCCAGGGCCGGCAGTGAGATGCGCCTGGGCCGTTCAGCCGCGACGGTGTAGAGCAGGATCAAGATGGCGACATCGGCGAACGTGGGCTGCAGCGGGCTGTTGGTGAACTTGGGCCCGATCCCGACGGCGACCTGAGCGGCGCCGATGGCGAGCACGGTCGCATAGGCCGCCACCGGGAAGCGCCGGCGTACCGCCACCGCGCCGGCCAGCGCAAGGCTGGCCGGCAGAACGGCGGCGTTAAGGAGGTAGGCGTTGGCGGCGCCAGCCAGAACGATGACCGCCAGCGTCCCATCCACAAGCCACGGGTGACGGCGCAGCCAGGCATAGAGCCATTCCACGGACCCAGGGTAACCAGCCTGGTCCTGCGCCGTCGTGTCACGCATCGCGGCGGATGAACAACCAGGCGCCGATGGCGAGCAGAACCGCGGCGTAACCGGAGAACACGGCGAACTCACCCCAGGCGGAGAACAGGTGGTTGGAGACGGATCGCGCGGAGCTGGCGATGGGCATCAGTGCCTGGCCGCCGGGCAGCCACCGGACCACGTCGGCAAACCAGCTGTTCGGTAGCGCTTGGGCCAGCGCAGGGATCAGGAAGATCACCCCGAGGATCGAGGTGATCGCCCCCGCGCTGTGCCGGATGATCGCCCCGGTGCCGTACGCGAGCAGCCCGAACACGGTGACGATTGCCGCCGACAGCAGCACCGCGCGCAGCACGCCGGGCGCGCCCAGCGTGGTGTTGTAGTGCTTGCTGGACAGGATGGCCTGCCCCACGAAGAAAGCCGTGAAGCTAGTGACCAGCGATACCGTGAACGTCACGGCCGCGAATACCATCGCCTTGGCTGAGTACAGCACGCTCCGGCGCGGCATTACCCCCAGCGAGGTGCGGATCATCCCGGTGGAGTACTCGGAGGTGATGACCAGCGCCCCAAGGACCACGATGATCAGCTCGCCGAGCGCGACCTGCCCCGTCAGGCTCACCTGCGCCGCGTTGAAGCCCGGGCCTATTCCGTGCGAGACCGTGCCCGCGCAGGCGATGGCCGCCCAGGCGATGGCCGCCACCGCCTGGGCCAGTAGCGTCCAGTAGGTGGAGCGGACCGAGAGGATCTTGGTCAGTTCCGAGCGCAGTGTGCCGGGCAGCCCGGGTCGTTTTGCCGCGGCGGGTACGGCCCGGATGCGGGCCGGGGTGACGGGTATTGATGCCGTGGTCATTTCTGGACTCCTGTCTTTGCTTGGTACTCCACGCTGTCGGCGGTCAGTTCCATGAAGGCCTCCTCCAGGGACACCCTGGCCGGGGCGAGATAGTGCAGCAGGATGCCGTTAGTAAGAGCGAGTTGCCCCACCTCCTCGGCGGAAAGGCCGCGGACCGTGAGCTCGTCGGCCTCGCCCCGATCCAGCGCACCGCCGGCCGCCGTCACCACCCCGGCCAGCCGCTGGTCATCCGGGGTCTTCACGGTCGTAGCCAGTGCCGTCCCGTCGGCGGTGAACTCGGCAATCGGGCAGTCCGCGATCAGCTTGCCGCGGCCGATCACGATGAGATGGTCCGCGGTGTTCTCCATCTCCGACATCAGGTGACTGGAGACGAACACCGTGCGGCCTTCGGCGGCCAGGGACCGCATGAGCAGCCGGATCCACCGGATCCCCTCCGGGTCCAGGCCGTTGACCGGCTCGTCGAACATCAGGACGTCCGGGTCACCGAGCAGGGCCGCGGCGATACCCAGCCGCTGGCTCATGCCGAGCGAGAAGCCCTTGGATCGCTTCCGCGCCACATCCTCTAGCCCGACGATGCCGATAACCTCGTCGACTCGGCTGCGCGGGATGCTGTTCGTCTGTGCCAGGCACAGCAGGTGCTTATACGCGCTGCGGCCGCCGTGGACCGCCTTGGCGTCCAGCAACGCGCCGACCTCGCGCATCGCGCTGTACAGTTCGGCGAACGGCTTGCCATTGACCGTCACAGACCCGGCGGTCGGGCGGTCGAGCCCGAGGATCATCCGCATGGTCGTGGTCTTGCCCGCGCCGTTCGGCCCGAGGAAGCCGGTCACCCGGCCAGGCTGCACCGTGAACGACAGGTCGTCGACGGCTACCTTGTCTCCGTAACGCCTCGCTAGGCCCCGTGCCTCAATCATCCCCGATTTCCCTCCGTGGGTTGCTGGGTGTTTCCCTGCGTCTAGGTAACCCGGAAGGGGCCGGGGAGCGCGTCGGCGCGGATGGCGATTTTCAGCTGCGACCGGGGGCGGAGCTCAGCATCCTCGTCATCCTTGGGGATGATGCCGGGTCATCCGTGCGTGATCTTGGTCCGCCCCGGGATGAAGGTGTGGCCGGTCCACTTCCAGAGGGTGGTGGCGCGCCCGGAGGGACAGCAGGTCGCGTTGGCGGGATTGTAGAAGTACTCGGTGACCGCGACGTGGCCGGTGGTTTCGATGCGATTGACGACGATGTAGGGAATGTGCACCGTCGCGGTCTTGTGCTGAGGGGTAAGGGTCCCGAGCAGGTGCGCCTGGCCGCCCGGGCTGTCGAACACCATGATGCCTTCGGCCAGTTGCCCGTCCGCCGTGCCGCCCGTGTTGTCACACCAGATCTGCAGGGCGGCCACCCGCAGGCCATGGCCGAGATCGCCCCGCGTGACGGCCAGCTCTAGCACGTCAAGCGCCATGCCGAATCCGCTGTGGCGCACGAAGGCGCGGCCGTTGTGCAGCTTGATCTGGCCGCTGACCTTGCACAGTTGCCCCGGGATCGTTACGTCGCCCCAGTCCACGCTGTGCCCGTCGGCGGTCCGCGCGGACGCCGCCTGGGCCGTTAGGGCGAACCCGCTGGTAGCGATCAGGGCGGCTACCGCCGCCACCGACGACACGATGAGCCTGATGTTCTTCACGGGACCGCTCCCCTAGCCGCGTTGGTTTGAGCTGAGCTGCGCTCGGCGATTCATTGTGACGGCAGTTCGCCTTTTGCTAAGAAGGGGGGCGCACGGTACTGAGAAATACGCTTCAGCTGCCGAATCGGGTGCAACGGCGATCACGGTGGAGCAGCGGCTGTGCTAATCGCCCCGACGCAGCGCGCCGACGCGCCTGTTTCAATTCCATTTGGGCTTCGTGGTTGATTACCGGTACTGGAATGCATGCAATCAACCACGAAGGACGGATCCACCGCGATAACTGGAGCGGATGCTCCGATTGTGACTCCTGGGTGTCGTGATACCCAGGAGATTACTGTTGTTCGATGAGGACACCTCAGCTTCGCTGACCGGTTACGTCGTAGAGGTGGTGTACCGGATCGTGGATGAAGTAGCGGGCAAAGGTCTCGACCGTGAAGCTGGCCCCATCGCTGCGCCTGCCGGTCCGCTGCCACTGGCCGCCGATCACGCCCGCGAACCGGTCGGCGATGGCCTGACCGGCCTCGGACAGCGCGGCGGCGACATCGGCGGGGTCCTGGTCCTGATAGCGATCCGCGACGGCGGTCGCGTCCTGGTCCCAGTTCGGGAACAGCGGATCATGGATGGTGAGCATCAGCTCGAGCCGCTGGTCGTATAGCCGGAATACGTCGCGGACGTGGCAGCCGTACTCGACCGGCGCCCACTTGCCGGGCTCGGGGCGGCGGCGGAGATCCCCCGGCCCAGTCAGCACCTCCCGCCAGGCCGCGGCGTTAGTCACGATCAGGTCCGGGACCGTCTGCACGACGACGCTCTGGGTGTCGAAACCGCACTCGGGGCACGACCGCTGCAGCACCCAAGTCCAGTCCTTGGTGTCCGGGATGATGGTCATGCCCGAATGCTAGCCGTGCATAGGGTCGGTCCCATGGACCAGGAGATTCTGCCGCTCCGGATTGAGGTACCCGAGTCCGAGCTGGTAGACCTCCGGCGACGGTTGCGGCAGACGCGCTGGCCGGAGCACGAGCCGGTGGCCGACTGGTCGCAGGGCGTGCCGCTCGCCTACCTGCGGGGGCTGTGCGAGTACTGGGCCTACGGCTACGACTGGCGGCCCGCTGAGGCACGGTTGAACGCGCTGCCGCAGTTCCAGACGGACATCGACGGGATCCGCATCGTTTTCGCCCACGTCCGTTCGCCCAACCCGGCCGCGCTGCCGCTGATCCTGACGCACGGCTGGCCCGGTTCGGTAATGGAGTTCATGAAGGTGATCGGGCCGCTGTCAAACCCGGACGACGCGGCTGACGCCTTTCACGTCGTATGCCCGACGCTGCCCGGCTACGGATTCAGCGGCAAGCCGGAGCGACCCGGCTGGGACGTGGAGCGGATCGCCCGGGCGTGGGCTGTCTTGATGGAGCGGCTCGGCTACTCGCGGTACGGCGCCGCGGGCAGCGACTGGGGCAGCAGCGTAAGCACACTGCTCGGCCAGTACGACCGGACGCACGTCGCGGGGGTTCACCTGATCCCGCCGCTGGCCGGGCCCGATCCGGCGACCTTTGCTGACCTGACCGACGCCGAACGGACCGCGCTGGCCTCGCTGGAGTATTCGGCCGAATGGGACTCCGGGTACTCGCGCGAGCACGCGACCCGGCCGCAGACGATCGGGTACGCGCTGGTGGACTCGCCCGCCGCGCTGGCCGCCTGGATCGTTGAGAAGTTCTGGTCCTGGACCGACCATTCTGGCGACTTGGATAGCGTGCTGACCCGGGACGAACTGCTCGACAACCTGATGCTGTACTGGCTGCCCGGCACGGGCGCCTCGGCGGCCCGGCTGTACTGGGAGAGCATCCGCCAGGTTAACGAATGGATCACAGGGACCGATGCGGGCACGGTTGACGTCCCGGCCGGGTGTTCCGTGTTCCCGCGTGAGCTCCAGCGCCCGTCGCAGCGATGGGCGGAGAAGCGGTTCGCCGACATCCGGTACTGGAACGAGCCAGCCCGCGGCGGTCACTTCGCCGCGTTCGAGCAGCCGGAACTTTTCGCCCACGAGATCCGGTCGTTCTTCCGGCTGGTCAGGGGCTAAGCCGGACGCGTGCTGGCTTGCTGGCTTGTCCCGTCGGCTGGCCTGTCCCGTCGGCTGGCTTGGATCGCGCGCTTGCGGGATCGGCTAGCCGCGGGTGAGCTTGCGGTAGGTGACGCGGTGGGGACGGGCGGCTTCGGCGCCTAGGCGGTCGATCTTGTTCTTCTCGTAGGCCTCGAAGTTGCCCTCGAACCAGAACCAGTTCGCGCCGCCCTCCCAGGCCAGGATGTGCGTGGCCACCCGGTCCAGGAACCAGCGGTCGTGGCTGGTGATGACCGCGCAGCCGGGAAACTCCAGCAGCGCGTTCTCCAGGCTCGCCAGGGTCTCGACGTCGAGGTCGTTGGTCGGCTCGTCGAGCAGGAGCAGGTTGCCGCCCTGCTTGAGGGTCAGGGCCAGGTTCATCCGGTTCCGTTCGCCGCCGGACATGACGCCAGCCGGTTTCTGCTGGTCACTGCCCTTGAACCCGAACGCGGCCACGTACGCGCGGCTGGGGATCTCGACGTTGCCCACGCGGATGTGCGCCTCGCCGTCCGAGATGACCTCCCAGACGTTCTTGTTCGGGTCCATCCGCGCCCGGGCCTGATCGACGTAGGAGATGCGCACCGTGTCGCCGATCCGGATCGTGCCCTCGTCGGGCTGCTCCTCGCCGATGATCATCTTGAACAGGGTGGTCTTGCCGACGCCGTTCGGGCCGAGGACGCCGACGATGCCGTTGCGGGGCAGGCTGAAGGAGAGGTTCTCGAACAGGCACCGGTCGCCGAAGCCCTTAACCAGGTGGCCAACCTCGACCACCACGCTGCCCAGGCGCGGGCCCGGCGGGATCTGGATCTCCTCGAAGTCCAGCTTGCGGTTCTTGTCGGCCTCGGCGGCCATCTCCTCATACCGCTGCAGCCGGGCCCTGCTCTTGGCCTGGCGCGCCCTGGGGCTGGAGCGGACCCACTCGAGCTCGTCCTCCAGGCGCTTGCGCCGCTTGACGTCCTTGGCGCCTTCGACCTTGATCCGGGCGGCCTTGGTCTCCAGGTAGGTGGAGTAGTTGCCCTCGTAGGGGTAGGCGTGGCCGCGGTCGAGCTCCAGGATCCACTGGGCCACGTCGTCTAGGAAGTACCGGTCGTGGGTAACCGCGACGACGGTACCCGGGTACTTCTCCAGGTGCTGCTCCAGCCACTGCACGCTCTCCGCGTCCAGGTGGTTGGTGGGCTCGTCGAGCAGCAGCAGGTCCGGCTGGGAGAGCAGCAGCCGGCACAGCGCCACCCTCCGGCGTTCGCCTCCGGACAGGCTGGTGACCTCGGCGTCGGGTGGCGGGCAGCGCAGCGCGTCCATGGCCTGCTCGACCTGGCTGTCCAGGTCCCAGGCATCCTTGTGGTCGAGCAACTCCTGCAGGCGGCCCATCTCCTCGAGCAGCTCGTCGGAGTAGTCGGTCGCCATCTTCTCGGCGATCTCGTTGTACTGCTCAAGCAGCCGCTTGGTGTCGGCCACGCCGTCCTCGACGTTGCCGAGCACCGTCTTAGTCTCGTCCAGCTGAGGCTCCTGGGCGAGCAGGCCGACGGTATAGCCGGGCATCAGGCGGGCCTCGCCGTTGGACGGCTGCTCCAGGCCGGCCATCATCCGCAGCAAAGTCGACTTGCCGGTGCCATTCGGGCCCACGACGCCGATCTTCGCGCCGGGCAGGAACGCCAGCGTGACATTGTCGAGGATGACCTTGTCGCCGTGCGCCTTGCGCACGGCGCGCATCTGGTAGATGAATTCCGGCATGTACTCAAGCCTACGGGCACACGCCAGTGGCCCTGTCACCCTCCTGGGTCACCCTCCTGGTCCGGTACAGCGCCAGGCCGGAGCGGCTACGCTGCGACGCGAGGCGTAACCGCTCCGTACGGCGCCCGACCTCAGAAGGGCACTGACGCCGTGGCGTCGGCTGCCTGGTCACGCTCGAGAGCTTGCGTCGCGACTTCGGCTTCGCGGAGGCCGTCGAGTTCCCGTCCGAGCTGCTCGATCGCCTCTTCATCGATCATGTCGCCGCCCTCGGCCACGTCCTGCGGCTCTGCGGCGACCGGGTCGTCTTCGGTGACCGCCGGCCGGGGCTGGCGCAGGTAGTTGGCCACGCCCCGATTCAGGTCATGCCCGACGGTGTCGGCCACGATGTCGATCACGGTCCGGGCCACCCCGGCCTTGTCGGTGTAGGTGCGGGACCGGAACTTCCCCTTGATCATCACCGGGTCGCCCTTGTGCAGGCTGGCCCGGACGTGGTCACCCAGCCTGCGCCAGCAGGCTACGTCGTAGTACGACGTCTCCCCGTCGCGCCACTGGTTGGTCACCCGGTCCTGCACGCGGGGCGTGGCGCCCACGCGCAGGTCGGTGACCAGGACCCCGTCCTTGGTCGGGCGCTGTATCGGGTCCTGGGCCACGAAGCCCACGAGCGTCACGTATCCGCCCTGGCTCATCACGATCCTCCTTGGAATGCCCGGCAGCCCGACGCTGCCGGTCCCTCCACGCTGGCCGGCCCGCTCCTCTCCCGCCGAGCCGGCCACGCGCCTGTGGATAACTCCGGCTCGGCATGCCCACCTGTGGACAACCAGTTGCCATTCGCAAACTGTTGCGGGATAATCGCGCCGCCGCACGCGTCCGTGCTTATGCGACGCCACAGTGGCCACACCAACCCCATCGCTAAGGGCGGCGGACCGGTCGGAGGGACATGAAACCCGGGATTCACTACGCTCTAGCCCAGTGAAAGCCCAGATTCATTCGGTATGGGGGCGGGGAATGGCGGCGGACTGCGGACGGGGCGGGCTAGAAGCGGTCGCAGCGGGGGCGGGCTAGAGGCGTGACTGCGGACGGGGCGGGCTGGAGGCGGTCGCGGCGGGGCCGGACTGGAGGCGGTCGCGGCGGGGGCGGACTGGAGGCGGTCGCGGCGGGGACGGGGCGGACGGCGGACGGCGGCGAGCGGCGGGTCAGAGGTGGTCTAGGCGGGCGACTTCGGCGGGGGTGAGGGAGAAGCTGAGGAGGTCGAAGTTCGACTTGATGCGGTCCGGGTGGGAGGACTTCGGGATGACGGTGATGCCGTGTTCCAGGTGCCAGCGCAGGACGACCTGGGCCGGGGTGACCTGGTGGCGGTCGGCGATCTCGGCCAGGACCGGCTCGCGGAGACGAGTGCCGTTGAGCGGGCTGTAGCCCTCGACGGCGACGCCGCGATCGGCGTGGGCGGCCAGCAGGGCCGGGTCGTACCGGGAGGGGCTCCACGGGATCTGGTTGACGGCGGGCTGCTCCCCCGTCGCGGCGGTGAGCTCGTCGATCTGGGCGATGCTGTAGTTGCTCACTCCGATACTGCGGCACAGGCCCTCGTCCCGCAGGGTGCGGAACTCCCGCCACAGCGGCACCGAGGCTGAACGGCGGGGCGGCCAGTGGATCAGCCACAGGTCGACGTAGTCCGTCTGAAGGGCGCGCAGGCTCTCAGACAGGGTGGCGCGGGCCCGGCCGGCGTTGCCGGGCGGCAGTTTGGTGGTGATGAACACCTCGTCGCGGTCCAGGTCGCTGTCACCGAGGGCCTGGCCGACCTCGTGCTCGTTGCGGTACATGGTGGCGGTGTCGATGTGCCGGTAGCCGACGTCCAGGGCGTACCGGATGGCCTCGTACGCACGCCGGCCGCCAAGCTGCCAGGTGCCGAAGCCCACCATCGGCATGGTGGGGCCGCCGCCCAGATCTACCGCTGGGATATCTGTCATAGGGCCCATTCTCAGCCCACGACGGCGCGGATCGAGCGGGACAACTCCCCTGCTACGTCCGGCACGAGCAGGTGAACGCCGTCTCGGACCACTTCGCGGCCGCTGATCACGACGTTGGTGATGTCCGCCGCGGTGGCGGCGAACACGGCCGCCTCCAGGGCCACGCCGTCGGCGGCGCCCGCGGTCCGCACGCTGTCCAGGGACACCGTGACCAGGTCGGCCCGGGCGCCTGCGGCGATCTCGCCCGCGTCGGGCCAGCCCAGGCTGGTGTGCCCGGCCGTGGTCGCGGCGCTCAGCAGGGTTTCGGCGGTGAAGTGCCCGCGGGCGCGGCGGGCCAGCCGTTCGGCGTACTCGACGCCGCGTGCCTCCTCGAGCAGGTCGATTACCGCGTGGCTGTCGCTGCCCAGGGTGAGCGGGCAGCCCGCGGCGGCCAGTGCCTGGGCCGGGGCCAGGCCGTCGCCCAGGTCACGCTCGGTGGTGGGGCACAGGCAGGCGAACGTCTGACATCCGCCGAGTAGTTCGGTGTCACCGTCGTCGACGTGAGTCGCGTGCACGACCGTAGTCCGCGGCCCGAGCACGTCCTGCTCGTACAGCAGCCGGGTGGGCGACATCCCGTACACCGCCTGGCAGGCCTCGTTCTCGGCCCGCTGCTCGGACATGTGAGCGTGGAGCGGGGCGCCGAACTGGCGAGCCCAGGCCACGACCGGGTGCATCTGCCCCCTCGGCACCGCGCGAACGGAATGGATCGCCGCGCCGACCTGGGCGTGCGGCGCGATCATGCCGTGGGCGTCGCAGCCGAGGCCGGTGACGCGCGCCGCCCAGCGCACGGCGTCACCGTCGCCGAACCGCAACTGGGGCCCGGCCAGCGGGAGCAGGCCGTCTTCGGCCAAGCCGCCCGCCAGGTAGCACGTGTCGAGCAGCGTGATGCGCAGGCCCGCCTCGGCCGCGGCCTGGACCAGGGCGTGGCCCATGGCGTTCGGATCGTCATAGGGGCGCCCGCCCGGCTGGTGGTGCAGGTAGTGGAACTCCCCTACGCAACTGATCCCGGCCAGCGCCATCTCGGCGAAGGTGGCCCGGGCCAGCCGGTGGTAGCTGTCCGGGTCAAGGCGCGCCGCGACCTCGTACATGCGCTCACGCCAGGTCCAGAACGTGCCGCGGTCGGCCTGAGTGGTGGAGCGCAGCGCGCGGTGGAAGGCATGCGAGTGCGCGTTGGCGAAGCCGGGCAGCGTGAGACCGTGGAGACGTGTGGTATCGGGAAGGGGGTCCGCGGCGGGGGTGACCGAGGAGAAGCGGTCACCCTCGGCTTCGATGAGGACGTCGCGCCGGACGCCCTGACCGGGGAGCCAGGCCAGGTCGGCGAGCCAATGCCGCGGGCGCGCTTGGGGGGGTCGTCCCCCCGGGCCATGCCCTCGCGGGGGGGTCTGGGGGGGTCGGCCCCCCGGGCCATGGCCTCGCGGGGGGGTCTGGGAGGGTCGGCCCCCCGGGCCAACACCGTTCATCCGGCTAGGTCTTCGAGGACGGCGGCTAGGGCGCGGACGCCGGCTTCACAGTCGGCCAGGTCCGCGTGTTCGGCGGGCGAGTGCGAGATGCCGGTGGGGTTGCGGACGAACAGCATGGCGGTGGGAACGCGGGCGGCGAGCACCCCGGCGTCGTGGCCGGCGCCGGTGGGCAGCACCGGGGCGCTGAAGCCCGCCGCGGCCAGAGTTCCCGCGATCCGGTCCCGCAGCGCCGCATCGAAACGCACGAGCGGGGTGAACGACTCCTGGCGCACGCTGAGCGTGACCCCATACTGCTCGCAAAATCTTTCTGCAGCCGAACGGACCGTGGTGACGGTTTCCCCCACCGTTGCTTCGTCCGCGGCGCGGGCGTCCAGCCAGGCCCGGACCACCGAGGGCACCGCGTTTGTGCCGTTCGGCTCGACAATGACCTTGCCGAACGTGGCCACGGCCGCGTTCTGTTCGGCGGCCTGGCGGGCGGCCAGCGCGGTGGCCGCATAGGGCAGCATCGGGTCACGGCGGTCAGTGAGCCGGGCCGTCCCGGCATGGTCGGCTCGGCCACCGAACTCGAACCGCCACCGGCCGTGCGGCCAGATCCCTTCGGCCAGGCCCAACACGGCGCCCTGGGGGGCGAGCGCGCGGCCCTGCTCGACGTGCAGTTCGACGAAGGCGGCGATGCCGCCCAGCAGGTCGTCGCGGGGGCCGAGGAAGCCGGGGTCATGTCCCGCGGCGACCATGGCGTCGGCCAGCGTGGTGCCGGCGTCGTCGGTGAGGACGCGCGCGGCGTTCGGGTCGACGGCGCCGGTCAGCAGGCGGCTGCCCAGGCACGGGACGCCGAACCGCGCGCCTTCTTCCTCGGTGAGGGCGGCGAGCACCACGGACCGTTCGGGAGAAAAGGATCTATCTTTTAGCAGGTCCACGGCGGCCAGGGCCGATACGACGCCCAGCGGTCCGTCGAAGGCGCCGCCGTTGGGGACCGAGTCCAGGTGGCTGCCGGTGACGATGGCGCCCGGTTTCTTAGGCCCCCACCAGGCCCACAGGTTGCCGTTGTTGTCGGTCTCCACGGCCAGGCCGCGCCGCTCGGCCTGGCCGGTGAACCAGGTCCGGCAGGCGGTGTCGGCCGGGGTCCAGGAGTAGCGGCGGTAACCGCCGGTGTGCGGGTCGCGGCCGATCCGTTCCAGCTCACGCCACAGACCGGCGAAGGTCGGGCCAGCACTGGTCATTGGTTCATCGGGATGCGGACGCCGCGCTGGACGGCGACGGCCGAGGCCTTCTCGTAGCCGGCGTCGGTGTGCCTGATCACGCCCATCGCGGGGTCGTTGGTCAGGACGCGCTCCAGTTTCTGCCCGGCCGGCTCGCTGCCGTCGGCCACGCAGACCTGCCCGGCGTGGATGGAGCGGCCGATGCCCACCCCGCCGCCATGGTGGATGGACACCCAGGAGGCGCCGGAGGCGGTGTTGACCAGGGCATTCAGCAGCGGCCAGTCGGCGATCGCGTCGGAACCGTCGGCCATGGCCTCGGTCTCCCGGTAGGGCGAGGCGACCGATCCGCAGTCCAGGTGGTCACGGCCGAGCACGATGGGGGCGGTCAGGTCGCCGCGTTTGACCATGTCGTTGAAGCGCAGCCCGGCCAGGTGGCGTTCGCCGTAGCCGAGCCAGCAGATCCGGGCGGGCAGGCCCTGGAAGTGGACCTTCTCCCCGGCCAGCCTGATCCAGCGGGCCAAGGCCTCGTTCTCCGGGAACAGGTCGAGGATGGCCTGGTCGGAGGCGGCGATGTCCTTCGGATCACCGGACAGGGCGGCCCAGCGGAACGGGCCCTTGCCCTCGCAGAACAGCGGCCTGATGTAGGCGGGGACGAAGCCGGGGAAGTCGAAGGCCCGCCGGTACCCGGCGAGCTGGGCCTCGCCGCGGATGGAGTTGCCGTAGTCGAAGACCTCGGCGCCGGCGTCGAGGAAGCCGACCATGGCCGCGACGTGAGCGGCCATCGACTCGCGGGCTCGTTGCGTGAAACCCTCGGGGTCTTCGGCGCGCAGCGCGGCCATGTCCTCGAAGGCGACGCCGCGGGGCAGGTAGGTGAGCGGGTCGTGAGCCGAGGTCTGATCGGTGACGATGTCGATCGGCGCGTTCATCATCAGCAGCCCCGGGACTACATCGGCGGCGTTGCCGAGCAGTCCGATAGAGAGCGGCTTTCCCGCGTCGCGGGCGGCGATGGCACGGCGGACCGCGTCGTCCATGTCGTCGGCCTGCTCGTCGAGGTAGCCGAACTCGATCCGGCGGGCGATCCGGGACTGGTCGCACTCGACGCAGATGACCACGCCGCCGTTCATGGTCACGGCCAGCGGCTGGGCGCCGCCCATCCCGCCCAGGCCGGCGGTCAGGGTGATCGTGCCGTTGAGCGTGCCGCCGTAGCGCTTGGCCGCGATCGCGGCGAACGTCTCGTAGGTGCCCTGCAGGATGCCCTGGGTGCCGATGTAGATCCACGAGCCCGCGGTCATCTGGCCGTACATGGTCAGGCCGAGCTGCTCGAGCCGACGGAACTCCTCCCAGGTCGCCCACTGCGGGACGAGGTTGGAGTTGGCGATGAGCACTCTGGGGGCCCACTCGTGCGTCTTGAGCACCCCGACGGGCTTGCCGGACTGGACGAGCAGGGTCTCGTCGTTCTCGAGGTCTTGCAGCGTGGCGATGATCGCGGCGTAGGCGTCCCAGCTGCGGGCGGCGCGGCCGGAGCCGCCGTAGACGATGAGCTGGTCGGGGTGTTCGGCCACCTCGGGGTCGAGGTTGTTCATCAGCATGCGCATGGCGGCTTCCTGCGCCCATCCCTTGCAGGTTCGCTCGGAGCCGCGCGGGGCATGGATCGGTTCGTGGCTGGCGATCATCTGCCCATCATGGCAGGACGAGCTATCGGCAGCCAGGCGGCGTCAGGCGTTGACTAGCTCGGTGGGCTCGGCGATGACGTCGACCAGGGCGCCGTTGCGCATGACGGTGATGGCGAGCGGCTGGCCGATCGCATCGGAGAACATCAGCCGCTGCAGGTCCTGGGAGACCGCGACCGGCTTGCCGGCCACGGTGAGCAGCAGGTCCCCGGCGCGCAGGCCAGCCCGGTCGGCAGGGCCGCCCGTCACCACCTGGGCGACGAGCAGGCCGGTCTTGCGGCCCAGGCGCTCACGCCAGGCGGCGGGCACCGGCCCCGGCATCATGGCCAGGCCCAGGTAGGCCCGGCGGACCCGGCCGTCTTGCATCAGCGCGGAGATGATCCGCCGGGTGGTGTCGTTCACCGGGACCGCCATGCCGAGACCTACGCCGGCCACCGCGGTGTTGATGCCGACCACGCGCGCGTCCGCGTCGGCCAGCGCTCCGCCGGAGTTGCCCGGGTTGAGGGCGGCGTCGGTCTGGATGACGTCCTCGATCACCCGGCCGCGGGCCGGCAGCGACCGGCCGAGCGCGCTGACCACGCCGGCCGTGACCGAGCCGGCCAGGCCGAGCGGGTTGCCGACCGCGACCACAAGCTGGCCGACGACGAGGCGGTCGGCCTCGCCGAGTTCGGCCGGCGCTGGGGTCTCGCCGTTAGCGCGCAGCACCGCCAGGTCGGACAGCGGGTCGGCGCCCACGACCCGGAACGGCACTGACGTGCCGTCGGAGAACG
>Ga0306920_100006135_pt1 | contig 15612 bp, 13 predicted proteins | sample flu12Cox44000170_FD_204666 | JGI IMG/M metagenome (GOLD analysis project Ga0306920, IMG submission 204666) | Lab enrichment of tropical soil microbial communities from Luquillo Experimental Forest, Puerto Rico - flux4day.12C.oxic.44.000.170 (v2)... | ecosystem: Environmental > Terrestrial >... | reverse complement strand
ACCAACGTCATTCCCATCGTCGGATTTGGTATGGCCGACCCAGTCGAGGACGAGCTAGTCGCTAGCCTCGCCCGGCCAGGCGGGAATGTTACCGGAACAAGCTTTCTTGGTCCGGAGCTAGTCGCGAAGCGGCTTCAATTGCTCAGTGAGGTCCTGCCGCAGCACTCTCGCGTGGCCGTCCTCTGGCATCCACGTGCATATGGCGATGGCACGATGACTGGCATGGTCAAGGAGGCCGAGCACGCGGCCCAGATACTAGGTATGCACCTTCAGTTCGTACCGGCAGCTAGCTCCGAGGACATCACAAACGCATTCTCCCTAATAAGTAGAGAGCGCGCTGATGCATTGAGCGTGTTTCCTAGCCCGATATTGTTTGCTGAGTACGGCCGTATCGCAAGCATCGCAGCGGACAAAAGATTGCCCGCGATATACGCAGCAAGGGAGGGAGCGGAGGCAGGAGGGCTTATGTCCTACGGTGCGAATCTGCCCGATCTAGCACGGCAGACGGCAGTGTACGTGGCGAAAATTCTCAAGGGGGCCAAACCGGCAGATTTGCCTGTGGAGCAGCCGACTAAATTCGAGCTGGTCATCAATCTCAAGGCGGCCAGAATACTCGGCCTGACGATTACCCGCGATATTCTGCTAATTGCTGACGAGGTGATCGAATGAAGCGCTGCGAGTTCATCGCTCTGCTTGGCGGCGATAGAGGGCGACGATGAACAGCGCAAGTACAGCCCTGTCACACGAAGACGCGGAACGCTTCCGGTCTTATGAACGTCAGCGCCACGACAAACTGGCGACAACTTATCACGATTTCTTCACACCCGTTACGGCGCTTGCGATTAAGCCTCTGCTCGACGCAGTGAGCGCTCGGACAGGTGCGCGCCTTCTAGATATAGCTACCGGACCCGGCTCTCTTGCTGCAGAAGCAAATAAGTTGGGCGTACGACCTATCGGCATCGATCTCTCTCCTGGAATGATTGACCTCGCGAGGAAATCGTATCCCGGCATCGATTTCCAAGTCGCGGATGTTGAGCGCTTACCCTTCGACGATCGATCGTTTGATGCAGTAGTTTGCAATTTTGCGCTGGGGCACTTCCCATACCCCGAAGCATCGGTCGCGGAATGCGTTCGAACTCTTAAGCCGGGAGGTAGACTCGCTCTGTCATGGTGGGATGATCCCAGCAAACAGCGTATTCAAGGTCTCTTTCGTGAAGCAATAACCGAAATCGGAGCGACGCCACCACCTGACGTGCCGAAGGGATATTCGCTTCTTCGATTTGCGGATACTAATGAGTTCCGTCGATTGCTCGAAGGCGCTGGGCTCACTGATATTAAGGTCGATGAGCATCAAACGACGTATCTAATACCCGACATTGATACGTTGTGGCGCGGCGGCCTGGGCAGTTTCGCCGTGACTGCATCAGCCATCGCGCACCAAAGCGCAGCCACCCAGACGGCTATCCGCGTGGCATTAGAGCGACGAGCCACTGCTTATAAGGCGCCAGCCGGGCTAAAGCTGCCGGTGGCGTTCAAGATCGGCGCAGGGCGCAAGCCTGTGACTGTGTGATTACCGGCCTTGGTTACAACTTGGCGGGTCCTCCCCCGACCCAAAAGCATCGCGGGAGCCGACGCTAGTCGCCCGCGCAGATCAGGTGATCAATGACTTCGGAAGCGCCGCTTTTGGCACAAAGCGGCGGATCGCCGCGATGCCGCAATTCGGTCGCCAACGGAGGTATGGCGGACATTGCGCGCTGAGGAAAAGAGCGGCCGTCTCACCCGCCCCTCCTGTTCCATAACCTGTCATTTAGCGAATCGGCGATGCGGAGGCGCGCTGCGGGCGATGCGAATCGAGCCGGCAACATACGTCTCGATGCACCTTCCCGATGGCAGCGCCACGCGGAAACGACAATCACGAATTTGGCTTGTCGTTCGGCTCCTTGATGGTGCGCTTGAGCGCATCCGACATCGGCAACTGGATGTTGATAGCCCGGGGCGGGATCGGACTCTCGAACCACTGCGCGTAGAGCCTCTCGAACTCGCCTGAGCGCATCAGCTTGGCAAGCGTTTCATCAACCAGCGTCTTGAATTGGTTATCGTCCTTTCGAATCATCAGCGCATAAGGATCGGACGGATAAGACTTGTCGAGCAGCTTGAAGTCAGCCGGATTTTTCGCATTCGCGCGGAAGCCTGCGATCAGAATGTCGTCCTCCATCCACGCGCTGGCGCGGCCGGTTTCGACCAGCAGGAAGGATTCGGCGTGATCTTTGCCCTGCGTGATGGTCATGCCGAGTTTTGCTTCATTGTTCATCTTGTTGACGAACAGCGCCGTGTTGGTGCCGGCGGTCACGGCGACAGTTTTGCCCGCCAAATCGTCCGCAGTCCTGATGTTGTTGTTGGTGCGCGTGATCCATTTGAATTGCGGGACAAAGAATGTGTAGGAAAATCCGACCTGTTTCTGTCGACTGGTCATGTTGGCAGTCGAGCCACATTCGATGTCGACCGTGCCATTGGCGACGAGGGGAATGCGCGTGGCCGACGTGACCGGATTGTACTTGACGGTCAGATTCGGCACGCCCAGTTTCGCTTTCACAGCTTCCACGACGTGCTTGCACAGCTCGATCGAGAACCCGATCGGCTGCAACTTGTCGTCCAGATATGACAAAGGAATCGAACTGTCGCGATGACCGATGGTGATGGTGCCGGTTTCCTTCACCTTTTTCAGCGTGCCTTCCAGGCTTTGCGTCTTGCCCGGTGCCGATGCGCCGACCAGCAAGCAGGCCGTTGCGATGACCCCGATTGCATTCTTCATGACACTCTTCCTCCACTGGCCTGGCCGGTTGCCGCATCGATCGCCTCGCCAAGGCGTTCGACAATCGTGTCCACCAGCGGCGCATCCACGATGAAGGGCGGCGCCAACAGCACGTGATCGCCGCACGTGCCGTCGACCGTCCCGCCCATCGGATAGATCATGAGGCCGCGCGCCATCGCCTCGCGCTTCACGCGCGCGTGCAACCTCAGCTTTGGATCGAAGGGCGCTTTGCTGCTGCGATCGGCGACCAGCTCCAGCCCTTGCAGCAGGCCGCGTCCGCGCACATCGCCGACGAAGGGATGATTGCCAAACCGCTCCTTTAGCCGGCGCGAGAGATGCGCGCCCTGCGTTCGCACGTTCGCCAGCAGATTGTCGCGCTGAATTACCCGCTGCACCGTCAATGCCGCGGCGCAGGCGAGCGGATGCCCCATATAGGTGTGGCTGTGCTGGAAAGCGCCCGACCCGCGGGCAACAGTCTCAAAGATCTTATCCTGCATCAGCAGCGCGCCGATCGGCGCGTAGCCGCCGCCGAGGCCCTTCGCGATCGCCATGAGATCGGGGGACACGCCTTCCTGCTCGCAGGCATGGAGCGTGCCGGTGCGGCCCATGCCGCACATCACCTCATCGAGGATGAGCAGGACGCCATGGCGGTCGCAGATTTCGCGCACGCGCTTGAAGTAGCCCGCGACCGCGGGGACCGCGCCGAGGGTGGCGCCGACGACGGTCTCGGCGACAAAGGCGATGACATTGCCGCCGCCGAGCTCATGGATCTTGGCTTCGAGCTCCTGCGCCAGGCGTTCGCCATAGGCCTGCGGACTCTCATCCGCGCGGCGCTCGCGATATTCATAGACCGGCGACACGTGGTGCGTCTCGATCAGCAGCGGACCGAATTGTTTGCGCTGCCATTCCCGGCCTCCGACTGCGAGCGCACCGAGCGTCACGCCATGGTAGCTCTGCCGGCGCGCAATGATGGTGCGCCGCTGCGGCTCGCCACGTTCGACGAAATACTGGCGCGCGAGCTTGAGCGCGGCTTCGATCGCCTCCGACCCGCCGCTGACGAAGAAAACGTGTCCCATGCCGCTGGGGGCGCGCGCGATCAGATTGTCGGCCAACTCTTCGGCTACCTGGGTGGTGAAGAAGCTTGTATGCGCGTAAGCGAGCCGGTCGAGCTGCTCGCGCATCGCCGCCAGCACGTCCGGGTGCGAATGACCGAGGCACGACACCGCCGCACCGCTCGAAGCATCGATGTACTCCTTGCCCGCAGTGTCGTGGATAAAGACGCCCCGGCCGCTCGCGGCGACGGGATAGGAATGGCCGATCTGCCGATGCAGAACACGCGTCATTGTTCGACCGTCGAAACTCCCTGATCAATTTCGTGCATCCATTCTACAATAGTACTCTACGGTATGGGGAATTGGCGGCATGGCCTGGCGGATCGGGGTGGATATCGGAGGGACCTTCACGGACGTCGCGCTCGTCGACGACGTGAGCGGACAGATCGGCGTCGCCAAGGTGCTCACCACGCCTGGAAATCTCGCCGAAGGCGTCCTCGGCGCCCTGGACACGGCCATGCGCCGCTACCGGGTGGCGGCGGCCGAAGCCGGACTTCTTTCCCACGCGACGACCGTCGTGACCAACGCCATCCTCGAAGAAACCGGCGCGCGCGCGGCGCTCGTTACCACGCGCGGCTTCCGCGACGTGCCGGAGCTGCGGCGTTCCGCGCGCGCGAATCTTTACGACCTGTTTCAGGACGCGCCGGCGACCCTGATCCCGCGCCGCCGGCGGTTCGAGATCACGGAGCGGGTGGGCGCCGACGGCGCCGTCGTGACGCCACTTGCTGAAAACGAGATCGACCCTCTGATCGCGTCGCTCAAGGCGGCGCGGGTCGATGCCGTCGCAATCTCGCTTCTGTTCAGCTTCCTCAACCCGGAGCACGAGCGCCGCCTCGGCGCGCGGTTGCGAGCCGCGCTGCCGCAAGTGCTGATCTATTTGTCGTCGGAGGTGTTGCCCGAGATCAAGGAGTTCGAGCGCAGCAGCACAACTGCGGTCTGCGCCTATGCCGGGCCAATCCTCGCGTCTTATCTGGAACGGCTGGAACAGGCGACGCGCAGCCGTGCGCTGCCGCCGCTTTATCTGATGGGATCGAGCGGCGGCATCCTCGAAGCGGCCGAGGCGCTGGCCATGCCCGTGACGGCGGTGGAGTCGGGACCTGCGGCGGGCGTCGTCGCGGCCGCGCGTGTGGCGCAGCAGACCGGCCGTCTCGATCTTCTTTCCTTCGACATGGGCGGCACCACCGCGAAGGCAAGCCTGATCCGCGGAGGTCAGTATGAAACGACGCCGGAATACGAGGTCGGCGGCGGATCGAGCTCGAATCGCTGGATGCACGGGACCGGTCATCCGATCCGTGTGCCAGTCATCGATTTGGCCGAGGTGTCGGCGGGCGGCGGATCGATTGCGTGGATCGACCGCGCCGGAGCGCTGCATGTCGGCCCGAAGAGCGCCGGGGCCGATCCCGGGCCCGTCTGCTACGCGCGCGGCGGGACCGAGCCCACCGTTACCGACTGCAACCTCCTGCTCGGCTACCTCGATACGTCATCGCTGCTCGACGGCGAGCTCGCGATCGACCATGCGGCAGCTCAAGCCGCGGTCAACAGGCGCCTTGCCGAGCCGCTCGGCGTCGATGCGCGCGCGGCTGCGGCCGCTGTCATCGACGTAGTCAATAACGCCATGGCGGAAGCGCTGAAGATCGTGTCGGTACAACGCGGACACGATTCCCGGGATTTCGCGCTCGCCGCCTTCGGCGGGGCCGGACCGCTGCATGCTGCCGCGCTCGCCGATGAGCTCGATATCGCCGAAGTTATCTGCCCGCCGATCCCGGGGGCTTTTTCCGCACTCGGCCTCGTCACGACCGACTTGAAGCGCGACTATGTGCGCACGCTTTATACTACGGCCAGCAGCGCCGACCCCGCAGCCTTGGAGGCCGCCTTCGTTGCGCTTGAGGGCAAGGGAGCGGCCATGCTCGAACGCGCCGGCGTCACGTCTGCGCGGCGGCGGTTCGAGCGCTCGGTCGATGCGCGCTATCCACGGCAATCCCATGAGCTCGCGGTGCCGGTGCCGCCGCGCGCGATCGATGTCGCCGCGCTCAAGGAGATCGCAGCGACGTTCCACGACCGTCACCGGCACACATACGGGCACGACAATCGCAGCGAGCCCGTTCAGATCGTCAGCATCCGTGTTGCCGCCGTCGGCACGATCCCGCCGCTTACGATCCGGGACAAGGTGGCCTCGCTCGGAACGAACCCGATCAAGGGGAAGCGCCAAGTTTGGTTTCGCGCAACCGGCGCGATCGACGCCACCGTCTATGAGCGCAGGCGCATGCCGCCGGGACTGGTGGCCGCAGGTCCGGCCGTGATCGAGTCGCTCGAGTCAACCATTCTTGTCCCACCGGGATGGCAAGCTAAGATGGACGCGGACGGCTTCGTGCTGCTGACGCGCCAAAATAAAGAGACAAGATAAATGCAGGAAAGGGCGCACAAAGGCGATCCCGCCACCTTCGAGATCGTCAAGAACAGCCTTTACAAGATTGCCGAGGAGATGCGGGTGGTTCTCGCCAAGACCGCCTATTCTCCCCTGTTGAAATCGGCCGGCGATTATTCCTGCGGCGTGTTCGATGCGCAGGGCGAGATGGTGGCGCAAGGGCCTGACCTGCCGATCCACCTCGGCTCCATGCCTGATGCGGTGCGCGCCGTCGTTGCCGCCTTTGCCGGTGACGTGCACGAGGGCGACGTATTCCTCCACAACGATCCGTATTTCGGCGGCAGCCATTTGCCGGACGTGAACGTAGTGCGGCCTGCCTTCCATGAGGGCGAACTGCTCGGTTATGCCTGCTTGCGCGCGCACTGGCCGGATGTCGGATCGGCCACGCCAGGCAGCTACGGCGCGGTCACCGAGATCTTCGGCGAGGGGCTGCGCCTGCCGCCGCTGCGCCTGATTGACCGCGGTGTGCTCAATTCCGACCTCGAAAAACTGATCTTGGCGAACGTGCGCACCCCCGACGAGCGCAGAGGCGATCTCGGCGCCCAGCTCGCCGCAACGCTGCGCGCGACCGAACGCCTGAAAACGCTCGCGCAACGCTACGGCGCGCAAGAGCTGATCGGCACCATGGCGCAGGTCATGGATTATTCCGAGCGGCTGATGCGCGCGGCGCTCATGGACCTGCCGGACGGGGAGGGGGCTTTCGAGGATTTCTGCGACGGCGACGGCATCGCGGACGACGTGTCCGGCAGAGATGCGCAGTTCCGAATTCGCCTTGCCGTAAGGAAAAGCGGCGATCGGCTGATCGTGGATTTTGCCGGCACCGACCGCCAAGTGAAAGGGCCGATGAATGCGCCGCTCTCGGTCACCGCGTCAGGTGTCTATTGCGGCCTCAAGACCGCAATCGACCCGAACAATCTCATTCCGCCCAACTCCGGCTGCTGGCGCACCATCGAGATCAGGGCCGACAAGGGTTCAGTCGTGAACGCCGCGTTTCCTGCGCCGGTCGTCTACGCCAACCATGAAATGTCGCATCGCGTGGCCGACATGGTGATGGGCGCGCTCGCGAGCGTCATTCCGCAGCAGGTGATGGCCTGCAGCCAGGGCACCTCCGCCATCCTCACGCTCGGCGGCGTCGATCCGCGCAGCAGCCGCCCCTATGTGTCCTATGAGACGGTGAAGGGCGGCTACGGAGCGCGGCCGAACAAGGACGGCATCAACTGCATCGCGAGCGGCATCTCCAACACGATGAACACGCCGGTGGAAATCATGGAGATGGCGTTTCCGGTGCGCATCGAGCGCTACGAGGTCAACCCGGACTCGGGCGGCGCCGGGCGCCATCGCGGCGGCTGCGGCGTGATCCGGGTTTGGCGCATGCTGGATGGCGCGGATGCGGTCGGCGCGCTGTGCATGGAGCGGATGACTTCGCCGCCGTTCGGCCTGCTGGGCGGCAAGCCCGGTGCCGCAGCGGTGGTGACGCTCACCACACCGGACACTGCCACGCGTCATCTGCCGAGCAAGGGCGCGTTCGCAGCACCGGCAGGGTCCGTCATTGACATGATTACGCCAGGCTCGGGCGGCTTTGGCCCGGTGGCCGAGCGCGATCCCGCCGCGATCGGCCGCGATCTGCTGGACGGCTATGTGAGCGCGGCAGCGGCCAAACGCGATTACGGCATCGCGGATCCGGAAACCCTTCGGAAAGCGGCGGAAGCGGAGGACGCCGATTGACCTATATCCCGAACTCCATCGAGGCGCGCGATGTCGCAAGCCTCGTGCACATGCAGACCAACCTGCGCAAGCACCAGCAGGAAGGCCCGCACGTGATCGTGCGCGGCGAGGGTTGCCGCGTCTTCGACGATACCGGCCGCGACTACATCGAAGCGATAGCAGGACTGTGGTGCGCCTCGCTCGGCTTTGCCTCCGAACGGCTCGCCAAGGTCGCCTATGAGCAGATGCGCAAGCTCGGCTACTACCATCTCTATCGGCACCGCTCGCACGAGCCGGTCATCGAGCTTGCCGAGACGCTGCTCAAAATTGCGCCCGTGCCGATGGCCCGCGTGGTCTTCCAATGCTCGGGCTCGGAAGCGAACGATACCGCCATCAAGCTCGCCTGGTACTATTGGCACGCGGTCGGCGAGCCGCAGCGCACAAAGATCATCGCGCGCCGAATGGCCTACCACGGCAACACGGCCGCCGCCGTGAGCCTCTCGGGCAAGCCCGACATGCACGCGGGCTTCGGCCTGCCGCTCGCGCCGTTCAAGCACACGGAATTTCCGCATTATTACCGTCGCCACGAGCCGGGCGAGGGCGAGTTGGCATTTTCCACGCGCATGGCCGATGCGCTCGAAACGCTCATCCAAACGGAAGGACCCGACACGATCGCCGCCTTCTTCGCCGAGCCGGTCATGGGCGCCGGTGGCGCGATCGTTCCACCGCAGGGTTATTTCGAGAAGATCCAGGAGGTGTTGCGCAAATACGATATCCTGTTCGTTGCCGACGAGGTGATTTGCGGCTTTGCCCGCACCGGCAAGATGTGGGGCTCGCAGACGTACGGCATCCGACCGGACATGGTCACATCGGCGAAGGCGCTGTCCGCCGCCATGCAGCCGATCTCAGCGGTCCTCATCAACGATCGCATCCACGAGGCGATGCTCGCGCAGTCGGACAAGTTCGGCAACTTTGCGCATGGGTTCACGTATGCGGGCCACCCGGTGGCAGCCGCGGTCGCGCTCGAGGTGCAGAAGATTTATGCCGAGCTCGATATCGTCGAGCGCGCCACGCATCTAGGCGGCGTGCTGCAGTCGGCGCTTGGACGATTGAAGGCGCATCCGCTCGTCGGCGATGTCAGAGGCGTGGGCCTCATCGTCGGCATGGAGTTGATGCGCGACGGCGAAACACGCATTGCCTTCGATGGCGCGCTCAAGGTCGGCGCAAGGGTCGAGGCCGCGGCAATGCGCCATGGACTGATCCTGCGCGTGGTGGGCGACCGGCTTGTGTTCGCTCCGCCGCTGATAATCGAAGCTCACGAAATCGAGGAAATCGGCCAGCGACTTGAGCGCGCGCTGGACGACGTCGCGATCGATCTCAAGCGTGAAGGCGCCTTATCCCAAGAGCTTGCTCAGTATCGATCCTAACGGCTCGGGCAGTTGCGATACGAGGAGTTTCGCAACTGTGCCGGCCCTCAGGACTGCCAGGCGGGATTTCGATCGCGCCATCACACCCTGATACCGAAGAACAGGTAAGTTCTTGCGTCGGCAAAACCTTGCGCTGCATCGGTTGTTGGGCGGATGGCCGAAACAAGGGTCGAAGGTCACACGATCGTTCGTAGATTGATTAACCCAATTTTTGTAACAGGTCTGACGTTCACGCATTGTTAGCTCGGGAAGAGCAAAACCTCCTTACTTCAGGGGAGCTATGTCGATGAGCACATACTATCGCGCGCAGGCGCAAAGATGTCTCGCCTTATCACGGGCATGCTCCGATCGCACACAACGTATGCAGCTACTGTTGATGGCCAATCGGTACTTTGAGCGCGCAGAAGAGCTGGAGCAGGCAGTCCGCTTTCAAACTTATGAAGAAGCGCGAGTTGCGTAGACTGACTCTCTAGCTGCAAAGCAGCTAAACAAGAGGAGATGGGTAATGCTCTTTTCTTTAATTCAACCTGACCTCATTTGGGTGGCTCTGGCATTCATCTTTTCGATGGCGGGGATGTTGGCGACCTACCCGGAGTAGGACCATCGGGTGCTGAGGCCATCACCTCTGAAGATCCGAGCGCGGTTGCTAATAGCGACAGCGGCGCGGGCGGCTTTTGGCACATCGCGACAGATTCGCATTTGATTGCCGATGGTCGCTTTCGGAGCAAAAGCGGACATTCCGCCCGCGTCGCAGGCCAGTCGATTGGGCGCTAATGACCCGAAGCCGACATAGCCGGGGTTGAAAATTCCGCAGTGCAGCGGTCTCCTGCGTCTCGCTGACGGCCGCACATCGCAAACTGACAGTCCAAGCTTTCACGGAATCTCGTACACGGTCGTTTCGTCGGCGATGCCGCGAAGTGCCGCGCGCCGCATTGACGGGCGTAAGCTCTGGCTTTGAAGGATTTTCGCTGCGTTTGGATCTTCTACCACCGGCTGGGTCGCGAAGATTGCGCGCGAGGAGGCCAGGCCCTGCACCCGGGCGGCGATGTTCACGGTCTGCCCGAAATAGTCCTGGCTGTTGTTTAGGCGCACGGCGAGACACGGTCCCTCGTGAATGCCGATCTTGAGGAGAAGATCCTCGTTGCCGCGCTCGGTATTGAGGCGCGTCATCGCCTCCCGCATTCGCAGCGCCGCCGCAAGAGCGCGGTCCGGCGTGGGAAATGTTGCCATCACGGCATCGCCGATCGTCTTGACGACCGCGCCCGCTTCGGAAGCCACGATCTCGTACAATACGCCAAAATGCTGGCGCACGAGGTCGTAAGCGACCAGATCGCCCACGCGCTCATAGAGTCCCGTAGAGCCCTTGAGATCGGTGAACAGGAAAGTGAGGCTTGTTATCTTAAGCCGTTGATCTGGATCGAGCGTGTCGGTGTTATAAAGATCGCGAAATGTCTGATTGGTGAGGAGCCGTTTCGCGGTAAGGAACGGCCGCCGCTTGCCGAGAAGATGATGAAGCGCATCGCTGGAGACCCAGAGCGCGGGCAGCACGCGCCGGTCAGTCTGGTTCTCAAGCGACAAGCGCAACGGACCGGGCCGCAGCTCCACCGTGCCCAGTGAGGCCCTGACCTTGGTAAATACGATCGACAGCGCCTGCCTGTCGCGCATCGGTTCGCCCTTGATGGCGATGATTTGCCTGCCGTGGGTCACCGGATCGAACACGATCACGAATCCCTCGGGAAGTTGAACCGACAGCACGGCCTTTGCGGCGGGCGGTACGTCGATGGAATCGATTGTGAACTCAGCGAGGCCTGCCGCCAGGTCATCCGGCAGGTCCATGCCCGAGCTCCAGAAAATCTGACGGTAATATTCAACCTCAGGCAGCGTATCGGGATCGTGGCCGGCGATGCGACGCACCCGCGGACTCACTGTGAAGGTTACTTCGACCATTTCGTCGAGAGTCGGCTTGTAGCCTGCGGCGCATAGCGTGCAGCCATACTCGTCGTGATTGACGGTCTTTAGGGTTGTCCCGGCGTCAAGCACGCCGCCACAGGCAGGGCAAAGTACATTCCATGACAATTCAAAAAGGCCGAGTCGCGCAGCATGCAGGAACGCAGCGATGGTTCGCTCTTCGTCCAGCTTGTTTTTGGCGGCAAAAGCAAGCGCGTTGACTCGGCAAAGTTCGTGATCGGGCGCATTGGCGACCGCGCCTTCGATGGCAGCAGCGCAGCCGCCATCGGCCGATTGCCGCAAAACACCGAAGAGGGCTTCCGTCTCGCTCACCTGACTCCGCTCGCGCCGCTGTGTTCACTAAGTAGGCAACGGGTCTTGCCGCGACAAGGCGTGTGCTTTTGCCTGCGGCGACAGGCGCGCAGCTTTTGACCCTTTAACTCCTCGGCCGCTATGCTCGACCGCCGGCGCGATCTTTCTGAATTGAGATTCTCGGTCTCAATGTCAAGAATGATCCCCTGACCGCATTCAATCGGCCTCTTTGAAAAGCGGGTGCCAAAATGACCTATAAGTCGATCGAGTCCTACGGCGTCATCGGCGACCTGCATACGGTGGCGCTGGTGGGCATGGACGGTTCGATCGACTGGTGTTGCCTTCCGCACTTCGACTCGCCAAGCATCTTCGCGGCGATTCTCGATGAGCGCAAAGGAGGGTTCTTTAAGATTGCGAGCCTCTACGAGGGCCAGCACAAGCAGATGTACCTTCCCGACAGCAACGTGCTGTTGACGCGCTTTCTTAGCCCGGAGGGGGTCGGCGAAGTGGTCGACTTCATGCCGGTGCAGGACGTGAGCGGCGGCAAGAAGGCGCACCAGATCGTTCGTGTCGTACGGGCCGTACGCGGGGCCGTGCGCTTCCGGCTCGAATGCCAACCTGCTTTCGACTACGCGCGGCGGCCGCATCAGGTCACGATGGAAGGCCGCGGTGCGGTCTTTGAGGCTCCCGGCATGCGCTTCTCGCTGCTCAGCCGCTTTCCGCTGGCGCGCCAGGGCACAGGGGTCGCTACCGAGTTCCTGCTGCACCCGGGCGAGCCAACGACATTCATCCTGCGTCAGGTTGAGGGTGATGGAGATTCCGGATTGGCGGAAGCGCGGCTGGTCGGCACGGAGCTGCTCACTGAGACTCTCGAGTTCTGGCGACGCTGGGTGAGCAAGTGCCGCTACGATGGCCGCTGGCGTGAAATGGTCAACCGCTCGGCTCTGGTGCTGAAGTTGCTGACCTTCGCGCCGACCGGGGCGATCGTCGCGGCACCGACGTGCAGCCTCCCCGAGGAGATCGGCGGGGTGCGCAATTGGGACTACCGCTACACCTGGGTCCGCGACGCGGCATTTACTTTGTACGCCTTCCTGCGCCTGGGGATGACGAACGAGGCCGAGCACTTCATGGGCTGGCTGGAGCGGCGTGCCATTGAAGGAGCGCGTCTTGGCCCCTTGCAGATCATGTACCGCATCGATGGTCGGCACGAGATGCCGGAGGAAATCCTCGACCACCTGGAAGGCTACCGCGGCTCGCGCCCGGTGCGCGTCGGCAACGGCGCTTGCGAGCAGCTGCAGCTCGACATCTACGGCGAACTGATGGATTCGATCTACCTGTACGACAAGTACGGTTCGCCGATGGCGTATGACTCGTGGAGCCACGTCCGCCGGGTGATCGACTGGGTTGCAGACAACTGGATGAAGCCCGACGACGGCATCTGGGAGGTGCGCGGCGGCCAGCAGCGATTCACCTACTCGAAGGTGCAGTGCTGGGTGGCGCTCGACCGGGCGATCAGGTTGGCAACGAAACGCAGTCTGCCGCTGGATCGTGCCCGCTTGCTCGCGGAGCGCGACCGCATCTACGAAGCCGTGATGACGCACGGCTGGGATGCGGAGCGACGGACGTTCGTGCAGTATTTCGGCACCGACGCGCTGGACGCCGCAAACCTCATCATGCCGCTGGTCTTCTTCATCTCGCCGAACGACCCGCGCATGATCGGAACGCTCAATCGCACAATGGCGGAGCTGGTCTCCGACAGCTTGGTGCATCGCTATGAGATCGGTAAGGGTGCCGGCGACGGGCTGACTGGCCGCGAGGGGACGTTCAATATGTGTACATTCTGGCTGGTCGAGGCGCTCACGCGCGCAGGCCGGGTCGAGGAGGCGCGCTTCATTTTCGAAAAGATGCTTACCTACGGCAACCACTTGGGGCTGTACGCCGAGGAGACGGGACCGTCAGGCGAGGCGCTGGGCAACTTCCCGCAGGCGTTCACGCACATGGGATTGATCAGCGCCGCGTTTAACCTGAATCGTCGACTGAAGGGCGAGACCTGAACGAGCCACTGAGGGAGGTATGTCCGGGCAGCCGTCGTATCTGGGAGTTGTGACCGCCGGCTGGGTCGCAGCACTGAAGAGCAGCGATTCGCTGGAGCGGCGACTGGCTGCACACGCGCTCGCGGAGATTGGCCGCATGGCATGCGAGGCGGTCGCCCCACTCACCGAGGCGTTGCGCGACTCGGAGAGTTTTGTCCGTGTGTGGGCGGCTGCTGCGCTGGCGCGAGTTGAACCCGAGCACCCCGACGTCATCCCCGCTCTGGTCGCGGGGACCCGCGATGGGATCCCCTTTGTTCGCAGCCTAGCCGTCTGGCACCTGGGGCGGCTTGGGCCGCGACACCCCGGAATCGAGGTCGCCGTGCCGGGCCTGCGCGAACTGCTCAACGACAAGGACCCGAGCGTGCGCGCCGAGGCGCTGGCGGCGCTCGAGAACCTCGCGGGCAAGGGCGCACCGCCCGCGGAACTGAAATCTCTCTCGGCCCACCGATAATCCGGCTATTCGGGACGCGACTACGCGGCAGCAGGCGGCCTGATGAGCTATGGCGCCACCGTGGCCGACGCCGTTCATCGGACCGGCGTCTACGCCGGAAAAATTCTAAGCGGTGCCAAGGCCGCTGATCTGCCGGTCATAGCGCCGACCAGGTTCGAGTCGGCACCGGCAATTTCGCGGAAAGTGCGCTGATGCGCCGCTCGGCGCCCTCGGGCCGCCGACTTCCTTCCGAAGGTGCGATGGGAAAGAAAGAGCCCTGGGCGTCCCCAGGGCTCATAGCTCGAAGAGCGGCGGTTTGTTTGTTGGGATCGCAACTCCCCTCCGAGCGATCAGTAAGCCGCCACCAACGGGCCGCCGAAGCCTAACTTGTAGTTCAGGCCGACGCGGAAGATGTTGTCTTGAATGCGGCCGGTGGTCGTCGTAAACGCCCCGACTCCCGCTCCGGTAACCGCCGGCGAGACTGCGAAGGTGTTGGTGGTGCCGTTGAGGTCGAGGTGCAGGTACTCGACCTTGCCGGTCAAGCCTGCCCACAACCGCACTTCGATGCCGGCGCCATAGGCAGCGCCGCTCACGGTGTTGCTGAAGCTCGCCGCCGCCGTCAGGGTCGGCCCGGGCGGGCCGACGAAGATCGTGTCGGTCTCGTCGATGCGAGCCCAGGCGCCGCCGGCCGTGATATAGGCCATCCAGCCGTCGCTCGCCCAGCCCAAGCGGCCGCGCACCGTCCCGAATGACTTCACCTTCTGATACACGGTCGTGCCGAGGGCCTCGGTCAACGAGACCGGCGGCGGCACGTTCTCGACGAAGCAGAGCAGGCCGCACGCCGTTTCGTGTTGGTCCGTCCACTGCCAGTCGCCTTCCACGCCCCACACGACGGGACCGGTCTGATAGTTGAAGCCGACCTGGCCGCCGAACAGCCCGCCCTTTGGGTCGATTCTATGGGTTGAGAAGGAGTTGTTCGTGGCTATGCCGGTAAAAATCCCTCCAGGCTGATCAACGTCCGACTGGGTCAAGCCGGCGGAGCCCCAGCTGTAGCCGCCGTTGATGCCGATGTAGAAACCGGTCCAACTCCAGACCGGTACGGGCGGTGCGCGATACGGCGCCTTGACCGCCATGTCTGCCGCCGACGCGGCGCCGCCAAGCGTGGCCAGCACCACGCCGGCCAGCAGAAACTTTTTCATTGCAATGCCCTCCGTTCACGCCCGAGCTCCGTTGCACACATTGGAATGTCACTCTTCGTAAGGCCATTCCGTGATTTGGGCCACAGGTTCAAGCGAAATCCGCTGCGGTTAAACATTTTGGAACCCGCGGCACCGCTAATCGTTCGTGCAT
>Ga0306920_100006134_pt1 | contig 15612 bp, 12 predicted proteins | sample flu12Cox44000170_FD_204666 | JGI IMG/M metagenome (GOLD analysis project Ga0306920, IMG submission 204666) | Lab enrichment of tropical soil microbial communities from Luquillo Experimental Forest, Puerto Rico - flux4day.12C.oxic.44.000.170 (v2)... | ecosystem: Environmental > Terrestrial >... | reverse complement strand
TGGTCCGATGCCGGTCTAAGTAGCTTAGGCCACGGCCGCCAACAACCTCTCGCCGCCTTGGGAGCGCCTCGATGCAGGAGAATTTCCGCCAGTTCCTCGACCGCCTGCGGCAGAGCGGCGAGCTCGTGGACCTGCACCAGCCGGTGGACATCCGCCACATCGCGACGCTGGTCGATCAGGCCGACACCGCGCTCTATTTCCACAACGTGATCGGCTACGAGCTGCCGGTGGTCTCCGGCCTCATCCGCACGCGCGAGCGCTCGATTATGGCGCTCGGCTGCGAGACCTACCGCGAGATCGAGGACAAGCTCGCGCAGGCCATCAACCATCCGATCCCGCCGAAATACGTCAAGACCTCTCCGGCGCGCGAGGTGGTCGTCGTCGGCGAAGAGGTTGACCTCTACAAGCTGCCGATCCCGATGTCGTCGATCTTCGACGGCGGTCCGATGATCACCGCCGGCGTAGTGATCGCGCGCGACCCCGAGCTCGGCATCAACAGCGGCATCTACCGCTTCATCGTGAAGGAAAAGAGCCTCACCGGCATCGACATCGTCACACCGAACAACATGCGATTGTTCGCGCAGCGGGCCTACGAGAACGGTCGTCCGTTGCCGATCTCGATCAGCATCGGCACCCATCCGATCGAGATCACGGGCTCGGGCTATCGCGCGCCGCTCGGCGTCGACGAGATGGCGATCGCAGGCGGATTGCGCGGCTCACCGGTGGAATTGGCGCCGTGCGCGACCATCGATCTGCCCTACGTCGCCGACGCCGAGATCGTGCTGGAGGCGGAAATCTTGCCCACCGGCTGGACCTGGCCGGAGGGGCGCTTCGGCGAGTTCACGCGGCTGATGGGCGGGCTGCACTGGAATCCGCTCGTGCGCGTCAAGGCGATCTCGCGGCGCAAGGACGCGATCTACTACAATCTGCACATGCCGTGGGAGAACACCTGGCTCGCAGCGCCCACGCGCTATGCTGCCATCCGCCAGGCGCTGCGGACCGCCGGGGTGCAGGTCAAGGACATCAACGTCACGCTCGGCGGCTGCGCCTTCTGGCACGCGGTGATATCGATCAAGAAGCAGCCGGGCGAAGGCAAGAATGCGCTGCTCGCCGCGCTCTCGGTCATGGACCTCAAGCATGTGGTTGTGGTCGACGACGATATCGACGTGTTCGACCCGACCGAGGTCGAGTGGGCGATCGCCACCCGCGTGCAAGGCGACAAGGACGTGATGGTGGTCGGCAATGCGCGCGCCAAGCCGCTCGACCCCAGCCTGCCGCAGGGCTACGGCGTGGTGCCGACGGGCGCCAAGGTCGGCATCGATGCCACAATCCCGGAAGGGATTCCGCGCGAATATTACGAGCGCATCACCTATGCCTATGCCGATCGGGCCAAGATCGCCGACTACATCAACGGCAAGTCGGATGAGGCGGGCCTCGCCGGCGACGACATCGAGGTCGCCGCCTTGGCGGACAAAATATTGGACGCGATCGGCAAGGAGCCGCTCTACTACACCGATATCGCGGAGCGCTTCGCCGCGTATGACTTCCGCACGGTGGCGCGCGCGCTCGGCCATCTGCACGCGACCGAGAAACTGTGGCAGGACCCGCGCGGACGGATGTGCGTGCGCGGCTCAGAGTTCGCGGCCAAGCCGCCGCGGCGGTGAATACACGCGCGCGGTGATCGTCACGGTTTCGACGCAACGTCAATCGGAATGCGTTGAATCTCGGCGTTCATCGCATTGGCGTTGACGATGATTTGCGCCATCAGCGTGAAGTGGCCCGGCGGCAGCGCGCCCGTCAGGTCAATGGAGAAGCTGGCATCCTCAGCGGGTGGAACTTGGCCCGCCAGCACGACGCGGCCTTCGCCGTCGGTTACGAGATAACGGCATTCGGGCGCCGAACGCTTGAGCGCGTCGGGCGCGATCGATTGCAGCGGCTTGCGCACGATGTCGTAACTGCGCAGGTGCTTTTGGATCAGCTCGATGTCGCCGAACAGCCTGACCCGATCACCCTCGCGCTCGATCTTGGTGATGAAGCCCCGGCGCGGGACGGCATACGCGTCGTACGAGCCCACGCCCAGTGGATAGCTGAGATCGCGAAAAGCTTCGAGGGTCACGCTGTCGGCCGACCAGCGTTTGAGCTGATACGGGCCGTTGGTCACCAGGAAGTGCCCGCGCTCCTTGTGGAACGCCTTGAGCGCGGCCCAACGTTTGCGAGCGTCATCGGCGCTCACCAGCGATTTCAGCGCATCGGGGCGGTATCCTTCACGCTCGAAGTTCTCGAGCAGGCCGGCAAGGCGCCCCTTCGTGTCGTCGGAGCGGACGAGATCGAGCCAATCCACGCCACGACGCCGAGCCTCGGATTGCGAAAACGCGGCCCAGCCGCGATCGACGGCCTCTTCCATCAACACCAGGAGATGCCAGGGTAGCGTGCTCCAGGGCGGCGCGATGACCGCATCTTGCTCGGGGTCCACCGGTGGAACCGAGGTGTAGACGTCGATCACGAGCAGCTCGCGCACGTATTCGAAATCCCCGAACCGAAAGGACTTTGACGTCGTGTCGGTGCCGACAACGCGAACGCCCAGAAGATGCGCGCGCATGACCGCGGTGGCGGCCGCGACCAGCGGATCATAATGCGAACCCTCACCGTTGCTGCGCGCACCCCAGCGATAGGCGAACGCGTAGGAATAGAGGACGTCGGCGGCACTCATGCGCGTGCCGTCATGGAAAGCGGAGCCGAGCACGCGGTAGGTCAGCTTCTGCTTGGCGATCTTGCCCGCGCCCACCGGCCGCAATCGGCCGCTTCCCGGCTCGGGCAACAGCGCATCCTCGGGAACGTCGATCTCGGCCGCAACGGGCTGCGCGGGCGCGCGGCGCTCGACGATCGGCTCGGCCAGAATGGAGAGGCTCACGAAGGTATAGACCACCATGAGGGCGGTCAGCGGAACCTGGGAGCGCAACGCCATACGTCGCGTGTCGAGGACCTGCATGGCCTTGACGTGCGCGAGGTAGACCGCCGCGATGTGACCGATGAGGATCGCCGTCACCGCGGTCAACCAGGCAAAACGCGCGTCGACGATGGCGATATCCACGCGGTAGCCCGAGGTGCCGAACAAATTCCAACCGAAGCCGAACGGGTCCGACGCCAGCGGAATGATGTATTGCCCCTGGACCAGCAGGAACGTGAAATAATGTGCGAAGTGATAGCCGATGGCGATCGGAACCAACGTGAAGGCGAAGCTGCGCGCGATGACGAGCGGCGCCAAGCGCCGCTGCGTGACCGCGCTCATGATGGCGCTGACCCCGACATAGGCACCGCAGAACGCCAGCCAGAAGGCGAATAGCCCGGCCGTCCTGATCGCCATCAGCTTGAAGTCGCCCAAGGCGGAGAGGTGTGCGGCAATCGCGCCTTCGAGCTGACCCCATTCCGGCGTGCCCAATGCGCCGTCGTAGAGCACGCTCGAGAGCAGCAGCAGCACGAAGGCCATCATCGAGGTCGAAACCGAGCCGCCTTCGACGAGGCCGACGCCGAACGGCCGCAGCCACATTTCCCGATGGTGGCCGGTTCGTATCTCGATCGGCGCAAAACGCGCGAATGTGCCGAACACCGCGGTGAAAACCTCGCCGCGCTCGAGCCAGCACTCGCGCCCGAACAGGAACATGCCGACGAAGGTCAGAAGGGAATAGGCGAGGGCGAGCCACGCGATGAAGTACGGGACGGCCGGGTTCGGGTAGACGAGCTCGATCCACGAGAACGCCAAGAGAAGAACGAACGCGGGCCAGACGCCGAGCGCCTCCGGATAAGGTAGGCGCGGGCCGAACGCAGGCCGCCTGGTGATCCCGTGGTCGATGGTTTCGATCGATTCGAAGATCGTCCGCCAAGGATTGATCACCGCCCAGAGATTGCCAACGAACGCGGAAACATAGGCGAGACCGACCCAGGCGATCGTCCACACCATGGTCGGCGCGATGTTGCGGTAGGGGTTCTGGTCGCCGCGGAACCCCGCAAGGATCGTGATGATGAAACCTGCGAGCGCAAGGAACTTGAGCGCTAGTGCAAGGGACGGGCTTGCGATCCATCGACCCAGCGGCGTGGCGATGAGGTCGATGCGCGGATAGCGGTCAACGCGCGGCGCCTCGCGCACGAACAGCCCGACGATGACGAACGACACCACGACAGCCGCCGCGGCGCCGGTGAGGTAGAACGAGAGCGGGATCGGGAGATCGTAGCGTTGGCCGAAGCCGTGAGCAGCGGCCGGCGTTGCAAGACTTGCGGCCGCGACGGCAGCCGCCAAGCCGCGCAGCGCAGCCGCCAAGCCGCGCAATGAAGCCGCCCTTGCGCGCCGTTCGGTGCGCTTACGGATAGACCTCGATGGTGACAAGGACGTCCCCATGCGCATGCCCGCCGGACGGCGTTCTCCCGATGTGGGGCTCGACCGTGAATCGTCCGGTCGCGCGCGCGGTGAAGGTCATCTCGGTGATCGTGCCCGGTTTGAGCTCCTGCTCGATGTCGTAGCCGTGAAGGTGCACGGTCAGCGGCTTGTCCGTCCGCCATTCGAGCTTCACCACGTCGTTCTGCTTGACGCGAATGAGCCGCATGTTGTCGGGGACGCGGCCGTTCGCAACGGTCAGCGCGTAGGTCACCTCGGCGGCGTCGGCGGCGACGGTGAGCGCGCCGCTCAAGGACAGCGCCAGCGTCGATGCGCGCAGCCGTCGAAAGGAGGAGATGGTCGCGCACCGCGTCATTCATCGCCCCGGTGGCAGGTCGGCGATGCGGTTGAGCATCCAGCCGGACTCATAGGGTGAGGGAAGCAGAGCTGGGTCTCCCACCGTGAAACCCAGCAGGCGCCCGAACGGATCGACCATGCCGCCGATCGGATTCCAGGCGGCGGCGGGCTTAGCGTCGATGCCGAGGCCGAGCCACCCGTTCCAGGGAAAGTCCTTGAGCTTTACCGTGCGGATGAATATCGGCGAATAAAGGCCCGCGATCGAATCGTAACCGACGTTCTCGATCCCGGCGGAGAATTCGACGTTGATGTATTCGCGCTTGACCGTATAGCCGGCGACGATTTTCCGGCAACCGACCGTCAGGAGAGTCACGAGGTCGCGCTCCAGATTGATGCGCTCCGCCAGGCCGGTGAAATCGCCGGCCTTGAGGCGTTTGAGGTCGAATTGGATTTGCTGTTTGTGGGCGGGCTCGTCCGTCGCATCGGCCAAGAGACGCTCGGCATGGAACCAGCCGGTTCTCACCCACGGCGGCGCGAGCCAACCGTTCACGGAGAACATCGCGGAAGCCACGAGCCCGGCCGCGTCGACCTCGGCGACCTCGGCATCCCAATCCGTATCGCGGGCGGACCATTCCGGATGGCTTTGTGCAAGGCCGCCGCGCGCCGCGATCTTGAGTCCGCCGACCGGAGCATCGCCGATCGAGAAGCGCGCCATAGCGGCGGTCGCGAGGTCGGCGTGATGAAGATAATCGCCGTGGAACGGCGTGACCGGATAGGGATGCGCAATGAAATTGCTTTGCGCCGCAAGGGCGCGCATGACCGTCCTGACGACGGCGCAGGCGGAAGCGTCGTCCTGGGCACGCGCGGAAACTGGGTTGACGCGCACGACGATGAATGAGCCGAGCGATTCGATGGCGTGGAGATCGACCGGCGGCGTGCCCGCAAAGCTCAAGCTCGAGCCGAGATAGGCCTGGATCTTGCCGTCGCGCAGCGGTTGCGCCGCCTCCTCGGAAGCGAGCGACTTGATTTCGATCTCGTGGGGATAAAACGAGGGATAGATCGGCAGCTCGTGTCCGCCCCGCGCCACGGTGACGAGGGCCGCGCCAAGGACGAGGATGGTTGCAGCAAGCCGTTTCATGTCGCGGTTCGAGCCCTGACCGGCGGGCAGAATATCGAAAGCGTGCGGGGCAAACGCGCTCTCACCCGCGCAGCGTCCGCATGACGTTCTCGTTTGCCAGCGCCTCCTTCGGGGTGCCCTGGAAGATGATTTCGCCGCGATCGATCACGTAGAGCCGATCGGCGATGGCGGCCGCACTGGTGAGATTTGATTCCGCGAGCAGGAGCGAAATCCCCAAGCCCTTGATCATCATCACCGCATCGCGAAACCGCCTGACCACCACCGGCGCCAGTCCCTCGAAGGCCTCGTCGAGGATCATCAGCGACGGCGCCAGCGCCATGGCGCGCGCAATGGACACCATCTTCTTCTGCCCGCCGCTGAGGTTGAGCCCTGGCCGGCTCAAGAACTTGCCGACTTCGGGAAACACCGTGAGCGCCTGCGCCTCGGCATCGACGCCGCCCGCGGCGCCGCGCGCGGTCTTGTCGGAGAGCCAGCGGCTGATCATGAGGTTTTCGGCCACCGTCAGCTCCGGAAAGATGCCGGAATTCTCGGGCGCATAGCCGATGCCGCGCTTGGCGCGCTTGTGCGGCGGGAGTTTGGTGATGTCCTCTCCGCGGAAGCGAATCTGACCCGAGCGCACCGGCAGGAGGCCGGTGATGCTCTCGATGATGGTGGTGCGCCCGGCGCCGTTGCGCCCGACCAGCGAGACGACCTCACCGTCGTCGACGCTCAACGTTACGCCGCGCAGGATGTGCGCCGGCCCGCGAAAGGTATTGATGGCCTCGACCTCGAGCAGCACTTGCTTGTCCTTCGCGATCTCAGGCCGATAGCGGCGCGCCGAGAAGGATGTTGGCGACGTCCTTGTTCGCCCTGATCTCTTCTGGCGTCCCGTCAGCGAGGAATCTGCCTTCATGCATCATCGCGATGCGGTCCGAGTAGCGGAACACCACGTCCATGTCGTGCTCGATGACAACCGCCGTCACGGCGCCGGCACGCACGACCGACGACACGGTATCCATGATCTGCGTCTTCTCGCGCGTGCTCACCCCGCTCGTCGGCTCGTCGAGAAAGAGCAGCTTTGGGCGCAGCGCATAGGCCACGGCGACGTCGAGCAGCTTGCGCTCGCCTTGCGCCAGGCCGCCAGCCGGTACGCTGCTCTTGCCGTTGAGACCGAACCGGCCGAGCACGTCGAAGGTTTCGCGGCGGACATCCTGGTCGTGGTCCGCAAGCGCCGCGATTCTTGCGATCTTGCCCTCGCGTGAGAAGATCGACAACGCGACATTGTCGAAAACGCTAAGCCCGTCGAACAGATTGACGATTTGGAAGCTGCGAGCGATGCCCGCCTTGATCCGTTCGTATACGGTGGCGAAGGTGACGTCCTTGCCCTCGAACAGGATGCGGCCGCTGTTCGGCTTGAGATGTCCGCTGATCAGATTGACGAGCGAGGTCTTGCCGGCGCCGTTCGAGCCCACGAGCGAGAGAAATTCGCCCTTGTTGACGGTGAAATTCACGCCATCGCAGGCGCGCACGTCGCCGAACCGCTTGCTGAGATCGACCGTCTCGAGAAGGATCACGAGGATTTCTCCTGCGGCCACAGCTTATCGGCCACCGCCGAGATCGCACCCACGATCCCGGTCGGCAAGAGCACGACCAGAAGCACGAGGACGACGCCGAGCAGAAGCTGCCAATACTCGGTGGTCGCGACCGCGTAGGTCTTCAGATAGGTGAAGAGTACGCCACCGACGATCGGACCGGTGAAGTTGCGGAAGCCTCCGAGCAGCGTGGTGAACACGATCTCGCCCGAGAATGGCCAATACAGCACCTCGGGCGTGGTGAGCCCATTGAGCGGCACCCAGAGAATCCCCGCGAGTCCGGTGAACGTTCCGGAAATGAGGAACGAGACCCACCGGAACCGCCTGATGCGCAAGCCGAGGAAGGCGGCGCGGGTTTCGTTGTCGCGAATGGCCTGTAGCGCCTTACCGAAGGGAGAGTGCACGATCACCCACATGATCACGACGCAAATCGCGAACACGCCGAGGACATAGTAGTAATAGGCGTTGATGAATCGCTGGAACGACCCCCCGCCCGTGAAGGTGAGCATGCCGGCGAGCAGCGTCGGACGCGCCACGCGCAGGCCATCCGAGCCCCCAGTGACCCAGAAAAACTTGTAGGCGAGGGTCCACAGCACCTGCGACAGCGCAAGCGTCAGAATGCCGAAGAAAATTCGGGTGTGCCGCACGCAGATATAGCCGAACAGCGCCGACGTGACGGCCGCGATCGGCAGCCCGATCAGGACATAGAGCTCCATCGAATGAATGCCGGCATCGCGCAGCAGCAACGCGACCGAATAGGCGCCGATGCCGAAAAAGGCGGAGTGACCGAACGACAGCAGCCCGGTATAGCCGAGCAACAGATTGAAGCCGAGCGCGGCGATGGCGGCAATCAGCCCATAGGTCAAGAGCTGCGTCTGATAGAGGCCGATATAGGGAGGCAGCAGCGCCAGTAGCGCGAGAACGACGACCGCGGCGGCGAGCAGCAGCAGTTTGGGCCGATACTGGAGGCGGCTGACGGCGGCGACTGTCATCACGCGGTTCCGAACAGCCCGGTCGGTTTGACCAGCAGCACCACCGCCGCGATGAGGTAGAGCACGGCGAGTTCGATCTCGGGGAAGAACTGGATGCCCGCGGTGCGCACGAAGCTCACAATCAGCGCCCCGACCAGCGCGCCCTGCAGGCTGCCGAGCCCGCCGATCACCACGACGACAAAGGCAAGCACGAGCGCGTCGATGCCCATGCCGAGCACCGCCGCCTGGCTCGGTACGATGATGGCGCCGCCGAGCCCCGCCATGAAACAGCCGATCGCGAACGCCGAGACGTAGATCAAGGCGACATTGAGCCCCAGCGCCGAAGCCATGCGGCGATCCTGCGAGGTCGCGCGCAGCATGACGCCGAATTTGGTGCGGTAGATCACCGCCCAGAGGCCAACCGCGGCGGCGGCACCGATCGCGATCACCACGAGGTTGTAGCCGGGATAGATCAAACCGCCGATGTGGATGCTGGGCAGCACGTCCATCACCGGGTCGGCGGACAGCGGCAAGCCGCCCCACAGCAAGCGAATAACGTCCTCGAGAATCAACAGCAGGCCGAACGTGACCAGCAGCTGGTATTCCTCGGCGCGCCGATAAAACGGCCGCAGCAGCGGCTCGATCACGATACCGAGCAGCGCGACCACGCCAGCTCCGACCGGAATCAGGAGAAACGTCCATCCCGCGGGTACGCCGAGCGCAATGGCGCGCCCGACCAGCCACGCCGTGACGAAGGCGCCGACGGCGTAGAACGTGCCATGCGCCATGTTGACGATGCGCATGACCCCGAAGATCAGGCTAAGGCCGGCAGCGATCAGGAACAGAACCGAGGCGTAGAACAGCGAATTGAGGATTTGGATGATCAGGATCGTCACCGACACGCCCTCTTACAGCCAACCGCGCCCGCCGAAGACGGGCGCGGCTGATGTTGTCGCGACGCTCACGCGAATTAAGAGAGACTCAGCCCGTCGTCGCCTTGGGCCAAGTCTTCTTGATCCAGTCGGCCGCGGCGGTCGACTCGTTGTGCCCTTTGCCGGGCTTGGGCCAATTCGCCGGCGCGGTGATGTTGCGAATCGGAATGGTGATGACCCGGTCGGGGTCCCAGGTCGCGAACGGGTAATTCGGCAGGTTCTTGCTGAATCCGGTCACCGCGTCCTTATAGCCCTGGTGATTGTCGGGCCGGATGTAGATGTAGCCCGACGGAGTATCCATGCCGAGGCCTTCGAGCTGGCTGATGATCGCCTCGTCCTCCGGCCAGCCGCCGGCGAGCTTGTTGGCACGCTCGATGGCGGTCTTGAGCATGTAAAGCGCGACATAGGCGCCTTCCGACTGGAAATTCGGATATTCGTTCCAACGCTTGTAGTAGCGCTGGACGAACGATGTGTTCAGCGGCCAGCGGTCGCCGCCCGGATAGGTGAAGTAGTAATTGGAGTGGACGCCCGAGAGCACCCCCTCGGGGTGATCCTTGCCGATGGCGTGCGGCGCGACGCCCATGGCGAGCGTGGTCGCGACCTTCATCTTGTCGAACAGGCCGTAGCGCAGCGCCTGCTTGTAGAAGGCCACGTAATCGCCGCCCCAGACCGAGCTGTAAAGCAGGTCCGGCTCCGACGACATGATCTTGGTGATGTGCGCCGTGAAGTCGGTGGTGCCGAGCTTCGGCCAGCTTTCCGATACGACCTGAGTGCCCGGCAGCAGCCGTTCGATCGCCAGGGTGAAGTGCTCGGACGCGTTGCGGCCGTAGCTGTAGTCGGGGTGGATATGGGCGATCTTGCGCACGTTCGGCCAGGTCTGCGCGGTACCGATCGCTGCCGTAATGCCGTCCGCTGACTGAATGTTGGTGATGCGGAACACGTATTTCGGATTGGGGTCGGCCACGTCGAACAGGAAGTCGGTGCAGCCGTCGGTAAGGATCGTCAGCACGCCGAGTTCTTCGGCGACGGGGCCGAGCGCCGGGCTGTTGCCGCTGGAAATCACGCCGGTGAACAGGTCGATCTTGCCCTCGAGCTTCATGCGCCGCAGCTCTTTGACGTTGGCGTCGGTGCCGGCCGCCTCGTCGGCGGTGATGGTCTCGATCTTGCGCTTGCCGAGCAATCCGCCCTGGGCGTTGATCTCCTCCGCCGCCATGATGTGGCCCTTGTGCGACGGCTCGCCGAGCACAGCCGCAGGGCTGGTGAAGAACGTCATGTGACCGGTACGATAGGGGGTATCCGGAATCTTGCCTTTGGGCGGCTCGGCAGCGGCTTTCACCAGTTGCGGTCCGGCAACGAGGCCGGCACCGGCAAGGCCGGTCCCGCCGACGGTGACGCCAAGCGCCCCAAGAAACTTGCGTCGATCGACTGTGGTTGGTTTGTCCATGGGCTCCTCCGTGAAGCGCGTTGACTGACGGACGGCGAACGGATGTTGCCTCCGCTACGCCCCTCGCGATGATCCTAGCACGCGAGCTTTTCGCGCGCGACTTGTCCGAAGCGTCGCATTGCCGGCGCGGCGCGGGGTCTTGCCTATGCGCTTTCAGGACCGCTATCGGTGCCAACTCCGGGGGGATCGGACCGGTCGCCCCGACAACCCGCCGCTCGTCAGCAACCCGGTTGCCTCGGCCTGCTCTTGATCGGTCCTCCGCCGGCTGACGCCACCCGGAGCTTTCCTGCGTGATTTCAAGCAATTGTCCATCTCCAACACGCGTAGCGTGCGGGCCCGGGCGGATGGGCGAGCGCGACCGTTCTGCCTAACGATTGGGCGGCTGTCTATTTTGGCGGCACGCGCGACACCTTCGGCCGTCGGGTTGGGGTCGTCGGAGGCCGATCAGCGAGGGGGCGCAACGGCTTACGGCGCCGTTCGGGCTTGGCACGCCGCTTGCGATTCAGCCGTCGCAAACGGCTTTGAGCGTTTGCCGCGCGTCAACAGAAGGACATCGCGATGCACACATCCACCGGTGCGGTCGCCGAGCGACCGTTCGCCCGCCGCTTGCTTGCCGCCACGGCGGGATTGGCATTCGGCCTCGCGGCGGCGCTTCCCGCCAAGGCCCAAGACACGATTAAAGTCGGCATCCTCCATTCGCTCTCCGGCACCATGGCGATCAGCGAGACCACGCTGAAGGACGTCATGCTCATGTTGATCGAGGAGCAGAACAAGAAGGGGGGCCTGCTCGGCAAGAAGCTCGAAGCAGTTGTCGTCGACCCGGCCTCGAACTGGCCGCTGTTCGCGGAGAAGGCGCGCGAGCTCATCACCAAGGACAAGGTGGCCGTGGTGTTCGGCTGCTGGACCTCGGTGTCGCGCAAGTCGGTCCTGCCGGTGTTCAAGGAGCTCAACAGCATCCTGTTCTACCCGGTGCAATACGAAGGCGAGGAGAGCGAGCGCAACGTGTTCTACACCGGCGCCGCCCCCAACCAGCAGGCGATCCCGGCCGTCGATTACCTGATGTCGAAGGATGGCGGCGAGGCCAAGCGTTGGGTGCTTGCCGGCACCGACTATGTCTATCCGCGCACCACCAACAAGATCCTCGAGGCCTACCTCAAGCAGAAGGGCGTCGCGGATGCCGACATCATGATCAACTACACGCCGTTCGGGCACTCCGACTGGCAGACCATCGTCTCCGACATCAAGAAGTTCGGCTCCGCCGGCAAGAAGACCGCGGTCGTCTCCACCATCAATGGCGACGCCAACGTGCCGTTCTACAAGGAGCTGGGCAACCAAGGCGTCAAGGCGACGGACATCCCGAGCGTCGCCTTCTCGGTCGGCGAGGAGGAACTCGCCGGCATCGATACCAAGCCGCTGCTCGGCCATCTCGCCGCCTGGAACTACTTCCAGTCGATCAAGACGCCGATCAACGACAAGTTCATCGCCGACTGGAAGGCGTTCATCAAGAACCCCAAGCGCGTCACCAACGATCCGATGGAAGCGCACGTCATCGGCTTCGCCATGTGGGTGAAGGCGGTCGAGAAGGTGAAGTCGACCGATTCGAACAAGGTGATCGACGCGCTGCCCGGCATCGAGGCGCCCAACCTCACGGGCGGCACCTCCAAAATGTTGCCCAACCACCACATCACCAAGCCGGTCTTCATCGGCGAGGTGCGGGCGGACGGCCAGTTCGACGTCGTTTGGAAGACGCCGTCATTGGTTCCGGGCGATGCCTGGTCCAAGTACTTGCCGGGCTCGAAGGATCTGGAAGCCGACTGGGTGACGCTCAAATGCGGCAACTACAATACGGTGACCAAGAAGTGCGGTGGTGCGTAGGAGTGGCGTTGTGTTGGTAACAGGAATAGCGTGGTGTTCGTAGCAGGAATGGAGGCGGCCCAAATTCCGGACATTGGGCCGCCTCGCCCCGAAATGCCGGGACGATCGGGATGCGTGCCTTCAGCGATCGCTTCATCGCGCTCGTGTGTGCGCTTGGCGTGTTCGCCGCCCTGATGACGGCGGCGCGCGCCGGACCCTACGAGGATGGGCTTCACCGCTTCACGGCCGACAGCTTCGACGAGACGATCGAGGGTATCTACGCAGTCGCCACCAGCGGCAACGCGCTCGCCGCCGCGGTCATCGGCGCCTTGCAGGAGGGACGGCTTCTCTTCAGCGCGGACAGCAAGCGCGTTTTCATTCGCGAGCCGTCCGACCGCCTGATCGACGCCGCGACGGGGGAGCCTGTTGCCGGCAGCGCGCCCTCCGACCTCGCGCCGGTGCGCCTCAACAACCGCTTGCGACGGATCGTCGAGGCAGCGCTCGGCGGCTTGACGTTGATGGCCCCAGATCCTGGAAAGCGCCTCGAGGCGGCGCAGGCCGTGCTCAAATCCAAGGATGCGAACGCGCTTCCAGCGCTCGAGCAGGCCATCGCCAAGGAGAGCGACACGCGGGTGAAGCAGGCGTTGACCGAGGCGCGCGCCGCGGTCGTGCTCTATCTCGACAATGCGCCGGATGCCGACAAGATCGACGCCATCGCCGTGATCCGCCAGCGCGGGGATCAGGACGCGCTCGCGCTGCTCGGCGGATTGCCGGCGAGCGCCTCGACCGCCGTCAAGAAGGCCGCGGCCGACGCCATCGCCTCGATCCAAAACAGCCTCGCGCTTTGGACCGCGCTGCAAAACGCCTGGTACGGACTCTCGCTCGGCTCGGTTCTGCTGCTTGCCGCGATTGGGCTTGCCATCACCTTCGGCGTGATGGGCGTCATCAACATGGCGCACGGCGAAATGGTGATGCTCGGGGCCTACACCACGTTCGTCGTTCAGCAGGTGATCCGGGCCCACAACCCCGCGCTGTTCGACTATTCGCTCGCCATTGCCATCCCGCTCGCGTTCGTGGTCGCCGGGTTCGTCGGCATCCTGATCGAACGCGGCATCATCCGCTTCCTCTACGGCCGGCCGCTGGAGACGCTGCTCGCCACCTGGGGCCTGTCGCTGATCCTCCAGCAGGCGGTGCGCACCGCCTTCGGTCCGACCAACAAGGATGTCGGCAACCCGTCCTGGATGAGCGGCTCGTTCGACCTGGGGCAAATCACCATCACCTACAATCGGCTGTGGATCATCGTCTTCACTCTGCTGATCTTCTTAGGCTTGCTTGCGCTGTTGCGCTTCACGCGCTTCGGCCTCGAAATGCGCGCCGTGACGCAGAACCGCGCGATGGCGGCCTCGATGGGCATCCGCACGAGCCGCATCGACGCGCTTACCTTCGGGCTGGGCTCGGGCATCGCGGGGCTCGCCGGCGTCGCCTTGTCGCAGATCGACAATGTCAGCCCCAATCTCGGCCAGGCCTACATCATCGATTCCTTCATGGTGGTGGTGTTCGGCGGCGTGGGCAATCTGTGGGGAACGCTCGTCGGTGCATTCACGCTCGGCATCGCCAACAAGTTCCTCGAGCCTTATGCCGGCGCCGTGCTCGGCAAGATCGCGATCCTGGTGCTGATCATCCTCTTCATCCAGAAGCGTCCGCGAGGCCTGTTCGCCTTGAAGGGCCGGGCGGTGGAGGCATGATCGCGAGCCTTGTCTCGCGCGCACTCGATCGCGGCGCGCTTGCTTTCCTCGCCACGCTAGCGGCGATCGGGATTCTCGTGCCGGTGCTCAACCTCCTCGTACCGGCGACGTCGCCGTTTTATCTGTCGTCATATTTCGTGGCGCTGTTCGGAAAATATCTTTGCTTTGCGATATTGGCGTTGTCGATCGACCTGATCTGGGGCTACTGCGGCATTCTTTCGCTCGGCCATGGCGCCTTCTTCGCGCTCGGCGGCTATGCCATGGGCATGTATCTGATGCGGCAGATCGGAACGCGCGGAGTCTACGCACACCCGGTCTTGCCGGACTTCATGGTGTTCCTGAACTGGCCGGAGCTGCCGATCTACTGGTACGGCTTTCAGCACTTCGCCTACGCCGCCTTCATGGTCCTGTTCGTGCCGGGCCTGCTCGCCTTCGTGTTCGGCTGGTTCGCGTTCAGGAGCCGCGTCACCGGGGTCTATCTCTCGATCATCACCCAGGCGATGACGTTTGCGCTGATGCTCGGCTTCTTCCGCAACAATTTCGGCTTCGGCGGTAACAACGGCCTCACCGACTTCAAGGACATCCTCGGATTCAATGTGCAGGCGCCGGGAACGCGCGCGGCGCTGTTCATGATTTCCACGCTCGCGCTGATGCTGGGCTTTGTCATCTGCCGCGTCGTCGTGAGTTCGAAGTTCGGCAAGGTCCTGGTCGCCATCCGCGATGCCGAAGCGCGCACTCGTTTTCTCGGCTACCGGGTCGAGGCCTACAAGCTCCTCGTCTTTACCCTGTCCGCTTGCATGGCGGGGGTTGCCGGCGCGCTCTACGTGCCGCAGGTCGGCATCATCAACCCGAGCGAATTTTCCCCTGGCAATTCCATCGAGGCCGTGATCTGGGTCGCGGTCGGCGGGCGGGGCACGCTGACCGGCGCGGTGCTCGGCGCCGTGCTCGTGAACTACGGCAAGACCTATTTCACCAGCGGCGTTCTCGCGCCCTATTGGCTGTTTGTGCTCGGCGGGCTGTTCGTCGCCGTGACGCTGCTGTTGCCGCGCGGCATCGTCGGCACGATCCATCACCGTTGGCGCGAATGGCGGGAGCGGCGGCAGCCAGGCGCGCGCGTGCCGCACGCGGCCCCCCGGGCGGCGGAGTGATCGATGGATGCTCGCACCACCACGGCGCTTCTCTATCTCGACGGCGTGACTGTGTCGTTCGACGGCTTCCGCGCGCTCAACAA
>Ga0306920_100006133_pt1 | contig 15614 bp, 15 predicted proteins | sample flu12Cox44000170_FD_204666 | JGI IMG/M metagenome (GOLD analysis project Ga0306920, IMG submission 204666) | Lab enrichment of tropical soil microbial communities from Luquillo Experimental Forest, Puerto Rico - flux4day.12C.oxic.44.000.170 (v2)... | ecosystem: Environmental > Terrestrial >... | reverse complement strand
GGCGTTGCGCTGGCGCGACTGCGCTCCCCGTCACCATGCGCGGCGCCGTCTCCGTGACGCCAAAGATGAGCACGGCAACGACGATCTGCGCGGCGATGGGAATCCAAAGCGCCGCGGTGACGCCACCGACATCAGCGATGCGTCCGGCGATGATCGGCATCAAGGTGGTGCCGACGATGACGCCGAAGAAATTGGTGACGCCAAGCGCGGTGCCGCGCTCGTTCTCGCCGACCGTCTCGCTGACGCAGGTGGCGATGACGATCGGCAGGAGGCCGAAGCCGCAGAAGCCGCTCGTGCCGAGGAGCAGCTGCATCACGCCCTTGTGGAAGTCGCCGAGGAGATAGCCGGCAAGTGTGGCGGCAGAGACGATCGCCGCCACGAACACCACGGGGCGGCGACCCCAGAAATCGGAAAGGAGCGGCAGCACCACCGCGCCCGCGGCGCCTGCGAAACCCCAGAGCGCGTCGATCTCGCCGGCGTCGATCTCTTCGAAATGCCGCACCTTGAGTAGGAAGGAGTGGTCATAGAAGGCGAACACCTGGAGCCAGCTCAGAATGGCGCAGCCCATGATGGTGAGGAGCACGAGCGAGCGATTGCGCAGCAACCCGATCGCCGAGCGCCAGTCGGCGTGGCGGTGCGCGCGCTGTGCAAGCGGCTCGCGCATGATGAGGGTGAGCGCGATGACGACGATGAGCGTGGCGGCGCCGATGAGCGGAAACGCCCAGCGCCAGCCGAGTGCGGCGGTGATGCGCGTGATGATGATGGCGCCGAGGCCCGCGCCGATGAGGGTGTAGCCGGCGGTGAAGAGCGCTTGGCTCACGCCCCGCCGCTGCGGCGCCACTTCCTCGCCAATGGTCGCTTCGCCCACCGACCAACCGATGCCGTCGCCGATGCCGAGAAGGTCGCGGATGATGAACATCGACCAGAAGCCGCCGGCGATGCCCATGGCTGCCGTCATGAGACAGATGAAGAGCATGGCGGGAATGAGCACTGGACGGCGGCCATAGCGGTCGGAAAGCCAGCCGCCGCCCCAGCTGGCAAAGGCCCAGGTGACCGACGTGCCCGCGAGCAAAAGGCTCGCCTCGAGATTGGAGATGGCGAACTCCGCGCGAATTTGCGGCAGCACCCAACCCAAGCCAATGCGGTTCAAACCAACGCCGCCCCAGAGCAGGACCAACAAGCCCACCAGGGCGAATTCATAATAACGTGGCCGCGCGCCGTTCATGGCACTTCTCCCTGACTTCTTATTTTCCGGCGAAAGCGAGGCAATCGCGGGATTGTTTCGTACGCGGCTCAGCTCGCGAGATCGACCTGAACGTCGTCGCCCACGACTCGTACCTGGTAGGTCTTGAGATCGCAAGGGATGGGTGGTCCCAAGCCCTTGCCGGTCTTGATCTCGAATCGTCCGGCGTGGAGCGGACATTCGATCACTTCGCCGTCGAGCCAGCCATCGGTAAGCATGGCAAAGGCGTGGGTGCAGACGTTATCGCTGGCAAAGATCGTGCCGTCGAGATTATAGAGCGCGATCGGCTTGCCCTGGACTTCGACGCCTAGCATGTCGCCGTCGCCCAGCGCCACGCGCGAAGCGACGCTCACCCAGTGTGGTTCGGCGCTCATCGGCACGCGCACCATTCATTCCGCATGATCGGACCATCTCCATCGCTGAGTGGCAGCGATTGTGCAACGCCGCATCAAGACGCGCCAGTGGGGGCAGGAACCTTTCTCGCGAGGGTCCCGTATGCAGTTGGGTCAAGCGCGACGAGGAGAGAGACAATGACGATTATGCGCGCGCTGTCGTTGGTGCTGTTGGTCGGCACGCTCACCGGCTGCGTCGTCGACCACGACCGCGGCGAAGGCTATTACCGCGGCGAGCGTGACGGCCTCTATGGCGAGCATCGCGACCGCGACTTCGATCGCCGCGGCGGTTACAACGACTTCCGCAGCGAAGGTCCGCGCGGATTGGAGACGCTGGATCGGCGCGATTGACGCGACCCGCCACTCGCTGGAAATAGCCTCACGCCGAGATGGTTCCTCTCCGCCGTGAAGGCGGAGAGGACAATAATGCCCCGATTTTAAGCGACCGCGGCGATCTCCGCGTCGCGGCGCGCGGTGACGGCGGGGCGGTGGTCGGCGCCGAGTACGCAATAGACGGCGGGCAGCACGAAGAGCGTGAAGAGCGTGCCGATCGACATGCCCGCCACCACGACGAGGCCGATCGAGAACCGGCTCGCTGCGCCCGCGCCCGAGGCGGTGAGAAGCGGCACGAGGCCCACCACCATGGCCGCGGTGGTCATGAGGATGGGGCGGAGCCGCACACGGGCGGCCCGCTCAATCGCCGTCACGCGATCGAGATTTTCGCTTCGTTGCAGCTCGTTGGCGAACGAAACCATGAGAATGCCGTGCTTGCTGATGAGACCGATCAAGGTGACGAGGCCGATCTGCGTGTAGATGTTAAGGGTGGCAAGACCGAAGAAGAGCGGCAGCAGCGCGCCGAACACCGACATTGGCACGCTCACGAGAATGACGATGGGGTCGCGCAGGCTCTCGAACTGCGCCGCGAGCACGAGATAGATGACGAGGAGCGCGAAACCAAAGGCGTAAGTGAGCTGGTTGCCTTCGCGCACATACTGTCGCGCATCGCCGAAATAGTCGTGCGAGAATTCCTTCGGCAGCTTCTGCACCTCGCGCTCAAGAAAATTGACCGCTTGGCCCATGGTAACGCCGGGGATGAGCACGCCCTGGAATGTTGCGGAGTTGAGCTGATTGTATTGCGTCAAGGCGTTGGGCTCGGTCGCGGTTGACAGCGAAACCACGGTCGAGAGTGGGATCTGCTGTCCGCTCGCGGTGGTGAGGTAGTAGCGGGTGAGCGACGCCGGCGTCAGCCGATCGGCCCGCGGCACTTGCGGGATCACCTCATAGGCGCGTCCGTTCAAATCGAAGCGGTTGATGAAGTTCTCGCCCACCAGCACGGCGAGCGTGTCGCCGATCTGCTGCATGGAAATACCGAGATCGTTGGCCTTGCTGCGATCGACATGGACGCGCACCACGGGGCTGTTGAAGGCGAGATCGCTGTCGGTGACAATGAACATGCCGCTCTGGCGCGCCGCGGCTTTGATACCCTCCATCGCCTTGAACACGGTCTCATAATCGTCGGGTGCGCTGATCACCATCTGGAACGGCAAGCCCTGGATCGAAGTCGGGAGCGGCGAGGGGGCGAAGACGAAGCTGGTGACGCCGTCGACCTTGTTCAGCATCTGCTGCACCGCGAATTTGAGCTTTTGCGTAAAGCGCGTGCGCTCGTTCCACGGCTTCAACACGAATCCTGAAAACCCCTGCTGCGGCCCATTGGTGCCGCTGATGACGAAGGTGCGGTCCGTCTCCGGCAGCGTGCGATAAGTCGCGTCGATCTGCTGGCTATAGTGCTCCATGTAGTCGATGTTGGCGTATTGCGGCGCCTTCGCTAGCGTCAGCAGCACGCCTTGATCCTCTTCGGGCGCGAGCTCGGTCAGCAAATTTGTGAAGAGGAAGGCGATGCCGGCAAGCACGCCGAGCGCGAAGAGATAGATAACCGGCCGATAGGCCAAGGCGCCGGAGAGGCGTCGGCCGTACCAGTCGGCAAGGCGCGCGAAGCTTTTCTCGATGAAGCGCGTGAAACGACCCTCGAGCGCCTGGCGCGAGAGAAGTGCCGCACACATCATCGGCGACAAGGTCAGCGCGATGACGCCGGAGACGACGACGGAGCCCGCGAGCGAAAACGCGAATTCGTGGAAAAGCGCGCCGGTGACGCCGCCCAAAAGCCCGATCGGTGCGTAGACGGCGGCGAGCGTGATGGTCATGGCGATGACGGGTCCTGCAATCTCGCGAGCGCCGATGAGCGCTGCCTGGACCGCAGTTCTGCCTTCCTCGATGTGGCGATAGACGTTCTCCACCACGACGATGGCATCGTCGACGACGAGGCCGATGGCGAGGACCATCGCAAGGAGCGTCAGCAGATTGAGGCTGAAGCCCAGCATCAGCATCACCGACATGATGCCGACGAGAGAGAGCGGGATGGTGACGATCGGGATCGCCACCGAGCGGGGCGAGCCCAAGAAGAGGAAGATGACGATGATGACGATGACCGCCGCCTCGAGCAGCGTGCGCACCACCTCGTCGATCGAGGATTGGATGAAGACCGTGCCGTCATAAGCGATCTTCATGGCGACGCCCGGCGGCAAGGTGCGTTCGATCGCCGGCTGCATCGCCCGCACCGCCTTGACGACGCTCAGCGGATTGCCGGTCGGCGTCACTTGGATGCCCACGAAAACCGCGTGCTCGCCGTTCATTGACACGACCGTGTCGGTGCTTTGCGGACCGAGATCGACGCTGGCGATGTCCCTGAGGCGCACCAAGCTGCCGTTCTTCGCCTTCACCACCATGTCGCGGAATTGCTCAACGCTGGTAAGGCCGGTATCCGCCGTGACGTTGGTGACGGTGAAGTAGCCTTTGCGCTGGCCCGGCGCTGCCTGGAAATTGTTGTTGCGGATCGCCTGTGCCACGTCGTCGGCGGAGATGCCGCGCGCCGCCATGCGCGCGGGATCGAGCCAGACGCGCATGGCGAAGGTCTGCCCGCCCAAGATTTCCGCCTGCGCCACGCCGTCGATCGTCGCCAAGAGCGGCTGGACGATGCGCGAGAGATAGTCGGCGATGGCGGCGTTGCCGAGTTCATGGCTGGCAAAGCCGATATACATGATATCGACTGTCTGCCCCGTCTGCTTGACGATGACCGGGTCCTGCGCCTCCTTCGGGATCAGGTATTTGACCTGCTGCACCTTGGCCATGACATCGGTGAGCGCCTTGTTCGGGTCATAATTGAGCCGGACATAGGCTTGAATGAGGCTTTGCCCTTGGATTGACGAGGAGGTGATGTAGTCGAGCCCTTCGGCCGTGGCGACCGCTTGCTCGATCGGCGTCGTGATGAACCCTTGCATGAGCTCGGGCGAGGCGCCGGGATAGATCGTCGTGACGGAGATCACCGTGTTCTCGAGCTTCGGATACTGCCGGATCGGCAAGTTAAAGCCCGAGACCGCGCCCACCAGCAGGATGAGCAGGCTCACCACCACGGAAAGCACAGGGCGGCGGACGAAGAGATCGGTGAAGGTCATGGCGAACTTTCATTCCCTCTCCCCCACGTGGGAGAGGGACGGGCCCATCGCGCAAGCGATGGCAGGGTGAGGGGGCGGATCGCGCGATGCATCGGGAGTGTGCTCAATTCACCGGCGTCGTCGGGGGCGGAGTGAGGCCGGCGCTGTCGCTGGGCGTGACCGGCGCGCCGTCGAACAACACTTTGTTCTGACCCAAGGCGACGACGCGCTCGCCCGGTTCTAGCCCGCTCAGGATGGCGACGTGACCGCCGAAATGCTCGCCGGTTTTGACCGGCGTGCGCACCGCCTTCAGCATCGGCTTGCCGTTGGCGTCGGTGCCGTCTTTCACGACGTAAACGCTGTCGCCGTAAAGCGTGTTTTCGACCGCCGTCTCTGGCACGGTGACGATGTCGGCGAGCGGCGGCAGCACGACGCGGACCTTGGCGAACATCCCCGGCAATAGCCGGCCGTCCTGATTCGCGGCGATCGCCTGCACCTTGACCGTGCGCGTGTCGGCGGCGATCTGCGGCTCGATGGCGTTGATCTTGGCGCGGAAGCTCTGGCGCGGATAGGCGTCGACGGTGAACGCGATCTCCTGGCTCGGCGCCAGTGTCGCCGCATCCTGCTCGGGGAGTGTGAAGTTGACGTAGAGTTCGGCAAGCTGCGTCAGTGTCACGATCGGCAAGCCCGGGCTCAGATATTGCCCGAGATCGATCTGGCGCACGCCGAGGCGGCCGGCGAACGGCGCGCGGATGAGCTTCTGCGCGATGAGCGCCTTGGTCTTGGTGATGTTGGCGTTCGCCTGATCGAACAGTGATTGGTCCTGGTCCACCGTCGCTTGCGATCCTACTTGGCGCGCCGCGAGCTCCTGGGCGCGCTTCAAGGCGATCAGCGCGTAGCGCGACTGCGCCTCGAAATTCTTGAGATCGGCTTGCTCGGGACCGTCGTCGAGCTGCGCCAGCGGATCGCCGGCTTTAACGGTGCCCCCAGGCGTGAAGAATATTTGCGTGACGATGCCGCCCACTTGCGGCGCGACCGTCACCTGATGGACCGCAGCGATCGTGCCGATGGCGTCGAGCGAATGTGGCACCGATTGGCGCTCCGCTTCCGTCATCGCCACCGCGATCGCCGGCTTCGGCGCGGCGAAGATCCCTTTGATCGCCGCATCGCGCATGTTGCGCACGAAATAGAGGCCGCCCAGGACGGCGAGCACGATCACGCCCATGATGATGAGCCATCGCGCGGTTTTGGGTGGACGGCGGGCGCGGTCGTCGAGAGCGATATCGCCGCCGCGAGCGTGGCCGGAGCTGTCCATTGGTCAATCCTTCGTTTTTTCCATCGCGCCGTGCCTCAGGCCGGCGAGCAGAATATCGAAATACGTGGTGAAGAACCGCTCGTCCGGCACCGGCTCGGTCTCGTGGCAGCCGAGCGCATCGGTGGAGATCGCGCGAAAGCACATGGGGCATGCGATCACCAAAGCGGTGGCTTCGGCGTCGAGCGGCCGAAACTCGCCGCGCTCCATGCCGCGGCGCAAGATAGCGGCCATAAGGCGCTGGCCGCGCTCGGCGACCTCGCGCTGATACCACTCCGCCAAGTCGGGAAAGTTCTTCGCTTCGGCGATGATGAGCTTGAGGAAACCGCCGCGGTGCGTGCGGATGACCTCGGCCCATTGCTCGAGCATTCGCCGCAGTAAGTCCTCGCTCGAGCCATGCCACTCCTCGACGTCGCGCTCGCCCATGGCGATGCGCGCCACCACCGCCTCCCGGATCGCCGCCTTGAAGAGCGCCTCCTTGTTCGGGAAGTAAAGATAGGCCGTGCCCTTGGCGAGCCCAGCCCGCCGCGCCACATCCTCAAGACGAGTCGCGGCAAAGCCCTTTTCGGCGAAGACCTCGAAGGCGGCAGCGATAAGCTGCGCCGGCCGGGCCTCCTTGAGACGCCGCCGTGGTGGGGCGGTTGAAGGGGTTGCTTCGGTTTCCAAGGCGCAGGCTCACTCTTAAAGACTGACCAGTCAGTCATTATAGGCCGCGACAGCACTAAGTGCAAGTGCGCTGTCGATCCGGCTTCGATATGACGCTCAGTGCGGGCGAACGACAGCGGGGGTTGGCGAGATGTGAGGGAAGTCCGGGAAGGCCTTCCGTCGTGGCTTACGGACTGACGTGGTGCTCGACGCTCACGGCGCGACAATCCATCTCGTAGTCCAGGCCCTGCACGGGCGGGCGCGCGAAGTGCCAGGTGAGCCCATGCTCGGCGGCGCCGCGGCGCACGATCTCCTCGCCCATGAAGGGATGAGGGTCGAAGACCGTGTAAACTTGGACCGCGGTCGTATCGCGCCACGCTTTCCCCAGCGCCGCCAGCCGCTGCTCCATCCGCTTCAGCACGAACACCGCCTTCTCGCGCATCCCCGCGGGGCTGGTGTCGCCAAAGCGGATCGTGCGCTCGCGATATGACGCGTGGCCTTCCTCGGCCTCGCCGCTGCCGGCGATGACGAAGGAACCGCGCGCGCCTGGCGTTGGCCGGGCGAAGGAAAAAGCATGGAAGCAGGGCTCGGTCGGCTTCTTGAGCTCGGGGCAGACATTGCTGCGCGCCACCGGATTGGCATCGGCGCGCATCACGCCCCAGCGCTCGAGCGTGCCGACATAATGGCGATTGAAGGCGGTAAATCCCCCCTCGCTGAAAGGTGCGGGCGAGCGCAGCTCGCAAGCGCAGAAGGCGAGAAGCGGAAGCTTCTCATCGCGCAGATAGCGCTCGATGAAGGCGAAGCCGGCCGCGAGCGGCACCAAGCGCATGAATTCGACGCGCTCGATGCGGAAGCCCTCGAGCGCCGCCACGCCCGATGAATATTGGAAGACGCCGGGGATGTAATGGAATCCGCCAGCAGGAACCTCGATCGTTGTCGCGCTCACGTCGTTTCCTCTCCTTGTTCGATTGTCTCCACTCTAGACTTCGCGCCGAAGCGCCACCAGAATCGATCCCATGACAGCAACGTCAGGACGATTGCCCCGGCGCGGGCTTCTCATCGGCGCTACGGCACTTGCCGCGATCGACCCGCGGGCTGCTCTGGCGGCGCTGCTCGCGACCCCCACGCAAACGCCGGGCCCGTTCTACCCCAAGACGCTGCCTCTCGATGCGGAAAACGATCTCGTGCGCATTGCCGGCCATACGCATGAGGCGGTGGGCACGATCACGCACGTCTTCGGTCGCATTCTCGACACCAACGGCGCGGCGGTTACCAGCGCCAACGTAGAGATTTGGCAATGCGACAGCCGTGGGCACTACCATCATGTCAATGACGGCGACCCCGGGCAGCTCGATCCCGATTTTCAGGGCTATGGCAAGACGGTGTCGGCACGGGATGGCAGCTACCGCTTCCGTACCATCCGGCCGGTGCCTTATCCCGGCCGCACGCCCCACATCCACTTCGCGATCACGACCGCGACCGGTCGGCGCCTCGTTACGCAGATGTATGTCGCCGATGAGAGAGGCAACGAGCGCGACCCCGTGTTGTCGCAAATCCGCGATCCCGCTCAGCGCGCCGCCGTGATCGTGCGGCTCGCACCGACGCGGCAGTTCGAGCCAGGCGCGCTCGCGGGTACGTTCGACATCGTGATGGGATAATCGCAAGCGGTACTTCGGTGTCGGCCGAAGCGAAAGTCAATGAGAATCAACTAGGCTCCGAATGAGCGGTTGCTCCGAGACGGATCGCTCAGGTGCGCGTATCCGATTCAGTATCTGACATCTCCCGGGGACCATCGGAAATTGGAGCCATTCGATGAATGACGCATGGAAGACTTTCCGTATCGATCCGCGCGACGATGATTGGGAGCCTGCGGCCTACAACATTCGATGGTCCGATGGTCGCGAGTATGGGCGATGGCGGCGTGTCCTGCGGCAGCATCGTCATGGCCTCACCGTAATCTCGCGCTACACCGCGCCACCCGGCAAAGCATGGAAAATCGTCGGCAAGGCATCGGAGTTAGGCGAAGAGGTCTATCTCTTGGAAGGACATTATTACGACGCACGCGGTCGCGCCGTCGCCGGGCCGGGGACCTACATGTTCAACGCGCCTGGTTGCGATCCATGGAGGGATCTCCTGTTCGCTTACGCTGTTGATTCACTGCTGCAGTGGAAAGCCAGACGAAATTATCTCGGTCAGCCTCATCGACTTTCTGCCGGGCCGTGGGATAGCGCGCCCGGATCTCACGCTAGGACAAGACGAGACGAACTAGCCTTGGATGCACCGGCGGGGATGAGCGCGGCGCGCCATCTCAGCGCCGGCCGAGCTCTCCCACGGGCATGCTCGCATTGTCGAGGATGGCCCCTTCGAGCTGGGCGCCGGCGAGATTGGCGTCGACGAGATTGGCGCAGCTCAAATCGGCGCCGCTCAAATCGGCGTCCACCAATGTCGCCATGCGGAGATTGACGCCCTTCAGGCTCGCGCCGCGCAAGTCGGCGCCGGTGAGGTTGGCAGGCCAGAAGCGGCCGGTGGTGCTGCCGTCGGGTCGACGAATCTCGACGGCGCCGATCTGCGCGCCGTTGAGGATGGCGCCTTGCAAACGCGCTTGGGCGAGATTGGCGCCGTCGAGCGTCGCGCCGCCCAAATCCGCCTCGGCAAGATTGGCGCCGGCGAGATTGGCCATGACGAGGCGGCTGCGGCGCAAGAGCGTGCCGCGCAGCGTGCACTCGCCGAGATTGGCGCCGCTGAAATCGATTGCGGTAAAATCGATCATGGCGAAGTTCTGCTTGGCGAGGTCGGCACGCAATCCCTGCCGACCCTCGCTCTCGGCCCAGAGCTGGTGGTCGCGGATGACGCGCTGGATGTCGTGATGGAGGCTCGAAATCGAGAGCGCGACCTTGGCGCCGTCGAGTTTGGCGCGCGACAGATCGACACCGGTGATGTCGGCGCCAGTCAAGTCGGCGTTGATGAGCTTAGCGCCGTCCATCTGACTGCCGCGCAAATCTGCATGACGGAGATCGGCATTGGAAAGATCGGCGTTGCTGAAATCGGCGTCGGCGATCAAGGCCCCGCGGAGGATCGCCTTTGAGAGATTAGCGCGGCCCAACCGTGCCGCGCTCAGATTGACGTCGGTCATGTTGGCGCTGGTGAGCGTCGCCTCGTCGAGGATCGCGCCCGAGAGGTCGGCGCGCAGGAGCGTGGCGCGCGTCAGATCGACCTTGCCATTCTCGGTCATCACGAACGACATCTGGCCGTTGCGGGACGGTCCCAAGAGCGCCCCGTTCCGGAGATCGACATTGGCGAGCGTCGCCCGCGTCAAATTGGCTTCACGGAAATTGACGCCGCGCAAATTGGCGTCGGTAAAATCCGCCTCAACGAGATAGGCGCCATGGCAATCGGCCGAGAACATGTCGCAGCCGCGGAAATTGCCGTGGGGAAGGCGGCTGTTGGAGAGATTGCAGCCGACGAGCTTGGCGGCTCGCAAATTGATGTCGGGAAGGTTGACGCCCGACAGATTCTGCATGGTGAGGTCGCCGCGCGCGCCGCCCGACCGTTTGTCGAGCCAGCGCTCGTGCAGATCGAGGATCCGCAGGATCTCTTCGGGCGTTTTGGGGGCGGCCGGAGGCACCGAGATCGGCTCCCATTGGCGTTGTGGGCGCTCCCGCACGGAACCACCACCGCCGGAAGACAATGTCCGCGAAATTCGCCTCGATCCTACCGAGATGTGGTAAAGCGACCCTTAAAAGCACCGATTCGGCCGCGATGGGAAAGTACTACGTCATTGTAACGACCGGCCTTCTGCCAAATTCAAGGGGCGTGGAGTTGGACGTCTTATCGCGCCGAGCGAGCGACTTCGAGCAAGAGCCGGTTTGCGCGGCGGCGTTCTTCGGGCGTGCCAATCGCGGCCAGCCGCCCGTCTTCGCCGATGTCGCTGAGCAAGAGGTCGCGCCCGTCCTCATGGAAGCGGAACTCAGCGTTGCCATAACCAGGACGCACCACTTCGATGGCGAAGGCGCCGTCGGCAGCGCCCGCCGGCACGTTGACGGCGGTGGTGGCGTGATTGTCGAGCACAAGGGAAATCCACTGGCGAAGCGTGAGCCAGCGCACGCTCTTCGTGGCATTGACGCCGATGCCCTCGAGAATGATCGCGGAATCTTGCGCATCCAAAGGTAACGCCAGCCGGTCGAATTGGGCACGGTGGCGCTCGAACGCGTCTTCGGCGCGGGCAAGGAGTTCCTTGCGCGCCTCTTCGGCGTAGGCCTCGTCCTTACGCATCAACGCCGCCATGGCCTCGCGATAGGGTGGGAAATCCTCGGTCAACGGCGTCTTCACTTGCGCATAAAGCCGTTTCTGCTCGAGCTCGAAAAACATCGCCGAGAGATTTGCTTCGGCATCGTTGACGGCGGTACGGTTGGCGGGCGTTGCCGCCATGGCATCGAGCGAGGCGGCGAGACGCTCGAGCCTTGGCTGGGCCGCACGCTTCGCCGCGGCGAAATCGTCCATGGCGCGGCGCGCGCGGTCTCGCGCCCTACGCAAGTCCGGAATTTGCTTGAGATCCTGCTGGAGCAGCAGTTTGTCGTCCTGCGACTGCGCGGCCTTAAGGCAGCGCTCAAGCGCCTCGCGAATGCGCTCGATCCCGTCATTGGTGAGCTCGCTAAGCGGCAGCTTCAGCACTTGCGCGGCGCGCTCTTGATCGATGCCGACCCAGCGCCGTCCGATATCAAGAAAGAGCTCGCAACTCGGGACGCGAAGCGCATCTTGCGCAGCCGCGGGTGCCGTAAAAAGCCGAATTGCTGATGGAAACGCCAGAGTCGCGAACGCTCCGATGAGCAGACGCGCGGCACGACCCGTATTGATCATCTTATCCCCGCGATCTGCCCTTTCATCCTCCCGCGGCTTTGCGGCGCGCTCCTCCGTTACCCGAGGTGCGAACGAATGGCGCCGTGCTTCCCTTCCCCCCGGGAGAGAGAAAGGATCGGGGAGCCTGTCACAGAATGGCGCGGCGATCTACTTGCCTGTAACCGGCAACTCGATGATGCGGTCTACGCGTCCCAGCAACTGGCGCACCTCGCGGGCAAACGCCTCTCCGTCGCGCGCCGCCGCGGAGAAGGCGTCGAGATGCACCGGCATGCGTCCCATCAAACTGGCCTCGGCATAGGCAACACGATTCGCGAGTTCGGCGGCGAAGAGCTGATAGCCGGACTGCGCGAGCTCGCGCCGTACGTGGCGCGCCACGGCGCTTCCCACCGTCACCTGCGTGAGGAGCAGGCGATAGGCCGCCGGTCGCGCGCGGCGTTCATCGGTGGCATTGACTTCCTCGATGAGCCGCGCCGTCTCTACCGCCGCGGCGATATCGAGCGGCGAGGCCTTGATCGGGATGACCACGAGATCGGCGACCGACAATGCGTCGATCATCGTGCGGTTGCGGAAGCCGGCGGTATCGATGATCACCATCTCCGCCTCGCGCGCGAGCGCGCGAGCCCGGGCGCCCACGCGTTCCGAGGTGTCGGCGACGATACCGACGTCCGTTGCCGGTTCGCCGAGGCTTGCCCAATGGAGAAGACTCGCTTGCGGATCGGCATCGATGATGGCAACGCGCAGGCCCGCGCGTTGGCAATGAGCGGCGAGGCAGGCGGCGGCCGTGCTTTTCCCGCTCCCGCCCTTGAGCGTCGCCATGACGACGATGGGCGCCAGTCCTGCTTCGGCGCGCATGGGGCTCGCCGTCAGCGGGCGATCGGCAAGCGCGGACTGGGGCGGCATCGTCAAGGTGACATCAAGCGCGCTCATTTCGACGATCCGCCGCGCATCGACTTCACTACCGCGTCGCGATATTTCCGCGGCTCGAAGTCGAGCAGGGTGCCGCCGTCCTCGAAATGCTGGATGAATATCTTGCCAATCGCCTCGGTGGCGAGCGTCGAGGTGCCGATCGAGGTGGCAATGCCGATGAGCGTCCCTAGGCCTGGCGCCATGCGCGCCGCTGCGCCGGCGACGCCGATGCTGATGGTGTAGGGCGTCCAGCCGCCGAAGAGTGCCGAGACCAGCGACGCGACTCGCACCTTCTCGAACGGCACGCCATAGAGGCGCGCGAGCTCTGAGAGCATGCGCAGCTGAACGCCGCCGATGAGCACGGCGTCGGCGAGCGGAATGGGCGCGGCCGCGGCGGCGATCGTCCACTTCCGATATCGCCTGACGATGGCGCGCGCGCCTTCGAAGCGCTCGCGATCGCCTTTGTCGGCCGGCTCGGGAATGAGCGCGGGAAGCGCCGTTCGGATGGGTATCGGGGACTCGGGAGCGGGCGCGGTCACCGCGGCCGGGCGCTCCTCAGCGGCTGGCGTCGCCGCGGTCGCCGTCCGCTTGATGTCGTCGAGCGTCGGGCTGCGCAGCTTCGGCAACGTCTTCGCCATGTCGCCGAGCATACACAAGCGCTAGCGCGACGCCAGCGCGACTCGACAAGGCGTTCGCAGATTACTTCGAAGCGGGTGCGGGTTTGGCCGGCGGCTTTGCCTCCATCGCCGTGGGCGCGCCCGGCACGGGCGCCGCGGCGGTGCCCGCCGCGTTCTTCTTGTCGCCGCTCGACTCCTCCGGCGTGTTGGAGAGAGGCGCCAACGCCTTCGCTTCCGTATTGGCGGTGCCGCCCTCGGGCGCGGCCGGTGGGGTGATCACCGTGTCGAGATTGCCGAGCAGAATCGGCAAGCCGGTTTTGCCGGAGCCGACGACGATCACCTTGGAGTTCGAAGATTGCGCCAACTGCAAGGTGGCGTCGATGCCCTTCCACATGAGGTAGCGGTCGGTGATGCCGTCCTTGACGATGTCCTGGAACTGGCGGATGCCTTCCGCTTCGATGCGTTTGCGCTCGCTCTCCTTCCTTTCGCGCTCGATGCGGTAATCGTATTCGAGCATCATCTGCAACTGCTGGTTCTTCTCCACCATCGACTTCTGCAGCGATTCCGGCAACTCCACGTCGCGCAGGAAGATCTCGTCGAGCTCGAGGAACTCGACCCTCTGCAGCAGCGTGTCCGCCTCTGGATCCATTTCGAATTCCTTGCGCATGCCTTCGCGGATGCGTTGCTGAATCTCGAGTCGCTTCGTCGAATAGACCTCCTCGGGCGTATGACGTGCCACCTCCTCGCGCACGCGCGCGCCGAGGCTCGGCAGGATCAGCTTCTCGACGTAATCCTCGCCAATGTATTTGTGCAGCAGCGGCACGTTCCGCCGCGTGACGCGAAACCGGAACGCGACATCGGCGCGGAGATTGAGGCCGTCCGAGGTGTGCGCGTCGAACTTCGACGACTGATTCTGGAAGCGCACGTCGTAAATGTACATGTTGTTCCAAGGGCCAATGACGTGAAAGCCTTCATCATAGGCCTGCTCGACGTCGGTGCCCCCCTGGAAGCGCTTGAATAGCGCGCCTTCATGGCCGGCTGGGACCGTAATGAAAATACGCGGCGACAGCGCGGCGACGAGAAGTAGAAAGAGCAGCGCACCCAGGCCGAGTGACAGAATATGGCGGTCGGTCCAATCGACCAAGCTTGTAGCGATCGTCTTGATGCGTGAAGAAAACACCGTCCCGCCCCCACTCCGGTTCGCGGTTGCCTCGGCTACATATTACGGACACCGCGCGCGCTTGGATATAAGCGCCTCGCCGAGGGTTACACCACAGGGGGCCGGTTGCCTGCGGACTCCCTCCTATGATAGTTTCAACCAGCGTCGATGACCTTGAGCGGCGGGGACTCCCATGGACGATCGTATGTCGGAAGCGATGAATATCGTGCGGCGGGCGTCCGGATGGTCGGCAGGTGCCGGGCTCATTCCCATTCCGCTAGTCGACGTTGGCGCGATTGCTGCACTTCAGGTGAAGATGGTGCGCGACCTGGCAAAGCTCTATGGCACCGAATTTCCCGAGGTGCGCGGCAAGGCGCTGAGTGGCGCGCTCGCGGGCAGCATCCTTCCCTATCTCCTGACCATGGGTTCGGGTTTCGCGTTCTCGTTCCTCAAGACCATTCCGGTGGTCGGCACCGCGCTCGGCATCGCCGCGATGCCGGGCTTTGGCGCGGCGGCTACCTATGCAGTCGGTAAAGTGTTCGCTCAACATTTTGCCGGCGGCGGCAGTTTGCTCGATTTCGACGTCGAGGCGAAGAAAGAGGAAATCGGCAAAGAATTCACCGAGGCGCGCACCGAGACCAAGAAGTCGTCAGGTAAACCGGCAGTCGCCTGATCGGGGGCGCATCGGCGCACAGAAGGAGACGAGGGACGGTGGATCCGGTCATCCTCACCATCATCTATCTCCTCGCCTGCGTCATCGTCGGCATCGCGGGATCGCGCCGCTCGATGGGGTTCTTCGGTGCGTTCTTCCTGTCGCTCTTCCTGACGCCGATCCCGGCCATTCTCATCTTGGTGCTGACGCGCCCGGCCGAGCGCTACCGGCGCGAGCGAGATCGCCCGCCCTCCGCTGCCTCCTAGGATGGCGCGCACCGCCTGCGGTCATTCAGGTCTGAGCTAAGTGCTGATTCTCCAGACACTTCGCAAGGAGAATGCCG
>Ga0306920_100006132_pt1 | contig 15615 bp, 12 predicted proteins | sample flu12Cox44000170_FD_204666 | JGI IMG/M metagenome (GOLD analysis project Ga0306920, IMG submission 204666) | Lab enrichment of tropical soil microbial communities from Luquillo Experimental Forest, Puerto Rico - flux4day.12C.oxic.44.000.170 (v2)... | ecosystem: Environmental > Terrestrial >... | reverse complement strand
GGCAAACTCCCCACTGCCAGCAGCAGCCGCAGCTGCAACCGCAACCGCCGCAACCGCAGCCTCCACAGCCCCTGGCGCAGCCGCGACAACCTCTGCACCCGCGGCAGCCGCCACAGCCGCGGCCGCAGCCTCCGCGGGCATACTGCACGCCACGCTGCGGAGCGCCGGCGTTCTCCTTGTCGAAGACATAGAACGTGCCCAGGCTCACGTCGGAGAGCTCTTCCTCGCTCAGCGTGAGCTCATGACCAAACGTGCCATCCCGCGCGGGTACCGACTGCACATCTGGCGTGGTCCCGACCGTCGCTGCGGACGCACCGCCCGCGAGCGATAACGAAACGCCCACTGCCCCCAAAACCGGTACAGCTTCCTTGCGACGCTTACGCTTCGAGCCCTGCTTTGTCTGCGGCATTATCGAGTCCTCTCATGCCTTGTTCGAAATCTCACGTCCGTGCCACTATTACTACGCTGCGCATCTCTACTCTGCAAGCCGATGACGTGCACAAACAACGCTATTCCCGGCCGCATGAATAAGACATGAATGCATGCTCGCCGGAAAACATGGCGAGATTATTTCACGTCAGTCTCGACAACATCAAGCCCCCAAGTCCGGTTCCAGCTTACCAAACCTTACGTGGAAATTACGACCTCCCTACGCCATTGTCATGCCTGCGCGGCATCAGCAACCGCCACAGTTGCCGCACTTGACGGGCGCAGAGGACTGCATCATCCGCTTGCACGCGATGACGACGACAAGGCCCATCAGCTCACACGGCCGCTTTCTCTGGTACGAGCTGGCCACGACGGACATGGAGGCAGCGAAAGCGTTCTACACCGCGGTCGTGGGCTGGAGCGCGCAGGATGCATCGATGCCCGGTCAGGCCTATACCCTATTTACCGCAAAAGGCGTCCCGGTGGGCGGCCTGATGCAGCTGCCGGAAGAGGCGAGCCGATTGGGCTTTCGACCGGGCTGGCTCGGCTATGTCGGGGTCGACGACGTGGACCAGGCGGCCGAGCGGGTGGAACGGCTCGGTGGTGCTGTGCATGTGCCTCCGAAGGAGATCCCCGGCATCAGCCGGCTTGCAGTTGCTGTCGACCCGCAGATGGCGACCATCGCGTTGCTTAAATGGCTCGAGCCAGCACCGCAGCCGCCGAGCGACCTGAGCGTGCCAGGTCGCGTGGGCTGGCACGAGTTGCTCGCCGCCGATTGGGAAGCGGCATGGGTTTTCTATGGCGACCTCTTCGCCTGGCAAAAGGCGCAAGCTGAGACGGGCGCGATCGGCACCTATCAGATGTTCTGCGCCGGCGGACTCACCATGGGCGGCATGTACACCAAGCCCGCCAGCGTCCCGGTGCCGTTCTGGCTCTACTATTTCAACGTGGGTGACACCGACGCGGCAGCGACCCGTGTGAAGGCAGGTGGCGGTCGCATCCTCAATGGTCCGGTTGCGGTGCCGGGGGGCAATTGGATCGTGCACTGCAGCGACCCGCAGGGCGTCATGTTCGCGCTGACCGGAACGCGGCGCCACGAGGGCATCGGATATTTCGGACCCGCCGCGCCGCGCTTCGAAAGGGCCAAGGCCCCGTAGCGTTGCCAGGCATGGAATTTCTGGGGCAATGTAGGGCCGAGGCATGCCTCGCCCCTACAAGCAAATTTTCTGGGTGCACATGAAAGCTCATCGCCCCACCATCATGGGCACGCGCCACATGATTGCCGCCACCCAGTATCTCGCGGCCGAGGCCGGCTTTCGAATTCTGGAGGCGGGCGGCAATGCAATCGATGCCGGCGTCGCAGGCGGCATTGCGCTTGGCGTTGTGCAGCCGGAATTCGTGAATGTCGCAGGCGTGGCCCCGATCATCATCTATTCCGCCACCGAGGGACGCGTCATCACCATTCCCGGTCTCGGCTCGTGGCCGAAGGCGATCACGCGCGATCATTTTCGCAGGCACCACGGCGGCCGCATCCCGCAAGGCATCCTGCGAACCGTGGTGCCGGCGGCCCCCGATGCCTGGATCACCGCGCTCGAGCGCTTCGGCACCATGAGCTTCGGCGAGGTGGCGCAGTCGGCAATCGCCTTCGCGCGTGACGGCTTCCCCGTCTACCCGCTCATGGCGGAGATCATTGCGGAGCACGAAGAGGAGTACCGGGCATTTCCCTCCAACGTAGCGCTCTATCTTCCGAATGGACGCCCGCCACTTCCAGGTGAAATCTTCGTGCAGACGGCGCTCGCGGCCATGCTCCAGCACATGGCGGACCAGGAGGCGGCAGCGCGCCAGCGCGGACGCGCGGCCGGCCTCGCGGCGGCACGTGATGCCTTTTACCAGGGCGACATCGCAGCCACGATCGTCAGGTTTCAGAAGGAGAACGGTGGCCTTCTCTCGGCGGAGGACCTTGCGAGCTATCGGTCCGGCTTCGACGAGCCGGTGGAGAGTCAGTTCGGCAATGTGCGGCTGTTCGCCTGCGGACCGTGGTGCCAGGGCCCTTCACTGCTTCAGGCGCTGAACCTGCTCGACGGACCCGAGCTGCGCACGCTCGGTCACAACTCGCCCGGCTATTTGCACCGCATCACCGAGGCGGTGAAGCTCGCGTTCGCGGATCGCGAAGCCTGGTTCGGAGATCCGCGCTTCGTCAAGGTGCCGATCGAAGGATTGCTGTCGCGGGAATATGCGCACGAGCGGCGCAGGATGATCCGCCCCGACCGCGCGTGGCCCGAGATGCCGCCCGCGGGCGATCCCGGCAAGCCTGTTGCTGGGCGCTCCGCGCAGGCGGACGCGGCACCGGCGGCGGCGCGCGTATTTGCCGCGCCCGATCTCGACACCTCGCACGTCTGCGCTGTCGATCGGCACGGCAACGTGTTTGCCGCAACCCCGAGCGATGGCTCCTACAACGCACCGGTGATACCGGAGCTCGGCATCATTCCCTCCCCGCGCGGCAGCCAGAGCTGGGGTGACCCGGATCACCCGTCAGGCGTAGCGCCCGGCAAGCGGCCGCGGCTCACGCCGAGCCCGGCAATTGCGATCGCGCCCGGCCGGATGAAGATGCCGTTCGGCACACCTGGCGGTGACGTGCAGACCCAGGCGATGCTGCAGGTGTTTCTCAACATCGAGCTGTTCGGGATGGAGACGCAGGAAGCGGTGGAAGCCCCCCGCGCCGCCTCCTACAGCTTTCCATCCTCATTCGAGCCACACGCCTATCATCCTGGGCTGCTCAAGCTGGAGAGCCGCATCGACAACGCCGTTGCGCAGGCGCTTGCCGGCCTTGGCCATCGGACCGAGTGGTGGCCGGACTGGACCTGGCTCGCAGGCGCCGTGTGCACCATTGTCGCTGAAGAGAAAACTGGCTTGCTCAAGGCAGGCGCCGACCCGCGGCGACCCTCCTACGCGTGCGGACTGTGATACTCTAGGCAGCCCGGCTGTTTCGCAGAGGATTTGGAACCGAGAGAGGTGCTGTGATGAGGACATGGTCGGCAGTCCTTGCATCGGCTTTTCTGTGCGCCCTGGCGACCGAGGCATCCGCTCAGAACATGGACGAGATGATGCGGCGGATGCAGCAGATGATGCAGCAGTCGCAGGCCGTGCGCGCGGCGGAACGTGAATGGGCAAACCTGCCCAGCGATGAGCGCGCGTGCCTGACTCGAAAGCTGGAGGAGCAGGGCGACACCATCTCCGCATTGACGCGGCGCGGAATTCTTCCGTCTGAGGCCCGTTTTGCTGAAATGCGGGCGCAATGCGCTGCGACCAAGGCGGAGACTCCTGCCGCCAAGGAGCCGGTCGCTACGGCGCCGAAAGAGCCGGTCGCTACGGCGCCGAAAGAGCCGGCTGCTGCTGCTCCAAAAGCGCCAGCCGCTGCTCCAAAACCGTCGGCTGCTGCTCCCTCGAAAGAGCCGGCCACGAGATCACCGACTGATCCGGCCGCGGTCAAGGAACCAACCGCCGCACCCAAGGAGCCAGCCAGCACGCCCAAGGAAGCAACCACTGCCAAGCCGGGTCGGGAGCCCGCAGAGGACGAGGAGAAGCAATCGCCGGCCGAGCTGAGAGAGACCATGAAAAAGCTGCGGTCCGAACTCTCTGTCTCAGACTCGTTGATTGCGGAGCTGGAAAAGGCAAAAGACACAGCGGAGCGCTCGCTCAAGCAGGCGGAGCTGGCAAGGGCTGACGCCCAGAGCGGCAGACGCGAGGTTGAACACGCGCGAGCGGCGGACAAGGTCGAGCTGCAGGCGGCAATTGCGCAGCTGGTATCGGAGAAGGCCAATGCCGAAGCCGAAGGCGCACGACGGGAGCGCGTCGCCTATGCCGGAATGATCGGACTGCTTACTCTTACCCTGGGCATGGCGGCCGCTCTGGTCATGAGCAGGCACAAGACAAGCGCCCTGCAGCAGCAGCTCGCGAAGCAGCAAGCGCCAGAACCGCAGTCCCCAGCGATGTCATTTGCGCAAGCTCAAGCCAGCAGGCAAGCAGAGACACACGCCGCCTCGGACGCAAGCCGCCATGGTGCGGAGCTTGCGCCGCAGAAATGAGCGATGGGCAGATGCGAGCCGCCGTCCTGACCGAGGTCAACAAGCCCCTGCAAATTCTCGATCTGCAGCAGGAGGGTCCGAAAGCAAACGAGGTGCGGGTGAAGGTCACGGCCGCCGGCGTGTGCATGAGCGACTGGCACGTCATGAACGGCGACTGGCCGCTGCCGCTGCCCATGGTGCTCGGGCACGAGGCCGCCGGCATCGTCGTGGAGAACGGGCAGAGCGTGACCGCGGTCAAGCCGGATGATCACGTGATCTTCTCGTTCCGCCCGCATTGCGGGCACTGCCGCTACTGCTCAACGGGACGCACGGTCCTGTGCATTGGCCACAACGACACCGCGCGCTGGGTGATGCACGACGGCACGACGCGCGTGAAGCTCAACGGCGAGCCGGTCAACCAGATGGCGCGCATTGGAACGTTCTCCGAATACGTGGTCTGCCCGGCCGAGCAGGTGATCAGAATCCGCGAGGATCTGCCGTTCACGCATGCCGCCATCATCGGCTGCAGCGTGGCGACCGGCGTCGGCGCGGTCATCCGGCACGCGCGCGTGCCGGCCGGGGCAAGCGTGCTGGTGATCGGCTGCGGCGGGGTGGGGCTCAATGTCGTTCAGGGCGCAAGGCTCGCCGGCGCCCGCACCATCATCGCTTGCGACCTGCTAGACAATAAGCTCACCTATGCGAAGGCGTTCGGCGCCACGCACACGATCAGCGCCAAAGGCCGGGATGTGATCAAACAGGTGCAGGCGCTCACCGACGGGCTGGGGGTCGATGTGGCGTTTGACGCCATCGGCGGAGAGACGACGGCGGTGCAGGCCGTGGATGCTCTGGCCCCGGGCGGCCATGCCGTGCTGGTCGGCATACCCGCCTTCGCGGCACGGGCGCCGATCAGCCCCTCCGCCATGGTGTACGGGGAGAAGACGATTAGCGGCACTTATTATGGGTCAGTGCGCCCCGATATCGACTTCCCGCTGCTGGCCGACCTCGACATGGAAAAGAAGCTCAATCTCGACGACCTCATCAGCCGCACCTACAAGTTCGACGAGATCAATGAGGGCTTTCGCCTGATGCTGTCGGGTGAGGTGGCGCGCGGCGTCATCGTGTTCGACTGATGCGCGAGATCAGCTGCGAGGTGCGGGCGCGGGCCGGCATTGGCCTGGCCCGAATGCTCACGTCGGCTGCCGTGCTGGCAATTGCCTTTTCCACGGCCGCAGCGACCGCAGCACCCGCCGCAACATCGATGTGCGGCGGCGCGCACATCCCCCTTGACACCTCGGTCTTGAGCAAGCCTTTCGCCCAATTGCGGCTGGGCGGCGTGACCGGCAATTTCCTGCTCGACACGGGTGCGACCGCAAGCCGTGTCGCCATGGATCATTACGGTGCGCGCGAGGGCACCGAGCTTATCCTTTCCGGGTTCACTCTCCCGCTCGCGCAAACAGGCACCTTCATTGCCGCCGATCTGCGCTCGTTTGCAGCCCCGCCCGGAGGCCAGCTCGGAACCGTCGGCACCGATTTCCTCAGTTTGCGGTCAATCGAATTCCGCTACGAGCCGCCGCAGCCGTTCGCCGGACTGGGATATAAGGGATGCGGCCGGGACGCACTGCTGCGCGCCGGGCTGCTCGCAGTGGGCATGCCAGGATACTATGAAGCCGACGTGAGCCGATTGAAGCCCGGCATGCCCAATGTTCCGGTCCTCGGCTTGCGCATCGGAACGCTTGCGTTCCCGGCCCAGCTGGACACGGGATATGGAGACTTTCCGCCAGGGATCGTGCAGGTCAACGCTGCGCTGATGCGCGCCCTTCATGCAGCCGGAATACCGGCGCATCCGCTTCCTTCCGATGTCGTCACTGTCGGCTGCTCCGGGGCCCATGCCTACGAGCGTTGGCAGATCGAAGAGGCAGAGCTTTCCATCGTCACCGCGGAGGGAAGCATTGCCGTGCAATACCCACCCCCATTGCTGGAGGTAAAGACCGACACCCGCTGTGGCGGCATTTCCGGCTTCACCGAGCCCTTCGCGCAGCTTGGCGCTTCCTGGCTGTCGCGGTGGGGGAGCAGCGTGCTCGACGGCGCCAGTTCTGCGGTCTGGATCCGCGCACAGCGCTGATGCGATCTGCTCTCGCTTTGATACTGCCGCGGCACGTTTCATCAATGCGGCGCACACAGCTGCGATGCACGCTGGCCCGCAAAGGCGCATCGAGGATGAGTTCAAACCCGCTTCCGCATCTCTGGCGCGCAGGCCTCGCCGCCCTGCTCTGCGGTCTCCTGCCGGCGATTGCGCTTGCCTTCGATACGGTCAGGCTCGACGGCCGCACCTTCGTCAGCGGGGGACTCGTCGCGGTAGGGCGTATCCCGGCCAATCTGCGCGACAAGTACGGCGAGACCTTCGGTTCGGGCTCGGGGCTCGCCATCGATCCCGATGCGTGGACGCGAGCTGCCGAGGGCTATAGTGGCATTCTCTACATCCTGCCCGACCGTGGCTACAATGTTGCGGGGACGACGGACTATCGCGCACGCCTCAACGTGCTGCGCATCCTGCTGAACCCACCCCATGATCCCGTCGCCCTGCCGGTCGAGAGGCGGCAGCAGAGCCTGCAGGCAACGCTTGCCGATACGATCATGCTTACGAATGGATCGGGCCGTCCGCTCACCGGGCTCGACCCCGATGGCGTACGCGAGGCGGCGAGCGGACTGCCGGACCTGCCGCAGGCTGCGACCGGCGCCGTCAGCATCGATACCGAGGCCGTGGTCCGCATGCGCGACGGCACGTTCTTTATCGCCGACGAGTATGGCCCTTATATCTACCGGTTCGCCTCCTCCGGGCGCATGCTCTCCGCCATCCGGCCGCCGGATGCCTTCATTCCCAGACGCAACGGCCAGGAAAGCTTCTCCTCGAACAATCCAGCCTCCGGCACAGCGCCGCCGACCCCGCCCGATCCGGAATGGGGTCGCGCGAACAACCAGGGCTTCGAGGGCCTCTCGCTGACCCCGGACGGCAGGTTTCTGGTCGCGATCCTGCAAAGCGCAACCCGCCAGGACACCGGCAGCGATCGGCGATGGCGACAAAACACGCGCATGCTTTATTACGATATTGCCGACGTTGAGCATCCGCGGCTCACGCGCGAGCACGTCGTCGTGCTGCCGATGTTCACGAGCGCAGAGGGTACGCCGCAGGTGGCAGCGCAAAGCGAGCTGCTCGCCCTCGACGAGAACCATTTCCTGCTGCTCTGCCGCGATGGCGGCAATGGCTATGGCACCAAGGGGACAACCTCCGTTTACCGCCGTATCGAGCTTCTCGATGCCTCGAAGGCAACCGACATCGCCGGCTCGGAATTTGACCGCACGCTCGCGGTCGCGCCTGACGGCAAGCTCGCGCAGGGGATCGTGCCGGCAACGCTCACGAGCTTCATCGACCTCAACGACAATGCGCAGCTTGAAAAATTCGGACTGCACAACGGTCCGCTCAATGACCGCAACAACCTGTCGGAGAAATGGGAAGGCATGGCGCTGGCGCCGGCCCTCGATCCGACCCATCCGCGCGACTTTTTTTTGTTTGTCAGCAACGATAACGATTTCATCACCCAGGACGGCTACCAGGCCGGTGCGCCTTACAAGGACCCAAGCGGCGTCGAGGTTGATACCATGATCCTGGTCTACCGGCTTACGCTGCCGGATTGATGTTAGCCATGAAGCCGCGCCGCAAGACACCCAGGGCCCTTCGCCGCAAGAAGACGGCGCGTCGGGGCAGTGACGCCAACGAGAATCTCAAACGGACCGTCGCAAAACAGCGCCGGCAGCTCACGGAGGTTTTGGAGCAGCAGGCGGCGACCGCCGACGTGCTCAAGGTGATCAGCCGCTCGACGTTCGACCTGAACCAAGTCCTGACGACGCTGGCATCGATTGTCCTTCGAATCTCGGTACCATGCATGCCGACCAGACCCACCTGCGGCAATCGCTGCTCAACCTTGCCAGCAACGCCAACAAGTTCACGGAGAATGGCACGGTGACAATTGCCGCTCGCCATGGCCATGCGGACGGCCACGACTGGGTCACGTTGACCGTGACCGACACCGGCATCGGCATGAGTGCAGAGCAGATGCGCAGGCTGTTTGAGGAGTTCTCGCAGGCCTCCTCCGCTACCGCGAGCAGATATGGAGGCACCGGCCTCGGGCTCGCCATCAGCCGCCGCTTCTGCCGCATGATGGGCGGTGACATCACCGTTGCGAGCGAAGCGGGCCGCGGCTCGACGTTCACCATCCGGCTGCCGCGCGTCGTCGAAGCTAGTCACGCTCCTCCACGGTCCTGATCTCGACCTCCGAGGTGAGGGTGCGGTGCACCGGGCATTTGTCGGCGATCTCCAGGAGTCGCTTGCGCTGCTCGTCGTTGAGATTGCCCGCAAGCGTGATCGCGCGTTCGATGCGATCAAGCATGCCCTCCTTGGTCTCGCAGTTCTCGCAATCGACGGCGTGGATGCGGAAGTGGCGCAGCCGCACCGTAACCCGGTCGAGCGGGAGTGCCTTCCGTTCGGCGTAGAGGCGCAACGTCATGGAGGTGCAGGCGCCGAGTCCAGCCAGGACGAGATCATAAGGCCCTGGACCGCTGTCGAGGCCGCCCGCTTCGACCGGCTCGTCGGCGGTGAGGCGGTGCCGGCCAACCGTGACCTCCTGCTGAAGGCGTCCGGCACGGGTCTCCCGCACGGTCACCGTTTTTTCCTGCGCCACCTCGGCTGCGGCCTCGGCGACATCGAGATAGCGCTCGGCCCAGGCGCAGATCACATTGGCAACATAGGCGGCATCGCTGCGCCGGCTCAGGAGATGATCGGCTCCAGCCAGCGAGACGAAGCTCTTCGGATGCTTTGCCGCGGAGAAAATCTCGCTTGCATTCTCGATGCCGACGATATCGTCGGTCGGTGAATGGAAGACGAGCAGGGCCTTGCGCAGCGCACCGATCCGATCGCGCAGCCTGTGCCCGCCGATATCGTCGAGGAAGGTACGGCTGATGGGAAACGAGCGCCCGGCAAGCGTCACGTCGACCCTGCCGGTTGCTTCGATCTCGTCGATGCGGTCCTTGAACAATCCGGCAACGTGCGCGGGATCGGCGGGGGCCGCGATGGTCACGACAGCGCGAGCTTCCGGCACCTCGCCTGCAGCTGCCAGCACGGCCGCACCGCCGAGACTGTGCCCGATCAGGATCCCGGGAGCGCTGCGCCTCGATCGCAGCGCATCGGCGGCGGCAACCAGATCGGATACATTCGAGGAGAACGTCGTATTGGCAAACTCGCCCTCGCTTGAGCCGAGTCCGGTGAAGTCGAAGCGCAGCACCGCAATGCCGAGCGCGGTCAGCCCTTCGGCGATGCGCCGGGCGGCGTGGATGTCCTTGCCGCAGGTGAAGCAATGCGCAAACAGTGCATAGGCGCGGGGCGGCCCGGCCGGGCAGTCGAGCAAGGCCGCCAGCCGCTCCCCCGCTGCGTTGGAGAAATCGAACCGTTCCGCAGGCATCCGCGCGCCTCCTTCATTCAGTGCGCTGGTGTCCCGGTTCCGACGTTTGTATTCTTTTGCAGCACGCGATTGTACAAATGTCGGAACCAACGGGACACCAGCGCACTATAAGATTCTAGTGTGGCTTTGGATTTGATGTTCCTACGGACAGCTCGCGGCAATGCTCGTAGGAACGTCAAATCCGCCACACTAGCCGCGCGCTTGCGGCGCAGATGCGCGCCCGGCACGGGACGCGATTGGCTGCCTCAAGAAGCGGGAAGCTCGCCCGATGACCCCGGATCGACGCGCGTACGGACGCTCAGCAACTTGCCGACCAGCGCCTTGATGGCCTCATAATCGAACGGCTTGAACACGACGAGCTCGTCCCTGAATCCCGAATCCAGGCCCTGCTCGGCAAGCCCGGTGGCGAACGCGAACGGAATGCCGCGCGCGCGCAAGTCGGCGGCAACCGAATAGGACTTCTCTACGCCCAGTGAGAGGTCGAGTATTGCAGCGTCAGGCGGAGCACTGGCGATAAGCGCGAGCGCATCCTGCACCGACGTCGCCGGACCGACCGTCTCGCAAGCAAGCTCGCTGAGCCACTCCTGCAACAGCATCGAGATCAAGGGTTCGTCATCGCAGACGAGAATACGCGGCATGACCAAGCGGGGCAGCGCCTTAGTCCTTAGCGGGAAGGCGCAACATACCTCCTGCGCCGTTGGAAGCCAATGCACGGAGATTGCACAGATTTTCTCGAGCTCTGCCTCACGTCAGGAGGTCACCCTGCAGCCGGTACGGCAATTGGGCTTTGATGCTGCGATCCTGTTCGACCACGCGCAATGCGCGTTCCCTCGCCAAAGGTGCGGGTTTCAGCATGGAACTCTTTTTGCAGCAACGGACTTGGTTGAGCGCGGGAGGACCTGAAGGAATGCACCTTTGGAATTGTCCGCTCCTGCTCTCTCGGCGCATTGTCGTGCTTCCGACGCAGCGATGAGGCTGCCCGCTCCCGCGTCGCCCGCTTTCTCACCAGCACGCGCAGAAGAAAAATTGCCGCTCGCTCGTAATCTTGGCTTGCTTGCCGTTTTGCCACTGGCGGCGTTGCAGGCCATCATCGTGCGCAGGCGCGTGCCGCGGCTGCCATCGGCAAGGCCTCCGCATCACGGCAGCATCGCCGGGCGGGGCCGCATGCTGCGCATCGTCGCCATGGGCGAGTCCTCGGTGTCGGGGGTCGGGCTCGCCAGCGGAGACCAGGCAGTCACCGCCGCCACCGCGCGCTCGCTGGCGCGAATGAGCGGCCGGCCGGTCTCGTGGCGGGCGCTGGGGCGCTCCGGTGCGTCCGTGAGGAAAGGCATCAAGCATCTGCTACCTTCGCTCTCACCGGAGCCGGCCGACCTGTTGATCGTTGCGTTCGGCGCGAACGACGTAATGGACCGTCCCTCGCCGTCGGGCTTTGCCGATGATCTCGAGGAGCTGATAAGGGCCGCGCGAGAGCGCACAGGCCAACCGGCAGTGGTAATCGCCGGCGTTGCCCCACTGAGCTCATGTCCTGCCCTTCCCTCCCCGCTGCGCGACGTGCTCGGGCAACGGGCGCAGGCACTCCAGGCAGCGGCCGAGCGATTGAGCGGGCGATTGCCGCGGCTTGCCGTGCAACGACTTCCGCCGCGGCTCGCCCCCAACCTGTTTGGCATCGACGGCTTTCATCCAAATGCACGGGCACACGCGATCTGGGGCGAGCAGATCGCGGCGCTGGCATTGCCGTTGGTTGATAGTGGCGGCTGATACCAGGGGTCTCCGCGTGCGCTCCTCGTGGGCGCCAAGCGGCTTAAGGAATGGTTACGGCCTTTTCTCCGGCTTTCGCATGAGTGCGAGACTGCGCGGCTTCGCCGCGCGGGATGTAGCGCATGCCTACCTCGGGAGAGGCCGTTGGGTTACTGTTCCTTGCGCCAGAGCTGACGTGAGGAAATCGAGACACCGAGAGCCTGGTGCGGGAGCGAACGATGAAATCCTACCAATTGGCGCGACGCGATCTACTTGCTGCCGGCGGCCTGGGAATGGGTCTTGCCGCGGCAATCACTTCGGCCAAAACGCAGGTGGCAGCACCTGCGCCGGCGGCCGAAGGAACGATCTGGAGCCAGGAATACTGGGCACAAAAGGGGAGCGTGAAGCTCAGCCTTTTCCGCAAGCGCCTAGGGGCGCCCACAGCCGGTGCGCAGCCGCTGCCGGTGCTGTTTCTGGTCCATGGCTCCTCACTCTCGGCACGCTCCAGCTATGATCTGGGCGTGCCGGACGGCGGCACATACTCGTTCATGGATGTGTTCGCCCGCAACGGGTTCGATGTGTGGACCATGGACCATGACGGCTACGGCCATTCTGGAAGCTCCGGCAACAATTCCGATATCATGAGCGGCGTCGAGGACCTCAAGGCCGCGACGCCGCTGGTGCTTGCAGAAACCGGCCGCAGCAAGTTGCACTTCTTCGGCGCATCCTCCGGCAGCATTCGCGCCGCCGCCTTCGCCCAGCTCATGCCGGAACGCGTTGACCGGCTTGTTCTCGCTGCCTCCACCTACAAAGGCGAGGGCGCAGCGGAGATCCAGCGCCGGCGCGACCGCATTGGCGAGCTGCGCGCGCATCCTCGCCGGAAGCGCGACGCTACCATGATCCGCTCCATCTTCACCCGCGACGGCCATCCCAGCATCTACGATCCGCTCATGATCGAGGCTTTGGTCGCCGCAGAAATGAAGTTTGGCGACACCATTCCCGCCGGCACCTATGTGGATATGGCGGTGAACCTGCCGCTCGTCGATCCGGCCAAGGTCACATCGCCGGTGCTGATGACCCGCGGAGAATGGGACGGCAACTCCACCGATGACGATCTGCTCGACTTCTTCCGGCAACTGCGGAACGGTGACCGCCAATACGTCATTCTTCCAAATACGGCACACAGCCAGGGCTTCAACAAGAATCGCCAGCTGTTGTGGTACGTGATGCAGAATTTCCTCGCTGCTCCGACCCCGATTGCGTCCTGACGCTCGTGTAGGGGCGAGCCATGGCGCGTCGCGCAGACAAGTGTACGCAGTCTGCGCAAGCTTGACTGCGTTCGCGCGTAAACGCGCTAATGCCTCGCCCCTACATCCCTGCGCGCACGCCGATACAGCCTGCGGGCGGCAGCCGGCATGCGCCAATTGGTTCGCAGTTGCCCCTACCGCGACACCGTGACCGGCTCCATTCCACTCTTCCGGATTGCCTCGGAAGCGCGCGCGGAGGAAAGAAACGCAATCAGTCGTTTGGCACGCTCAATCTCTCCCGAGCCGGCGAGGACGGCCGCCGAAAACGTCTGCACAAACTGGATCTCGGGGGCGATGCTGCCTGCGAACTCGACCCCTTTCGCGTGGACTATTTCACTCACCGGCATGACCGCAAGGTCCGCCTCTCCCGCGGCCACCATGGCGGTTGCGTCCGTGCCGCGCGGCCCGACTTTGACGTTGATCTTATCCGCGATGCCGAGGCGCGGAAAAAGATCGTTCATCAGCCATATACCGCTGGTGCTTCCGGGGATCGCGACGGTCCTGGCCTTCAGCAGCATTTGTTTGAAAGCCTCGACGGTGGTCACGTCGGGCTTCGGAGTCCCGGCCCGCACCGCCACCCCGACGGGTACGCGAGCAAGATCCACGTCCGTTCCCGCGGCAATCCTGTTTGCCGCGATCAGCTCACCGAGGCCCTCCCTGGAGAGGATCACCACATCGGGAGACACGCCGCGGGCGAGCTGCGCGGCAATTGTCTGTGGCCCTGCTCCCTGCGACGCACCGGATCCGGTCGTGACCTTGATGCCGCTGGTTCGCTCGAATTCCGGCAAGAGCTGCTCGTACGCACCACTGAATCCGCCTGACATCAGAACGCTCAATTGAGCCGACGCCGCGGCTGGCCAAAGCAGCGGCGTGGCGCAGATGACGAATGAGAAAGTGTTCATGATCGTTCCTCGCACCCCGCTCCGCTTCGATGAGGCTATAGCACAATGCGCCCGGCAGGAGGTCGTCGCACCCTCGAATTTTGATATTGTTTCGGTCCGTTTCGGGATCTACCGAGCGGTCCGGTATTCCTTCAATCGAAGCAGGGAAGCAAGCCGTTGCGCATGAACCGTCGTGAGCTGCTGCGAAAATCAACGGCGCTCGCAACCGTATTCGTGGGCGGCCGCCATCATGCACGCGCAGGCGTCCAATATCCCTTCACGCTCGGCGTCGCCTCGGGCGAGCCAAGCGCGGACGGATTCGTGCTGTGGACGCGGCTTGCGCCTCAACCGCTCGCACCCGATGGAGAAGGCGGCGTCGTGAGCCCGGTCTCCGTAACCTGGGAGATCGCAGCAGACGAGGCGATGCGCCAACTCGTCCGCAGCGGCAGCGGTGAAACAAACAGTCGCTTCGCGCATTGCGTGCACGTCGAGGTAGACGGCCTCGAGCCCGCACGCCCGTACTGGTACCGCTTTGCCGCACTGGGCGAGCAAAGCCCGGTTGGGCGCGCGATCACCGCGCCGGCACCCGATGCCTCACCCCCGCAGATGCGGTTTGCCTTTGCCTCCTGCTCGCACTGGGAGACGGGTTATTTCAGCGCTTACCGGCACATGGTCCGGGAAAACCCAGACCTCGTCCTCTTTCTCGGTGACTACATCTACGAATACGCCTATCCCGCCGCGATCGCAGATCGCCTCGTGCGCCGGCACGACAGTCCCACGCCCACCGATCTCGCTGGCTATCGCAACCGCTACGCCCTTTATCGCACCGATCCGGATTTGCAGGCGCTGCATCGCGCGGCTCCTTGCCTGATGACCTGGGACGACCACGAGGTCGAGAACGACTACGCCAACGAGTGGTCGGAGCGCATGGAGACGACCCCGCAGGAATTTCTCCAGCGCCGCGCTGCCGCCTATCAGGCCTATTACAAGCACATGCCGCTGCGCGCGCGCGCCATCCCGCGCGGCAGCGCCTTGCGGCTGCATGAGCGTTTCCGGTTCGGCGATCTCGTGACGTTCTCGCTGCTCGACGGCCGCCAGTATCGCAGCAGGCAGGCTTGCGAGGTGCCGCCGCTGCGTCGCGGGCATGTCGCCCCGGACAGTTGCGCCGAACGCCTCGATCCCGGACGCACGCTGCTGGGCGACGCGCAGGAGCAATGGCTGCTCGACGGCTTCAGGCAATCCGAGACGGCATGGAACATCATCGCGCAGCAGCAGCTCGTGGCCCAGTTCCGCCAGCGCGGCAGCGATGGTTCAGACGGCCACTGGACGGACGGCTGGGACGGCTATCCGGCCGCCCGCCAGCGCCTGCTCGATGCCGTCTCCCGCACCGGGCTTGCCAACCCCGTGTTCATCGGCGGCGACATTCATTCTTTCTGGGTCACGGATCTCAAGGCCGACTTCGGCCGCCCGTCCTCTCCCACCATCGCGACGGAATTCGTCGGCACTTCCATCACCTCCGATCCGCCGCCCTACGACCTGATCATGCGGGTCCTGCCCGAGAACCCGCACGTGCGCTATTTCGAGAGCCGCCATCGCGGATACGTAACCGTTGATCTCCTTCGCGATCGGATGGAGACCCGATTCCGGGTAATTTCCGATCGCCGCGACCGTAATGCGACGGCCT